>Ga0068852_100000290_pt1 | contig 33743 bp, 27 predicted proteins | sample KBSCornC22_FD_66594 | JGI IMG/M metagenome (GOLD analysis project Ga0068852, IMG submission 66594) | Corn rhizosphere microbial communities from Kellogg Biological Station, Michigan, USA - KBS Corn C2-2 | ecosystem: Host-associated > Plants > Roots > Rhizosphere > Soil ... | reverse complement strand
GACGCCGATGATTAATTTAGGATATCAAAGGGCGGTTGGTCGATGAATTAGGGTTATCTTCTCATATAGACCCATGAGAATTTGCACGCCTCGTGGAAATGGTGGCGCTGATCAATTTAAATGCTAAAAGGTGGCTGGTTGATAAATATTAGATTATCTCTCCATGTAGACCATCAAATCTGTACGTGGCCGGATTGACACCGATGATTAATTTAGGGTATCAAAGGGCGGTTGGGCGATAAATTAAGGTTATCTTCCATATACACCATGAGAATTTGTACGCCTCGTGGAAATGATGGCGCTGATCGATTTAAATGCTAAGAGGTAGCTGGTTGATAATTATTGGGATTATCTCCCCATGTAGACCATGAGAATCTGTACATCGCTTGGATTGACGCCGCTGATTCGGCTGGCCTGTCCCAGAGTTCGGGGCCTGATCCTTTTAAATTTCTGCAGCGCCTCATTGGACAGAGAAGAGAGATGGTCGTAATTGAAATTCTCGGGAATAAGGAGATTTTCCAGCTGGGTCATCTTTTTCACCAGGTCTTTTTCTTTCTCGATGTATACATCGTATTTTATTTGAATTTCGGATTGTTCGAGAATGTCGTTGTCGAATTCTTTTAAGGCTGATGCCAGTCGCGGGATGGAATTGCGCAGGGAGATGAGATCAATATTCGGCCGGAGCAACACCTGTATTGCCTTTTGTTTTTGGGTGAGCGCTGCCGAATTTTTTTCTGCCAGGTACTGTTCGGATTCTGCCGGCTCGAGCGAAAATTCCTTCAATATGTCTTTTACTTTTTCTACTCCTTCTTTTTTTGCCAGGGTGTTATCCAGCCTGTCCTGGGGGGCGAGTCCCAGACGATGGCTCATCTCTGTAAGACGGAGATCTGCATTGTCCTGACGTAGTAATGTACGGAACTCGGCCCTGGAGGTGAACATGCGATAAGGTTCTTCGGTGCCTTTGCTGATAAGATCGTCTATGAGCACACCGATATAAGCTTCGCTCCTTTTGAGAATAAAAGGTTCGAGACCTCTTATTTTTTGGTGTGCGTTGATGCCGGCCATGAGGCCCTGACAGGCGGCTTCTTCATAGCCGGTGGTGCCATTGATCTGTCCGGCGAAGAAGAGATTGTTCATAGCTTTTGTTTCCAGTGAATGTTTCAGCTGGGTGGGTGGGAAGTAATCATATTCGATGGCATAACCCGGTCGGAAAATTCTCACATTCTCAAACCCAGGAACTTCCTTCAATGCTTTGTATTGTACTTCTTCCGGCAGCGAAGTGCTGAATCCATTGACATAAATTTCAACAGTGTTCCAACCTTCGGGCTCTATAAAAAGCTGGTGCCTGTCCCTTTCGGCAAAGCGGTTGATCTTATCTTCTATGCTGGGGCAATAACGGGGCCCTACTCCTTCGATGCGACCGGTGTACATGGGGCTTCTGTCAAAGCCTGTTTTGAGTATGTCATGTACTGTAGGACTGGTATAGGTGATCCAGCAGCTGCGTTGTTTTGTTGGTTTTGAAATATTCTTAAGGTAAGAAAAGCCTACTATTTCATCGTCTCCCTTTTGCTCTTCCATCCTGGAATAATCCAGACTTCTGCCGTCTATGCGGGGAGGGGTACCCGTCTTTAATCTATCGCTTTCAAAACCGAGGGAAACCAGCTGTTCAGTTATTCCGATCGCAGCTTTTTCAGCTACCCTTCCCCCGCCGAACTTCTTTTCGCCGATGTGAATAACTCCATTGAGAAATGTGCCGCTAGTGACTATGACCGCCTTTGCTTCAATTTGATGACCGAGGCCGGTGACCACACCGGCTACTCTATCGCCTTTAATGACAAGACCGGTGACCATATCCTGGTAAAAATGGACATTAGGAGTATTCTCCAGCATTTCACGCCAGGATGCGGCAAAGAGCATACGGTCACTTTGAGCCCGGGGACTCCACATAGCAGGGCCTTTTGAACGATTGAGCATGCGGAATTGGATCATACTTTTATCGGTGACAATACCTGAGTAGCCACCTAAAGCATCGATTTCACGCACAATCTGACCTTTGGCAATACCGCCCATGGCAGGGTTGCAGCTCATTTGGGCAATGGTCTGCATGTTCATAGTAATAAGGAGCACCTTAGAGCCTAGGTTGGCAGCGGCTGCAGCGGCTTCACATCCGGCGTGGCCGGCGCCCACCACGATAATATCATAAGAGGGAAACATAGGGTGCAAAGGTACTATTCTTTCTTCTTTTGCACTTGCAAGAGAAGGGTTCCACGTGGAACGGTGTTAATCAAGGGATTATTAGGAAATTTGAGAAAGAATGAGTTTGATTCGGGACCAGCTGGCTTAAAGTTTCACGTGGAACGTGCCGCTATCATTTAAAGTATAGTCTTAGATATTTATCTTCCATTTTTGTCATTAACTCCTGATCCTTCGTTCTTTTGTCCTTATACCCGCAAAGATGAAGGGCTCCATGGAAAATTACCCGGTGAACTTCCTCTTTTATAGCAGTATTGAACTGGCGGGCATTATCTTTTACCCTATCTATACTGATATAAATTTCAGCATTGACAGGCTGACCAGGAGCGGATAGCCCGAATGTAATGATATCTGTATAGTAATCATGTTGCAAGTGTTGCCGATTAATTTCCAACAAGTAGCCATCTGAACAAAATATATAATCGATATGCTCCAGTTTTATCCCCTCTTTTTTAAAGAGAGAAACTATAAAGGACTTTAACCGGGTGCGATTGGAAAAGGAATTCGACCCTTTTAAAAAGTGAAAATGAACCTTTGGTAGAGATGTGTTTGTCGGCATTTCGTAAAATTAATGAATGCATATGGACCAGGAGCCGCATTTTGCGGCTCGTCCATAACCGAGTATAACGAAGGTTACGAACGAGGAGGAGTGAGGGCTCGGAACTCCGACGAAGTCCTACTGACATTAGCTGGACCTGGAATTTGGCTATTTTTAATAAGGTTAAATTCCGGCGTATTGGCCTCGGGAGAAACGCATAAAGCGTACATTTGTCTATCATGAAGAGATTATCAGAGCTAGTACCGGGAACCGTCGCAAGAATTCACTCTTTTGAAAAAAATGAGCTCTTTCTGAAGCTCATGGAGATGGGATGTGTTCCGGGGGAATTGATCCGGGTTGAACAGGTGGCTCCCTTAGGTGATCCTATTTCTATTACGGTGGCAGGGTATAATCTTAGCCTCCGCCTGGATGAGGCTGAGAACATATTTATGGAAGAGGAGGTATACTAATGCAGGTAGGGCTTTACTTCGGCTCGTTCAATCCCATCCATCACGGGCATCTTATTATAGCCAGCTTTTTATTGGAGAACACTGACCTCGACCAGGTGTGGTTTGTCGTCTCCCCTCAAAATCCTCTTAAACCATCCACCAGTTTATTGAATGAATATCACCGGCTGTACCTCGTTCAGGCTGCTATCGAAGGGGAGAATAATTTGAAAGCTTCCGATATCGAATTCAGATTGCCCAAGCCATCTTATACGGTAGATACGCTGACCTATCTACAGGAAAAATATCCCGCTCACCAATTTTCTATTATCATGGGCAGTGACAGCTTTGCCAATCTGCCCAAATGGAAAAATTATAGCTGGCTATTACAGCACTATCCCGTCTATGTTTATAAACGTCCGGGGCATGAGGTCCTTCCTTCCTTCCCTGAGGCCAAGAAAATAACGGTGTTGAATGCACCATTGCTACCTATCTCGGCTACGCATATTCGAAAAAATATAAAGGAGGGAAAGTCTATACGTTACCTGGTGCCTGATGCGGTAAGAGAGGAGATCGAACGGAATGGGTACTACCGGTGAGCCGGCCGGAAGGTCCGAAAATGGACCGGAGGATTGTTCAAAGGGAAACTACAAAGGGATCTTTCATAATAGCCCTTGCTGGTCTTTTTTTGGAAGGGATTTCACCACCAGCTCATAAGAATCATCTATCATTTGACGTATGGTGCGAGATGGGATACTGTTGTCCATGATCACGGTATTCCACATCTTCTTATTCATATGGTATCCGGGCTGAACGGAATGGTACTGCTCTCTCCATTCGATGGCTTTCTCGGGGTCACACTTTACGTTGAATTCCAGTACGGGTGTATCGAGGCGGGCCAACAAAAACATTTTTCCCTTGACCTTAAAGACTAATACAGTGTCTCCAAAAGGAAACCCCTCCTCTACTTTTTTCTTTTTCAGACAATACTCCCTGACTGTTTCGATGTCCATTTATTAAAGGTACAACACCCATTGTAAACGGGCCGGCTTTGGCGGGGGACTTGATGTCCGATTGTATACGCCCGCTGGTAAGTGGACTGTGATTAGCCGTACTTTTTTTCCATGTTGATCGATTAGAACGGGCCGGAGGCTCGTTGTTGTAACCGAGGAAGGAGCGTGTCAAAGCAGCTCCGACGAAGGTTATGAGCGAAGCTCCTTTCGAAGTACCCGAGGAACGAAGGGTATGGACGAGAAGGAGCGAATACATGGAGCTCCGACGAAGTTCTTTCGACGAAGGCCTCAGACACAACCAAGAGACGAGCACGGCTCGGCCGAAGGTTGCGGGCATAGCCCCTTTTCCGAAAAACGGGCTACATTTACCGAAAAGACCGTTTTTCGGACATTTAGCTTTGCTCATATTTTCTACAATCGATAAATTGTAGGCGTGACATAATTCCTTTTGACAGTACTACTTCGACATATTGCATTTTTAAAAACGGTGGCCTTATATAGTATCTCTGCATTCGGTGGTCCGCAAGGACACCTGGGGATGATGATGAAGACCTTTGTGAATAAACGCAGGGATATAACAGAAGAAGAGCTGATGGATTACAACGGCTTTTGTCAGCTGTTGCCAGGCGCTTCTTCCACACAAACCCTGACGCTTATCGGCTATAAACGGGGTGGCGTCGTATTGGCCATGCTGACCCTGATCATCTGGACGCTGCCCGCATGTATCCTGATGGGCGCTTTCTCTTTCTTTCTTACCTATATCAACGAGCGAACGCTGAGGACGGCGGCGCTTTTTCGTTTTGTGGCTCCCATGACGGTGGGGTTTATTGCCTATGGAGCTTACCGGGCATTCAAAATATCTGTACATAATACCATTACGCGGGTGATACTGGCGGTGAGCGTTGTAGCTACCTTTATCCTGTTCAAGACCCCGTGGATCTTTCCTATTCTGCTGGTATTGGGTGGATTTGTTACCAATCTCAGTGACAAACGGATCCCTCAAAAAGAGCTTCCCCCAAAAAAGATCAAATGGGGTAATATCTGGCTTTTTGCCATCATTTTCCTGCTGGCAGGAGCCAGCAGTGAACTGGCGCGTAAGAATAACTGGCCGGACAGGAGACCTCTGAACCTGTTCGAAAACACCTATCGCTTTGGCAGTCTTGTCTTCGGCGGAGGTAATGTATTGATTCCCATGATGTACGAACAATTCGTAGCTCGTCCGGAGTCGCAGAACCTCATTCAACGCAATCCGAATATCATCCGGATCAGGCGGGACGATTTTTATTCCGGCGCCGGTATGGCAAGGGCAATACCGGGTCCTGTTTTTTCCGTCACTTCATTTATGGGCGGGATGGCGATGAGAGATAAAGGGACGGCCATGCAGATATTAGGATGTTTTATCGCCAGTACGGGAATCTTTCTTCCAAGCGCCTTGCTTGTACTATTCTTCTTTCCCATCTGGCATAATCTCAAAAAATATGCAGTTGTATTCCGGGCCCTGGAGGGAATCAACTCTGTCGTAGTGGGGATCATGATCGCCTCCGCCTGCTATATGATGAAGGACCTTTCCACCATTAGCTGGACAGATATCTTTGTGAATTTGAGCGTCATTGCCGGAACCTTTGCTTTGTTGAAGTTCTCCCGCCTCCCCTCGCCTGTTATTGTATTGATCTGTCTGCTCCTGGGTTGGGGATGGAGCTTCCTTTGAGCCGCCTGCCGTGGTTCGTTAGAAGGAAGGATGTTCGTGGTCCGACCGGAAGAAGGACAAGCATTAGTTAGGCCGACCGGAGGGAGGGCGGTGACCGCCTGATCTGTGCTGCCCGTTATTGCTCTTTTTCTGCTGCGGGCGAAAATGCCGTCCGTTTCTGCTGCCGCCACCGCCAGAGCGCTTGCTTCGCGGAGCATATTCCGGTGTGGGACCGAACTGTTCGGGAACCTGCGCTTTAGGGACGATAGTTCCGATGAGCTGCTCGATGGCGTTAAATTTATTTTGTTCCTTTTCGCTGACAAAAGTAAAAGCCATTCCGTCCGTCTCCGCCCGGGCGGTACGGCCGACGCGGTGCACATAGTCTTCTCCATCGTTGGGCACGTCATAGTTGATCACCAGATCGATGCTGTCGATGTCGATGCCGCGGCTAAGGATATCTGTGGCTACCAATATCTGGAGACGCCTGCTGCGGAATTCCAGCAGGACCTCTTCCCTGGCGGCCTGCTCCAGATCGGAGTGTATCTCCTTTACATTGAATTTGGCCCGCTTGAGCTCCATCGTCAGCTGTTTGACGTTGTGTTTTTTGGAGCAGAATATGAGGATGCTTTTAAAATTAAGGGATTTCAACAACCATTTGACCAGGGGGATCTTCTGTGTCTCATAAATGATAAAAGCCTGCTGTACAATTTTGGCAGGGGGTTTGGAGATGGAGATATTGACCTCGGCGGGGTCGTGCAATATTTTTTTGGCCAGCTCGCGGATCTTGGGCGGCATGGTAGCGGAAAAGAGCAGGTTTTGCCTTTTGGGAGGGAGAAAAGAAATGATCTTCATGATGTCATCGATAAAGCCCATGTCCAACATCCGATCCGCCTCGTCAAGTACGAGGTACTGCAGGCCTTTCAGCTTGACATAACCCATGTTGAGATGAGCGATCATCCGTCCGGGTGTACAAATGACGATGTCAGCGCCCGTGGAAAGGGCTTGTTTTTCATTGGTGAAATTGCTTCCGTCCCCGCCGCCATATACGGCGATGGAGCTGATGGGCGTAAAATAGGAAAGCCCTTCGAGGTTTTGGGCGATCTGTATGGCCAGCTCGCGGGTGGGGACAATGACCAGGGCATTGACCTGGTCTTCGACGCGGGAAGCAAGGAGATTGTTGATTATGGGCAGGAGGAATGCGGCCGTCTTGCCGGTGCCGGTCTGGGCGGAAGCGATGATGTCCTTTCCAGCCAGGATCAGAGGGATTACCTGCTCTTGTACGGGAGTGGCGTTTTCATATCCGGAGGCTTCGATGCCTTCCAGCAAGCCTTCATTGAGTCCAAATTCTTTAAAAGTCAAAATAGTTGTGTTAATTGCAACAAATGTATAATAAAACCGTGGACTAGCGTGTTATGTGGTTCCAAAAACAGGTCTTCGGTAAAAGTAACCTGTTTTCGGAAGAGTCTAAAGTCTGCCCTATCGGACAACGGCCTCCGGCCGTTCTGTCCGAAAAACGGGTGTTTGGCCCGTTCTGGTGTGAGAATTGGGTTTCTGGCGAGGCTTTGGCAGGAACTTAGTAACTTCCTGTAGATTTGGAGCCGCCGGCCGGCTGGCCGGGGGTGTGTGTTTGAAAAGATCTAACGTCTGTCCATTGGACAACGAGCCCCTGGCTCGTTCAATGGAAGCGCCGCAGAAGGCGGTTTGAAAACGAGAAAATTATCATGACGGCAGAACATCAACGACTGGCAGTTAACGCTGCTAAAAAAATACCTTTAGAGCAATGGGGACCATATTTAAGCGAGCGGCAGTGGGGAACAGTGAGAGAGGATTATAGCCCGTATGGCGACGCATGGCACTACTTTCCTTATGACCAGTCACATTTTCGCACATATTGCTGGGGTGAAGACGGATTGGCGGGCATTTCTGATTTTTTTCAGAATCTCTGTTTTGCCGTCGCCCTCTGGAATGGAAAGGACCCTGTCCTGAAGGAGCGCCTTTTTGGACTGGGTAATAAGGAAGGCAACCACGGCGAGGATGTAAAGGAGCTATACTACTACCTGGACAATTTGCCCTCCCATTATTATATGGAATACCTGTACAAGTATCCGCAACAGGAGTTTCCTTACAAACAGCTTTTAGAAGAGAACCGCAGCCGGTCAAAAGAAGAGCCGGAATATGAGATCCTGGACACAGGCGTCTTTGACAACGATGAATATTTCGATGTCCATATTACTTATGCGAAACAGAGCTCCAAGGACATCTTTATCCGGATCAATATAGAGAACCGGGCGGATGTGGCTGCAGAGATCACTGTCCTTCCCACGTTGTGGTTCTATAACAGATGGAACCGGGTCGAGCTGGAGAAAAAACCGGTGATCACGGCGCGGGATAAAAATTCGGTCAAGGCCAGTCATAGCCGGCTTGGCCCCTACTATCTCTATTTTCAGCCACCGCGATACTGTTTGTTCACGGAAAACGAGACCAATACAGAAAAGCTTTCGGGCACGCCCAATAAAACCCCGTTTGTAAAAGACGCTTTTCATGATGCTGTGATCCATAAAAAGAACCTGGAGCTGCTGCAGGAAAAGAAGTCCGGGACAAAGTTCGCACCCGTCTACCAGTACAATATCGAGCCGGGCGGTACCCGCTCCATTTATCTGCGTCTGAGCAATAAGATCCTGGAAAATCCTTTTGCCCGCGACACCGAGGGGATCTTCGCCAGCCGGAAGCAAGAAGCGGATGCCTTTTACGAGTCCATTCTACCTTCCAATATCAGCCGGGAAATGGCCAGTGTGCAAAGACAGGCGCTGGCCGGATTGTTATGGAGCAAGCAGTATTACCATTACGACGTGGAACGCTGGCTGACGACCACCGATGGCGTCACTCCCGTCAATGCAGGAAAGCTCAATGGGCGCAATCATGAGTGGAAGCACCTGAAGAACCAGGATATCATTGCCATGCCCGACAAATGGGAATATCCCTGGTATGCCGCATGGGACCTGGCTTTTCAAAGTATAGCGATGGCGTTGGTGGACCCGGTCTTCGCCAAGCATCAGCTACTGCTTATCATGCGGGAGTGGTATATGAAGCCGGACGGACAGATCCCCGCATACGAATGGAATTTCAGCGACGTAAATCCGCCGGTGCAGGCCTGGGCGGCGCTGGAGGTCTACCGGATAGAAAAAGAGCGGACAGGGAAGGGCGACATCGGATTTTTAAAACGCATTTTCCAAAAACTATTGATCAACTTCACGTGGTGGATCAATCGGAAGGACGCCAATGGCAATAATATGTTCGAAGGGGGCTTTCTAGGCCTGGATAATATTGGCGTATTCGACCGAAGCCATCGCCTGGGTGGAGATATGCAGCTTGAACAGGCTGACGGCACCAGCTGGATGGGCATGTATGCGCTCAACATGATGGATATGGCCCTGGAGATAGCCATGAAGGATGACAGCTTTGAGGATACAGCCACCAAATTCTTCGAACAGTTTGTGCTGATCGCGGAAGCGCTGAATGAACAGGGAATGTGGAATGAAGAAGACAAGTTCTTTTATGATACGCTGTCCATCGCCGGCAGCCCTATGCAGCTGCGAATACAATCCATCGTAGGACTGACAACACTCTTTGCCGTATCGATCATCGAAAAAAAGACATTGCTGAAGCTGGCGGATTTTAAGAAAAGGATCAACTGGTTCGAGAACTACCGGCTAAAGAACAAGCGGTACTGGCCGAACGAGGAGCATAGCGATGGCGAACAGATATTGTTGTCGCTGGTGCCGCAGAAAAGACTTGTCCATCTGCTGGAGCGATTGCTCAACGAGGCAGAGTTCCTTTCATCGGGGGGCATAAGGGCATTGTCGAAGTTCCACGAGCAACATCCTTATACTGTGAATATTGGAGGGATCGACTACCATATAAAATATGATCCGGGAGACAGCACTTCTGATTTTTTCGGAGGCAACTCCAACTGGCGGGGACCGGTCTGGATACCCATCAATTACCTCATCATTCAATCCATTCGCAGGTATGGAAAATTTTATGACGATACGCTGCTGGTGGAATATCCGGTAGGCTCCGGCAAAAAGCTGAACCTGGAACAGGTGGCCGATGAGCTGACCCGGCGGGTGGTAAGTTTATTCCGTATGGACGATCTGGGCAGACGTCCCCTGCACGGAAAATATAACTGGTTCTATCAGAAACCAGCCAATCGGGATCTTCTTCTCTTTTATGAATACTTCCATGGGGATACCTGTCACGGTCTTGGCGCCAGCCACCAGACAGGCTGGACATCGCTGGTGGCGGAGCTTATCAGCGAGATGGTATCCAAGGAGGACATGGCTCCCGTCCAAAGGGCTGTTGATGGTTCTATCGGACAATGAGCCCTCGGCCGTTCTGAAATTGAGAAAATTCCATTTTTTGTAAAAATTTCCTGCTACGGGAAAACTTCCCGTATGACGAATTTGTGTTATGATTTGATATATAGCGACTTATAAGAGTGGCACTTGCTTGGTATTATTCTAAGCAACATCTTATAAAGTACGCTATGAACAAATTTTACCATACCCTCACCCAGACGATCCGGACCCTGCTGCTGATTGTGCCCTTTTCTTATGCGGTGAGCGTTTCTGCTCAGGCCTATTCTATTACCAGCAATGGTAACTGGTCGACAGCACTGCCTTCGACATGTACGAACTGTACGATCAATATTTCTTCTAATGTGACGCTGACCATCGATGGCTCCGAGACCTGTCAGAATTGTACGTTTCAGGGTGGTGGGAATATTTCCATGAACAACCAGACACTGAACCTCCAGTATACTGGTAATAGCCTTGTCACGACTGTTTTTAATAACATCAATTTTGATGTATATGGTAATAACGGGAAAGTCATCGTGAATGCGCCGTTGTCGATGAGCTCTTCCGTTTTCGCTTTCCATGATGGCTCTTATTTCAATACGAGCTACCAGGTGGATATGGCGAGCAGCACGGTGAATCTTTATGATGCTTCCAATATGTACTCTACGGGAAGCTCCAGCACTACCATTACTTTGTCCAGCGATAGCAAGATTGCTGTCGGCGATGGCAGTAAGACCAGCACTTCTTCTTTTACGCTGAGCGGTCCAACCCTGACGATGTTTGATAACTCCAGTGTGGCAGTTGGAAATAGCAATAATGCGTATTACAACTGGTCGGCTTATCAGGGGTCCCCTGCTCATAGCACCCACGCCAATACGAAGTCTTATTCGACGACCAACAATAACCTGAACTGCGGTGGCAACGGTCAACACAGCTGTTCGGCTCCTATTCTCTACGGTCCTTCTACACTGACTACCGGTGCTGGTATAGTGCCTGGTAATACGTTACCAGTGATCCTGTCCGGATTTACGGCTGCACTGAACAACGATGGGAGCGCAAAGTTGGTCTGGGAGACAAAAATGGAACAGAACTCCAGCAGGTTTGAGATAGAACGTAGCGCTACTGGTTCCGCATGGAGCACGGTAGGTACGGTACAGGCCAAAGGTAATTCGTCTGCCGCCAGCAGCTATTCTTATACGGATGGCAGCCCTCTGCAAGGCGCTAACTACTATCGCCTGAAAATGATCGATCTGGATGGCAGCGCTGTGTACAGCGAAGTAAGGGTTATAGAGACGGCTGCAATCAATCATATCAGCTTTTTCCCCAATCCTGCCCGTGATTTTGTGAATGTGACGCTGGGTGGTATGAGCACGAGCACAGCAACGATTCGTCTCATCAACCAGGCCGGGGCTGTATTGCAGGAGAAAAAAGCGCAGGCTGGCACAACGGTGACTTTTTCCTTACAGCAGTATACTACAGGGTTCTATGTTCTGTCTGTGATGTCTTCGGATGGTGTGCATGAGAGCAGCAAGCTACTGATCAGCCGGATGTAAGAATGTCCAAAAAACGGGCTTTTGGGAAAATGTAGCCCGTTTTTCGGAAAGGGCTAATGATGGAGACCTTCGGTCCCTCGGTTACAGACAACGGGTCTCTGGCCCGTTTTGGATAGAGTTTTTATAAGTATAGGTACAGCAAGTGTACCTGGGTTACTTAAGGTGTTAATAGTTAATAGTTACGAGGGCCCCCATTTCTATGGGGGCTCATCTTTTTTTGGAGTTCGCCAGGAAATGTCATTCAGTACGTAAAGACTTTATCGGACTGACCAGCGCCGCTTTTAACGATTGCGCTGCCACCGTCAGCAATGTCACCAGCAGCAATGTTCCTCCAGCCAGCAGGAATACGTCTGCTCCGACGCTGACACGATAAGCATAGTTCTGCAACCACCAGTGCACGCCATACCAGCCGCCGGCGGAGGCGAATATCAACGCGACCAGTACCAGCACAATAAGGTCCTTACTGAGCAAGGTAAGGATATCTGTCACCCGGGCTCCCATCACCTTGCGGATGCCGATCTCGTGTGTCCTTCGTTGTGTGGTATACAGGGTTAGTCCGAAGAGACCGATACAGCTGATCAATAAGGTGATGCCGGTGGCTATGTCCATCAGCCATTCCATGGTCTGCTCCCGCTGATAGAGGCTGGCTATCTCATCATCCAAAAAGCTGAATTCAAATGTGCGGTGTGGATAGAAGATCTTCCATTGCCGCCGGATCTGCGCAAGGATGGCCCGGGTTTCTCTTGCGGACCGACCTTTGATATCGAGCCTCACCGCGATGTCTGTGCAAGCATTGCCGGCAATCAGCAGGGGCTGGATGGGTGCACGGTAGGAGTATTTATGAAAATCCGCCACGACCCCGACGATGGGCACATATTTGTTCCAGGTATAGATCCGTTTTCCAACAGCCTGGTCCGGGCTCCGGAAACCCAGGGCTTTTGACAGGCTTTCATTGATCAGTACTTCTTTTAGTGTATCGCTTGGGAGCAGGTTCCTCCCTGCCAGTAAGCGGATCCCATAAAGCCGGATGTAATGTTCGTCGGCTGTAATGCCCTCGACGATGAGCCGCTCCTGACTATTTGCTCTTTGCCTGATCGTAAAAATGCCCCTGTCTGCACCCATCGGTGGCATGTTTTCCCGCGCTACATCTATGACGCCGGCGATCTGCCTGATCGACTCTGCCAGGCCCCGAACTTTACCAACGCTGTCCTTCCGCTCGCCCGTGTCGAAGGTGACGATAGCGTCGGACCGGAATCCAAGGTCTTTGTGCATCATAAATGATATTTGCCGGCCGATGACCATCGTGCCGATGATAAACAGGAGGGATATGGTGAATTGGAACACGATCAGGACCCTCCGCAACCACCATTTTTCGCTGCCCCTCGGTGCTCCCGCGCCTTTTAGTGTCGACACCGCCGAATGGGAGGACAACTGTCTTGCCGGATAGAGTCCCGCCAGCAGAGTAATCAGGACCGAGATCGTCAGCAAAAACAACAGGTTCGCCGGCGCCAGCAACGAGAACCGCAAACCCGAAGGGATGAATTCCTGAAAAGCATGCAACACGGGACCGGCCAGCAGCAGCGCCATGAACCCGGCCAGCGCGGTCATAAGGAAGGTCTCCGTCAGCAGCTGCGCGATCAGGTTGATCCTGCCACTCCCGATGACCTTGCGAATGCTGATCTCTTTTTCCCGCGTCAGCGATTGGGCCGTGGCGAGATTGACATAATTTATCATTGCCAGGACGAGGATAAACAGCGCAATGCTCATCAGCGCGTACAAAACCGACCGCTGTGATGTGCTGGCGACGTTGCCGCCTCCCATGGTCGAAAAATGCACCTGGTTCAACGGTTGCAGCTCAATGCGTGGAAAAATGGACTTTGACCACCCCAGTCCTTCATACAGCGCAGACAAGACGGTTCCAACATGGTTCGGATCCGCCGTTGGCCCAAGTTTCAGTAACACTGCCGCCATGGGCGTAGTTTTGTTAGGCTGAGAGGGATCGAGTCCCAGGCTTTGGAACAGGAAGCTGTGATCCACCGTCGACAGGGAAATAAAGTCGGTGTAGGGGAAGTCGGTATGTTCCGACCAGTCGCGAACGATCCCGCTGACATGGACATGCAGACTGTCCTGGTAAACGATCTCGCGGCCGATGACGCTGTGAAGTGGGGTAGTCCCAAAATATTGTCGAGCCCTGCTTTCCGTGAGGACGACGCTAAATGGATAGACGAGTGCGGTTTGTTTATTCCCGGCAAGCCAGTCATAGGTCATGATGCGGAAATACTCGGGTCCGGCGGCAATCGGCGTTGCGGGATAGGCGGCTTTTTGCTTCCCTATGCCCTCTATCGAGGCTGTGTCATGGTCCAGGATATGATAAGGCGCCACAATCTCCACACCTGGCACTTCTTTGCGTATGGCTTCAGGCAGGTCGGCCAATACTGCCGGCACGAGCTGGGCCGGCTCATCCTTTATAAACTGCTCATAGGAATTGATCCGGTAGATCCTGCTACCATCCGGATGGTTACGGTCGAAGCTGAATTCATAGCGGACGATGACCCAGATGACCATACAGGCGCAAATGCCCAGCGCCAACCCGATGACATTGATAAGAGCGTAAATCCTGTTACGTACCAGGGTACGCCAAGCCATGGTCCAATTGGTTTTGAACATATAAATTTCTTTAAGCAGACAGCCTCTTACTGCTGCAAATAAGATACCGGCTCAATGTCCGGCTGAAAGCTAACATTTTATGTTCTCCACCTGTACTATGGCTGTTCGGATTCGATACATCGGCTGTTCGGATCGTGCATAAAAAAACCGGCTACACTGTGAGCGTAGCCGGCAGGATCCTATAATAATGTCGGGACAAGGGCCAGGGGCCCATTGAAACCGTCCTAGTGATTAACGACCAGCTTAACCTGCTGAGGTTTCAGGCCGTCAAACCATTGAAGTATGTAAATACCATTAGGAATATTTGCAAGTTGGTCCAATAAGATGGAATTGGCGCCCGCGGACACCCGGGTCTGTTTCTGCCAGATAGTGCTGCCTTTCAGATCGGAGAGCCGCAGACTGATATCTCCACCGGAGGAGGCGACAAAGCTTATCGTTGCAGAGCTTTTTGCCGGATTGGGGAATACGGTCAGCTTGGCTGTGAGCCCGTTCATCAACACGGAGACGGTCTTACTATACTGACCATTACCGGAGACGTTTATTACTTTTATCCGATAGTATACTGCGCCTGTTCCTACGATGTTCTCGTTGTCCTTGTATTCATATGTGTTGACAGACGAGGTATGAGCCTGGTAGGCAACGTGCGCGATATCGAGGTAGTCGATACCATTCACGCTCCTTTCGACAATATATTCTTTGGTGCTGCTATTTTCATTAGCCACCTGCCAGCTGAGGGTCGTATTGCCATCAGTGTGTGCTGCGGCCACATTGATAAAGTTGATGGACAGCGTCACACAGTTCAGCGGGAAGGAAGGCATCTGGCTCTGCGTCATGTTTTGGGTCAATAAGCCTATAGTTCCTGCAGTAGCGCCATAATTGCTGGTGCCTTTGTTGGTGGTTCCGGCTGCGCCGCCTGCAACGGTGCTGCTGGCGTTCAGGGCCGAATTGGAATAGATGACCCCGCCGCCGCCGCCGCCGCCGGGCCCGTGAGGGTCAATAGTGGTCAGCTGGTTGCTACCGCCAACACCGCCCTTGGCCTGCACGGTAAGGTTGGTCAGGCTACCATTCTTGCTGAAGATCACGATGGAACCGCCGGCGCCAGCGCCACCGGAGCCGTCATTCTTAACGGTGCTGTTTGCATTCGACCCGTTGGCCTTGATGGTTCCAGTACCGGTGATCGTATTATTTGCCATAATTATAATGATACCGCCGCCGGCCGAGCCGCTGCTCGCGAAACCGTTACCCGGGGTACCTGTAGCGTTGTTGGTCGTACCGGCACCGCCGCCACCGCCCATCACCAGACGTGAAGGGGAAGCCTGGCTAAATATAGTGCCGGCCCTTCCGCCGCAAGCGATGTTGGAGCTCCACGAGTTACCGCCCTGACCACCGGGGCCGCCATTGGCGCCGCCGCCGCCGCCCGTATTTTCATCATTGTTACTGGCAGGATTGCCGTCCGTACCACCACCACCGGCATTACCCGGGGCGCCCTTGGCATAGCTACCGTTGGGATATCCTTCATAGGTCGATACGTCCAGGAAAGTGTTGTTGTTGTTGAGATATTTGGGCATACCGGCGATGCCTTCGCCCTTGCCGCCGTTGGCGTTGCTGCTGGCGGAGGTGATATAATCGGAGCTGGAGCCGGAACCCGAACCCGTAAAGGCACGGCCACCACCGCCTCTGAATCCAAGGCCCGAGGCATCAACGGTGTATCCGGCCATGTTGATGATATCCGTAGCATACAGCACGATGACGCCACCACTGGCTCCGTCCCACCTGGGAGCCGTGATATTGCCTGTCAATGTCAGATCATAATATACCGGCACCCGGATGATCTGGTAAGTATACTGACCGTCCGTACCGAAAGGCGAATTCTGATAATTGTTGGTAAGCCCGGAAAGGAGATTCAACGTACCACCCGTCAAAGGTACATTGTTGGTCGCCACCATGTATTCCATATTACCAGCCAGCAATGAGCTGTTGTTCAGATAGCCGGTACCGCCGTTGCTATTGGTTCCACTGCCATACTTGGCGCTATTGTTCGAATTGATCTGCGCTCCCTGCATTTGTATGATCAGCAGAATATCACCTGCTGTGATAGGCGTGCTTCCGTAAGTAACCGGCCCCAGTGTGATAGACGTAGCTCCTGCATTGACAGTCGCCTGGCTGGCAGGGAAATATGTGTTGGGATAGCTGTTGATGTTGGAAGCGGCGCTGAGAGGACAGCTCTGAGCGCTGGCGGAGGTGGCGTAAAAGGCTAAGAATGCCGTGATTACGAGGTTCGATATGTAATCCCGGAGCTTAGCAGCCGGGTTGACGGGTTTCATGGGTTTAGATTGTGGGTTGACGGATTATGGATTAGTCGCCAAACTACAAGGTACCAAAAAGATACCAGAATCCACCTATTTATTAGTCAGCTTAGTACGTAAGAAGACAAGATAAAAATTTCTATGTGAGGGACATATTCTCTCTTTTTGGGAACGACGGAGGCGGGATTACTTCAAATGCAGACGAAAAGACAGGCCCGTATTGTAGGCAAGCCCGTATTCGCTGACCCTTTTCTGGTCATTTGGCTTTATAAGTCGTTTAAAATGACTGTATTTTCCATGGCTATTATCAAAATATCCCAGTCGCCACTGAGAGTTGAAATCCATATCCATTCCGACGCTGCCAAACAATCCTATCTGCAATTTCGACAGCCGGAGCGGGTACCAGAAGGCACGTAGGGCGGGTTCCAGGATCAACCCTCCTCTCCGCAGGCCCATGGGTTTGTTATAGCGTGTGGCCAGCTGTTGGTATTCGGCGGGCATATTTCCATTGAGGGCGATAATATCCCGATGGAAGCCTATGCCGCCACCGACCATTAGGAGAAAGCTGTGTTTCTTTATCAGTGAAGTATAGAGGCCTAACAGCAAATTGAAGGAAGTAAGGTTCCGCCCTGAATTGATGGTAGATACGCGGATATCGTACATTTTCCCGGAGCCCACGGGCATGGCGCTGAGCTCGAAATGAAGGCTGGATGGAACATGGGGTTCCGTAGGATAACCGTATTTGGCCAGCCATCGGTTGATATGCGGGTCGTTGGCATGTGTAAAGCTGAGACCGCCATTGAACATCAACGAGAATATCGAATCCGAGCGGCCCTGGGCGACCCCTTGTCCGGAAAAAGATACCAATAGTGCCAGTATATAGAAGCCGCGCTTCATCGCCTATAAAAGTACTCAAATTGGCCGCCGGGGTAAATTTTTTAACAAAAATTACCCCTATATGGCCAGGGCCTTTTTTTCCTTCAGCTCCTTTTTGGTCATATTAAAAAGAATGCTATGCCTATTACTCACTCGCTGTACGAGATGTACATGGGCTATAAATTCTTCTACGATCTGGATCTTGTCGCTGGGTGTCACCACCAGCAATTGAAGGTGTAGTTGCTTACAAAGCTCCATCAGGTAAGTGGCTTTTTCTTCGTCCTGGTTGCTGAAGCTCTCATCCACGGCAATAAAGCGAAGGCTTTTTGCATTGCGTCCTTCCCGGGTGATGCCAAACTGGTAAGCAATGGCGCTGCAAAGGATGGTATAGGTCAGCTGGGCTTTTTCGCCACCGGATAGCTGTCCCATCTGGCGATAGGTCTTTTTCAGCTCATGTGTCTCGCGGAATTTTTCATCGGCCCAGAACTCGAACCAATTCCGGACATCCAGCACGCGGCTGCGGTAGGAGTCACTCTCGTCCAGGCTATTGATAAGGGTTTGAACATTCTGCTTAAAGTGCTGGGCTTTTTCTTCGAAGCTGTTTTGCTGCCAGTCGGCCGCCTGTGGCAGCGCATTCAGCAGCCGGGCGCGGAATTCTTTGATCACGGTGTCGGTGACGGGGCGTATCCCCAGCTGTATATAGGTATCAGGCAGCCGGTTGAAGTTAATGCCGGCCAGCGAGCCATTCAATGTAAAGATGCTGTTCTTTATTTTCCGCTCCCAGCTTTCCAGCTCTTCGTTGAGTACGCCCATTTTTATCACGGCGGTGTCGTGCAGCAGGCGTTCGAAGTCTTTTTTGTATTTAGGAAGATTTTCCGTTTGCAGCTTATCCAACCACTCGAGGTATTCTTCTGCATGCTCCCTTTCTGTGGGCAGCTGCTGCGTATCTCCTATCCAGTCCGTGAAGCGTTGCATGATCTCGGGAGAAGGGTTCTTGATCCGCATCATGGCGCGGTCCAGCTCGCGCCCCTCCCGTTGAACGAGCTCTTCCAGCTGGCTGACGCTGGCGGCAGCCTGTTCGGTCAGCTGTTGGTACTTTGCATCGATGTTATCCAGGGTGCAGTCTGCCAGCGACTCGGCGTGTTTTTGCTGGAACTGCAGGAGCTGGTCTTTATCCGTGTCGGTGAGAAGATCGAGGAGGGGTTTGCGTTCCAGCCGTTGTTTCTCCATATTGTCCAGGGCATTCCCGTCCAGGCTGATCCTGCCGATGAGCTGATCCTTTTCTGTTTCTGTTGCTGTAATGGTTGTGCGGATGCCGTCCAGCTGTTTTGTGAGAGCCTTTAGCTGGTCGCTGCCTTTTTTAAGCTGGCCCATCTGCTCTTCTATGCCGTACATATCCCGCTGGATACGGGCGCAGTTGAGGTTTTTGAAACCCGGATGTTCCGTGATACGTTTGATGGCAAAGACCTGGTCCTGCAGGCGACGGCTTTTGTTCTCGGCCCGCTGATGGGCCTCTTCCGCCTGCTCAATGGCTGTCACCAGCTGTGATCTGCGGTATTGCAGCGCCGACCTTTTTTTCTCGTTGTTCCAGCCCATCACATAACGGCCCGGGTCATTGCGTTCGGGGCGATCGTCCTTTTCATGTCTATCCCGATTTTTGATGAGCCCGTTGAGCGTGATAGCTTTTTCATAGCGCTCGAGCGTCTTTTCGCTGTCCACACAGCTGTAATTATATAATTGGATTACCTGCTGGCTGACCCAGGCGCTTAGCGGATGCTCGGGATGAAATTCCAGCTTATGCCAAACGGTGCCGTCATCGGCAAACTGCCGGAGAGCTATGTCCTTTACATGGCTGTATACGAGCCGTGTCCGGAGATTGGTGTTGTTTACGTATTTGTTGACCTTCTTATATTGTTTGTCGGGAATGAGCAGGCGGAGAGAAAGGGGGGACAATAGTTTTTCCAGCGCCGGCTGCCAGTCTGCGTCATCGTGTGCCACCTGTATCAGCTCCCCTGCGAAAGGCAGCTCATGCTCTTCCAGTTTCAGGGCGTCGCAGATCTCTTTTCGTAGCCGGATGAGATGCCCGGGAATATTGTTCTTATTTTCCAGCAGCGTGTTTAATTCAGCCTCTATGCGCGTCTTTTCTTCTTTTGCTTTTTTCAGTCTGTCCTGGGCATCGTACAGGTCTTCGTTGTTATTGCGGATGTCGCCAGCCAGCCTTTTGTCGGTGCGCTCGGCTTCTTTTTTTATCCGTTGATAAGCTGCCTCGTCGGCGGGAGCTGCTTCTTGCAGATGCAGGGCTGTACACCATTCGGTGAATTGTGCAAGCGAGCGTTCGGCCTCTTTATATTCCCTTGTCAGGATCTCCAGGTCTTTTTCCAGCTGCTGCAGCCGCTGCCCGGCCTTATTCTGTTCCAGAAGATTTTTTGTCTGCCTTTCTTCTTCCTGTATGGTTGTGATCTTTTCTTTGATGGCGGCGAGCTCCTCTTTATCACGACGGATATCCTTTTCCTTTGTGCGGATGGCGTCGTCGAGGAGATGGTATTTGGTATAGCTGTTCCAGACCTTTATCATTTCCAGCTCCCGGCGGATCCGGTCCAGCTGTTCCGACCCTTCTTTGAAGCTCCGGTAATGTTTTTGCAGGGGCTGGAGTATGCGTATCTGCTCTTCGCTCTTTTCGATGTTACGCTGAGCGTCTGTCAATGTGGACAGGTGCTTTTTCAATTCCTGGAACTCTTCTTCCATATTTCTCGGCTCCAGCATATTGGTACGGATAAACTCGTTGAGCTCACCCAGTACCTTGATACCCATGGTCTGGTTGAAGAGGCTAAGCGCCTGCATGCTTTGCATGCCGAGCACTTCTACCAGCCGTTGTGCGTAGCGGCTGGCGGCGTCAAACCATTCCACCTGTTTGCGGCTGCCTTTATTGTATTGCTGGTCGATGCGGCGGCGCCAGGCCCCGTTGAGGTCGAAGGGCCGGAAATCGTCTTCGATGTGCAGGGGCTTGTGCGCGATGGCAAATATCTTTTTCATTTCCGAGCCGCTGAACCAGCGTACCTGGAAAAGGGTAACGTGTTGTTCCGCCTCGTTCGAAAAATATGCGAGGAGGATGCTGTAAGCCTGTTCCTTGTTCTCGCGAAGGTACAGGGTCTTGCTGGCCTGGCCGTTCTCGGTATGAACATTACCGTAGCCCCCCAGGACATAAGTCTCTTCCGTACGGTCGCCTTTTTTTTCGCTACCGGAAGACTGGTTGTAAAATCGGTGTTTTTTCTCCGGCACGATCAGCGTGAGCAGTGCGTCCACAAACGTAGTTTTGCCGCTGCCATTGGCGCCGGTGAGCAGTGAGGTCTCGCCTTCGGGTTTTATCTTCCAGACATGCTCGTCGAATGTCCCCCAGTTGAAGATCTCCATGTATTGCAGACGAAAGCCGGATTTGGCCTCATCGGTACTAAATACGCCCAGTTGCATGTTCGGTCAGTTGTTGTTTAAAGTTTTCAAGGATCTCGTGGTCCACTCTTGCTTTTATGATCTTTTTGATACGGAATTTCTGTTCGTCCGCCGGCTCAGTGTTTTCGACCTTCTCGATGAAGTCGAGCTCTTCCACCTTGTCGATGAGCCGGTCGAGATCGCGGATAAATTTTACCCGGCTGGGATTTTCTCTAAAGAAAAGTTCGGCATATTCTTTTATCTCCCTTCTCTTTTTGATCAGTTCACGGGCGCCGGCCTCTCCTACTTCGAATTCTGCCATCATGTCCCGCAAAAGCACAAGCAGGATGCTTTCCTCATAGCCCAGCTGGATGCGGCGTACCCAGCCCACCACGTTGTCTTCCTCGTCGAGACGCTGTTGTTCCAGATAAGCATAGCCGTCGTCCTTTTCCAGCACGAGCACGAGTCCCAGCTGCTGGAGGAAGCGGGTCAGCTCTACCTGGTATTGCAGCAGCTGGTCCCAGGCGCTTTTTTCAAGATATTCGACGGGTCCTTTCAGGAGCTTGATAAGCACCGGCGTATAAGGCAGTATAGCGTTCTTTTCTATTGCCATGAGTAGTTGATTTTACCTGCTGAATAGCAGATATGGTACTTCAATGAATTTTGTCTTTTCCTCATCGAGGGGGATCAGTTCGGTGATCTCCTGCATAGCCTGTACGCGTGCCGCCTTTTCGCGGAGGAAACTGAAATAGCCGATGACTTCGGCCATGCCGTGCTCGAGCCCGTTGGTCTCGATGATCTCGGACAGGGTGGCGGTCGCCCTGTTCCGGAGGGCCTTTTCTACATTGTCCCAGAGTTTTTTCTTATCGATGTGACTGGTGTTCAGCAGCCTGTTGAATCGTAATACGTCTTCGATCTTTTCTTTGGCGTTGGAGGGTTGTTTTACCACACCGGCGGACTGTTTCTCCACGAGGTTGAGCTTTCGTTCCATGCTCATTTTTATGGGGGCGAGTTCTGTTAGCTGCAGCCCACAAGGTGGCATGCTGTCGTCCATGAACTGAAAAACAAGCTCTTTGATGCTGCCTATCTGCTGCCGAAGCCGGCGGTGGCGGGCAATCTCTTTTTCCGTAATGATACGGCTGAGCTTTTCGGCCATCCTGTCGTTGGAGTCGTATACGCTGCGACCCTGCTGAAGGAGGAGGCTCTTGATGTTCTGGACAAATTCCGCGTCGCTGTCGATGCTTCTGTCCTGCAAGAGCTGGAGCAGCTGGTCCGTGAGCTGGCGCCATTCTTCCTGTCCTGCCCGGGAGACAAGGAAATCCCAGAAGGCATAGAAGCTTTTTCCCTGGTCGCTCTTCCGGAGGGCGTCGTATGCCTCGAAGGCAAACCCTACGATGGCGCCCTTGTGAATTTCAGCTTTTGTATGCTGCTCTACGATGTGGCGGTGGATGTGCTTGAAATTGTCCTCTACCTCCCGGAAGTCGCTCAGCAGCTCGTGGCTCAGGCGGGTGAACCATTCCAGCCTTTCCCGGATCTGGGCGTTGGTATATATCTCGGGTTTGAAGCCCATCTCGATACGCTTGATCTCCTTATCTATTTCGGCCCTGCGGTTCTTAAGCTCTTCCAGCCGTCGGGTGGCATTGTCTTCGGTGTATTCCACCATTTCGCGGAGGGTCTGGAAAAGAAATTTGAACCGGGACTCCGTACCGACGAATTGCCTTTTTTCCAGGGATTGCAGCCATTGAAAAAGTTTTTCGGTATGGGCGCTGAGCTGGTATTGTGTGACGGATTCAGAGTCGGGAAAGTCCTGGAGGAGCCGTCGCTGAACCCAGTTGAGCAGGTATTTACGGGCCCGACTTTCTTCGTCCTCTCCGAATTCAATGCGGGCTTCCTCCAGGTCTTCGGTGCCTTCCGAGTGATTGCGCAGCTCTTCGGCCAGCAGATTGATCAGGCCGGGCTCGGGAATGGATAGGACGTTGTCTGTCTTGAAGGCTGAAAAGAGGAAGGGGATCACCCATTGGGCGTTTCGCATGCGGATGATCTGCACGGAGGGGGCGGATTCTAATAAATAGGATATATCCAGTGACGGCATCGGACCTCGTTAAGGGGTTGAAATTAGCCATTACACCGTTATGAAGAGCTACCGGACGGGCCGATGGGGATAAAATAGAAATTAGGTGGAAAGATTAGCACCGGGAATGGCCGACCCGGAAATTAACCCATCCCCGGTGCACAGCTAATGACGGGCCTTCGGCCACGGACCTGTGGTCCGCCCCGTCCGGGCCGGGTGAACCTTTGGCGGGCTTCGGACGAGCGGGGTTGAATCTTTGGCGGGACCGGCTATCGGGGGGCTATGGCCGCGGCCTGGGGCTATAACTACGGCCTGGTGGCCTTGTACAGGACGTGCTCGCTCAACCAATGGCCGGCGGGCAGGGCGGGGTGGGTGAAAGTCCCCTGGCGGACCATGCCAATACGGATCATTACTTTTTCGGAAGGGTGGTTGTGGATGGAGGTAAAGGAATAGATCTCGTTCATATTCCACCGATCGAAACCTGCCTGCAGGCAGGCGGCGGCTCCTTCGGTGGCCAGGCCACGACCCCAATAATGAGAGGATAGGCGCCAGCCAAGCTCTATACAGGGGGTGGGAGGCAAATGATTGTCATTCCGACCTGCCGCAGGAGACGGCTCCGGAGACTCAAAGTCCGGATGAGAAAATCCGATGAATCCGATGAAGGCGCCGGTTTCTTTCCATTCCGCGGCGAATAATCCATAACCCTGCTGGGTAAAGCTTTTGTCAATGGTAGCAATATGTGCTCTTGATTCTTCCCGGGTGAGGAGACGGGGAAAGTATTTTCTCACGTCAGGGTCCATGTTCATTTGAATAAAAGGTTCATGGTCGGTGGATTGCCACTGACGTAACAGGAGCCGGGCTGTCTCTATATAAATCTGCGGTTTCAATTGGTAAAAGGGCTGGAAGCATGCCGACAATTACTATGCCATTGCCGTTTAAATGTGTTAGATTTAGATCAGGATCAATCAGGAGGCCCTGAAAGGGGCTCGTCTGTAACTGAGCCTTCACAAAAAGACTGTATGCGTCGCAGGACCTTTCTTAAACACACGGGGATGATCACGGCAGGGCTTTCCTTAGCCGGAAGAGCTAATGTCTGTGGCCTTCGGCGGACCTGCTTAGACACGGTCCTTTTCGGTCGGAACCTTGCGGTTCCAGACAACGAACCTCCGGTTCGTTCGGCCGCATTGGCTGCGGCCGGCCCGGGGGCGATACCGGCATCCGCACCGGGCGGGGGACCTTACGCCAACAAGCTGCCGAAATGGAAGGGCTTCAATTTGCTGGACTTTTTTGTTCCTGACTCCAGCGATCACAGGAATGTTACGACTGAAGAGCATTTCAAATGGCTGCGGGACTGGGGTTTTGATTTTGTAAGGATACCTATGGCATATCCGCATTACCTGGCGTTTGACGGTGACAGAGACATTACGGCGGGCGAGGTCAATCTTGTGAGTCCCGAGATGATAGAGAAGATACAGGGATTGGTGGCGATGGCGCATAAATACGACATGCATGTTTCTCTCAACCTGCACAGGGCGCCGGGTTATTGTATCAATGCCGGATGGCACGAGCCTTTCAATCTATGGAAAGATCAGGCCGCGCTGGACGCCTTTTGCTGGCATTGGAATATGTGGGCCAAATTGTATAAGAGCACTTCTCCCCAAAAGATAAGCTTCGATCTGCTGAACGAACCAGCTATGCGGGAGGATATGAATGACCAGCACTCAAAGTCCTCGCCCGTACCCGGAGATATATACAGGAAAGTGGCCAAAGCGGCTGCGGAAGCCATCCGTAAAGAGAATCCACATGCCCTGATCATTGCCGATGGCAATGGCGTGGGGAATCTGGTGACGCCTGAGCTGGTCGATCTGGGTATTGCGCAAAGCTGCCGGGGATATTTTCCCGGCGCCATCTCCCATTATAAAGCGCCTTGGGCCAATAAGGACCCGGAACATCAGCCGGCGCCTGTATGGCCGGGAAATGTAGGAAATCAGGAGCTCAATCGCGGCATGTTGGAGAACTATTATAAACCCTGGATCGAGCTGGTGCAAAAAGGTGTAGGCGTGCATTGCGGTGAGGCCGGATGCTGGAAGAAGACCCCCCACCCTGTATTTATTGCCTGGTTTACGGACGTGATCGATATTCTTTCTTCTCACCAGATAGGCCTTGCTCTTTGGAATTTTATAGGAGATTTTGGGATATTGGATTCGGGCAGGGAGGATGTGGCGTATGAAGACTGGCATGGGCACAAGCTGGACAGAAAATTGCTGGAGCTGCTGAGGAAATATTAGGAGTGTGCTTTTCCCGCCGGTCGTAATTCGACCAGGTATTGGTCGAATTTGTCTTCGAATAATACCCGCATCTTCCATCCTTCTTTTGTGGCGATGCGACGAAGCGTTCGTTTGTCGACAAACAGCCACTTGAACCAGTCGGTGCGCTGCCGGCGATATTCGTATTGATAATATATCTCACCATAGTAATGTCCGGACAATGAGCTTCCGGTCCGTTGTGAAGGTCCTTTCTTTGGCGGGCGACCATGGTATAAATAAGCGACGTCGGAAGAGTCAAAGACAAGAGCACCACCGGGGCGGAGAAGAGTATGCGCTTTTTGAAGGAAAAGACGCAGGCCGTCCAGCGTGGCGGCGAGGCCAATGCCATTCATGAGCAACAGCAGTGTATCATAGTGGGCGACCTGCTGCAGCGTAAAAAAATCACGACGGATGACTTTCTTTATACCTCTCTCCTTCATAACGGCTGCATTCAGTGGAGATATATCCAGCGCCGTCACATCCAGGCCCATTTTTTGGAGCAACAGGGAATGACTGCCTGCTCCGGCCCCGATGTCCAATATTCTGCCTGTGCAATGTTGCAATGCAACCCATTCCAGCCCGGGCATGTCGTTCGGACTGCGGAAATAGGTTTTTAGAGGCATTATTTCCGTTGAGCTGCCCATGGGTTGTCCATCTGCTCTCTGACCCCACCGGGCATGAACCCGAAGCTTTGCAGATGAGCTGCGATGGTAATGACCGGCAATGGCCTGTCCCAAAATGTCCTTCATAAAATGTCTGTTCTTTGAACGGGCCGCCTCTTGCGGCCTGCAGCCTTATTCAACAGGGGGAACGGGCTTGTCCTTTATTCCGGCGCGACGTTTCAGCTCGTTGACCGGCATGTCGAGCTGCCGGCCAATAGGTTTGCCATCCCGGTAGGTGATCACTTTCAACATCTCGGCATCCTTGGGTACCGTGAGAGGCTGTGAATACTTTGGATAAAAATTGTCGGGGTTGGAGTTGTCAAAGCTGTAATAGATATCGAGACCTTCTATTTCGGTGGACAAAGTAATGGATAGCGAGTCATTGGCGCCGGGGTCTTTTTTTACGGCAAAGCCCACGTCGTACATGGAGCGGGCATATTTCACCTGGCGGAGGTCCATTCTTTGGAAGGTAGCTTCCGTCCGACGCACAAAGTCATTCCAGTTCTTTTTCTCTTTGGGCGACCAGAGACATTCGGCGGTGGCGAGGGCACGTGGCCAGACCATATATTGCAGGTGGCGCGTATTGTATACCTGCTCTGTCCAAAGGTTGGCCTGTCCGCCTTTGATAAGGGAAGGGTCGACGCCATCGGGGACTGGTTCGAAGGAATAGGCGGTATTGAGCCGGAGCGTGGCATATACCGGCGGCTCGATAATAGCATCCCCTTGCATATAGTCTAAATACGCAAAAGTAGTGGGGCTCATGACGACCTGGTGACCTAATTTGGCAGCTTCAATGCCTCCCTTTATACCCCGCCAGCTCATGACGGCAGCATTGGGCGCCAGTCCTCCTTCGAGTATCTCATCCCAGCCGATGACTTTTTTGCCTTTGGATTCCACGATCTTCTCCACTCTCTTTTCAAAGTAGCTCTGAACTTCCTGCATGGTCTTGAGGCCTTCTTTTTTCATCAGCTGCTTGATAGCGTCGCTTTGTTCCCAGAAGTTCTTGGCGCATTCGTCGCCGCCAACATGGATATAGTCAAAGGGAAAGAGGGCGGCTATTTCCGTAAATACTTTGTCGAGGAACGGGTATACCTTCTCGTTGGCCGGACAAAGGGTATTGTCCACCAGGGCTGAGAAGCCGCCGGGATACCAGTTCATAAATTTTTCGCCTGAGTTGACACGGTATTGGTCGGCGCCGGGGGTGCAGGAAAGCTCCGGATAGGATACGATAGCTGCCAGCGAATGACCGGGAATATCCACTTCGGGAAGGATATCTACGAATCTGTCTTTGGCATATCGCACCAGCTCTTTGATATCATTTTGGGTATAGAAACCTCCGTAGTTTCGGGGTTCATCAGGAGTGGGAGTGGAAAAAGTGCCAAAGCGGCCTTCACGGCGAACATTCCAGGCCCCTACTTCCGTGAGCCTGGGAAGGCTCTTTATTTCGATGCGCCAGCCCTGGTCGTCGGTGAGATGAAAATGGAGGAGGTTGTATTTGTATTTCACCATCTGGTCAATAAAATCCTTTACTTCCTGCACGGTGAAGAAATGACGGGATACATCCAGCATCAATCCTCTCCAGGCAAATCGGGGGTAGTCGCGAATGGTGACATAGGGAACGCTCCACTGGATGCCTTTCACCGGGTTGCGGCTATCGATCTCTTTTGGCAGGAGCTGCAGCAGGGTCTGTACTCCATAGAAGAGACCACCGGTCTTGTTGGCTTTGATGATAATACCGCTGGCGGTGACGGAGAGATCATATCCTTCGTTGCCCAGGGCGGCATCGGGTGTCTTATTCAGGAGCAGGCGGATGGTGGTGGCAGTGCCTGGTTTTGCAAGAACGACCTTGTGTCCGGTGGCGGTGCTCAGCTGTTTTTGAAGATCGGCCAGCGTTTCTGCCAAAGCGGGTTGGGTGATGGTTTCGATGCCGATGGTGGCGGGAAGGACAAAGTGACCCTGGCCAGGAGTAAGGCTCACAGGAGCGGGAATAATGGCAATACCTGTGTTGTCTTGCGAAAAGGCAGTAGACAATATACAGATGGTTAGCAACAGTAGGAGTGTCTTTCTCATTGTACGTATTTTGAAGGATGGAAAGTAGGATTTATTATTTACATAAATTTCCGGAAAACAGCTGTCCTGAGAAATATTACCTGTTTTCCGGAAAGATCTAATGTTAGAGACCTTCGGTGGACCGTGACGAAGCAGGTCCATCTTGTTCGTAACCTTCGCTACGCTCGGTTATGGACAACGAACCTGAGGTTCGTTCTGGTCTCCGCAGGTGGAACTTTGTAATGGCGCGTCTCAGAATATATCCTGTATTGCGAGGGATCGTCCGTTAAAGAGAATGCTGTCGCCTGTGCGTTGTTGGTAGAGCGCTTTCGCCAAAGGAGCTGCGGGGGAGAGAAAGAGAACGGTCTGGTCATGGATCTGTTGTTTGCCCAGACCTGCGGCGATGAAAAAACCGATGCCGGGGCATTGGATAAAGGCGCCCGGGACGGCAGAGGAATAAAGGATATCGACTTTGACCTGGTGGAGACTGGCGAGCTCCCGGGCATGTTCTGCCTGTTGACGGCTGTACATGTCCTTTTGAAGGTGGCCCATTGCGCGGCTGGTTTCATACTTATCACCGGCGGAACTTTTCTCTTCCTGGTTGGCCGCTTCCTGGGCCTGTTCGGCCTGTCGTCTGGCTGCCTCGATCCGGGCGGAGATAGTGTCAAGCGCGAATTGTTTTAAAGCGAGCTTGTAGGCTATTTTTTCACGATCGTCCATATTCACGAGGTTTTTTGCGAGGGGACGACCTCAGGACCTGGATTGACCAGGAGCCGCCACGGGCGGGTCGTCCGAGGACAGACTTTAGCTATGTGGGGGAATGGGGCTATTTTTCCGTGGAGACCCATTGCCGGACTTTGAAGACGATTTTTTTTACCAGCCCGGGCTGGACATTGAAGACCTCCGGCTGGTGAATGTCGGTAGGGAAGAAGATGATGAACTGTCCGGGTGTGAGCCGGATGTAGCTGATCTTATCCTCCGGGATTGTGTAGAAAGCAACGTCCCTCTCTTCATCGTAGGGTGTGGTAGGGATGGTGGCTTCCAGCGGGGTGTAGCCAAATCGTTCGGCGCCGGCGAGGATGATCTGAATATCGGCATAATCCCGATGGCTTTCGGGATCGCATTCTTCAGCCGGCTTGGTGGTATATTCATTGACGATGGCAAAGACGTTGTCGCCATCGATGTCATGCCGTCCTGTCTCCAGGGATGCCAGGTTGGTGGTCAGGGCAAAGTCGATGGCCCTGGCAAAATTGGGACTGATAGCTTTATACCAGAAAAGTTGAGAGAGCGTAGATGTGATCATGGAAAATTGATTTGCACGAATATTATTTGTATCGACCAGTGCTTCAAATATACCTTTTTCATCAGACCTTTTATTAAACTGCCTGCACAATAGATCAGGATTGGTAATGGGAAAAATATATATCTTTGTTTATTCCTGCTAGTTCAACCATATTTCTCATTCATGCCATGTATGGATTCTCACTTTAAAAAAGAAAATATGGTATCATTTGCCCTACTAAAGCTCCTTAATCAAAGTCGCCAGCTGTTTGAAATTGCACCCTTAATTTTTTACGCATATGGCGAAGCCCGTTAGGATTAAACCGACCGATAATATTAAGCAGGCGGCCCGGAAGGAAAAGCGAAAAAATCGTCTTAACTCCATAAAGCACGAATTGGAATCCGGAAAGATCACGAGTTTTGAGCAAATATTTGCTATTATCAGTGAGACCCGCATGTCAATCGAGCTGGGGTTGTCTTTTTACGCCTTTCGCAGGAAAGTGACCGATCCGGGGGAATTTACCATTAATGAATTATTGTCCATGGCCGCGTTATTTGGGGTGAAGTACGAGATTATTAACGACTTCATTCTTGACAGGCTCAAGGCGAAGTCCAAAAGTCGCCTTTTACGAGAGTAAACGTACTTATGGAAGGCATTGGTGCAAGAATTCATATAGCACTTTATTAAACGCTTCCGGCTTCTCCATATTCGGCAGGTGGCCCGCACCTGCTATAACGGCCAGCTGTGCACCGGGAATGGCATCGCTCATCAGCCGGGCGATGGGTTCGGGGGTGAAAAAGTCTTCCTCACCTACTACGATCAGGGTGGGCACCTGTATATGGGGAAGAAGGGAAAGATGATCCCGTCTTTCGCCTCTGCCCTTGTGTGCGGCAGCTGCTCCTTCCGCCGTGGTGGTGGTCATCATTTCATATAAATGCGCATATACCGGGACGTTCTTCATGGATGCAGCGGCAATGTATTGGTGGATGGTGTCATCCGTATGCTGTTTCATTCCTGTCTCCAGGATAGAGGCCGCCTTCTGCAGGCGTTGCCGGTAGCTTTCCGGGGTCTCTCCTCTTGCATCGGAGTCAACGATGATCAGGGCGGTGACCTTGTGTGGGAACATGCGGTAAAAATCCAATACGATCTGTCCTCCCATGGAGAGGCCACAGAATATCGCCTGCTCGATCTGAAGTGATTCCAGCAGATGGAGAATGTCCAGGGCCATCTCGTCCAGCATGACTCTGCCGGAGGTTACTTCTGTCCGGCCATAACCACGCAGATCGGGCATGATAAGGCGGTATTCTTTTGAAAAGTGGGAGATTTGGTATTGCCACATGGTATGGTTGAAGGGGTGGCCGTGAACAAAAACAATGGGCTGGCCTGAACCCCGGTCGTCGTAATGGAGCCGGATGCCCCGTATGTTGAGCTGTGGCATTTTTTAGGGCAAAGCTAGTGAGAGGTGTGGTGGTAAAACAGAGGCAGAATTGGAATTTTGGGGTGGATCAGATTACTTTAGCTTTTTCTTTCTGTTCTTTTTATCCAGTATGTACTGTTGAACGACCAGGTCAGTAATTACTTTTTCTTCTACGTCCAATATAGCTGCAAGCCGGAACATATCTTCAAATGCGAATTTGTGTACGTTAACCATAAGCTTTGAGAATCGAACATTGTTTATCCCCAGGTCGCGGGCAACGACGCTCTTGGGAATAACATCCAGGTCAAACACTTCCCGAAATAATTTTATGTGACCGGAAGATATCAGGTTTTTCAGATTCTTGTATCGGGGGTCCCGAATCATTCTTCAAAGATGGCATAAAAAGACCGCAGACTTTCAGAGGGTACAAATAGTATTTAAAGAAGGATAAAACAACCTAAAAAAAGCCCTATTTGTGCCTAAGAGTAAATTATTATGTATATTGTTGCTCTGTGATCCCTGTTCCAGCAATTGCTTCAGTAACTATGACCTTGCGCTAATTCCAACCAAAGACATCGTAGGTATTTTATTTAATCACCGGAAGAGTATCTTCCCTAAATATCTTATTGTATATGGCTCTGAAGAAAAGGCGCACCGGACGACAAGAAGGTGAACCAAAGGAAAAAACACCATCCCGGTACAGTTTCCTCAAGCTGGATTTTATCTTTAACGATGAACCATATTGGTTCCGTTGTGTTGTGATCCTGCTTGGGCTGGCCGGGTTTATTGCCGTTGTGTGGGCTTTGCAGAGGTAGGGCATCATGCCGGACAAATGCGTAAAAATATTTTTCGAATTATGAAAGAGATCGAATCCTTGCTCGACACTTATAAAACTGCCGTTTTTCAAAAAGACGTCGAAGCCTTTGTATCCATTTTTGACGACGATGTACGCATCTTCGATATGTGGGAATGGGTCTATAACGGGGTGACTCCCTGGCGGGAAATGGTAAAAAGCTGGTTTGGGTCATTAGGAACGGAGCGCGTGGTCGTTACATTCGATGAGGTCCAGATCCAGAAGGGGAGTGACGATGGCCAGATACCAATGGAGGGCGACATGGCTGTCGTAAGCGCCTTTGCCAGATTTGCCGCCATCTCAGAGAAGGGAGAAGAGCTCCGGCACCTTCAAAATCGCCTGACCTGGGTGGTTCGGAAAATATCCGAAAAACGGGCTTTCGGAGGAAATGTGGCCCGTTCTGGCCCGGGGGTTTGGAAGGTCATCCATGAACATACTTCGGGACCTGTGGATGGCGGGACGATGAAAGTGCTGCTTCAACGCGGCTGACCAATGGAAATGACCACAGTACGGGCGGCTCCGTCCTGGAAGCGTACATCCCTCTGTATCATAAAAGAACAGTGCGGGAGAATCACTTTCGGCAATTAACTGATTAATAACCACAAAAACACCGGCATAGTATTGGTTGCGCACAGAACGGGCCGGAGGCTCGTTGTCCGGACATTTGATGCCAACTAAAGATCTCCTATGCTCAGCAGCTATATCAAGATCGCCGTCCGGAACCTCCGGAAACAAAGATTTTATACTACCCTGAATGTGCTTGGCCTGTCGCTTGGCATTGCAGGGGGTCTCCTTCTTTTTCAGTTCATCCGGTACCACCTCAGCTTTGACCGATGGCATGCGAAGGACGGGCAGCTTTACCGGGCTGTTACGGACCTGCATTTACCTGATGGGTCGGTGCACCCTGAACAGGGGACGCCCCTGGACCTGACCACGGCTTTAGAAAAGGAGGTGCCGGAGATAAAAGACCAGGCGGTGCTATTGAAGGTTCCACTCGCGACGGTAGGGGTGAACGGGACCGGCGGCCGTAAATTTTTTACCGAAAAGGATGCCATCGCCTATGCCGACCAGCACTGGTTCCATCTATTCGATTATTCGTGGCTGGAAGGAAACGCGGCCAGCTCTCTGAAAGAACCGTACATGGCTGTGATCACCCGGCGGCTGGCGGAGAAATACTTCGGAAAAGAGGAGCCTGTGGGGAAAACCGTCACCCTGGACGACAAGTTCACCGTTACCATCACGGGCGTCCTGGAAGACTACCCTGCCAACACCGACCTGACGACGGATATGTTCCTGTCACGGCCAACCTTTAGCAGCGTCCATCCTGATATGGAAAGGGACATGCATAATAGTTGGGGTTTTATCAATTCCTGGATGCAGTCCTTTGTATGGATGCCGAATAACGTTCCTGCCGGAAAGATCGAAGCGGCGACGCGGCATATCGTAAAACAATATTTCGACCCCAGCGTGCAGTCGGCCTACCATTTCCATCTGCAGCCGGTGAAGGATATTCATTTCGATGCCCGGTACGGCGGCAGTATGCGGATGTCTCTTCTCATTACTTTATTGATCGTTGGCGCCTTTCTGGTGTTGATAGCCTGTTTCAATTTTATCAACCTGTCCACCGCTCAGAGCGCGAGGCGGGCGAGGGAGATCGGTACAAGAAAAGTGCTGGGAGGAACAGCGTCTTCCGTATTCTGGCAGTTCATGACCGAGACGGCCTGTATGGTGTTGCTGGCAACCTTGTTATCGCTGGCATGGGTAGGTATGGCTTTGCCGGCGTTCCATTCTCTCCTGCAAAGCCAGCTGTCATTTGACCTCCTGCATGACCGGGTGCTGCTCTCCTTTTTATTGGCGCTGGCAGGACTGGTGACCGTGGTAGCCGGATCGTACCCGGCATTGGTCCTCAGCAGGTGGAAGCCGATAAGCGCATTGAAACAACAGGTGTCTGAGAGCCGGTCGGTATTTTTCCGGAAAGGG
>Ga0068852_100000283_pt1 | contig 33859 bp, 31 predicted proteins | sample KBSCornC22_FD_66594 | JGI IMG/M metagenome (GOLD analysis project Ga0068852, IMG submission 66594) | Corn rhizosphere microbial communities from Kellogg Biological Station, Michigan, USA - KBS Corn C2-2 | ecosystem: Host-associated > Plants > Roots > Rhizosphere > Soil ... | reverse complement strand
GCCTCCAACGTGCCGGACGCGCCCGGCCTGGACTTCGCCAAGGCACAGGGCATTTCCACCTGGGCGCATAGCCATGTCGGCATGAAACGCGCCGAGTTCGACGAGCTGGTCGACGCCGCGCTCCGTGAGGCGGGTGTCGAGTTCGTCGCGCTGGCCGGCTATATGCGCCTGCTCTCGCCAGGGTTCGTGCAGAAATGGGCAGGGCGGATGATCAATATCCATCCGTCCTTGCTTCCGGCCTATAAGGGTCTCGATACGCACCAGCGGGTGTTGGATGCGGCAGAGGCGAAGCATGGCTGCACGGTGCATATCGTGACCGAGGCGTTGGACGACGGCGAGATCGTCGCGCAGGCCGAGGTGCCGGTCCTGCCTGGCGACAACGCCGAAACCCTCGCTGCGCGCGTGCTCGTCGAGGAGCACAAGCTCTATCCGGCGGCGCTCGCCAAATTGGTGCGCGGCAGATGAGCCCCGATCCCGACGCGGACCTGGAACGGCTGCGACGGATCGCCATGGCGCTGCCCCGCGCGGCGGAGAAGATCTCGCACGGCGCGCCCGCCTTCCATATCGAAAAGGGCAAGATCTTCGCCTGGTTCTGGCACAACCACCACAGCGATGGCGAGACCGCGATCCTGGTCAAGACCAGCGGGATCGAAGAGCAGCAGATGCTGATCGAGAATGACCCCGATCTCTATTTCCGCCCCGCTTATGTCGGCCCCTTCGGCTGGGTGGCGATCCGGACCGGCCAGCCCCATTCAGACTGGGATCATATTGCCGACCGCATCCATTACAGCTGGGAATTGGTGGCGCCGCCCAAGCTGAGGCGGCCAAGCTGAGGGGGAATTTCTGATGGCCGAGACACAGCAGGAGCGCGAAGCCGCACGCATCCGCCGTCGCTGGCTGACCTTGGGCGAGATCATCGCCGTACTCGCCCTCATCATCTCCGCGCTGACGCTCTGGAACAGCTATCGCGAGCGCACCAACGCGGAAGCCGAGCATGCGCACGAGACCGCGCAGTCCGCCAAGAAGGCCGCGACCTTGGTACTCAAGGCCACGCCCGACAAGGATGGCCGGATGCTGGCCCTCGCGCCTCGCTCCGACGAGCAGGCGATCCAGGATCAGACGATCTATTTCCCGACGAAGCTGGGGGTGTCGGCGGCGCAGACCAGCAGCGATGCGCGGATCGAGAAGAGATGGTTCGATGGTGCGCTGATCGACGCGCGCAAGGCCGCCGGCGTCGAAGCCGCGCTCGGCGATGCGCGCATGCCGATGCTGATCGAAACCCATTATCTCGCCGACGGCGACGCGCATGTCGACCGCGCCATCTATGAAGTGGGCTATGTCACCAGCCACAGCCTGATCGGCGGCACCGACGTGCATCTGCGGGGGCTGTCGCGGACGGGTGCGGTGAAGAGCCTCGAGGCGGGTCAGAAGCAGATCGACGCGGTCTGGGCCGCAAGGATGACGCCGAAGAAGTAACCGCATGCCCCCCGAGCCTTCGAGAGGTTCGAGACAGGCTTGTTTCAGGCCCCACCACTCTCATCCACTGCGCTGGCGACCGAGTGGATGCCGAAACGAGATCAGCACGACAAAAATGGGGCCGCCGAAGCGGCCCCGATCCTTAGTCCGTAATATCGTCCGAAGCTCAGGCGATGCGCTGGAGCAGCTCGTCAAGGCGCTCGAGCGTGGACGTGAGGCCTTCCTTCATGCCCATGTCGATCACCTTCTGCAGATCCTCGGACGACGCGTAGGTGACCAATGTCGTCACAAGCGTGTGGTCCGACAGATCCGTAAAGGTCACTTGCAGCGTCGACCTCGGCAGGTCGGGATTTACCTGGCCGGTTTCGTCGCTGAAGCCATCGAGCGCCGTATAGCCATTGATCGGATCGATCGACTGATAATCCTGTCGGCTCCAATATTCCTGCCCGTCGGGCATGATCATCGCGAAATGCCAATAGCCGCCCGGGCGGAAGTCCATATGCTTGGTCCGCGTGGTCAAGGGTTTCGGCGCAAACCACTGATCCAGCAATTCGCTCTTTGTGTAGCAATCCCAGACCAACTGGCGTGGGCCCGCAAACTCGCGGGCAATGGTCAGCGTGCGCGCCGCTTTGTTTGCAACGAAATCGAACCGTAGATCAGACGTCATTTTATTCTCCGCTCAGTTTGGCCAGAAGGGTATCGAGATTGGCGTAGCGATTTTCCCAAAGCGCACGCTGTTCACCGAACCAGCGTTCGGCGGCGATCAGGTTTTCCTGATGGAGCATGCAAGTCCGCACTCGCCCCTGCTTTCGAGACGTGATCAGGCGCGAATTTTCGAGCACGCCGATGTGCTTCATGAAGGATGGCAGGGCCATGCCGAACGGCTCGGCCAGTTCACTGACCGTCGCGGCCCCTCGGCCAAGCCTCTGGACCACGGCCCTGCGGGTCGGGTCTGCCAACGCATGAAAAACCGAATCCAACGGGATTTGATAGTTAGCCATATAGCTAACCATAATACGGTAATCAGTTAGGTCAATGGCTAAGTTTTCGCCATCGCTCCCGCTGCGCCGGACGCGAAAAAGGGGCCGCCTCTCGGCGACCCCTTCATAAGCTCGCAACTGTCAGGCTGGATCAGCCGACAATCTCTTCCGGCTTGAAGAAATAGGAGATCTCGATCGCCGCATTCTCGTCGCTGTCCGAGCCGTGGACCGAATTGGCCTCGATCGACTCGGCCAGTTCCTTGCGGATCGTGCCCGGTTCGGCATTGGCGGGGTTGGTCGCGCCCATGATGTCGCGGTTGCGCTTCACGGCGTCCTCGCCCTCGAGCACCTGCACCACGACCGGGCCGGAGATCATGAAGCTGACCAGATCGTTGAAGAAAGGCCGCTCCTTATGAACGGCATAGAAGCCCTCGGCCTGCTCCTTGGTCATCTGGATGCGCTTGGAGGCGACGACGCGCAGGCCCGCTTCCTCCAGCATCTTGGTGACCGCGCCGGTCAGATTGCGGCGGGTGGCGTCGGGCTTGATGATCGAGAAGGTGCGGGTGATCGCCATGGGAATCCCATGCTCCATGCTGATGGTGTGGAAGTTGGGCGCGCCTCTAGCTGCACCGCAGCGAAGGCGCAACCCGTGCAAAGCGCGGGCGGAGCAGCCAACCGTCACCCCGGACTTGTTCCGGGGTCCACTGCATCACATCGGCTTCCCGCCAGATGGTAGGGTGGATGCCGGAACAAGTCCGGCATGACGGCCGATATTGCTAACCCGGTCTACCGCTCCAGCACGTCCTTCACAAACTGGTCGAGCAGGCGCACGCCGTAGCCGGTCGCGCCTTTCTCCCACAACGTGCCCGGCTTGGCCGCCCAGACCATGCCCGCAATGTCGAGATGCGCCCATTTAACGCCATCCTCGACGAAGCGGCCGATAAATTGGGCCGCGGTGATCGATCCGGCTTCGCGCGGGCCGATATTCTTCATGTCGGCGATCGGGGAGTCGATCAACTTGTCATAGGCTTCGCCCATCGGCATGCGCCACAATTTCTCGTCGACCGTCTTACCCGCCGCAACCAGCTGCGCCGCCAGATCGTCGTCGTTGGCGAAGATACCGCCATGTTCGTGGCCCAGGCTGACGATCATCGCGCCGGTCAAGGTCGCGAGATCGACGATCGTCTTCGGTTTGTAGGTCTTCTGCACCCACCAGATCGCGTCGCACAGCACCAGCCGGCCTTCGGCATCGGTGTTGAGCACCTCGACCGTCTGGCCCGAGCCGGTGGTGACGACGTCACCCGGCCGTTGCGCCTTGCCGTCGGGCATATTCTCGACCAGCCCGCACACACCGATGACGTGCGCCTTCGCCTTGCGCAGGGCGAGCGCCTTCATCGCGCCCGCGACCGCGCCGGCGCCGCCCATGTCCCATTTCATGTCCTCCATGCCGGGACCGGGCTTCAGACTGATGCCGCCGGTGTCGAAGGTCACGCCCTTGCCGACGAACGCGACCGGATCGGCCTTGCCGCCGGTGCCGTCCCATTTCATGCAGAGCAGGCGAGGCTCGCGCATCGAGCCTTGGGCCACGCCCAGCAATGCGCCCATGCCGAGCTTGCGCATCGCCGCTTCGTCCAGCACCTCGATCTCGACACCAAGGTCGGCAAGCTCGCGGCAGCGTTCGACGAAGCTTTCGGGATAAAGGATATTGGCAGGCTCGGTAACCAGGGTGCGGGTGAAGGCCACGCCTTCGGCCACCGCCTTGAGGGGGGCCCATGCCGCTTCGGCCGCTTCGAGCGCGTCGCCGACCACGATCTCGACTTGGCCAAGCGTCGGCTTCTGCTTTTCAGGAAGCTTGGTGCGATAAAGGTCGAAGCGCCAGCTGCGCAGCATTGCCGCCTGCGCGATGCGGGCAGCAGTACCGGCACGCTGATCCTTTTCGAGGCCGGTCAGGTCGATCACCAGCCCGGTCTCGCCCGAGGTCAACAGCTTGGCGACCAGCGCGCTCCCGGCTTTCTCCACGGCGAGATCGGCGCCGGTGCCGACCAGCAGGATGCGGCGCACGGCGCCGTCCAGGCGGCCGTGCAGATCGACGATGCTGCCCGCCTCGCCCTTGAAATTGGCCGCCGCCGCTTTGGCGATGTCGGCGATCTCGCCCGGAACGGCGGTGTCGACCGCGGCATCCTTGGCGACAGGCAGAGCGAGCGGGCGCGCATCCGAGACACGATCGGAACGAAAGGATATGGTGAGCAAGAAACAGGCCTTTCACGCTGGATTTCATCGTCCTTAATCCTCTGTCTCCGCCTGTCAAAGACGGCGAAGCGAGGCTTTGGGCGATTGCGAGGGCGTAAACGCTGCGATAGGGCGCGCCGATGCAGCGGCATGGAAGCTGGAAAATGGGAAGCGCCGCCTGCGCCTCGCTGGCGGCAATCGCGGTCGCATGGGCGGCGGGCGCGCAAGCGCAGGATCCAAGCGCCCCCGCCGCCCCGTCCACTCTCCCCGCCGGAGGCGCGCAAGCCGCGCCCGAGGACGAGGTGACCTTCTCGGCCGCGCAACTCGATTATGACGACAATGCCGATATCGTCACCGCGACCGGCGACGTGCGCATGTTCCGCAACGGTGCGCGGCTGCGTGCGGACAAGGTCACGTGGAATCGGAAGACGGGCGAGGTGCGCGCCATCGGCAATGTCGCGGTGGTCAACGCCAATGGCGACAAGGCCTATGCCGACGACATCAAACTGACCGACGAACTGCATGATGGCGTGGCCGACAATATGCTGCTGGTGCTGGCCAATGGCGGCCGGCTCGCGGCGATGCATGGCGAGCGCAAGGGCCAGATCACCACGCTCGACAATGCCGCTTACAGCCCGTGCCGGGTCGAGACCGACAGCGGCTGCCCCAGGCGGCCATCCTGGCAGATCAATGCGGTGCGGGTGGTGGTCGACGAAGGCCGCAACCGGATCAGCTATCGTGACGCGCGTCTGACGCTGTTCGGCCAGACGATCCTGGCGCTGCCGGCCTTCTCGCATCCGGACGGATCCGACAATGGGCGCGGAAATTCGGGGCTGCTGCTGCCCAATTTTCAGATCAACAAGTCGAACGGCGTCGAAATCGACCTGCCTTATTATCTGCAGCTCGGCCCCAATCGCGATCTGACGATCACGCCGCATCTCTACACCGCGATCCTGCCGGCGCTCGAGGCGCAATATAGGGTGCTGACGGGGAATGGCGCCTATCAGATTTCGGGCATGGCGACCTACAGCTCGCGCATCCCCGCGACGAGCACGGGTTCCGCCTCCGCCCAGGGCAACGAAACGTTCCGCGGCTATCTCGACGCCAACGGCACCTGGCAGCTCGATCCTTACTGGACATTGCATGGCGCGGTCCGGCTGACCACCGACCGGACCTTCATGAAGCGTTACTATCTGTCGAACGACGATCGGCTGCGCTCGACCGTCAAGGCGGAGCGGATCGATCCCGACAGTTATTTGTCGATCGCCGGCTGGTATGTGCAGGACCTGCGGCCCGGCTATCGCGAAGGCAATCAGCCGGTGGCGCTTCCCGCGATCGACTATCGCCGGCGTCTTGCCGACCCCTGGCTCGGCGGCGTCTTCACCGCGCAGTTCAACAGCCTGGCTTTGACGCGGACCGACGGCCAGGACACGCAACGCGCCTTCGCCGGATTACGCTGGGACCTGCGCACGCTCACGGCGCTCGGCCAGGAAGTGACGTTCACCGCTTATGGCCGCGCCGATCTTTATCACACCGACAATAGCGCCTCGACCGCGACGCCCATTTATCGCGGTATCGACGGCTGGCACGGTCGCGGCATCGCGGCGCTCGCCGCCGACATGCGCTGGCCCTTCATCGGCGCGCTGTTCGGCGGCACACAGCAGATCGTACCGCGCATCCAGATCGTCGCCGAACCCAAGATCCGCAATCTCGACTTGCCCGACGAAGACAGCCGTGCGGTCGATCTCGAGGATTCCAACCTGTTCGCGCTCAACCGTTTCTCGGGCTACGACCGGTGGGAGGATTCGAGCCGCATCACCTATGGCGGCGAATGGAATTATACGCGGCCGAAGCTCGAGGTCCGCGGGATCATCGGCCAGAGCTATCGGCTGAGCAATGAGCCCACCATCCTGCCCCCGGGCACCGGCCTGTCGGATCGCTTCTCCGATTATGTCGGGCGGCTGAGCGTGCGCTATGGCAGCTTCATCGAACTGACCGAACGCTTCCGCCTCGACAAGGACAATCTGGCGGTCCGGCGCAACGAGATCGATGCGACGGTCGGCAGCCGAACCACCTATGTCGAAGTCGGCTATCTCAAGCTCCACCGCGACATCGACACGTCGATCGAGGATCTGCGCGACATGTCGGAGATCCGCGCGGGGGCGCGGATCCAGCTTGCGCGCTATTGGTCGATCTTCGGCTCGACCGTGATCGATCTCACCACCCGTAAAGAAGATCCGACCTCGCTTTCGGATGGTTATCAGCCGGTTCGCCACCGACTTGGCCTGCTTTACGAAAACGAATGCCTGTCGCTCGGCGTCACCTGGCGAAAAGATTATGACGAATCCGGCGACGCGCGGCGCGGCAGCAGTTTCAGCTTGCGACTCGCCTTGAAGAATTTAGGCCGCTAAGCGTGGGTTCAGCCATATTGGGCCATGGCGGGCCTCTAGCGACAAGCGACGGAGTGGGCGTGAAAGGACGTAGGATAAGGCGTGCGGGGATGTTGCTCGCCGCCATGGTGCTGACGGCGACCCCGATGGTCGCCCCCGCGCAGGTCGACGACGACCAGAATTCGGCGAGCGCGCTGAACCTGCCCAAGGACGTGACCCTGCTCGCGCCGCGTGATCCGAACGTGCGCAAGGCGACCGCGATCGTCAACGGCACGATCATCACCGACACCGACGTCGACCAGCGGCTCGCGCTGGTTCTCGCATCCAGCCAGGGCAAGATCTCGGGTGACGAGAAGGCACGGTTGCGCACGCAGGTCCTGTCCAACCTGATCGACGAGACGTTGCAGATCCAGGAAGCGGCCGCGAACAAGATCACCATCTCCAAAAGCGACGTCGAAGCGTCGTTCGCGCGTGCTGCCAGCCAGTTCAAGAAAACGCCGGCCGAGTTCGTCGCGATGATCCGCGGCATGGGATCGAGCGAAGCCTCGCTCAAGCGCCAGATCGAAGGCGAAATGGCTTGGCGCCGCCTGCTCGGCCGCGAGGTCGAGCCCTTCGTCAGCGTCAGCGACGAAGAAGTGAACCAGACGATCGCCCGGATGAAGGCGGCTAAGGGCTCGTCCGAATATCATGTCTCCGAAATCTATCTTTCCGCGACGCCCGCGACCGAACAGCAGGTCCAAACCAACGTCCAGCGGATCATGGAGCAGCTGCGCCAGGGCACGTCCTTCGCGGCCTATGCGCGCCAATATTCGGAGGCCTCGACGGCGGCGGTAGGCGGCGATCTCGGCTGGGTCCGCGCCGAGCAATTGCCCGACGTGCTCGCCAATGCGGTGCGCGAGATGACGCCCGGCCAGATTGCCGGCCCGATTGCCGTCGGCGGCGGCTTCTCGATCCTGGCGCTGATCGACAAGCGCCAGGTTTTGACGGCCGACCCTCGCGATGCCGTTATCCAGGTCAAGCAGCTGACGATCACCTTCCCGGCCAACGTGTCGAAGGAGGTCGCGCAGCCCAAGCTCACCGCCTTCACCGAGGATCTGAAGACGCTGAAGGGTTGCGGCCAGGTCGTCGATTTCGCCAAGAAGTGGAATGCCGACGTCGCCGACAGCGATCAGATCAAGATCCGCGATCTGCCGCCGCAGCTGCAGCAGGTGCTGGTCGACATGCGCGTGGGCGAGGCCACCCCGCCCTTCGGCGGATCCGAAGGCGGCGTGCACAGCCTGGTCCTGTGCGGCCGCGACGACCCCACCGACCAGACGGTGCCGTCCTTCGACGAGGTCCAGTCGCAAATGTCCGACGAGCGCGTGAACCTGCGAGCGCGGCGCTATCTGCGCGACATCAGGCGCGATGCCGTCATCGAATATCGCTGACGGCCTGCCCCCGCTCGCGGTCGCCCTGGGCGACCCGGCGGGTGTCGGTCCGGAAATCGCCGCCAAGGCCTGGGAGAGGCGCGCCGCGGAGCGGCTGCATCCCTTCTTCGTGGTCGGAGACGTGCGCTCGATCGAAGCGGTATGGCGGGGTCCGATCGCGCGCATCTCGGCACCCGAGGACGCGCTCGGCATCTTCGGCGAGGCCTTGCCGCTGATCCAGCTCGAGGACGCCGGCGAGATCGTGCCGGGCAAGCCCAATGTCGCCGGCGCGCGCTGTTCGCTGGATTCGCTCGAACTTGCGGTCGGGCTGGCGCGATCGGGCGCGGCTTGCGGGCTGGTGACGGGCCCGGTGTCCAAGGCACAGCTTTATTCGATCGGCTTCGCGCACCCCGGCCAGACCGAGTTCGTCGCCGAACGCTGCGGCATCGCGCGCGAAAATGCGGTGATGATGCTCGCGGGTCCCACGCTCAGGACCGTGCCGATCACCACGCATGTGCCGCTCAGGGAGGTCTCGAGCCTGATCTCGCCCGAGCTGATCCTGTCGCGCGCGCGCACCACCGAGCGCGGGCTGGCGCGCGATTTCGGGATCGAGCAGCCCCGTCTCGCCATGGCGGGCTTCAACCCGCATGCCGGCGAGAGCGGTGCATTGGGACGCGAGGAGATCGACATCGTCATCCCCGCGCTCGAACGGCTGCGCGAGGAAGGAATCCGGATCGAAGGGCCGCTGGCCGCGGATACCATGTTCCATCCTCGCGCGCGGGCACGCTATGACGCGGCGCTCTGCCTCTATCACGACCAGGCGCTGATCCCGCTCAAGACACTGCATTTCGACGAGGGCGTGAACATCACGCTCGGCCTGCCGATCATCCGCACCTCGCCCGATCACGGCACCGCCTTCAACATTGCAGGTCGCAACCAGGCCGATCCGGGCGCGACGATCGCCGCCATCCGCCTTGCCCATCAATGCGCGGGGAATCGCGCACGCGCGCAATGATCCGCGCTCAGTGAACCATCCTCGGTGAAGCTCGATCTGCCGCCGCTGCGCGAGGTGATCGCGCGCCATGGCCTGTCGGCCGAAAAAGCGCTCGGCCAGAATTTCCTGCTCGACGGACAATTGCTCGACCGCATCGCCCGCATTCCCGGCGATCTGGACGATGCGCGCGTCTATGAGGTCGGCCCGGGCCCGGGCGGCCTCACCCGCGCGCTGATCGGCGCGGGGGCGCACGTGACCGCGGTCGAGCGCGACCGCCGTTGCCTGCCCGCCTTGGCCGAACTGGCCGAAGCGGCGCCGGGCAAGCTCGACGTCATCCAGGGCGACGCCCTGGAGATCGATGAGGCGAACGCGGTGGGGGAAGGCGCGCATATCGTCGCCAACCTGCCTTACAATGTCGGCACCGCATTGCTGGTGCGCTGGCTGGGCGGAGAAAGCTGGCCGCCCTGGTGGCGATCACTCACGCTGATGTTCCAGAAGGAGGTCGCCGAACGGATCGTCGCAAAGGCCGGGAGCGGTGCCTATGGCCGGCTCGCCGTGCTCGCCCAGTGGCGATCATCCGCCCGCATCGCGCTTCCGGTCCACCGGTCCGCTTTCGTGCCGCCACCCAAGGTGATGTCGGCGGTGGTCCATATTGTGCCGGCACCCCAGCCGAAGGGCGTGCGCTTCGCGACTTTGGAGAAGCTCACCGCGGCCGCGTTCGGCCAGAGGCGCAAGATGCTGCGGCAGAGCCTGAAGGGTCTATCCGGGGCTCTGGCGGCGCTGGAGCGGCTCGATATTGACGCAACGAGGCGGGCCGAAACGCTGACCGTCGAGGACTTCGTCGCGATCGCGCGGGAGATGAGTTAGTCTAAATCTTCCCCGGCAAACGCCGGGGTGGATCACCAAGCCTTATTGCTGCTTCTGCGTCTTCTCTTCCTCGCCCTTGGGCGGGACTTTGGTGGTGGCCTGCGCGGTCACGACCTCGGCCGGCGGGCCCTTGGCGATGGCGGCGCTGAGCGCCGCGGCGGGCGGGCAATTGCCCTTGCATAGCTGGTTGATGCGGGCGAGGTTGACGCGCGCGCGTTCGACCGCCCCCTTCTGCACCATCGCCTCGCCCTGCCCGGCCAGAGCAGCCAAATCGTTGGGATCGAGCGCAAGCGCATCGCGATAGAAACGGATCGCCTTGCCCGGCAGCCCCTGCCCTTGCGCGACATGGCCGAGCGCGACGAAGGCGGCGCGGTTGCGCGGATCGATCGCGAGCGCGCTTTCGAGCATATCCTCGGCGCCGGAGAGATTGCCGGCGGCGCGCAGCACCTCACCCTGGCGGAGCAAGGCCAGGCTGCGCGGATCGACCTGGTCGTCGCGACGCTGGCCGAAGCTGCTGCTCGAGGACAAAGTGGCAAGGGCGAGCGCGAAAACGAGCGCGGCGGGCGAGAAACGCATCAACAGCTCCACAAAAGGGACTTGGCCCCGGTCTAGCATGAGCGGGCGAGCGCGGCGATGAAAAAGCCGTCAGTGCGGTCATGCGCCGGGGTAAGCCGGCGCCCGCGGCCGTGTATCCGACCGGCGGCGACCGGATCGACCGAGGCCCAGCCTGGATGGGCGGCGAGGAAAGCCTCGATCCGCTCCCTCCCCTCTTCATCGAGCAGCGAGCAGACCGCATAGACCAACCGTCCGCCCGGTCTGACAAGAGGTGCGCCGAATTCGAGCACATGCGCCTGCATCGCCTTGAGCCGATCGAGCCGCTCGGCCGTGAGGCGCCAGCGCGCCTCCGGATTGCGTCGCCAGGTGCCTGTTCCGGAGCATGGCGCATCGATCAGCACCACGTCGGCCTGCGCCGTCAGGTCCGCGAGCCGCTGCGCCTCGCGACCCCCGTCGAGCAGGCGCGTCTCGATTGATGCGGCACCGGCCCGTTCCGCCCGCGGCGCCAGCCGTGACAGGCGCGGCCGGTCGACGTCGCATGCGATCAGCCTGCCTTTCGCGCCCATCGCCGCCGACAGTGCCAGCGTCTTGCCCCCGGCTCCCGCGCACAGATCCACCACCGTCATGCCCGGCGCGGCGTCACAGGCGGCGGCGATCAACTGGCTACCCTCATCCTGCACCTCGACACGGCCCTCGAGGAAGGGCGGCAAGGTCTCGATCCTCGTGCCCTCGGGCAGACGCAAAGCGTCGGGCGACAGCAAGCCGGGCTCGGCCTCAGGCAATTCCGCCAGCACCGCCTCGCGCGTTGCCTTGAGGCGGTTGACGCGCAGGTCGAGCGGCGCGCGTTCGAGCAGCGCCGGCAATTCCTCCCGGCCCAGAACCGCCGCCAGCTTCGTCTCCAACCACGCCGGGGCAACGCCGGAACTGGCGCCAGGCTCGTCGCCGATCGGCTCGGGGCCATTGCGCGACCCGTCGAACAAGATGGCAAGGTCGGGCCGGTCCTGCGCAAGGCCGATCATCGCGGCACGACCGCTGGCCGGGCGCTCACCTGCACGACGGATCGCCGCATAAGCAAGATCGCGCACCGCACGCCGATCCTTGGCGCCGGCATAACGCCGCGTCTTGAAATAGCGCGCGATCAACGTGTCGGCGGCCGCCCCGCCCACCTGGGCAGCCATGACCACCTCATCGACGATCTCGATCGCGGCCTGGAGACGGGCAGCGGGGGTCATTCGGTCCTCTCCCGACGGGGGGAGGGGAAAAGGTCAGCCCAGCGAGGGATAATTAGGCGCCTCGCGCGTGATCGAGACATCATGGACATGGCTTTCGCGCAGGCCCGCATTGGTGATGCGGATGAAGCGCGCGCGCTGGCGCAGCTGCTCCAGCGTCGCGGCGCCGGTATAGCCCATCGCCGCCTTCACGCCGCCGACCAGCTGGTGGATGACGTCCTTGGCCGGGCCCTTGTACGGCACCTGCCCCTCGATCCCCTCGGGCACCAGCTTGAGCTGATCGCGCACTTCCTGCTGGAAATAGCGATCGGCCGAGCCGCGCGCCATCGCGCCGACCGATCCCATGCCGCGATAGGATTTGAACGCACGCCCTTGATACAGGAAGGTTTCGCCCGGCGCCTCGTCGGTCCCGGCAAGCAGGGATCCGACCATCACGCTGGATGCCCCCGCCGCCAACGCCTTGGCGACGTCGCCCGAGGTGCGCAGGCCGCCATCGGCGATCACCGGCACGTCCGACTTCCAGGCTTCCTCGGCGGCCTCCATCACTGCGGTGAGCTGGGGCACGCCGACGCCCGCGACCACGCGCGTGGTACAGATCGATCCCGGGCCGATACCAACCTTCACCCCGTCGGCGCCCGCATCGATCAGCGCGCGCGTCGCTTCGGCGGTGGCGACATTGCCGGCGATGATCTGGATCGAGTTGGACAGGCGCTTCACGCGTTCGACCGCGCGCGCCACGTCGCGATTATGGCCGTGCGCGGTATCGATCACGATCAGGTCGCATTCGGCATCGACCAATGCCTCGGTGCGCGCGAAGCCCTTGTCGCCCACAGTGGTCGCGGCGGCGACGCGCAGGCGGCCCGACGCGTCCTTGGTCGCGTGGGGATAGGTGACCGCCTTGTCGATATCCTTGACGGTGATCAGGCCGACACAGCGATAATCCTCGTCGACGACGAGCAATTTCTCGATCCGGCGCTGATGCAGCAGGCGCTGCGCCTCCTCCGAACTCACGCCGGCGCGCACCGTCGCCAGATTCTGGCTGGTCATCAGCTCGGCCACGGGCTGGTCCGTACGCTCGGCGAAGCGCATGTCGCGATGGGTCAGGATACCGACCAGCTTGCCGTTGGCCTCGACCACGGGGAAACCGGAAATATGATGCCGGTCCATCAGCGCCCGTGCCTCGGCGAGCGTCTGTTCCGGCGTGAGCGTGATCGGATTGACGACCATGCCGCTTTCGAACCTTTTGACCGCGCGCACCGCGGCGGCCTGCTGCTCGATATCGAGATTGCGGTGGAGCACGCCCATGCCGCCCAATTGCGCCATCACGATCGCCATGTCGGCTTCGGTGACCGTGTCCATCGCCGCCGACAGGAAGGGAATGTTGAGGCTGATCTGGCGCGTGACGCGGGTCCGCGCATCGGCATCGGTCGGCAAGACTTCGGAAGCGCCGGGCCGGAGCAGCACGTCGTCGAAGGTAAGGCCGAGTTCGATGGTCATGAATCCCCGCGGATGGTTAAAGGATTCGGGGCCATATAGGCGGGCAAGTCGTCGAGCGCTAGGGTCCGGACCTGGACCTAGGCTGGGCCCGCGCGCTTCAACGCACGGCGCGCCGCATCGACATGCATCGCCTCGATCATCCGACCGCGGAAGCGCTCCGCCCCGCCCGAAAAGGCCGCGATCAGTGCCTGGGCTTCCTCCACCTCTTCGGGCGATGGACCGAAGATGCGATTGGCGGGCTCGATCTGGTTGGGATGGATCAGGCTCTTCCCGTCGAACCCCGTCTCGCGCCCCGCCCGGCAATCGGCCTCGAACGCGGCCGCGTCGTCAAGTGCGTTGAAGACCCCGTCGAGCACCGCAATCCCCGCCGCACGCGCGGCCAGCACGATCGACTGGAGCGCAAGCGTCAACCCGGCGCGGCCTGGCGGCAAGCGAAGCGTTGCGCCAAGATCGTTCGAGCCGGCGAGCAGTCCGACCACCCCGCTGACGCCGGCAATCTCTCGCGCGGCATAGACCCCGGCCGGTGTCTCGATCATCGCGAGCAGCGGGCGCGACAGGCGTCCCGCTAGACCTTCCGCATAAGCCGGCGTCTCGACCTTGGGCACGACCACCAGATCGACGCCGGCGGCACCGGCCAGGGCGTCGACGTCAGCCTCGTGCCATGGCCCGGGGCCATTTAGCCGTGTTGCGAGCAGCCGGCCGCCCCAGTCCTGTCGTGCAGCCTCGACCGCGGCCCTTCGCGCCGGGCCCTTGTCGGCTTCCGCTACCGAATCCTCCAGATCGAGGATCACCATGTCGCAATGCAACCCACGCGCCTTTTCGATCGCGCGGGCATTGGATGCAGGCAGGAACAAGGCGGAGCGGACGTTTTCCAGCATAATCCCTCTCTAAGCCAGCCTCCAACCAAGGCAAATCGGGCCCTTTCCTAACTCCCTATTAACCCCGATCGGTCAGAGAGCAGTGATGGCCGATACGCCCGATCATGATCAGAAGACGGAAGCCCCGACCGGCAAACGGCTGCAACAGGCCGCGGATCGCGGTGACGTCGTCCAGTCGCGCGAGCTGGGCACCGCATTCACCATGTTCGCCGGCGCCGCCTGGATCGTGCTCGCGGGCCCCTGGATGATCGGCGCGTGCGAGAAGATGCTCGAGCAGGGGCTGAGCTTCGGCACGAACGATATCGTCAATTTCAACCCGTCGCGCGCGATCCTGAGCCTGGTCGCGATGGTGGTCCTGCCGCTCGCCACCTTGTTCGCCTTCACCGCCGCCGCGGCCGTCGGCACGCCGGCGATGCTCGGCTCGCTCGGCTTCCGCTGGAGCGCGATCGGCTTCAAGGCGGGCAAGCTCAATCCGATTGCGGGCTTCAGCCGCCTGTTCGGCATCCAGGGCCTGGTCGAGTTCGGCAAGGCCTTCGCCAAGGTCGTGGTGCTGGGCGGCATCGCTTACTGGCTGCTGCGCGGGCGCTGGAGCGAGATCATGGGGCTCGGCCGCCAGGACATCGTGGCCGCGCTCGGCGACATCGGCAACATCTTCCGCCTGACCGTGCTGGTGATGGCGGTGGCGCTGGGCGCGATCGCGGGCATCGACCTGCCGATCCAGATCATCCGCCGCAACGCGCGGCTGCGCATGACCAAACAGGAGGTCAAGGACGAGCATAAGGAAAACGAAGGCTCGCCGGAGATGAAGGGCCATATCAAGGGCAAGCAGCGCGCGATCCTGAGCGCATCGGCGCGCAAGGCGGTCAAGGAAGCGACCGTCATCCTGACCAACCCGACCCATTTCGCGGTCGCGTTGCGTTATCGGCCCGGCTTCGACGCCGCGCCGGTTGTGCTCGCCAAGGGCGCCGACGAGACCGCACAGGCGATCCGCGAACTCGCCAACGACAATGCGGTGCCGATGCTGAGCTACCCGCAGCTGACCCGCGCCATTTATTATACCTCGCGGCCAGGCGAGATCATCCGCGAGGATCTTTACATCGCGGTCGCGACCATACTCGCCTTCGTCTTCAACCTCGACCGCGCCATGGCCGAGGGCGTGTCGCAGCCCGTGGTCGACGTGCCGCCTGAGGCCCGCTTCGACGCCAACGGCAAGATCACCCCCGATTGAGGCTGAGAGACACATGCCTCCGGGCTTAAGGCGCCCCGTTTCCGGCCGTTATTCCAGATCGGAACCCACCCAGCGATGACCAGCACCTCCTCATCCTCCTCGACGTCCACGACGTCCGGCAGCTCGATCCTGACCGCGCTCGGCGCGGGTTCGGGCATCGACACGGATTCGCTGGTATCGGGCCTGGTCTCGGCGACCTTCGATCCCAAGGACAACGCGCTCAAGACGAAGGAAGATGCGAACACCGCCAAGATCAGCTCGCTCGGCACGCTGAGCAGCGGGATCGACGCCTTCGCCAATGCGCTCCAGCAATTGGTCGCGGGCGGTACGCTCAAGTCGCAGCCGTCGAGCTCCGACAACTCGGTGCTGACCGCCACCGCACAGGCCGGCACAAGCGTCGGTTCGCTCTCAGCCCAGGTGGAGGTGCGGCAGGTCGCGACGGCGCAATCGCTCGTTTCCGGCTATGTCGCCAACAGCACGACCGCCGTCGGCACCGGCACGCTGACGCTGACGGTCGGCACCGGCGGGAGCGCGCGCAGCTTCAACGCCACGATCGACGGCACGAACAATACGCTGGCGGGCCTCGCCACCGCGATCAACGCGACCAATACCGGCGCCACGCCGAGCGGGCTGACCGCCACTGTCGTCACCGACTCAAATGGCGCGCGTCTGATCGTCAAGGGTCAGACCGGTGCGGCCAACAGCTTCACGATCAGCGGCGACGCGAACGCCGTCAGCAGTGGCCTGGTTGCTTTCGCCTCGACCGGCACGGGTGCGCAGATGGCACTGGCGCAACCGGCGCAGGATTCGATCGTGCGAATGGATGGCGTCGACACGATGCACAGCACCAACACGATCACCGATCTGATTCCGGGCGTGACGCTCAATCTAGTCTCGGCCAAGCCGGGCACGACCATCTCGCTCGGCGTGACCCGTCCGACCGATGCGATCAAGCAGGCGGTGAACGACTATGTGTCGGCCTACAACCAGCTGAAGGGTGAGATCGACACAGCGATTGCGGTTGGCAGCAACGGCACCGGTCAGGGCCCGCTCCATGGCAATAGCGCAATCCAGCAGATGAAGACGATGCTGACGCGGATCAGCTCGACCGCGCTCAGCTCCTCCCCGAACGGGCCGCAGACGCTGGCGGAGATCGGCGTGAAGACCGGGCAGGACGGTACGCTTTCGGTGGACAGCTCCAAGCTCTCGAGCGCGCTGTCGACCTATCCGGATGCGGTGGAAGCGATGTTCAATCCGACCCAGCGCAGCAGCAGCCCGCTGATCAAGATCACGAGCGCGATGGGCGCCACCAAGCCGGGCACCTATACGCTCACCAATATCGTCGCGGGCTCGCCCGCGTCGGGTAAGGTTGACGGCGTCGCCTTCCTGCCGAGTTCGAGCGACCCCACGGGTCTTGTGGCCTCGATCACGTCGGACGCGGCTGGCCTTGCCATCCAACCCCAGGGCAATGTCGCGAGCGCGACGATCACAGTCGATGCGGGCCTGTCGGGCATCCTGCAAGGGATCCGCGACAGCCTGCGCGCCACGGGCGGCATCTTCGATTCGCTGAGCAGTTCGCTGTCCACCGAGAAGACCCGGCTCGCCGACAGTCGCACCAAGATGACGAACCAGGAAAGCGCCTACAAGGACCAGCTGACCAAGCAGTTCAGCGCGATGCAAACCGCGGTCGCGTCCTACAAGTCGATCCAGTCCTACATGTCCCAGCAGATCGCAGCGTGGAGTAACAAGAGCTGATGTTCGGAGCCCCTTCCCGTTATGCCGCGCCGAGTGCGCGCTATCGCGACATCGACGTGGCGGCGCGCGTCCAGGGCGCGACCCCGCATGGCCTTATCCAGATCATGTTCGAGGAACTGCTGAAGGGTCTCGATACGCTGGCGGCGGCCGAAGCCGTGCACGATTTTGCGCGCCGCAATGCCGCGCAGGCGCGCGCAATCTCATTGCTGCACGGGCTCGAAAGCTCGCTCGATTATACGCGCGGTGGCGAGATCGCCGACAATCTCGGCCGCATCTATCGCGAGGCGCGCCGCCTGCTCGGCCCGACCCCCGGCATGGACCGCGGAACCGCGACCGCGCAGGCGCGCGACATGCTCTCGACCATTTCGGGCGCCTGGGCGGCCATCGGCCCCATGGTAAACGAGAACATAACCTAGAGCCGTAACGAATTGACAAGGCTGATGGGCGCACTCCCACAGCCTGATTTGGGGTAGAGGTGATTTATGGCGCTCGCAAAGCTTCGTGAGGACGATCTGCCGGCCACGGCGGCGCCGGCGCCGCAGCTTAGCGCACAGGTTGAAGATTTCGCGCCGGCCCCCTCGCCCGCGCTCGCACTGCAGCAGCATCTCGCGCAGCGGGCGGCCACGGCCGTCGCGCCGGAGATCGAGAAATGGTCTGCGCGCCGCAGCCTGGCGCTGATTATCTCAGCCTCGGCAGCCCTGTGGCTGGCGATCCTGATGGTCGGCGCGGAAGCGACGAAGCTGATCGCCTGACCCGATCACCCCGCGAGAGCGGGACAGGAGCAAGCTCCCTGGCGACGCCCCGGCCGTTCGGTCGGGGTGTTGTCGTTTGTGGGCTTTGCCCGGAACGGCTTGCATGCCTGCAGACGTGCATGTCCGCCCAACTCAGACACATGTTCGTCATTCCCCCGAAAGCGGGAATGATGGCACTTGCTGGGCTGGCGGGCTCGAAAGCTCGACTGGGCCCCTACTGAAGCGACGCCTTGTCGAGGTTCAGCTTCGCTGCCGGGATGACCTGCGCCTTGACGCCCTTGGCCGCCAGGCCGGGCGCAAACTGGCCCGCATCGCCGACCACGATCACGCTTGCCGGTGCCGGATCGATCAAGTCCTTGGCTACCGCACGGACCTGCTCGGCCGTGACCGCGTTGACCGAGGTCGAATAACGACCGATTTCCGTCGGCGCGACGTCCTCCACCACCAGCCCGGCGAGATAGCCGGCTAGGCCGTCGGTGGTCTCGGTCTCGCGGCCGAAGCCGCCGACCAGGGTCGCCTTGCGCGCGTCGAGTTCGGCCGCGGGGACCAGGTCGGTGCCCATCCGCGCCATCTCTGCGCGAATGAGGCCGATCACCTCGGGCACGGTCGCGTTCTTGGTCTGGGTCGAGGCGGCGAGCGGCCCGGGTGACCGGCGCGCCTGGAAGGACGCCCCGGCGCCATAAGCCAACCCACGCTTCACCCGGATCTCCTGGTTCAGGCGCGCGCTGTAGCCGCCGCCAAGCGCCTCCTGCGCCACCAGCATCGGATAATAACGCGGATCCTTGCGCGCGATCGTCACGCGCGCGACCACCACCGCCGCCTGGGGCGTGCCCGGCAAATCGACCACGACGGCCCGCGGTGTGGCTGGCGCAGCCGCAGCGGGCAACAGGGTGAGCGGCGTGCCCGGCTTCTTCCACCCGCCGAACAGCCGGCGTGCCATCGCCTCCGCCTGATCGGGCGTGATGTCGCCGGTCATCACCAGAGTGACCTGATCGGGACGCCAGAAGGCGCGGTAGCCCGCCGCCAGATCGGCCGGTGTGATCGCCCGCAGCGAGCCGGGCGTCCCGTCCGCCGGCTTGCCGTAGGGGCCGTCCCCATAGACCGCGCGCGACGAGACCATGGAGGCGAGCTGGCCCGGCTCGCTATAGGCGACCTTCAGGCTGTCGAGCGCCTGGGCGCGCGCGCGTTCGAGCTCGTCGGTCTTGAACGCGGGGTGCATCGCCACGTCGGCGAACACGTCCATCGCGGGGGCAAGCTGGTCCGACTTGACGGTCAGGGTCAGGAACATGCCGTCGCGCACGGCATCGCCGCCGATCGCGCCGCCCAGCGTCTCGACCTGCCGGACCACGTCGGTCGCCGAACGCGTCGCCGTGCCCTTGGTCAACAGGTTGGCGGTGAGCTCGGCCCGACCGGCGCGACCCGCCGGATCGGTGGAGGATCCGCCATCGGCGACCATATAGGCCGTGACGATCGGCAAGGCATGCCGTTCGACCACGACCAGCCGCATGCCATTGGGAAGACCCCGTTCGACCGGCACCGGCAGCACCGGGGTGACGGGCGCGCCGGGTGTGGGGGGTTGGATACGGTCGCCCGGGTTGGCGGCGACCACGACCGGCACGGCGGGTGGCGGCACCAGCGCGGCCGTCGCGACGGACGGCGCCACCGGCACCGCCTCCATCGGTGCGCCTTCGGCCGCGGGCAGATAGGTGATCTCGACCGCGCGATCGTCAGCCAGCAGCCGACGCGCGACGCGCTGCACGTCGGCGGCCGTGACCGCCTGGATCGCCGCCAGCCGCTGGTCCGACGCATGCGGATCGCCTTCGAGGATCACGTCGGAGGCAAGCGTCGTCGCCCTCCCCTCCGCCGTCTCGCGCTGCTTGAGCGCGCCGGTCAGGATCTGGTTCTTGGCGCGGGTCAGCTCCTCCGCGGTCACGCCCTGATCGCGGATCAGCGCGATCTGTTGCCTGAGCGCCGCCTCCGCCGCCTTCGGATCCTTGCCCCCGGCGACGATCGCATAGGCCGAGAACATGCCCGCGCCCTTGCGCATGTCCGCCGACACGCCCGTCTCCGCGGCGATCTGATCCTTGTAGACCAGCGACTGATAGAGGCGCGAACTCTCCCCGCCCGACAAGATGCCGTCGAGCACGTTGATCACGGCATGATCGGGGTCGGTCGCGGACGGGAGCTGCCAGCTGAGCACGATTGCGGGCAAGGGCGTGTTGGGGGCATGCAGGGTATAACGCCGCGCGGCATTACGCGCCGGTTCGGCCACGAAATTGCGCGGGATCGGCCAAGCCGGCTTGGCCACCGGCCCGAAATAGTGATCGACCCAGCGGTTGAGCTGGTCGGGATCGAAATTGCCCGAAACCACCAGCACCGCATTGTCGGGGCGGTAATAAAGCGCATGGAAGGCGCGCACATCATCCACGGTCGCCGCATCCAGGTCGGCGATGCTGCCGATCGGCGAACGCGCGTAGGAACTGGTCGTGTAGCTCGCGGCCGGTATGTCGATCCGGAACAGGCTGTCATAAGGCCGCGCCGCGTCACCGCGCAGTTCTTCCTTCACCACGTCGCGTTCGGCGGCGAAGGTCGGCTGGTCGATCACGAGCGCGCCCATCCGCTCGGCTTCGGCCCAGAGCAGCCGTTCGAGATGATTGGCGGGCGCGACCTCATGATATTCGGTGAAATCGTCGTCGGTCGAGGCATTGTTGTTGCCGCCGACATCCTCGGTCAGCCGATCCATCTGCTCGGCCGGCATGTTGCGCGTCGCCTTGAACATCAGATGCTCGAACAGATGCGCGAAACCCGAACGACCCTTGGGATCGTCGCGGCCGCCGACATCGTACCAGACCTGGACCGAGACGTTGGTCGTGCTCTTGTCGGGCATGGCGAAGACGCGCAGCCCGTTGGGCAGGGTTCGTTCGGTGAAGCTCAGTGGCGCGATCTGGGCAGGCGCGGCGAAGCTGGGCGAGGCGAAAACGAGCGCGCCGGCCAGCGCGGCGAGGGAGACGAGACGCATGAATGCTCCGCTTATGTGGCGGCGTCTGGTTGCGCCCAAGCCGTCAAGAAGGAAAGCCCCTTCGCGGCGAACGCCCACTGCGATCACATCAGGTGCGTGGCACGTTCATCTTTTCGCTGCTCGTGGAAAAGTCCGGAGCGGCGCCTTGAGGGCTATATCCGATCGACTTCGCGCCGCCACCAGACGACGAGTATCCCGACGAGCTTCCGTAATGATCGTCGGCGAGATCGGTGAACTTGGTAATGCGGCTCTCGAACTTGAGCTTCACCTTGCCCGTCGCGCCATGGCGCTGTTTGGCGATGATAACCTCGGCAATCCCGTAGGCGCGCTCCATCTCACGAAACCACTCGTCGTGTGCTTCGAAGATCCTAGGGTCATCGCCGTCGACGGGCTTTTTGGGTTCACGGGACTGCACATAATATTCGTCGCGATAGATGAAGAGCACCATGTCGGCGTCCTGCTCGATCGAGCCCGATTCGCGCAGGTCGGATAGCTGCGGGCGCTTGTCCTCGCGCTGCTCGACCGCTCGGCTGAGCTGCGACAATGCGATCACGGGAAGGTTCAGCTCCTTGGCAAGCTGCTTGAGGCCACGGCTGATCTCCGAAATTTCCTGCACGCGGTTCTGCTCGCCGCCGCCGCCCTTGCCGCCGCCTGACAGCAGTTGGAGATAGTCGACGATGATCATGCCGATCCCGCGCTGGCGCTTGAGCCGGCGTGCGCGCGTGCGCAGCGCCGCGATCGTGAGCGCGGGCGTGTCGTCGATATAGAGTGGCAGAGTCTGCAGCTCTGCCGAGGCGCGGGCGAGGTTGCGGAATTCCTGCTGGCTGATCTTGCCCATGCGCAGATCCTGCGAGCTGATGCCCGATTGTTCCGCCAGGATACGCGTCGCCAGCTGGTCGGCCGACATTTCAAGGTTGAAGATCACGACCGGCGCGCCGACCGACTTGGCCGGATCGATCCCGTCCTCCATGTCGCGGACGTAGCGTGAGGCCGCGTTGAACGCGATGTTGGTCGCAAGCGAGCTCTTGCCCATGCCGGGACGGCCCGCGAGGATGACGAGGTCGGACGGATGCAGACCGCCGAGCCGGGCATTGATGCTTTCCAGCCCCGTGGTGATGCCCGAAACGTGGCCGCCCGAATTGAGCGCGCGCTCCGCCATCTCGACCGCCAGCTTGGTCGCCTGGGCGAAGGTCTTCACCCCGCCCTGCTCGCCCCCCTCTTCGGCGACGCGGTAAAGCGCGACTTCGGCCTGTTCGATCTGACCTTTGGGGTCGACGGCTTCCGACGTGTCGACGGCTTTCTCGACCATGTCGCGCCCGACGCCGATCAATGCCCGCAGAAGCGCAAGATCATAGACCTGGGTCGCGAAATCGCGCGCGCCGATCAACGCCGCGCCCGACCCGGTAAGCTGCGCCAGATAGGCCGGCCCGCCGAGTTCCTTGAGCTCGGCATCGCCTTCGAACAAGGGCCGCAACGTCACCGGATTGGCGAGCATGTTGCGATCGGTCATCTTGAGGATCGCGTCATAGATGCGGCCGTGGACCGGCTCGTAGAAATGATCGGCGCGCAGCTTCAGCTGGACGTCCTCGACCAGCCGATTGTCGATCATCAGCGCGCCGAGCAAAGCCGCTTCGGCCTCCACATTGTGCGGAAGGACCGGACCGCCGGATTCGGCGGGCGCAACGATTCTCAACGGCTCGACCATGCGGCGATCCATGGGCCAAATCGGCCTCCACTACCATGGCTGATCCGCCTGTGGATCATGGGGAAAGCGCGTATCCTTTTTGCCAAGGGACGTCCGGCAGGATAAGCGGCGGGCATGGCGGACCCGCGCATCATCGCGATCGAACTTGATGACGAGACGTTTCCGACCGCCGCGATCGAAGCCGACCGCGAACGGCAGATCGCGATCCACGATCTGCTCATCGCCAACCGGTTCGAGCCGCGCCGGCCGATGGAACGAGGCTTTACCGGCCCTTATCGCATCGGGCTGCGCGTCGAGGACGGCCGCCTGGCGATCGATATCGCGGACCGCGACAATATGCTGCTGGAGACGATCAAGCTGGGACTCACGCGCTTCCGTCGGCCGATCAAGGATTATTTTGCGATCTGCGAGAGCTATTTCCGCGCGCTGGGCAACCAGCAGCAGCCCGCGCAGATCGAGACGATCGACATGGCCAGGCGCGGTATCCACAATGCCGGTTCGCAGCTGCTGATGGACTGTCTGGAGAATAAGGTGGTGATCGATTTCGAGACCGCACGGCGGCTCTTCACCCTGATCACGGCATTGCACATCCGTGGTTGAGATCGCGATGGAAGACGTCGCCGGCCGCGTGCTGATCGATCATGCGCTCGAGGCGGCGAGGAATGCACACGCACCTTATTCGAAATTCGCGGTGGGCGCGGCCTTGCTGCTGGAGGACGGCAGCATCATCCCCGGCACCAATTTCGAGAATGCGAGCTATGGCCTCTCGCTCTGCGCCGAGACGGTGGCGCTCGCCGCCGCCAATGTCGCCGGGCGGCTCAAGGACGTGGTCGCGATCGGCATCGTCGGCGGATCGATCACCGCGCGGGGAATAAACGGCGATACGCCCATCTATCCGTGCGGACGATGCCGGCAGATCCTGAACGAGGCGGCCGACTTGGGGAAGCGCGACATCATTGTCTATTGCGCTTCGGCCGATGGCGCCGTGATGCGGCGTCACCAGCTTTCCGAACTGCTGCCGCATGCCTTCGGCCCAGGCGATCTCGGAATCGGGTGACGGAATGGATCGGGTCAGCCGCTCGTGCCGACCAGGAACGGCATTTTAACCGCTCGGCGCGCATCCGCCATTGCGATGATCTTGGCTGATCCACCCTCGAGCGGCCGCACCCGCCTGGCGGGGCTGTCGCCGCGCGCCGCAATCGGCCTGCTGCTGGCGGTACTGCTTCTGATCGGTGCGGGACTGGCTTCCCCGCCGACCACCAATCCCGGCGGCTCGCCCGACGGCGGCGACGCGGCGCTCTACCGCCAGATCGCCGCGCGCGTGGCACATGGCGAAGGTTATTATCAGGCCGCCGCGGCCGAGCAGCGCGCGAGTGGTTATCCGCTGAAGCCCTTCACCGCGGTGCGGCCGCCCGCCCTGGCCGAGGCCGGGGCGCGCCTCGGGCCAACCGCGGCCGACTGGCTGCTGTGGCTGCTTGCGATCGGCGCCGGCATCGCCACCGCGATCCGATTGATCCCGCATTTGCGCTCGCCCTGGCGCGAGGCGGCCATCCTGCTTGGTGCGACATCGGGCATTCTGTTCGTGCGAAGCGGAATGTGGGTGTGGCACGAGGCCTGGGCGGGCGTGCTGGTCGGCCTGGCGCTTGCCTGCCGGACCGATCGGCACTGGCGCATGAGCGTTGTCCTGGGTCTCGCCGCTGCGCTGGTGCGCGAGCTGGCTTTTCCGGCCCTGATCGTCATGGCGGGGGCGGCATGGGTGAATGGCGCGCGCCGCGAAGCCTGTGCCTGGATCGCGGCCGCCGTGCTGGTGCTGCTCCTGCTTGGTGCCCACATGCTCGATGTCGAGCATGTCGCCCGGCCCGGCGATGTCACCTCGCCCGGCTGGCTCGCCTTCGGCGGATGGCGGTTCGATCTGGCGCTCGCGCGTCAATCGTCGCTGCTGATCGAACTGCCGTCATGGGTGACCGCGATCGTCGCGCCGCTGGCCCTGCTCGGCTGGGCCTCCTTGCCCGGCGGCTACGGCCTGCGCGTCGTGGCTCTGCTCGGCCTGTGGATGACCGTATTCCTGGTCATCGGCCGTCCCGACAACAATTATTGGGGCTTCCTGATGGCGCCCTTTCTGCCGCTCGGCCTTGCACTCGCCCCCGCCGCGCTCCGTGATCTCTTCATCGCGACGGGTCGACCGCGCCCTGCCGAAGCCGCGACCGTCCGACCGTAAAAACCAAAGGCGCAGCTCTTCCCGCGGTTTTTCTCCAGGTCATCGCGAAGCGCGCAGCGCCGTGGCGATCCAGGCCCGCCGGACTGGATTGCCGCGCCCCTGCGGGGCTCGCAATGACGGGGTTCAAGCGTCAGGGTCCAAACGCTAGCGCGCCGCGGCTTTCTCTTTCGCCAGTTCCTGCTCGAAATCGTGCCGCGCATTGGCGACGAGGCGCTGAAGCAGGCCCGGATCGACGAAGGCATCCGGGCCACCGTCGCGGCGACGTGCTGCCCGGCCCTGTACATCGGCAAGTTCGGGATGTCCGGTCAGCACCACATCAGCCTTCATTGCCGCCAGCCGCGTGAAGCTGCGCCGGAAATCCGAGACAATGTCCGGATAGGGCTCGTTGCCGACCAGCTTGTTGCCACCGGCGGTGAGGCTGCAGGGGAAGACCACGCGCAAATTGCGGCCATGATCGCGCACGATCATGCTCCAGCTGGTGCAGCCGGGCGTGTGACCGGGGGTGAAGATGGCCGTCATCGCGATCGGCCCGACATGGATGGTCTCGCCGTCGCGGAGCGTTCGATCCACCTTCACCGGAGGAAAGTCGAGCAGCTCGTTGCTGTTTGGGAGCGTGATATGGCCGCTTTCGAGGATCGCCTTATCGCGCGGATTGGCGAGGAAAGTCGCGCCGCTATCCGCCTTCAGCTGCGCCAGCGCGCCCGCATGGTCGAAATGAGCGTGATTGTTGAGCAGTAGCTTCACGTCGCGGATGTTGAAGCCCAGCTTGGCGATGTTGCGCTCAATCATCGCACCATTCTCGGCCTCGGTGCCGTCGAGCAATATGTCGCCCTGCGGCGAGACGACCAGATAAGCGGCGATGCCCTTGCTGCCGACATAATAGATGTTGCCGACGATGTGGAACGGCTCGGTCGGCTCATGCCATGAAGCGGGCCAGTCGGTGGCAGCCGCCGCCGATGCGAATGCAGCGCAGGCGAGCGCCGTCAGGATAAGCCGTTTCATATCGCTCCCCTTGCCCTTGGCCGTCTTTCCGGCAAAACGCTGTCGTCCTTTTCAATCGCAGCGAGCGCCGATGTCCATCCTGTCCGACCGTTGGATCCGCGAGCAGGCGACCGCCCATGGCATGATCGAACCCTTCGTCGAGGCGCAGCGCCGCGAAGGGTGCATCAGCTACGGCCTGTCCTCCTATGGTTACGACGCGCGCGTCGCCGACGAATTCAAGATCTTCACCAATGTCGACAATGCGATCGTGGACCCGAAGGACTTCGCGCACAACAGCTTCGTCGATCGCAAGACGGACGTCTGCATCATCCCGCCCAACAGCTTCGCCTTGGCCCGCACGGTCGAATATTTCCGCGTGCCGCGCGACGTGCTTGTCATCTGCCTCGGCAAGTCGACCTATGCGCGCTGCGGGATCATCGTGAACGTGACGCCGCTCGAGCCGGGCTGGGAGGGCCATGTCACGCTCGAATTCTCGAACACGACGCCGCTGCCCGCGAAGATCTATGCCAACGAAGGCGCGTGCCAGTTCCTGTTCCTCAAGGGCAACGAGCCGTGCGAGGTGAGCTATGCCGACCGCGCCGGCAAATATATGGCACAGAGGGGCGTCACCCTGCCCCGGCTTTGAAGGATCGGATCATGGGCATTCCTGGATTGCGCATCCTGCTGGTGATTGCCGCCGCCGCGGGCGCCACCGCCGCGACCCAGTATAAGGGCTATCTCGACAACACGGTCGACTTCACCACGATCCTTCCCGACGCGCCCCAAAAGGGCGACATACGGTACGAGGCGGATCGCAGGGTCTTTCGCGCGACCCGTGCGATGCTGAACACACCTCGTGGGAAGCTCGCGACCGACGACGTGCCCTCCTCGGTCACCGACGTGATGAAGGATTTCAGCTGCGCGGCAGGCGTCAGGCTTTCGCCCGAGAGCACGCCCGCTACGTATCGCCTGCTCGCCAATGCCAATGCCGACACGTCGCGCGCCAACAATCTGGCCAAGGATCATTGGCAGAGACTGCGCCCGTTCCTGATCGACAATGGGCCGATCTGCGATTCGAAGGAGGAACTGGCCAAAAGCTACGATTACCCCTCCGGCCACAGCACGCGCGGCTGGACGTTCGGGCTGGTCCTGTCTGATGCCGAGCCTGACCGCGCCACCCCGATCGAGATACGCGCCCGCTCTTATGGCGAAAGCCGCATCGTGTGCGGGGCGCATAATATGAGCGCGGTCGAAGCTGGCCGCCTCGGTGCGACCGTCACGATGCAGAGCGTCCGGCAGAGCGCAGCTTATCAGGCCGATCTGGACGCCGCTCGTGCGGAGCTCAAGGCCGCACGCGCCAATCCCGCGCTTGCTCCCGACGCCGGATCCTGCGCGATCGAGGGCAAATTGGTCGCGAAATCAGTGCTGGTCGGCCTCAAACCCTGAGGCAGGATCCGGCTATTCGCACCCTGCCGCGCTGATCGGCGTGGATCTCAACCCAGTCCGTTCGGGCTGAGCTTGTCGAAGCCCCGCTTTTCGTTGATCGTTTCGAGAAAAGGGCAGCGCTTCGACAAGCTCAGCGCGAACGGTTTTGACTGCTGGACGCTCAGTTCCGATTGGGAATCAACGCCTTCAGGATCGGCCGCACCCAATCATCCTTCTTCATGTCGTAGACGATGAAGTCGCCGTCGAATTGCCAATAATCCCAGGCGAAGCCATGCCGCTCGGCCGAGCGCGCGACCGCGCTGGTCCAGGCGACGCGCGAGTCCATGTCACCGCCTTCGCGCGCGCCGAATTCACCCAGCAGGATCGGCCGGTCATGCGCCTTGGACCAGGCGGCAACCCGGTCGAAATCGGAATCGATCCTGGCGCGCTCCTCCGCCGTGCAGCAGGTCACGCCCGAGACATGGGCGAATGCGGGCACCCAGCTCGCGCCCTGATGCGTGAAGCGCATCGGATCATAATAATGGAAGGTGACGATGATGTGCCGGTCCTTCTCCGGCAGTTCCAGCGTGTCGAGCTGGTGAAAGCTGTTCCATTCGGTCGGCCCGATCACCAAAGTGCGCGTCGGATTGTCGCGGCGCACGATCGGAATGAGGTCACGCAGCAGCGCATTCCAACCCGCCGCGTCGAGCTTGCCGTGCGGTTCGTTCAGCAGTTCGAACAGCACATTGCTGTCGCTCTTGCGCAGATGATGGCCGACCTGACGCCAGAAGGCGGTCAGCTTCTGGCGGCAAAGGTCGGGCGCGTCGCTGCATTTGTCGAAATCATGCTCGTCGACGATCACCATCAGCCCGGCGCGCGTGGCGCCGTTGATCGCCCAATCGAGCGTATCCAGCCACTTCTGCGGCAGGCGATCATGATCGTCCATGTGGTTGAACGCCTGCAGCACGATGCGTACCGAGGAGAAGCCTGCCTGGCGGATCTTGGCGAAATGCTGCGGCTTGAAGCGTGCCTGGCGGAAGTCGCGCCACAAAGGATCATAGCCGATGATGTTGACGCCTCGATCCAGCATGCGCTGCTGGTCCCAGGCGGAGGGGGCATATTTCGCCGAGGAGGCCGCGGTCAGTCCCGAAGCCGCCAGGGCCAATGCGCACGCCGCTTGCCACATCGCCCGCATCCTCGCTCCCCTTGCTTATCGTTTCCTGTTGTTATGTCGTATGTTAGCGGGACGCCCGCGTCGAGGGGCGATCCGGTCATTGCGCTTGCGTTGCGGTGAGCCGAGCAGCTCCGCGCCTTCTACCTCGAACCGCAGCGCGCCCGAGATCGGGTTGGCTTCCGCCAAGCGAAGCCTGAGCTTCATGCCCGGCGTGTAGCGCGTGCCGCTCTCCTCGCCTTCCAAGGCCTGTGCGGCTTCGTCATAACGGAAATATTCGCGGCCCAGCGTCGAGACCGGCACCAGCCCGTCCCCCCCCAGTCCCTCGACCGTCGCGAAGAAACCGAAGGGCTGCACGCCGGTGATGCGCGTCTCGATCATCTCGCCGACCTTGGTCGCAAGATAGGCGGCGACATAACGATCGAGGGTCTCGCGCTCCGCCTCCATCGCGCGGCGCTCGGCCGCGCTGATCGCCTCGCCGACGCGAACGAGCGAGGCCTGGTCCTCCATCGACAGCCTGGTCTGGTCGACGGCGGGTGCAAGACCATGAGCGCCAACCAGCGCGCGATGCACGAGCAGGTCGGCATAGCGGCGGATCGGACTGGTGAAATGGGCATAGCTGCCGAGCGCGAGCCCGAAATGGCCGGCATTGGTCGGCGCATAATAAGCCTGGGTCTGCGTGCGCAGCACCTGCTCCATGATCTGCGGCCGCTCGTTGCGCTCGCCGACCCGCTCGAGCAGCCGGTTGAAGGTGGCGGGCTTCACTACCTGGCCCAGCGCGAAGCTGATCCCGAACGTGTCGAGATAATCCTTGAGCGCGACCAGTTTCTCGCGGCTCGGCGGCTCGTGCACGCGGTACATGACCGGCGCCTTCTTCGCCTCGAGCGCCTTGGCCGCGGCAACATTGGCCGCGATCATATAATCCTCGATCAGGCGATGCGCGTCCAACCGCTCGCGCGGCGCGACCGAGAGGATGCGCCCCTTCTCGTCGAGCATGACGCGCCGCTCGGGCAAATCGAGTTCGAGCGGCTCGCGCTTGTCGCGCGCCTTCGCTAACGCGCGCCAGCAGGCCCAAAGCGGCTTCAGAGCATTGTCCAACAACTCCGCCGGGGCGACGATATTATTACTCTTATGGGAGTGATCAATCGCCGCTTGAGCATCCTCATAGGCGATATTCGCAGCGACCCGAATAACCGCTCTGGTGAATTTCCAAGCCTTGAGCGCGCCATCGGCCGCGACCGTCAGGTGACAGGCCAAAGCCGCCCGGTCCTGTCCTTCCTTGAGCGAGCAGATGTCGGCCGAGAGCTGCTCCGGCAGCATCGGCACCACCCGGTCGGGGAAATAGACGCTGTTGCCCCGCCGCCGTGCCGAGCGGTCCAGCTCCGAACCGGGCCGGACGTAGAAGCTCACATCCGCGATCGCCACGATCGCCTTGAAGCCGCCGGGATTGGCGGGATCGTCGTCAGGCGCGGCCCAGACCGCATCGTCATGGTCGCGTGCATCGGCGGGATCGATCGCGACGATCGGCAAATGGCGCAGATCCTCGCGCGCCTCGCCCAGCGGCAGTTTGGAGACACGCGCCGCCTCGGCGATCGTCTCTTCGGAAAAACGGTCGGGAATACCGTGTTTGTGGATCGCGATCAGGCTGAAGCTGCGCGGCGCGAAGGGCTCCCCCAGCCGCTCCACCACACGCGCGGTGATGCGCGGCGGGCGGCCGGCTTTCTCCGCCAGAACCAGGTCGCCGGCCTGAGCCTCACCCGCGTCGGACACGGGCAATTCGCGCCGCTCTCGCTTGTCGACCGGCTTGAGCCACAGCCGATCGCCCTCGGCGTGCAGCACACCCAAGACCTGCTCTTCTCCGCGCGCGAGCCGCTTCATCGGATGCGCGACCCAGCCCTTCCCCGCTTCCTCGGTGCGTGCAAGGATCCGATCGCCCGGTCCAAACGCCGCGCCCCTTTTGCCGCGTTCGATCACGCGCAGACGCGGCGGAGGCGCATCGGCATGCCAGCTTTCGGGAACGGCATAGGCCTGCCCGCTGTCGTCCACATCGACGACGCGCAGCACGGTCACCTTGGGCACGCCGCCCATCTTGTGAAAAGCACGGCCGGGAGCGCTGTCGATCAGCCCTTCGTCGGCCATGTCCTTGAGCAAGGCCTTGAGCTGGACCTTCTCGTTGCCATGCAGTCCGAAAGCGCGCGCAATCTCGCGCTTGCCCGCGGGTGTGTCGCTGCTGGCGATGAAATCGAGGATCTGCTGCCGCGTGGGCAGGCCGGGTGCGGGGCGGCGGGGCATTTACGCCACATAGGAGTCATCTCTGCGCCGCGCCACCGTCGTGCCGCTGGCAGTGAGACGAACATTATGGTTTAGGATTCGGGCAACCGGCTTTTTGGGGGCTTTCGGGGACCGGGAATGATCCTGATCGGGCAGTATGATTCGCCCTTCGTGCGGCGTGTCGCGGTGACATTGCAGCTGTATAAGCTTGCATATGAGCATCGCCCCTGGTCGGCGGTCGGCGACGGGGACAAGATCGCCGAGCTCAACCCGCTGATGCGGGTGCCCACGCTCGTCACCAACGACGGTGTGGCGGTCACCGACAGCGGCACGATCGTTCAATTGCTCGATCATATGGCAGGATTCGGCGCCTTCCTCAGTCGCAACTGGCCGCAGCAGGGCGAGGTGCTGCGCCTCGCCGCCTTCGCATCCGGCGTGGCCGACAAGGCGGTCGCCTTGATCTACGAAAAGGCATTCCACCAGGGCGTGGTGCCGGCCTGGCACGAACGGCTGCGCAAGCAGGTCGGGGACACGCTGGCGATGCTCGATCGCGAGCGCGCGGCCAGCGAGGCTCCCTGGCTGTTCGGCGAGCGGCTGAGCCATGCCGACGTGATAATCGGTACGATGTTCTGCTTTCTGCGCGAGGCGCTGGCCGGCGAGATCGACCTGGAGGCCTACAAAGCGCTCAAGAAACATTCCAAGGCATGCGACGCGTTGCCGGAATTCAAGAAGGCCTATCAGCCGTTCAAGCTGGGCGGAGCGGACTAGGAGCCGCCATTCCCACGCGGGAATGACGGGCGTGAGCTTTCGGCAGCCGAAGCCAAAAGAAAGGGCGGCCTCTCGACCGCCCCTTCTCGTCTTTCCCGTGATCGATCCGATCAGCCGGCGGCCGGCTTCGGCGCGTTCGGCGTGGTCGGATGGTCCAGGTGGATGATCCAGAAATCCGCCAGCGTCTTGCGGGGACCGGTGATCGCGGCGAAGGTCGTCTTGGCGCCGGCCGTGTCGCCCGACAGCGCCTGCGCCCAGCCGAGATGGAGGTTGGTGAGACCTGCATCGACCCCGCCCTTGGCGAGCGCGACCTTGTAGAGGTCGATTGCCTTGGCATAGTCGCCGTAGCCGACAAAGGCGTCCGCCGTGCTGAGCGCGGCCTTGCCGTTGGCGGCAGCGCGGGCCGACTTGTCGGCGGCGACGAGAGATGCCTTGTCGGCCGCCACCTTGCCCTTGACGATGCCCATGATGTCGGACGCATCGCCCTTGGTGGTCAGGTTGAGCAGATTCTTGCTCGCGCCTTCCTGCAGCACCTGCATCGCCTCATTGGGGAAGCGCAGATAGGCTTCCTCGGCATATTCGCGATAATCATAGGCGCCCTCGAGCGCACCCGCTGCCTTGAGCAGGCGCATCACGTCCAGGCGCGTATCGTTGTCGATCGTGCTCTTCTCTTCATAGACACGCAGCGCCGTGTTCCAGTTATGCGCCTGCGGATCGGCCGCGACCCACTTCTGCGCGAGGTCGATCAGCTGCGCGTTGATCGCGGGCATTTCGGCCGGGCTTGCCTTGGGTCGATAGCCGATCTGCACGCCCTTCTGATACCATTCGGTCGGAATCGGCTTGCCCGCGGCGGTCTGCTTGGCGATCGCCGCGTTGAGCGCCGCCAGCGACTTCGAGGTCTCGCCCGCAAGCGCATAGGATTCGACCAGCAAAGGCACGATCTCGTCGGCCGAGGCACCCGCGTCATAGGCCTTCTGGAAGGCTGCGGCCGCGCCGGCATTGTCCTTGTTCTCGACCGCGAGGAGCTGGCCCTGGATCTCGTACAGCTGCGGCAGCACATCGCCCTTGGCCTTGCCGCTGTCGATCATCAGCGTGATCGCTTCCATGTACAGCTTACGGTCCTTGTTCTTCTGATAGATGTGATAGCCGACCTGGCCGACCATCATCTTGTCGTCGTCGCTGACGATCGCCGCCTTGGCGGTCGCATAATTGGTGAGCGCGGTCGGGAAATCGCCCGCATCCGCCGCCTTCTGCGCGTCATAGGCTGCCTTCTGCACCGCCGGCGTCGCCTTGGCGGCGGCCGCGGCCGGCTTGTCTTCCTTCTTGGCGGCATAGGTCGGGGCGGCCACGGCCATCCCGCCCAGCGCGATGGCGAGCGCCATCTTGGACACGATCTTCATCTGCATCTTCTCCTCCAGGCCGGCGGAATGGGGTGCGCCGACAGAATAAAGCCACAAGTGCCTAATAGCGCCTGCGCATTGGGGCAAGCTGAACGGAGAGGTCCGGAACGCGGGAAAAGAGCAGCGCCGGGCAATTGCCCGACTCGAACGGAGCCCCTAGGCTGGTGGCCATGTTCCGTCGCCTGTTCCTCGACCATCCCGCCAGCGTCGGCGAAAGCTATGGCGAGCATTTCCGCGTCGCGAGCAGCTTCGGCTGGGCGATGCTGGTCGGTGCGCTCGGCGCCTTCGTCCATGCGCTCGTGCCGGCCTTCTGCCAGCGGACCGGCAGCACCACGGTCAAGACACTGCACAAGCGCCTGACGCACGACCCGCAGCGGGACGGCAAGCGGCCGGAATTCGAGATCTAGGCGGCCGCTCCTTCCGATCGTCATACCCGCGAACACGGGTATCCAGCGTCCTTGACTCTGCGCCTTCGCGTCTCCGCGTGATTTAGAAAGCTGGACTCCCGCTTTCGCGGGAGTGACGGTGGGTTTTTCGCTGGCGCGCGGCTGATCGGCACCGGCTCGCTTAAGCGAGCCGACTTCGCGGCTGCGACATGCCCCCGCATATCGCTGATCGGCACTACGTTATCCCCAGCTTTCCCTCGCGTACGCGCGAGCGCGCGT
>Ga0068852_100000282_pt1 | contig 33913 bp, 60 predicted proteins | sample KBSCornC22_FD_66594 | JGI IMG/M metagenome (GOLD analysis project Ga0068852, IMG submission 66594) | Corn rhizosphere microbial communities from Kellogg Biological Station, Michigan, USA - KBS Corn C2-2 | ecosystem: Host-associated > Plants > Roots > Rhizosphere > Soil ... | reverse complement strand
CTGCCTTTACCTTCTTCTCAGTTGTCGTCTCAATATGGGTAATCATTCTGTAGAACCCCTCCAGTATACCCAATAGCATTCTATTGGCGTTTAGCCTATTATGCTCCGAGAAACTCAGGAGCGTATTCTGAGTATCGCTAAACGATATTCTATTACCCATTCCTTGATAGCATTCAGGGTCATACTTCACAGAATCAACCTTACGGCTGTCCTTGTGAAACAGGATGCTCATGGCATTAAAGCGAGCATCGAAATTAGGGTCAAGTAAATAGTTGTTATTCATATCTCAATCTTCTCCATCGTTAAATCCCGATTCACCCAATAGTATTCCTTGCTGTATAGGTTATTACTGCACATCCATAAGACCTGTTTCCCATCAGCCAAATAGCCACCACGCTCAGCGATCTCATTCCAGAAGATGCGCTTTTCCTGAGTTGTGGCAAAGCCCATTGAGACAGGTTCGGTAAAGCCTGAGATCAGCAATTCAATGCTATGCCCGAGATGATCGAGGTTCTTATTAACCGAGAATTGATTGGGGTTATTGGCGTGGCGCATCATTGTTTCTATCCGGGTCTAAGACGATCTTAATAAACTCCTGATTACCACGCTTAGTAGTCCATCCGGTAATAACATAGTGCTTGCCATCAACCGTACATTTGCCGGTGTGAGTCGGAGACTTAGCCGAGACAGACTGGTGGCGGTCAATGGCGATGTAGCCGGTGTTGGGCATTAGTAAAGCACCTTTATTTGTTTGCGGTCCCAGTTGAAGTATAGTCCAATATTGAATAACCTAAACCATACAGTACCACCAGCTTTATACCAACTCAGGCAGAGTTTGGACGATCTTTTCCCGATCAGCCTCAGCGCTCCATCCGAGTAGTAATACTTATTTCTCTTAATCTTCATCCCTATAAATAAAAAGACCCCATTCCTTAGGTGTAAAGATCAGCGATGATTCTTAAAGCCTTTCGGCGCACCTTTGAAACAGGGTCAAATTTTACAGTCAGAATCATCGCACTGCAATATACGAACAAATCCTCCAATTGATACCATAGGTCATCAAATAATACCTCAAGTACCACCAAGACGCAATCCCGTGATACTCCATCTGGTATAATCCACAGATCTATACCACCCTATTTCCTAATAGGATCCACAATACTGCATAGAATATGCTTCATAAAGCTAAAAACAGGGCTAAATCAGTAGGAAAACAAGGTTATAATGCAGATATAGGCAAGATTATAGCTGACCTATGGATAGCATAGGGCAGATTATAGACAAAGACTGTATAGGAAACAGGTCAGAATAGACTAAATATGGGCAATATGGCTTAGAATAGCCAATAGCAGGGAGGTTTATGTATAGGGAATCAATTACATTCTAATTAGTCCCCGGTCTTCTCTGGATAGCTACCCCCTATTGTTTTATAAGCATTCCTTTTCCCTATTAGATCGACTTTACATCTGTCATTCTGTCATCATTAGAATATATAAAGTATAATTGTTGATAAGTACATACTGTAAGTGCTTATAAATCATCACAGTTTACATAATGTTTATATTAAGAATTAGGGGAGATATGCTAATTATATTCAAACATTGCAAAATGCAATGTGCATTGCATAATGCAAGATGTATAGTATTTTATACACTATTTGAATCCATTCCTCCTTCCTATCCCATTCTTTCCTTGTCCTGTCCTTATCCTTTGTTCTGATCTTGCCTATCTTATTCTTGTCTTGTCCTGACTATCCCTTATTCTGTATAGTCTTAGCTTATGCCTTGTTCTAATATAGCCTCTATTCTTTTCCCTGTAAGCTATTGATCTACCTATATTCTACGAATATCATATTGTGCTCTAATGCTGAATTACCTCTATTTCTTCGAAATGTCGATTCTGGCTTATATTTGACCTTCTGTAAGCCTCTCAGAAGAGTTTGTTTTATTTTAGCCTTGTACTACCATGGGTGTAAATCTGTGATTTATATATATTTTAGCGTTTGGTTATTGTCTCTATTATGGGTAATACGATAGGTATGCTATGATTAGGATAGGTTACTATCTGTAATGATAGGTAACCACTGTATAGGACTGTAGTAATCGTACCAGTAACGGGTAGAGTATAAAAGATAAATTAGGATAGAGAAGGAGCGGAGCGAGTAATCTATCCTAAAATGGGCAATTGCTTTAATTTCTGTTTTGATTCTGTTCTATGGCTGATTCCAGGACGCCCTTAATAGGGGCTTTTGCCTGATCCAAGTATCGTAGTTATACAAGTGCTGAGGCATTACTCGTTTGCTATGCGTATTAGGCTGGGCTTATTCGCTGTATGGTGATGGCTGGGATTTAATGGACTCTCGGCGCTCCCTTAGCTCTTGGTGAACATTGGGATCTTGCATAAGCCGGTTAAACTCTTTCACTCCAGCCTCTAAGCCGTGTTTCTCTATAAGCTGTTTTTCCCGTTCGCTCCAGATTATCATAGCCTAAGCAATCAAAAGAATTGACTGGAGGTTTCTCCGAAGCTCCCGGACTTCCTTTGCCAGGGCTTCGATCGATGCTCTCATATCTTGGAGAGCGGCTTCTGTTGCCGTTATGTACGCGCCTTGGCTCTCGTGGGGTGTTATGGTTACCGTATCGGGCATTATGCCTTATCTGTTGGCAGTAGTTCGGTGGTGTATTGCAACGGACGACCCGAAAGATGGCAGTTTATGACTGCGTGATCTTTTTCCAGATGAATAACGCCCTCTTTATCTACCCTGAGGTTTAGCATAACAGATGCGCCGTTAGCCAGTTCTACGATCTTATCAATGGTTTCTTGTGTCATTGGGCTTGTATGGGCTTAGGGATGTCCATAGGGTGCGCTATCGGACGTTTAGATGGCGGTAGTCCTTTCTTGGCTCTATGGTCATTGCGAGCTTTTAGATCCTGCTGGTCAATCCAACGCTGGTTTGCTAATACTCTCTCGTTAAAAGACATTGACTGTTCCATTTTGTTTATTTCCTTCCCGAGCTATTGGCCGCCAGTCATTAACCCACAATAGCAACCGACGGCCATTCCCTGTTTTCTTATCAATGATGCAACACAAATTATATGGGCTGTAATCTCTTTCGAGACACCTCAAGATATCGCTATCCAAAAGTCCAGGCAGGAACAGCCCAACAATTAAAACCTTCCCTATGCTTTTCCCGGTATCGATCCGCTACTACCATCTAAGGGAGCGCTTCAAGCCAATACTTCACACAGGGCGGGTATCTATCACCTGTTGTCCAGATGACACTGAAAAACGCGGGACGCGACTCCCACCTTATCAAACCCCGTAAAATCAAAAAAGCCGCTTTCCCTACTCCTGGGCTACAGTCTTTCGACTGTAAGGGCTGAGCAATAAGGTTGCCCCGAAGCCCATGAGTAGTTAAAACGGCTGATGTCCTTATTGCTATGAAGCAAACATACGGATATTTTAGGCGAGTTCCACCAAAAGCATAAAAAAGCCCGTTCACGAATGAACAGGCTTCCATTAGTTTGCCAACATTATACTATGGGAGGATCAATTAGCCTTATTTGTCTCAAACCTTTAATTAAAATACTCCAAGTGCGCCCAGTGGCGACGAGCTTTAATATGGCTAATCATAGGTTGTTTTATAGGAGCATGTTTAGCCAACTCAGTCACAGAAAATCCCATCCTTAACATAAACCATATCTCCCGTACCATTTGCTCGTTTGCCTTTGCCATTGGATGATCATTCCCGCTTCTGGCCTCGTATTTGCCGCGGCCTCTCTGTATCATATCTCTCATGTTGTCCGCTTGAGTCCCCATATAAAGATGATCGATATTTATGCAAGATGGATTATCGCATTTGTGACATATAACATTGCCTACTGGAATCTCCCCGTAATGAGAAATATACACGTACCTATGAATTCGATAACGTTTACCCTCTCTCACAAAAAAGGCATACCCAAAATCCGATTTACTATGACTGGTGCATTCATGGCATGGGGTCGAAAGACCAGCTAAATGTGCAGGGATTAAATTTTCAATATATGCAACGGGCTTCATAGCTCCGTACCTCCAAACGCTTTTGCCCGTCGTTCGGCTTCTGCCGTGATCCGGCGACGGATTTCGGTTTCCAAATGCTCCAATACATATTTTTCGCCAGCTAAATAATCATAACTATAAAGGCGATTCGCTTGAGACTGTGGTATATATAAGTCCTCTATCCATTGTAGTACTTTATTCCTTTCTAAAATAACCACATCCAATATACTCTCCGCGCTGGTTTCGCTCTTGGCTTGTGGATAGGGATTGATGGGATTAGGCATTGCTTGTTTTTACCTTGGTTAGTTTATGCTGTTTGATGTATCGCTGTAGAGTGCGCCGGGAATATCCCATTCCTTCCGCTGCGTGGGTCACGTTGCCTTTATGCAACGCTAATATAGCGGTCACAGCTATACGCATAACAGCCTTTTCGTAATCGGCGAATGGTATCGATGTAGCGGCCTCTACTAATGCCGATTCAATCGGAGCCGGAAACTTGAATTCTACTGGTTTTGCTTTCTTCGTCATATACTTATCTACATACAAGAAGTGCGCCAAATCTGTTCCAGTCTATATACTGTAAATCCGAGTAATCACTGTATCAAAAATGACGCACGGCTGTATCTATTTTGTCGCAGTTACTATACAGAGAGTGTCCTAAATAAAATCATGCCAAATAGAAAATAATGGCAATAGGTCAGATTTGGGATGATTATGTCTTTTAAAAACGTTATTTGATTTATGGCATAACGATTGTAGTAGCTTATATTATAAAGTATAAGCACCTACTGCAATGACCCAACAACCGCTTACCTTCGACTACATCAACAGGATCGCTCACGATGACAAACTCTCCCGTGAACTATTAGAACAAATCCTTTGGGGCGATGACCCGGTCTGCCCGTTCTGTGGTAGTCTCAGCAACCACCTAATGCAAAAACGCCCATGGGCTAAAGTATCGGCTCGTGCCGGCGCTCGTCGCTGTGAGGATTGCGGAAAGCAATTTACCGTAACTGTTGGGACGATCTTTCACGGGAGCCACCTGCCAATTGGGAAATGGTTGCAGATCTTCGTATTGCTCTGCAGTAGCAAAAAAGGCATGAGTGCCCATCAGATACACCGCTTATTGGGCATCACCTATAAGAGCGCATGGTTCGCCGTACATAGATTACGCTTTGCATTGCAGGATGTAATCAGCTTTAGCCGCTTAAAAGGTGCAGTAGAGGTCGACGAGGCTTTCCTGGGTGGTGTTCGTAAAGGTGGATTAGGACGCATTCCCGGACCGAAACAAGCCATCATAGCACTGGTTCAACGTGGAGGTGGAGTTCATACCGTACCGATCGAAGACCTCACCGCCAAGACTCTCCAGAAGATCATTAAAGACAACGTCGATGCCGATAGCATCATCTTGACCGATACCGCAGGAGCTTACAATGGAATCGGCTGGCATTTCAAAGGCGGTCATAAGAGCGTGAACCACAGTCTTGGTGAGTTCGCCCGTGGAATGGTATCGACCAACACTGTAGAGGGGTTTTTCAGCCTACTAAAACGTGGAGTTATTGGAGTCTATCACCATATCAGCAAAGAGCATTTAGCCCTGTATCTGGCAGAGTTCAGCTTTAGATACAACAGCCGCAAAATGGACGACGGAGGGCGTACGATCTTAGCTCTCAAAGGAGTAGAAGGAAAACGGTTATTGTATAAAGAGCACGTAGGAGTTAGAAAGTAAAAGTCTTATTTTAAACGACATACAGGGAATTAAAGCGTAAAAATACGGGATATAAAAAGGGCAACACTTGTAATGTTGCCCTTAAAATAAATGGTAGGTTCTATTGATAGTAGAATTCTACCGCATCCATCATTAAAACATAAATAGCGTATGTCTAACAACAGACGTATTATTGGTTTTCAGTTGCTTCTGAAATCCAAACTTCCTTCTCGTGCTCAGATCGAGGCGAGAAAACTATTAGAGGATTCAATTGCCATTCGAGAAGCCGCAAGGCATCTACTGGAAAAAGCAATTAATTCCTAATCCGAAAGCCGCTGAAAAGCGGCATTTCTATTAAAAAAATACTTGGACAGAAGGTTTCATTTCTTCTTTTTTCCGCACAGAGTATAATACAGCTTTTCTCCGATCGAACCTGGTACTACGTATTCCCAAGAATAACCGTTTTCCTGCGATTCACTCCGTAGAACATTCCCATTAAAATCGTAATCAATAACACTGAACGCCTTTATTCTTCGAGAGGTGCAATCTATTTGATATAACGTTAAAGTATGGTCGTAGTAATCATACCCTAAGTAATCCCACATTTCATTACCCTGACGATCCAAATGAATGAATTTTTTATTTAATTCTTTCTTTTCCTCTCGTATAAAAGACAGAAATCCTTCTGCTGGCTCTGTCTTTACCCATATTCGAGCACCTCGTTTTTCGGGTGTTTTTTCTATAGTAGTGGTGTCAATATAATAATTCTCTTTTTCGGTGGTGCCTACGTACAGCCATTTTTCATCGATCTGCGCGAAGACTATTGCAATTAGGGCAATTAATAAAATCTTCATTTCTTTTTAACTTCGTCTTCGTTCAATATTATCTCAGAGGGGCCGGTAATTATTATGGCCGGCGGAGCTGGCTGTAGCCTTACCTTGTCTAAAGAATCTTGGGTATGCCATTCCGCAACAAGGTCTTTTAATGAATCTACTACTGGATGGTTGTCCTTTAATCTGCGGATCATTTCGGTCTGTTGCTCGCTCGGAAGTTTGCGGAAATACCAGTAAAGATCCGTGTAATTATTAAAGGTCATGTGTATATTATTTGGAGGGACATTGTCCAACTCGATAAACATACTTTTATGGGGCTTATCCGAGCAAGCCATAAAACACACAGCAATTAATAGAATGAGCGGCTTTTTCATGGCTATTTATCTGTAGGTTTATTACATAGGATATCCATTAATATCTCTCCGCTGGACTCTGGAATAACAGCTTCCCATTTAGCTGAATCAAATACCTTACTGTCTATGACATCTTGACCGCCATAATAATAAAATCCTGTGGTTCGCACTCTCTTCGCCGCACAATCATACTCCCATGATTGGATAATATGAGTAAAGTTTATAAATTTTGCGTTTCGGTATTCTCTGGCGAATCTCAACCTAACATCCTCTAATGTATCGATTGAAGGTTCTATTTTAATCCAAACGCTAATAGTATTATTAACTTTCTTGACTCGCGTTAAATCATAAGAAAGAGTAACTTTGCTAAGCGCCGAAAAAGGCTTCCAGCGGGTACTGGAAGGTTGTAGCAATAATACCGCGCAAAGAGCTATTTTTAAGAATATCATGATATTTATGGATTTGACCCATAGGTCAAATTGAGTGAATACAAATATAGCTAACTTTTGGGCATGGAAATAAAAAAGTTAGTTGGAGACAATATCAGAGGTTATCGTAAGCGAATTGGCTGGACTCAGGAGAAGTTAGCTATTCGCGCCGGGGTAAACTCGGAGCATATTAGCCGGATGGAAAACGGCACTGAGAATATAACCATAGAGACCATTCAGAAACTGGCAGGATCGTTGGGAATCGATACCTATAAACTGTTCATCAAGGAATCATACCTCGATGAATAGCCTTTTAAATTCCTATGAAGAAGACAACCAAGCAAAGTCCGGCAGAAAAGCCGTTTTCATTATATCCGCTTGCACCGGAGCAAGCTATTCGGTTACTGGCGAAACCGCCTAAGGAGCAACCTGAGAAAAAGACAAAGAAAAAGCCCCGTTGAATTAGCGTTCGATACGGAGCCTTTAAAATACATCTGCTATAAGCATTTTAACCAACTTTAAAATGCTTATGCCAGTTCCAAATTCAATTGAAGAGGTTTTTAAACTTGACTCCGAGCAGGAGTTAAACGAGCACCTCGCCAAATACGACCACGTACTCTTAGCCGTGCAGACACGCACCGAGTACATAGTAGGAAGAGCAATTAAATCTTCGTTTACTTCGGCAGCCCCATTAGAACATGAATCCGAGAATCGGCAGTCTTAGCATCGGGCGTATAATTAACCGTCCAACTGCCAATTAAGAAATAACCCTTTGCAGTCCATTCTCGGATGAACTTGTCTGCTTCGTGCATTTCTTTCCAAATCTGCCCTTGTGTGTCAGCTAAGTAAAGCGGCTGATTAGCTATTGTAACGTGGTAGATATTTTCCATCCTCCCAAAACAACAATTCCGCATCAAAACGTTTGCGAAAGGGATAATTACCAGATTTGGCACTGTGACACGTTTGGCATATCGTTTGTATCTATCTAATTCAGTTCACAAGTTCATTAAAAACCAACAGTCCAACAAACAGGGGTTTGGGGCACCACAGAGAGCACTGTAACGCAATACAGTTAAAGCGACGACCTGACGGGTGATTCTCCTGCAAAGCGGCCGGACAAGGACAACCGCTTCGATACCAAAGGCATTCAGATTGTATGCTTGTTGCTCGAAAGGCAATAGAAACAAAGCATCCATAGAATGACCTTATAACAATAAAACTTTCCCCGTCCTTGCGACGGGATGACAAGCGCAGTTTTCCGGTATCTGCTTAGAATAAAAACCGGATAATTTTTAACCAACTCGGAGCCTGCATCATGAACTTCTGGCTTAACCGATACGATGAACACTACACCTCATTCACTTGGGGTTTGCACCATGTCGGAGAATATGTAACGTATTCTATCCGCTCGTTTGATACGATGTTATTATTTACCATTAGCAGTAATTAGGATGGTGTGTTATGTTGCCAGTTGCCATTGTAAGAAAACAAGTTCTTGGCTTTTATGCTGTCGATCGTCAAACAGCCAGCCAAGCCGCTGAACGCCTTGCTAAGGTTGCGGACGATGTTGCCGAGCTAAGCATGAGCCGTGTCGCTGGCTGTATTGTGGCTCTGTGGCGTCACAGACCGGGTTCTGGTTATGAGAAGCGTTTGCAAGCCCGTAGCGGGCAATACTATGGCAATGCCTACCAAGATGCCAAAGACGAAGTAAACGACGGCCTACGGGCTAAATTAGAGGTTTTACGAGTGAAGTAATTAACATTAGGGAAAGGGAATTGATTATGGCAAATCTATTTATTAGGAAAAGTTATGTCAATGAAACTGAGGGGTATCGCTGCGGGGATTCGGATGTTTACGAAACAGCTTATGATAATCCATCCGACCTATACCGTGGATTGCGGGAATCGTTCGGACGTTGCCAATCCATAATGTACCGAGACGCAGAAAACGGGAAATCTCAGAAGATAGGATGGGTTTTCATTAAACGGGTAAAATATGACGATTGCAAAAAGACATATTTACAATCTGTATGGGTAAGTGTGTACAGTGCACCACCTACTAAAACCGTTGAATATCATTACGCACAGTTATAGATTTTTCACAATAGGGAAAGGGCAGAACAATGAGATTAGTATTTAAATCACACGAAGAAGTTGCCCATATATGGGCAAACCAGGGACAACAAAGAGGAAGCGCGAGCCGGATGTTCTTTGAAGGTAGAGTGATATATTCCTACGGATATCACTACGCCATTGCAGCAATTCATCCCACGGATCCGAACATTGTATTCCTCAATAAAAGCGGATATTCTAACAGTACCGCGAAGCATACGAATTATGTCCGTTCGGCTATTAGGGGAAGGCAAATCATTAACTGCTACGAACCCAATGGCAGTGTCCGCGAGAATCTTCGCCAGTGGGGAACGGCTATTTGTACCGCTGTAAATTATACTAAGAAAAAAGGAATCCGCACTACCACCAAGACCGCAAAAGTAGCAGAAGCCGCTTCGCTCTTAGAAGAGGCTAAAATATATTTTTTGGCAATAGGAGAAAAAGAAAACCAATTCAAAAAACAACTGGTTGAGACCGCCGAGAAACCGGAAAATAAAAGCATTTTAAGTGCCTTTTTTGCTACCAGCAAAAGCCAATCTTTCCAGGAGGCACTTTCGGATGTAATGGCAAAACAGATTGCCAAAGAAGCAGCCGAACAGAAGCGGATCGATAAGTATGTAAACAAGGCATACCCAGCACTTTCCAAGATGGTTATTTCGGTGTTCCATCGTACCGGACAACTGCTAAAATATGAAGCCATTGAAAAGGTCATATTAGATTCGGGAATTCCGGGAAAGGAATTACGGGCTGTTCGGGCACAAATGGAAAAACGATTTACCGACGAGTTCGGGGATTTACTGTATTACGATAAGACGAACGACGAAGTTCGCACCCAACGCCAGGCACGGGTTTCCATTGAGGATGCCAAACTACTCTTTACGGTTTGGAGCCGTAATACGCCGATCCACGGGCAACGTGTCGGGATGTTTACGGTAACCGCAGCCAATGAAAAAGAAATTAAAATCGGTTGCCACACCTTCAAAGCCCAAGAAGTGCAACACTTCGCAAAGCGTATGCAATGGGCATAAATTAACTGTTCGCCCCCTACTCGCTCCCGCATTACTCCGGTTTGCTGGCTATGATGCGGGAGATTATTTTTTCATCTTTAATTTTATACGATTATGACTGTAAAATATCTAATCAACGAACTGCAACAGTTAGCGCCAGATGCTCATGTGTTTTTTGAAACAAGCATGGACGATCAAGAGGAAGTGCATTATTTGCGCCAAGAATCAGAAGGTCCAGAAACATACGTTATCCTATCAATGGAAGGACCGAAATAGCATGACCTACTTCCAACTATACGCCCGATTTCAGCGGCTTGTGGATAAGCTCGGATATAATGCCGCGTGTGCTTCAGATGAATACAAATCCTTTGCCCATGAACTAAACGCGGCTTATATCCGAGAAGGCTGGGACAACCGCCGCAAAGAATGGCTAAAGAAACGGCGACAGTTGTTTCGGGAGTTGCACAAGGTAGAAGCCGGATTCCCGGCGAGATTGTTTGCTTAATAGAAAGGGTGAAATATGAAGATCATTAAAAGACTATTCTGTTCTGTATATGACCAGATTTGCCGCTATTGCGGAAGAAACCTGGACGACATCGAATCCAATAATATGGGCAGCGTAGAATTGCCCGTTTGTCAAGATTGTTACGACCATTACGCTCATTAGTACTATGAAGGTTAAACAATTTAGAATCCACCATACGTTTAAGTACTTTGGATTCGGATCGTTCAAGGCAACGGCTAAAGTAGGAGAAGTTAACGGAGGTTTTGAGGTTGTAGATATAATGACTCCAAAAGTATCACTGCTATTTACCCTCAAAGTGCCCGTTAATTTTGAGCCCAAAGATCGCTTTAATTCAAACGAAGCAGTACGAGAATGGGTGCAAAAGGAATTTGATAAACTTATATTATCACTATTGGAACCGAGCGAATGAGCCTAAATACCTTTATTGAAAAATATAAATTACTGAATGATAAGGATATTAAACTTGTCGCCGTAATTCTATATAAGCAAAGGAACCCAACCAAACGCCTCACGGGAAGCCGAATAAAAAAAGTTATACGCCAGTATAAAAAGCGTAAGTTTACTCAGGGTATTTCCGAGAGATCACTGGATGTGATACGATATATTAACAGGAGGATGTTTTAATGAACCAGCCGCTTCAATCACTACCGAAACCAGATCCGCCACAAGTCCCCGCCTGGTTTTCCTATCATTGCGCCGGCTTCGATTTCGGTTGTGCCGAGGATGTCCAGCAATGGATCGATGAACACCTGGTACTGGCTAAAGTGACGCAACGGATCGATGATGCCGGGTTACATATCACCGAGATCGAACCGAATCAATTTCCACATAAGCTGTACTTAATATGATTCGCCAAATAATATACCAATCACAAGGCAAAGAACAACGCTTAGAAATACCAATGCCAGAAGAATACATCCCTTATGAAATCACCAACATTGATTTGGATGCAAAGTTTAACCAACTATCCCAAGCCATAGCCGTCACAACCTCATTCAGCCTTGAGTTGAAAGTGCGCCGAGTCGGCGAACTATGGGCAAGCCGTTGGCAATGGCAGGCCAAGTACAAAAGCTATAAGCAGGACCTCAGATGCCCACAGGCAGGATTTGAGACTGTGGGAGAGGCACTGGAGGATTTCATCCAGCAAAGCCAACTGCTAATTAGCAGCCAGTCTCAGTAATCGTTCGAATCGTTTTGTAAACCATTTTAGAGAAAAGGATTGCTATGCCTCTATGCCAAGATATTCTTGAACTGCACGAGCCGGCCATACTTGGAGCAGATGGGCTACGCTTTAAATGCGAAAAGCCAGAAGGTCATACCGACAGAAGTGCTCCGCAACTATGCCGAGCGGATTATTGCCGGCGAATTCAAAGCAGTTGGACTTGTCCTGATTAATCAGGATGATAATGTCGAATGCTTTTGGGATGGCGGCAGGATGAATGCTTTGGGGCTATTTACCTACGGGGCTGAGTGCGCTTTGTATGATCGAATGGTTGGTGATCTCGATAACGAATAATCCACAATTTTGTGCTTTTTGTGTAAGCCAACAACTTTGTGCGTATATTGCAGTCCTATGATCGACGAACCAAAGCAAAAACCAAACAAACACTTGATGTCCTACGAATCAACGCACGAGTTGATTTCAGCGTATGGATTCAATCATAAACCACGATTGGGCTTGCCAGCAGCCCTCGATAAACTTGTCCGGCTTGGCATAAAAGCGGACAAAGCGCAGAAAGGAATGAAGAAGAAATGAACGTAGAACTACTTGAGAAAGTAAAACAACATATAATCAACGAACCGCAGAGTTTTGAAATGGGTAATTGGTGTGGTTCGGCTTGCTGTATTGCAGGCTGGACTTGCGTGCTCGCAGGGGCAACGCCCCATTACAGGTATCCTGGCGATGAAGAATCGGGCGATACTGGTTTTGTTAAATACAACGGCGATGTTATATTGGCAGATCAGTTAGCGACAATTTTGCTTGATATTAGCAGAAAGCAGTCCGCAGAACTTTTTCTGGCGCAGCTACACGAAGAAGATCATAAACTGATTTGGTCAGATAATCGACAAGAGTCTGTTGAAGCTGCGGTTTCACTTATAGATGACTTTATAAAAACCTATTCCGTATGAAGCTAACCCTAAACACCGCCAGTCTGCCGCCAAGCCTACGCCAGATCGTGGAAGAGGCTTATGGCAAGAAAGAAAAGACTAATCGGTCTATGGCTTTGATTAGTGGCTTAACCAGCTATGCCGATACTGCCGGAGAATTGTTCGGGGTAGATATTCCAGATCGAACACAGGCTATTGTTGTGCTCAAGAATGACCTACTGGCTTTCCTAATGTCTGGCGTTGTGGTCAGAGATAGAAAGGATAAGGCGCAGGAGTGAAAATACTTGGCAGTTGGTGGTTTAGAATGCCACCGAGATTAAAAGAAGCGCCTCAAGGCTCTCCTTGGATAATCCTGCATGGATTTGTCACTGGATTAATCCTCGTAGGCATTATTTATTTAATAGACTATCTATTCTAACCCCATGTCAACTAAAATCCTGCTCGGCATCTATCTGGTCATGGCTGTTGTCAATGGCAAAGCCATGTGGAAATTAATCCAGCAATACAAACATCATCCTGAGCGAGACTATGCTATCGTGAGATATGCCATGCTTGCCGGACTTGGGGTAATTGTGATTTGGACATTGGTAGAAATTGCAAAATGAGAACTAAGATAGTTAACACGCTCAACCGAATAGTAAGTGATAGTGTGTTTGGAGCTTGGGCTATATCAATTACTGCCGAGGAAGCCCAATGGATTCTGGACAACCTCAAGCCAGAGCCACAGGGAGAACCGCCGATCTTCATTAAAGACCCAATGGTCAATACTTGGACTGATCTTATGAAAGAACATATAGATAAGTCCGAGCAACGCCAAGAGCAGATGATGGCGCAGCAGCGCAAGCGCGATATTGCTCAGATGGCGGCAGTGATCTTTCCAGATATGATGGCAAGATATGCGCCGTCAGTTACTAATGCCCAACATTGGGCAGTAGTGTACGCAGAACAATTATACGATGAGGTAAGCATAAGATGACCAAAACACAAACCATAGCCTTAATGACGGCGCAGATCATATCGGTATTACCTGCCGAGACTCAGATGACTCTGGACGAAGCCATAGACAAGGCAGAAGCGATCTGGGATGAAGTGGAGGGGAGATGTCCGGAGGAACCTACTGTCGTATATGAGTCTGACAAAGAAGCTATGCAAAAGAGACTGGATGAACTTATGAAAGACGAGGGCATCGATGATCTGCCTTGGGAAAATACCAACGTAAGATATGAATAATTTTCAATCAATAATTTAGAAAGAAATAGTTAAATGTCAAATGCGATAAAACCACCGAGCGAGAATAAGGATTTTGCTCCTATCCCGGCAGCTAATCACGTTGCTCGCTGTGTTCGGGTTGTGGATCTCGGCACTCAGACGGTGCCAAAATTTGGAGTGCCTGGAGTCACCGAACAAAAAGAGCAGGTAATGCTCATATTTGAATTTCCATTTCAAACGATCGTAAACAAAGATGGCGTTGAAATGCCAATGTTGCAAAGCAAGACTTACACAAAGTCAATGCACGAAAACGCAGGGCTCCGAATCGATCTTAAAAGTTGGCGAGCTAAAGATTACACTGCCGATGAATTGCAGGTCTTTAATCTCAATAATGTTTGCGGTCATCCGTGCCTCATTACGATCATTCACAAACCAAGCAAAGACGGCACGAAGACGTTCGCTAATATTGATGCCATTACTCAGGTGCCGCAAGGAATGAGTTGTCCTGCGGCAGCTCACGCACCATTTACTTACGAGATTGAGGAAGGCGTTGGCGGTCATTTCTCGGAGTTACCAGACTGGATTCAAGAGAGAATTCTAAAAGCCGCTGAATGGCAAGCTGCGCCCACAGAAGCAACTCCAGAGCCAGCGCCATCACCAGTAGGAACAGTTGTTGTCCCTGCTAATCAAGGCGTTCCTGCACCAGCGCTTGATACCGTGGTTCCAGACAGCGACTTGCCCTTCTGATGTCTAACCGAATCTCTCAGCCGAATCCGACTAAGCCCCTTGGACTGGATGATATTATTCATCTGAAAAAGTACAAGGGGCAATTAATTCGGGATGTCATTCAGTCCGATTCAGAATATCTCCTATGGGCGCATAATGACACCGAGTACGTGCCGTGGTTCAAGCTACAGGATGATGTCCTGAAAGAAGCGGAAGAATATGCCGCAGCAGAACGGGATGAACGGAGCGCCAATGCTCAGGCTTATGCCGAAGGCTATGGATCGGACGATGACCCACGAGATTATGACCCGTTCGAAGGGATGTTTGGCGGTCCAGATGAAGGCGATGGCTACGACGAATACAAATGAAAGAATCACTATCCGGCTCCGTTGAGAACCGCAAGCTACGCTTCGACGCCCCTCATTACGCTGCCCATGTTCTTGATGAACTTGAGGGCAAGCGCTTTGAAATGACCATATCGGTTGAGAAGCGTAAACATACCGACCCACAACGGAAGTATTACTTTGCGGTTATCGTTGAAATGGTCTATGCCGCCATTCGTAATCTCGGCAATGAGGTATATCGTGATGATGTCCACGAGTTCTTAAAGAACAAGTTTCTGACAAAAGACCTGATGGGCAAAGGCGGAGAAATCCTCGGCATCTACTCGCCAAGTCTTTCGCGGCTGAGCAAGGAAGCGATGATGGATTACATCGATGCCATTATCAGATGGTCAGCCGAGTTTTTGGGATTAGTTATACCGGACGCTGATCCGGCATGGCGTACTAAGAAAGGAAAATAATGACACTTATATTAATATTATTTTTTCTGTTTTGTTGCTACCGTTGCTATGTGGCGAACGAATGGATGATAGACAGTGCGATAGACTTTGTTCTATTTGTTATCTTCGGGGGTATTGGATGCACATTGCTTCTTGTCATTCCACTATTCATCATTGGACTGGTCACTTACAATAATGCCGAATGGTGGGAGCATCAGACAAACACCCGTGACATAATATCCGTTGAACGTGGCTCTGAAATCTCAGGTCATTTCGTTTTGGGGACTGGTATTATTAATTCCTATCCGGTATATTATTACTATACCGGTGGCGATGGAAACTATCAACTAACTTGGTCACAGGCTGGCCAGACTTCCATCGAAGAGCGCGACAATGAATCGCCGAAGGTACGCAACTACGAGAAGTTTACCGACAATTATCTTCTGCGATTTCTAACATCTGACATCCCATTCGTTTTAAAAGACAGGTGGGGCACTCAATGGTACCGTAGCGTACTTGTAATTCCCAGCAACTCAATTAAACGAGAATTCCATCCATAAAAGAAAACAATATGACAAAATTCATACCCAAACGCGGCCAAGATTATTGGCAGCTCAAACTCATCAATGGCAGATTCAAACTGGAGAAAACTGCCAACACCGGCAACAAGGAAGATAAAGCCGTAATCAAATCCGGCTTGATTGCCGCCACCAAACGGGAACTGACGCCGGTTGCTCAGGATCTGAACAAGATACTCCATAATTTCGCCAAAGGCACCGCCAAGAAAGGCGATAGCAAGCTGAATTATCTATGATCGACCTGCTCCTAATCAAGCAAGCAAAAATTCTCGCTCAAGATCTGAAAAGCGCCGCCGAGCGTGGCACTGTGCATTACAAGAAGCCCAAGAAGGCTAAAGAGATCATTGAGCGATATAAAGTGCTTTGGCCTGAATGGAAACTATCCGATACTACGATCAGAGAACTTGTGAATTATCTCAGGGTTACTGGTGTGCCAATAGGCTCCAATAGCAATGGCTATTTCTACATTCTGGACTTAGAATCGGAAGGCGCTCGGCACACCCGATCGCAAATCGAAAGTCGCCTGATTCAGATGATCCAAGCGTTTGGCGGGATTTTTCCCGAAGATGTAGATGGACTGATATTCCGATTACAGGCGAAGGCTAAGAATCCTAATCAAGAAATACTGGTACTCTAATGCCCAAGCAACCTAAAATATCGGCAGCACAATTTCAGGCAACGCTGGGCAAACGTAAGCACAAATACAGTGCAGTCCGGGTTGATTCTGCCGATGGCAAGTTCGATTCTAAGGCTGAATATCGCCGGTGGTTGCAATTGAAATTACAGTTACAGGCAGGCGAGATCACGGACTTAATCCGGCAACCACGGTTTCAATTGCAGCCAAAGTTCAAACATCCTGTTGAGGGCAATATCCGAATGATTGAATATGTTGCGGACTTTCAGTATTTTGGTTCAGGTAAATTAATAGTGGAAGATGTAAAAGGGGTTCGTACCGAAGCGTTTGATTTGAAGCGGAAGATATTTTTATATCTGTACCCTCACATAGAATTAAGGATAGTAAAATGACCTGGCATAATTTCATTCACAGCCCAGCGCCGTTCTGCATCTTTGTGATCTGCATTTTGCCATGGGTGGCGTATTGGATTAATAAACCGGAGAAGGAATAAGATGGACAAGCGATGTACTGATCTGGTCGATAACCACGGCAATCTCATCTATGAGGACGATATTGTTCTGTGGTATAGTGGCTCCAGAGTTATCCCAACCTATGAAGGATTTAGCAACCTGTTCTATGCTTTACAGATCACATTCTGCCAACAAGGCAATAGAATTGAATGGCATCTTGGACATCTTCATAATTTATGGGGCAATGGCGATGTGCAAATTATTAATGATATTGACAAATCCCTAATAACAACAATCGAACGCCAATGCTATTTGTTTTATAACCACGATGGGCAATTGGCTAAATATGACCCAAAAATCCACGATGCCCATTATGAAGAAAACCAAAAGGCATTAGACCGAAGCGTATTCGAATTCTTGTTCAAAGATATTCTTCCATGCCAAAAAATAGACTAACCCAATTTGAACCACCTTCGCTTGAGCAGGTTCAAGCCTATTTCAATGAAATTGGGGTTCAACCGTCCAATCTGGAGGCTCAGAAGTTTATAGCCCATCACGAAACTCGTGGTTGGAAACTTCGCGGTAACATCCAGATGGTTTCGTGGAAAGGCGCCTGTCAGACTTGGAGGCTCAATAAACCGCAAATAGATGCGAGCCTATACCAAGGTAAGCCTAACCAGAATTATACTCCCACAGGGCAAGCCAAGGCTAAAATCAACTATGTTACGGCAAGCAACGAGCAAGGCTCGCCCATGCCGGATGATCTTAGGCAGGGCTTGTTTGGAGGAATAGGGAAATTAGTCGATAAATTCACAGGAAAGACCAGAAATGACCGATCTGACCAAAGAACTGATACTGAGCAGCAGTGATGCTGATATGCCCATAGATATGAATGCCGAGCTAAAGGGATCCAGGGTAGAACCCTATCACTGGCATATGCACAATTTATTAGATTTTGCACAAAAATCTGAACGACGATTCTATCCGCCTGAAAGAAAACAAGATGCGCCTCCGGTTCCTTCTCCAAGCGCGTAGAACAGATGTCAGATGAGGAGTTTGCCCTAATCGGTGGCTTCAAAACAGAAGCAGCCGTTAGAGACGCAAAGGAATTTGGGAAGATGAATAAGCATCAAAGGAAACGATTAGTGGAGCATTTCAAGAAATGAAAAAAATTTGGCAGAAAATAAAATACTATAATCGGCTTGTAACAATATTCTTTGAAAGGGTAGGAAGATGGTAACGATAGATTTAAGACGACAGGAGAATTGCAAGTTCACGTTATTCCCTGACAACCAGCCTCACGTAAATGTAACTATTCAGGAATCAGAGGAAGCGCGGGTAGTCGCTTCGTTATCTTCTCCTATGGCGCTGGTTCACCTATTGCAAACAGCGAATGCGATAGATAATGCTTTTGCTGTGAAGTCCGAACTGGTCATAACATATTTGATGGGTGCCCGCTTTGACCGCTTAATGCAAAAAGGTGATAGTGTCGATTTGGTAGTAATAGCCGATCTCATTAACAGCCTTCAATTCAAGAAAGTAAAAATATACGAGCCTCATTCAGATACGGCGTTGCAATTAATAAAGCATTCCGAAGCGATCTCGGCGGCTCCGTTATCGCTTCACTATCGGCGCCCGAACTCTGTGCTTATTTGCCCCGACGCTGGAGCGGTTAAGAAGGTTGATAAATACCTGAGCCTCAATAGTAATCTCACGGATGTATGTTATTGCATTAAGTCCCGCGATCTTTCGAATGGAAATATAACCCTCAAAGTATTAACGCCTGAATTATGCGAAGATAGGGATTGCATTATCATTGACGATTTATGCGACGGCGGCGGCACGTTCAAAGCCATTGCCTCACAGATAAAACCCAAGACACTAACTCTTTGCGTCGCGCACGGCATATTCTCTCGGGGCTTGAAGGTTTTCGAGCCTGAATTCTCTGAGATAATTGTGTCCGACAGTTACCCATTCGAAGGCACTTCGCCGATCTTAACACTAATCAATTTCGCAGTATGAACATCAATCCTTTGCTCCTAACAGATTTTTATAAGGTGGGGCATGTATTCCAATACCCGCCGCACACAACGCTTGTCTATAGCAATCTTACCCCTCGTAAAAGCCGGATGTCCGGTTGTGATGAAATGGTTTTCTTTGGGCTTCAATATTTTATGAAGCATTACTTACAGGACTATTTCAACAGGGAGTTTTTCTCTAAACCGAAGAAAGAAGTTGTCGATTCATACGCACGGTGTATTCGTACATCACTCGGCTCCGATCTTCCAACTTACGCCCATATCGAGGACTTGCACGATCTCGGGTATTTGCCGATCTCAATTAAAGCACTACCGGAAGGCGCGACTGTTCCTATGCGAGTGCCGGTGCTAACAATTAAAAATACATCGCCGGAATTCTATTGGGTAACGAATTTTCTTGAAACGTTAATGTCCGCCGTTCTCTGGCAACCCTGTACATCTGCAACCATTGCAAGGCAATACAGAAAACTCTTTGACCATTACGCGGAAGAAACCGGAACACCGGCTGAGTTTGTGCAATGGCAGGGACACGACTTTTCATTTCGCGGGATGAGTTCACTCGAAAGTGCGATCCTCTCGGGTATGGGTCACTTGCTTTCGTTTACCGGCACTGATACTATTCCGGCTATTGATGCCCTCGAAAGATATTACAATGCCGACTCTGAAAAAGAATTAGTTGGCGGAAGCGTGCCGGCAACAGAGCACAGTGTAATGTGTAGCGGTGAAAAGGATAATGAGATAGGAACCTTCCGTCGATTAATAACCGAAGTCTATCCTTCTGGTATCGTTTCAATCGTTTCCGATACGTGGGATTTATGGAAAGTCCTCACGGAATATATGCCAGCCTTAAAGGATGAAATAATGGCTCGCAATGGGAAGATAGTTATTCGCCCAGACTCAGGCGATCCGGTGAATATTATTTGCGGTGATCCAAAAGCGCCAGCCGGTTCTCCGCAACGCAAAGGAGTGATAAAATTACTCAGCGAAGTCTTTGGTACTACCGAAACTTTGAAGGGTTACCGGATACTCGACTCTCACGTTGGAGCGATTTACGGGGACTCTATCACGCTCGAAAGGGCACAAAAGATTTGCGACCGGCTTATGGATAACGGCTTCGCTTCGCAGTGTGTATTCGGAATAGGAAGCTACACCTACCAATATAATACCCGCGACACTTTCGGTATCGCAATGAAGGCAACCTATGTAGAAATCGACGGTAACGGGCGAGAGATTTTCAAAGATCCAATCACTGACTCGGGAGAAAAACGTTCGGCTAAGGGTCTGCTAAACGTGCAAAGTCTTGGCGGAAAATATAAACTACTCGACGGATGTACGCCCGAAGTTGAAAGTGGCGGTTGCTTACAGGAAGTTTTCCGCGACGGAGTGATCCTAAAAGAAACGACGCTGGCAGAAATCCGCAACAGGATTAAAGCATAACCACCTCAAGCGGTACTAATTAACAATTCTCAGATGCCGAATTTAGGTTAAAAAAGGTATTTGGAGGCTAAAATTCTTCCTCTTCCTCATCGACAAAAGCCCCAATTAAACTGATGTTTGGCTCTTCTATTAAATAGTAAATAGCAATAGGTTTTAATCCTTCTGTATCTCTGGCAATATGAAGCATATACACCTTAAATGCTAAACTTACTGGATTACCGGCATACGGGTCACGTTCCAAAACCCAATCTATACCTTCTAAATATTCGTCAGCCTTTAATGGATCGGATTCTATAGCCGCCATTTCTCTCTCAAAACGGGGATCACGAATAATTGACAAAATGAAAAAGTGAGATTAAAAAGGAGGGAGTGAGGCAACTAATTTTTTCCCAAATTCAAACTCCCTGACCGTAGGCTCTCGTTTTTCAATCCGAGCCACAGAATAAGGGATAGTTTCTTTTTCTTCGGCTAATTGCCACCCAATAAATTTATGAGATAAATCGCTCACTTCGCGTGCATTACGTCCCCATAATGCCTTAATTATTTTGGAAACTAAGGCTATCTCTTGGGGTGAAAAAATACTTAAATCTGCTGGCCTCAATGCAAATGGGCGCTTTTGTTCTCTATTGTAATGTTGTCTTGGTATTATTGCGAATGCACCCTCTTCTTCTAATTCTTTTGAGATTGGAATAAACCTTCTCGGCGCAGGCCCATTTTCCAAGCGCATATATTCCATCCCTGTTATCGGTTTCCCAAAATTTAGGTATGCTGTAAAATCAGCATAGAAGAGAATCTTGTTTAATTTGATAGACCCAAATTCATCATCACCCATAGATTGCTCCGCAACAAATAAGATGAGCTCTTTCATCTTATCTTCATTGGGCTCGATTCGTTGCTGTGGAGTTGGCATATACAAAACTACGAAAAAAACATAGAAATGTTATAGATATGGCAAAATGAGTAAGGGGACTGGCTTAAATATTTAACCCCACCTTTTTTGGAATGATTCAAGTATATAGGTTAAATTATCAACTATTCTTTTTAGGAATAGGCCTCGATAATGTCGTAGTTTTGTATGGTATTCATCAAACCCACAACCCACAATGAAATATGTCTCAATCCTTATTCTTGCCCTATTGATAGGCGGATGTTCAAGCGTAGTAAGAATGCAAAAAGTACAAACCACTCTTACTTACTCAGATAAACTCCCTGTGAAAGTAGGTTTATATATACCACCTGAAATTTCTAATTACCAAGCCGATGTACCAACTTCTTCAAGTTCCTGCGGGGCGTGGCACTTCCCAATGCCATTAGGACAAGGGCTCAACGATGCAATAAGGAGTGGAGCTGAAACTTCGGTCAATGAAGTAACTATGTTTAGCTCTCAACCAAATTTTGCAAGTACTGGTAGCGGCGCGTGCGCTTTTTACTTGGTTCCAAAACTTAATAATGTAAACACCGATGTGTCATTCACGGAGGCCTTTTTTTCGAACAGCATAAAAGCAAATATGCAAGTTAGTATCACTATCAATGTCATTGATAACACCGGCAAAACATTCTATTCCTTTACTTCAAACGGCAGTGGCTTTGAGAATGGTAGTGGGTCATGTGGCACGGGTGCAGATTTGCTTTCTAATTGCTCCCGCAATACCTTACAGCAGATTGCAGACAATATCGCTCAAACGATCAATAGTGCGGCACAAATAAGAGATTACGTAAAGTCGTCACCGCACTAAAGGAATAAAGAATTGTTATAAATCAAGTGGAGCGGGCGGGTATCGAACCCGCATTGGAGAAGGTTGCGGAACCTCTATTTTACCAATAAACCGCCCCACACAAATTTTATTTTTCATCACGCACCGGATGATCAGGAACGTTCGTTTGCTTCTTTTGTAATGGCAAAAAGGCTCGAATACTTTTAATATTAGCTACATACCGACCGTCTTTTTTTCTACGTATTAGCTTCATATCAAGCAATGCCTTTATGTCTCTTTCCAATGTGCGGTTGGTTTTATTTACATATCTTTGCAGGATTTAGCGGATAGGTTGCAAAAGCCGAAGTCTTACATTTCAGCAATCCTTCATTCAGGGGCTAACCTTACATTACGCGTAATCGTAGAGATAGAAGAGGCATTAGGAGAGCAGATTATCACTGTCAAACCCACAGTGTCAAAGAATTAATTTGGGAATTTAAATTTTTTGCCTGTTTCTTGTGTTAAATTTGTATAATGGCAGGCGACAAAATAACAGTCACTATAGGAGGCAAATCCGACGAAGATTTCGTTGGAGGTTATGATTTCGCTTTTGAAATAATTGAGATATTGAACGGCTTAGAGAGCGTTGCCGAGTATACCCATAATATCAGTAATCAAAAGGGGGAGAAATATAAAATCGTTAGTCTTTCTCTTAATAGCCCTCCTGTTGTTGGGATTGAAATTTCTGCACCAAATCCAGAAATGCTTATAAGCGATTTTATCACTATCGCCAATGAAATCGAAAGAGATGAAATCAGAGAAGACTTACCTGTAAAAGTTTTAGAGAAGTATGAAAAGATAGGCAGTAGATTTGGAAAAGGTATTTACACCCTTATTATTGCCAATGGGAAAAGCAACGTAAACATAAATGCAAGTCTTTCTGCTAATGCAAAAAATAGGGTCATTGAATTAAGTGATATAGAGTATAGGCTTCATGACTCTATGAAGGGAAGAATTCAAAAAGCAGATACCCACGATAAGAATACTTGCAGTTTATTCCCATTTCATTCTGTCCCTAAAATAGAATGCACGTTTCCCGCTGATCTGCGAAAAAAGATCGAAGAATCTTTCGGTAAGAAAGTTTTAATATCTGGGATTTTTATTTATAAGGACAAAAATTTACCGCCCACAAAAATAAAGATTGATGAGGTGCGCGTTCTACGTGAGGACGACGAACTCCCAACTCTATTAGATTTAGCGGGTGCATTCCCTGACTTAGAGATAAACTCTAATTACACAGAATACTTGCAAACCCTTGATGCAATTGCTTGAGAATAAAATAGCTTGGGATACTTGCGCTTTTGGGATAGTCCTTGAGGCATTGGGCATTAGTTTTCCGCCCACCCCCTAAACCCACTAAAGGACTACCCTATGATGCAAACACCCCGCTTATCACCGATCGATTCCAAATCTTTCGTATCTTTGTAGTAATGACGATCTCAATTAATTTTAGGCTCTGTTTCTTGGCAATGGGAGTAATCCCCGGAGATCGTCATTGATATCCTTGCCAGTGAAATAGAGTCTTTTTTATTATGTCAACTCCAATCAGACCCATCAAAGAACCGGTAAAGCCAACTGCTCAGGCATTGAGTGAGTTGGTCAATAAACTGGAAGCCGTCAGGACACATGACCTGCACTTTGGTTTTATCTATTACAATGAACTGACTAAAAAAGCCGGCATTCGGTACTGCACCAATCATACCGATGAAACCAAGAAGTTGATCGATGCCATGCGTCGGTGCGCTGACCAGATCGAATTTGAATTAGCCAATCCAAAACCAGATGTTCCGCCTATGGGCATCATAACCAAGAATTAATATGGGGATGTACACGGAATTTATATTTGGCGCAATGCTAAAAAAAGATACGCCCGATGAAGTAATTGAAATACTTAAGAGCATGTCTGGATTAAACGAAATATACCCAGAGCAACTACCAGATCATGCGTTATTCAAATCCGATAGGTGGAGAGCGCTAATGACCTGTTGTAGCGCCTATTTCCCAGTTAGCTCTCACGCCCAAATGTATAAAGACGAATTCTTTGACTGTTGGGTTTTGAGCAGTAGAGCCAACTTGAAAGACTATGGGAGTGAAATAACATTATTTTGTGACTGGATTAAGCCGTATATCAAAGATGGCAGTGGCTACAATGATATTTACGGCATTTCTATTTATGAAGAAGATTCTACACCTACAATTTATTCCTTAGATTAAATGAGTAAAATAATCCTATATGGCGACCAAGCCCGTCAGAAATTAAAAGCTGGCGTTGATAAGTTAGCCAATCCTGTTGGCGTTACCCTTGGACCAAAAGGTCAGAACGTGATCTATTCCCGTCCGTATGGTGGCCCTGCCAGTACAAAAGACGGCTATAGCGTGTCTCGTGAAGTCCTGCTTGATGATCCAACCGAACAACTTGGCGCCGATACTATTCGCTATGCCGCGGCCAAGACCGTTTCTCAGGCCGGCGACGGCACTACCAGTGCTACCGTGTTAAGCCAGAAGATGTTTGCCGAGGGCTTACGTAATATCAGTTCCGGTGCGATGGCCCCCGATCTCAAGCGCGGCATGGATTTAGCCGTTGAGGAAACCCTGGTTAATCTTAAAGCACTGGCAACGCCACTGAAAACAAAAGATGCCGAGGGCAAGACCGTTATCGACTGGGATAAACTGACCGAAATCGGTTCGATCAGTGCTAATAACGATCGGCAGATCGGAGAATTAATATCTAAGGTGATGCAGGAGATCGGAGCCGAGGGTGCTATTACCTTAGAAGAAGGACGCACTGCCGAGACGACCTATGAAGTTATTGCCGGAATGCAGTACAACAAAGGCTTGGAGTCTCCGGCGTTCTTTACCGATATGTCCAAGGGCATCTGTGAGTTTGTTAATCCCCTTATCCTACTCTGCGCCGATAAGATCAATAGCTTTGATGAACTGGAGCCACTGTTTAATAAGATATATAATACGGCGATGTCTCCGGTTGATAGCCCGTATAAGAACCGTCCGTTGTTCATTATCTGCGATGGCATCAGTAATACCGGACGTGGCAGCGCGCTGGAGTTAGTTGTCGTTAATCTGAAAGCTGTCAGATGTGCCATCGTTAAAACTCCCGGCTTTGGCGATACCATCCTGAATTATCTCAAGGATCTTTCCGCTGCTACTGGAGCACGAGTGATTAGTGCTCAGCATGGCAATAAACTGGAATCTGTAGAACTCGAAGACCTTGGTTCTGCCGAACGTGTGATAGCCACAGCCCGTGATACGACAATTATAAAAGGCGCTGGCTCGGAGAAAGCCATCCGTGAGCGTGCTGCCGAGATTGAGCATGAAATCGCCAATGCCAAAGACGATTATGAATGCGATCGTGCCGCAGAACGATTGGCTAAGCTATCCGGTGGCGTTGCCACTATTAAAGCCGGAGGTCAGACCGAGATTGAGATGCGAGCCAAAAAAGCTCTCATCGAAGATGCCCTGCGAGCTACCCGTGCTGCGGTAGAAGAAGGCATTGTGCCCGGTGGTGGCGTAGCGTATTTGAGATTGGCGGATATGCTTGGCAATATCGAGAATTATGCCGATGTTGTTACCGGCTATAACATTATCAAGAAAGCCCTGGAATATCCTTGTTGGCTGATTGCCCAGAATGCTTCGCACCCCAATTGCTCAGGCGATGTTGTAGTCAGCGAAGTCCGCAAATCATCGCCAATTACAATGGGCTTTAATGCTCAAACTGGTGTCTATGAAGACTTGGTGGCTTCCGGCGTAATCGACCCCGTAAAGGTTGTGCGCTGTGCTATTGCCAATGCCGCTTCTGCTGCCAGTATATTATTAACCACCGGAGCAACTATCGGTGAATCTTACGATGTTCAAAAACAACCACTACGACCATGATGATAGAAAAATCGGATATACTTAAAGCCAAGCTAACCTTGATGGTGGCTATTGTGGAAGAATGGGATGATGGAATAACCCATTCTCGTATCGAAGATATAAAGAAAGCATTCGATGAACTTTGGGATAAGATCAAACCAGAATAATATGCAATTTCACAAAGACCCATATAGCCCAGCTATAACTTTTGGCAGATATTGCGTGGCTTGGCGTTGGCATTATTTTGTTATTGTACCTACGCTGATTGTTAATACCATAAGCAACGATATTTCATTTAGTTGGCTATGGATTGGTGCTTCTTTCCGATACAAAGAATATAAAACATCTCGATAATGCAACTACTCTACGAACGAATCTTAGTCGAACCACTGTCGGAAACCGGCAAGTCCGAGGGCATCCAGACCAAACAGCAACAGCTTCCACGAGGACTGGTAAAGGAAGTTGGCGAAGGCCGCTTGCAGACCACCGGAGAATGCTTGCCGCTTAAAGTACAGGTGGGCGATATTATCCTATATGACCGGATGAAAGCCCGACCGCACTTTGGAATGGAACTCATCATCGAGAACGATGTCTATGGCATCGAACAAAAAGCATGACCCAGATAATCGCCCCTGAAATCCCAAGCTATCAGGAAGCGCTTAATGCGCTGAATGCGTATCGTTCATCCGAATGGAAAGACAGCGATCGTAGACGTGTCTATGAAGTGATCCTGGAACATAATGACGCTGTTCGTGCCATTCAGGAATTACCGGAAGAAGAGCAACTGGAATACGTCGATAAGATGGCTCAGAAATACGGTGATCTTATCGTAAAAGACCGGCAACTCTATGCCGAGTATCAGCGCTTGTATCAAGCTCATGCACTGGCAAGCAAACCACAGCGCCAAAAACCCGACGAGATCGAAAAGAAATACTTTCCGATCGCTGTCGATGAGTATGATTATTATTCCAAGAAAGACGATGGCACCGTACAGATCGGAGCAGAAGGGGAGAAACCGGAAGGATGAGTAAGCTAAGCGAAGAAGAGAAGCAAGTCGAACGTGAATTCGGGCCCGGAGAACGTATAAGGCGGTTCGGCGATCCTGCGATAATCAATCGAAAAGAATATCGGATGTTTCCGGTAACCGAAACAATTGCCGATAAAGAAGCCAAGAAGAAATCCATCTTCTCCCAGCCTGACGATATCAATAACGAATTTATATTATAATCAAAACTGATATATGAAAATAGCAATTGACATAGAAGGATCTCAAGGGGCGAATATAGAAGTAGAAAAACTTCCCGTTGACCTCCAGATAACAGCATCAGGCGTATCTGTTATTCCGCAACTTTCTATTGAACATTTTTTCGTCTTTACGAAGTTGCGACTTGTAGGTCTCAATGTTTGGTACAACAATGAATTAATCGGCGCCTTTATTGATAGCCCAACTTACGGAGATTTATATTCTTTCGAGCCTACTGGATTGATGGAATTATGTAGGGGATTTTCTTGCACGAAGACTGCGATTGAATCGCCGGGGTTCTTGCTATCTGAGCTTGCCCGAGATATAGCCAAATCATTTAATCGTCACATCGAATTATTGCGCCCATAAATATTAATCAAAAGCCGCTACGGATAGCGGCTTTCTTTTGTCATCACACAATAGACTTTTCAGTCTGTCGTCATCCAAAGAACCACTCTTATCTGGCGTAGTTACCCATGCCAGCAAAACTTCTTCCATTGCCGGTATTATATACGTTCTTGCCATAATCAGGATAATCCATTGTGAACCGTGCATCCGGCGGATTCATAACATTCGTTGGCAGGAATGCGCTTTCATTGTTGGTTGGAAATGAAGTGCCGAAATCCGGTGCTTGTGTTGGCGGGAATCCTGCCGATTCGATCGGTGGCAGATTTGCTGCCGGGATCTCCGGATGTGGTGGCATAAAGCTACTGGAAGCATTCGAAACCGTCTGGTCGGCTATTGCACTACCTTCGGCTTCCGATGGCACTGACGGGTTTGGAGCGCCCTGAGACAGCAAATTACCGATGCCAAGCCCAAAAGCTGTTGACCCGGCGCTATCAAGCACAGAAGGCACCTGATTCAACTGCCAGCCCTGACGGGCAAACTGGTTACGCTGTAACGATAAATTCTGATTCTGGAGATCGACATTACCAGCGCGTTCCTCGGCAGCTAAATCCAGTCCTGCTCCAGCAACATTGGCATTGACATTAGCTTCCTCGGCGTTGGTATACGCCGAGTTATACACGCCCGATCTCAGCGAAGCTGACCTACTGGCGTTAGGGTCGTTCTCGAACGATTCGGTCTGACGCTTGGCATTGCGAGTATTGAGCACTCGCTGACGAGCCGCTTGTTGCTGACCAAGTTTCTGTCGGCGCAATCTGGCGCTTAATGCCGATAGGCGTGGATCGGTCATATCCTGATACGCCGGAGCCTGGGATTGCTCGTCGAACAAGCCACCAATGAACCCACCGGCTGTTGTGCCTGCGGCAGTACCAAGACCCGGGCCTCCTAAGATAGTCCCTAATAGCCCACCTGCAACTGTTCCTATCGTATTGCCAGTCATATTACAGTAAAATTGTTATAGCCAAACCACCCACAAATCCAATAAATGCCCAGAGATTGAATATGGCAGTTATCGAAGCATGAGAATCCTAAGACGAACAACAGATAGACGCAGATTTTTGCCGCAACGATCGGCAAACCTGACCATAAGGTTACGATAAGCAATGGCAGACAAATAAGAATCAGGCACTTGAGCACTAAGTTCTTCTGCCAGAGTTGTTTTACGATCGTGAATATCATTCGGCTTCTTCTCCTTCCGGTTCTTCCGGCGTTGCCGTCGGATCATTTAATAGATTCTGTGGTTCATCGTTAAACGGCATCGGGTCACCGGAAGAGCTCCATCGAGAAGCAATGTAACTTGCCGTCCCAATGCCCGCACTGCCAGTCCCACCATAGACGAACCAACTCAAATCTGGCAACGGCTTACCGTGCATATAAGAATCTAAAATTATATAGCACGTAAGCACGAATGCCGCGCCCGACATTACAAAACTGCCGAACATTGTCATTCGGGAAGCCGAGTACGTCTGTAACTTCGCATCCCAAAATAACTGCCCTATAAAAGTCTGCGGTTCGTTCACGCCATTCTGCTTGTTAATTCCGCCCAGCAACCTTCCAAGCCGCCAGTCTTATATAATTTCCGTAGGTCAGCCAAACTCAGTCCTCCAGTGATCTGCAAGTGCGGATAATCTTTGAATGACTCCCAATCGCCGCCCCATTCGAAGTGCATCTGTTTGGCGATATCGACAACTACTTTCCACGAAGGATGGGCTACGTTCCAGTCAGCTTTACCAAGCGCATCGATGGGCACGAAATCTACTGCAAAGCCAAAATTATGATAACTCTGACCGCCTTTGGCATTGGTTACTTTCTTGCCCGGAGCCGATCTGCCTTGTGCATAGAGTGCATCCTGTTCAGCCCATGTCCTGAGTCCTTGCGTGACCAGTACATGAACATTCTGCTGCAAACACTTATCAATGACTTGGTGCATCAACGATGCGACAATAGGATGGACTTGCTGGAGTCTGGTTTGATTTAATTGTTCGACGTTCATTTCCCTACATGAATATTAAGAAAACTAAGAAGCCCGAACTGCTGTAATAGAAAAACGATCATAAAGATTATGACCGCCGCATTCAAAAGCGTCTTCATCCCAGCTTGCATTGGGACGTACTTGTTGATAGCCCATAACGCAAAACCTACCAATACCAGTATCACGATCAATAAAATTAATCCCATATCGTTTCCTATTCCAAAGGAATTCCTTCCCTTTTTAAGATCACCTTTACATACATCAGGATCATCGACTCGTTTTCGAAGATCATCCTGATTGCTTCTTTAATGTACACGATGTTGTCAATCAGTTGCTTCGGCTCTGCCGGAGGTTCCGACTTTGTGCCGTTTATCGCCAGCGTCGTAAAGAACACTAATGCCGCGCTTATTAATGACGTGGCAATGAGTTTCCAAACACCATTGTCCTCTTTGGGTGAATCGGACACTTGGCATATCTAATTATTGCCAAACGTGATCGACAGCGAAACTCGGTATAAATTGGTACCGGTACGCCTGACATTGGAGTGTATCTTGAGATAAATCCAACCGGGCAGGCCTCCCTTGTTGTCCTGAATGTCGATCGTTAGATCGAGTCCCTGACAATTAACCGATCCCATTTTGGTTGCAACATAGGAAAAGTTATTTGCCAGAAGCGCGGTATCTGCCGAATCAAGCCATCCCATCGAGGTATTCCAGAATCCAGGCACATTAAAGTTTGCCGTGAAATAGCCAAGCAAACCATTGCTCGAAACATAACTTGAAGCATTGGAAAAGTCTGTGTCACTGTAGCCATTGAGTAGCGAAGCTACATCGGTATTATCGAAGTTCATTAGTTTGGTATAGTTATGTGGAGATGTTGCAACACAACAGTGAGTTTCTTGTCGATGACATTTAATCGTTCATCGACATTTTTATCAATGCTGGCTACATTATCTTTTATTATCGCAATCTCGCTTTTGCGTTCGTTGCGGTAATATTTGTAGATCGAAAAACCAAAACCAGCCACAGCAAGCAGTATCATTGCTCCTTGAGGGCTTATGGAAATCATTGTGGTGGCGTCCATAATAACGATGGTTATGAAGAAAAATGTAAGAAGGCTGCGCCAGAAAACTGCCGAGCGTAATGGCGCTATTAACATACGCAAGTACCCAACGATATGACTATTTTTCGCCCGTAAGGCCGGAGCCAGAACAGGCACAAACACCACCCCTATAAAATTCTTTATGCTCATTTGAGTATCTTATAAGCAATAATCCCGCCAAGAATAACCCCAATAGGCACTTGTATATACCATTTTGCAAGCACACTCGGTTCTTGCTCTTTGATGATCTGCTGATACAACAGTGCGTCCTGCTTTGCCAAATTCAGTTGTTCGGCTTGCTCGGCGATCACTTGCTTCTGCTTGCGGATCATCTGATTGGCTATTGCTATCTCATTCGTGAGTGAACCAAGTAGATGATCCTGAGCAAAGATGATCTGAGCTTTCTTTGCGGTATCTGCCTGTAGCAACTGGATGCCCCTGACGATTCCACGAGCTTCCGTTAGTGGCATCGATACCATTGTATCTGCCGGAGCCGTTAGCTGAGCATAGACAGGCGAAGCAAGAAGCAGTATGAGAAACAGGGCTTTCACTGATTCTCCCTTCCAAACTCACCTAAAAAATTACTGACATCCGATTTATCTGTGATCGGTTTAATCACGATCACTTTGCTTTTGGCAGAAACAAGTTTAGCCCTGAGCGATTGTGATTCGAGACTTGCTGCCGATAACGAATCTCTGAGCGCCGTGATCTCGGCAGTATCACGCTGGATCTGACCGGAGATAAACGCCGACTTATCCCGATGCACTGCAAGGCTATCTTCGGCTTTGCCGATGCTTTGCTGAACCGTACAACTGCGAATTCCGTAGCCTAAGCCAAAGGTACAGAGCAGAGCTGCAATGAGATATGGCAGGTTTTTATTTACCATTATTTAAGCCACTCAATTGTGAATTGACGCATTGTAATAGTATTGCTGGCATTGGCAGTCCCCCACGTAATAGTCACAGTGATCGCTTGCGTGGCAGTAGTATCAATCGTCGTTGTTGCAGTATTAGCTTCGTTGATAGTGATAGCCGCAGCGGCAGCCGTTGCGAACTCACCGACAGCTTGTGAATCGACCGTTCCGCTCGCACCAATCGTGAACCACGATAGATCGGTATTAACCGACCAGCCAAGATTTGTTGATGCGCCGACTAACGCAGAGACAGCACCGGAGTCCAAAATCACCGTCGAGCCAAGTTTCACTTTCATCCGAAGCGTCGGAGCGATCACATCGGTAGAATAGACTCCCCACATCTTAAGCCGCAATACATTCCCTGCTGCTAACGCATTTGCCGGAATCGTATAACTCGATGAGAATGCTGTTTCAACTACAGTATTAGCAATGGTATTGCCACCCGGGACACTCGTGTTCGAAAAGACTTTTGTACTGGCTGTGCCAAACGATAATACACCAGAGCCGTTGGTAATCAATGCTTGTCCAACTGTGCCATCGGCAGCAGGCAGAGTGAATGTTCCACCGGCAGCAGCCGCAGCTTTTAGCGTGGTTGTCCCAGAGGTTGAACCGGAGAAACCGATTTGCCCAAGTAATGTACCAGCGACGCCGATAGTTAATAGCCCATTGTTAAACCTACCCCACTCGGCAATAGCCGCAGCATTATTAACACCAGTAAATACTAATGCTGCTGAGCGCGTGGCATCTGTTGCATCTGTCCAAAGAGCAGTTAGCCCAATTGCATTACGGTCAACGGTCGTGGAACTTTCGAGATTAAATAATAACCGTGATCCAAACCCGTTTGCCTGTGTGCCAGTAGCATTGTGTCCGATTGTTAGTCCGTCTGCGACGGTGTTGGTCAGCGCATCGGCAAGTTTTGTCGTCAATCCGCCTGTGAGCGAATAGGTTAGATTTGTAGAATTAGCCGTAACAGAACCAGTACCAGAGCCAAACGGAATGCTATTTGCCGCAGCAAGATTTCTGGCAACTAAGCCACTGGCGATCGTTAGAATGCCATCACCAAGATTGATATTAAGATTCGTGATAGTAAGAAGTCCCGCCTGATCTAATTGCAACCGGGTATTAAGTGCGCCTGCACCAACCTTACTAAAGATAGTATAAGTGGATTGACTGCCATTTATTACATTTACCCAATGGCTCCATGTATGAAGCACATCCGACGACGTCCACCCGTGTCCAGCCAATGACAGCATCGGAGACGTTTGACGAGTAGACCCTGATGTCGATGCCGTGCTATTTTGAAGCAGCAACCCGGTGACATTTGTGGTCGTTAATGCACTTAGGTCGGCAACTAACGGAGCCGTCGCATCGGCTGCAACCCCTAATCCCAATCTGGCAAACTGCGGCGTCGAACTGGTCGCAATGCTTTGTGGAGTAGATAATGTAACAGCACCAGTCGAAGCCGAAGCGATCACTTGATTTGCTGTGCCCGTAATACTGGTAACGCCAGCGCTAACAGTACCCCAGCTGGCAACCGAACCGTCGGTCGTTAAAAATTTCCCATTATTGCCAGTCTGTGAAGGAAGCAGCGCATTAATTGCATTTGGAGCCGTCGTCTGCCCTGTGCCACCATTAGCTATTGCAATCGTCGTTCCATTCCAGACACCCGTTGCAATCGTCCCGACT
>Ga0068852_100000280_pt1 | contig 34116 bp, 34 predicted proteins | sample KBSCornC22_FD_66594 | JGI IMG/M metagenome (GOLD analysis project Ga0068852, IMG submission 66594) | Corn rhizosphere microbial communities from Kellogg Biological Station, Michigan, USA - KBS Corn C2-2 | ecosystem: Host-associated > Plants > Roots > Rhizosphere > Soil ... | reverse complement strand
GATCACGAAGAAGCTGCGCGACATGGGCAAGACCGTGCGCTTCGCGATCCACCCGGTGGCGGGCCGCATGCCGGGACACATGAACGTGCTCCTCGCGGAAGCGAAGGTGCCCTACGACATCGTGCTCGAGATGGACGAGATCAACGAGGACTTCCCCGACACCGATGTCGCGATGGTGATCGGCGCGAACGACATCGTGAACCCGAGCGCGCAGGACGATCCCGCGAGCCCCATCGCCGGCATGCCGGTGCTGGAGGTGTGGAAGGCGCATACGTCGATCGTCATGAAGCGCAGCATGGCCTCGGGGTATGCCGGCGTCGACAATCCGCTCTTCTACAAGGAGAACAACCGCATGCTCTTCGGCGATGCGAAGAAGATGCTGGACGAGGTGCTGGCGGCGTTGAAGGCGTGAAGACGGAAATTGGATCCCGGACCATCGGCGCAGCAGCGCCGTCCGGGATGACAAGGGCGTAACTGCCATGACCTCGTCCCTATCCGCGTTTCCGGCCGCGCGCAAGTGGCCGGCACGGCATCCCGATCGCATCCAGCTCTATTCGCTGCCGACGCCCAACGGCGTGAAGGTCTCGATCGCGCTGGAGGAGCTCGGCCTTCCGTACGAGGCGCATCTCGTGAGCTTCGAGAAGAACGACCAGGTGTCGCCCGAGTTCCTCGCGCTGAATCCCAACAACAAGATTCCCGCGATCATCGATCCGAACGGCCCGGAGGGGCGCCCCCTGCCGCTCTTCGAATCGGGCGCGATCCTCGTGTACCTCGCGGAGAAGGCGGGCGCCCTGATTCCCGGCGGCGCCGCGGCGCGCTACGAGACGCTGCAGTGGCTCATGTTCCAGATGGGCGGCATCGGTCCCATGTTCGGCCAGGTGGGCTTCTTCGTGAAATTCGCGGGCAGGGAGTTCGAGGACAAGCGCCCGCGCGATCGCTACGTGAGCGAGGCGAAGCGCCTCCTTGCCGTGCTCGAGCAGCGCCTCGAGGGCCGCGAGTGGATCATGGGGCGCGAATACAGCATCGCGGACATCGCGACCTTTCCGTGGGTGCGAAACCTCGTGGGCTTCTACGGCGCGGGCGAGCTGGTCGGGTTCGAGCGCTTCGCCAACGTCCAGCGCGTGCTCGACGAGTTCGCGAAGCGGCCCGCGGTGCAGAAGGGGCTCGCGATACCGCCGCGCGACTGACTCAGCGCCCGCCCACGGGTAACGTGAGCACCGGCCCCGGGCCGGGCTTGCCCGCGAGCTCCAGGCGCGACAGCTCGACCAGCAGCGAGAAGGTGGACTTGGTGTCCTGGTCGGTGGCGTCGATGTAGAACCAGTAGCCGCGGTACTGCACCGCGACGTGCGCCTGCCGCGGCCGCTCCCCGGCCGGCGCCCAGCGCACGCGGAAGAGTCCGTCCATGACGTGCGGCCAGTCGTACGGCTGGCCGGAATCGTCGCGCGTCACGGTGAGGATTCCGCTCGCGGCATGCTCCGGCGGGATCTCGATGCCGTGCGAGACGTAGTACAAAGCCTGCAGCAGCGAGCGCGTCTCGAGATCGAGCCCGCCGAACCCCGCAGCGGATGTGAACGGAGTCGTGGCTTCCTGCGTGATCTCGTAGCGTGCGAGGCCCGGCTTCAGGTGGAAGGCCGAGGTGAAGAGTCCCACTTCCGGCGAGGGTATGGTCGCGGGATCGACGAGCAGCACCGGGACCGACGTCTTCTTCACCAGGCTCCACGCGGCCGACCTCTCGTCCGGCCGGTACTCGTATCCGTTCTTCGCGGCCTCGAGCACGTCGCGCGCGGAAACGCTCGCGGCCGGCAAGGGCCCGCCCACGACCTCGGCGTGGTCTTCCTGCGCGAAGACGATCTGTCCCTTGTCCTGCAACGCCTGCAGCGCCGCGATGCCCCGCAGGAAATCGTCCACCTCCGGCGGCCGCTTCGGCGTGGGCCCGCTCGCGGTCTGCGCGTTCGAGACCCAGTTGAGGTTCTCGAGATACAGGCGGAACACCGTCGAGATCGGCCACGTCGTCTTGGCGAGGTAGATGATCCCGTCCAGCGTCATCGGCGTGAAGAGCTTGCGCGTGAACTCCTGGTCGTCGAGCGGCGTGAGGCTCACGGTCGGCCGGTCCGCCGCGCCCACCTGCGCCTGCGGCAGGATCGCCGTGAAGCTGCGGTTCACGTCGGCGCCGGAAGCGGCGAAGAACGGCGTGAGGGCGAGGCTCTGCGTGCGCTCGAACTGCGCGGCGATGGTCGAGACGGCAAGGCTGCTGGGCGTGTCGGTGTAGCGCAGGCGAACGATGTTGAGGAGGAGCTGCTCCTCGGTGGTCACCTTCACCGCCTCGTTGTATTGCAGCCGCGTGTCCTGCAACGCCGCCGGGCCGAGGGATGAGCAGGCCGTCGCGAGCAGCATGCCCGCGAGCGCAAGGATCGTCGCGACGGGCGAACGGCCGAACCAACCTGCGAGCATGGCGAGCCCCCCTGTATCGCTGCCGGAACGCGCGTGCATTCTGCGCCACGCGCGGGCACGTTGCGAAGCGCGCGCCGGACCCACGCCTACAGTGCGAGGGGCCGCGCGGAGTCGAACCCCACCAGCGCAGCCTCGATGCCCCGGCCGATCGCGAGCACCTTGAAGAGCTCGCCCATCTCCGCCGGGCTCACCAGCCGATGGGCGGCGCTGGTCGCCTTCATGCGCTCGACGGTGATGTCCGCGTCGAGCCGCGAAAGGATGTCCGTCAGCCCCGCCGAGATCAGGAAATACGCCTGCGTGGTGTAGCCGTGGATCTCCGCACCGCCCGCCTCGGCCGCGCGTGCCATCGCGCTGAAGTCCACGTGCGCGGTGATGTCCTGCAGGCCGGGCATGAAGAACGGATCGTCGTGGAAGCGGTGCCGGTAATGGCAGCGCATCGTGCCCATGGAGCGCTGCGGATGGTAGAGCTCGCGCTCGGCGAAACCGTAGTCGATGAAGAGCGCGATGCCGGCCTCGATGGATGAGGCGACCGTGCGAACGAGCGCCTCCGCGGCGAAGGAAATTTCGGAGACGTATTCGTAGCCGCCCGGCGGAAACACCTGCTGCATGCGGCGCTTCAGCTCGCCCTCGGCGAGCTCGCGGTCCTCGAATGCGAACCCCGCCCCGGTAACGACGACGCCGCGCTCGAAATACGCATCCCCCGCGCGCCGCACGAGCGAGAACGGCACCACGTCGAGCACCTCGTTCGCGATCACGATGCCGCGAAGGCTCGCGGGCAGCGTGTCGATCCATTCGAAGCGGCCCGTGTCGCCGGGGAAGCGCTTCCCGAGGCGCTCGCGTTGGCGCTGCCGCAGGTCGGGGCTCACCTCGAGCAGGCGATAGCGTCCTGGCGGTTTTCCCAGCGCCGTCATCTCGGCGTAAAGATCGGCGGCCAATGCACCGGAGCCGGGCCCGAGCTCGAGGACCTCGCCGCCGCACGCATCGAGGACCTGCACGGCCTGCCGCGCGACGCACTGCGCGAAGACCGGCGAGATCTCGGGCGCCGTGACGAAATCGCCTTCGGATCCGAACTTGCGCGCGCCGGCGGCGTAGTAGCCCAGGCCCGGCGCATACAAGGCGAGCTCCATGTAGCGCGAGAATGAAATCCAGTCGCCTTCGGCGGCGATCACGGCTGCGATGTGCCCGGCGAGGCGATGGGAGTGCGCGGCGGCTTCGGGCGGCGGGGCGGGCAGCGCGGACATGCGCCTGTATATCACGGCAGCTTGCGCCGCCAACGCCGCGGGCGCATCATCCGCGCCATTCCGAAGTCTCCGGGGGAATCACGCTGCTCACGAGGAGGCCATGATGAACATGCGGTTCCTGCTTTCGGTCGCCGCGCTATTCGTCGTATCGATGTTGCTCGGTTTCGTGGTGCACGGCCTGCTGCTCGGCGCCGACTACGCGAAGCTCGTCCCGAATCTCTTCCGTACGGAGCAGGATAGCCAGGCGCACTTCGGCTGGATGTTCGTCCACCACGCGCTCATCGCCACGGGCTTCACCTGGATATACCGCGCCGGCCGCAGCGCGCGGCCATGGCTGGGCCAGGGCGTTCGATTCGGCATCGCCGTCGCCGTGCTCGCCACCATCCCGAACTACCTGGTCTACTACGTGGTGCAGCCGATGCCCTTCGACCTCGTGGTGAAGCAGATCGTGTTCACCACCGTCGCCACGGTGATCATGGGCATCGTGGCTGCCGCCGTGAACCGGGACCCGGTGCGCGCCGCCTCCCACGAGCCGGAGGAAGACCTCTCCCCGATGCCGCGCTAAACTGGAGGCATGCTCGATGGCGCGATCCTCGTAACGGGCGCGGCGCGCCGCATCGGCGCCGCGATCTCGCGCAGGCTGCACGCGGCGGGCGCGCGCATCGTGGTGCATTGCCACCGCTCGCGCTCCGAGGCCGACTCGCTCGCCGCGGAGCTCAATGGCCAGCGTGAGGCATCCTGCGCGGTCGTGCAGGGCGACCTGCTCGACCTCGATGCACTCCCTGCGCTGGTGGAGCAGGCGGTGCAAGCCTTCGGCCGCCTCGACGCGCTCGTGAACAACGCCTCGTCGTTCTATCCCACGCCCTTCGGCGCGATCGGTGCCGGCGAGTGGGACGACCTCATCGGCAGCAACCTGCGCGCGCCGCTTTTCCTCTCGCAAGCCGCCGCGGCACACCTGCGGGAATCGAAAGGCGCGATCGTGAACCTGGTAGACATCCATGCCGAGCGTCCGCTCAAGGATTTCGTGGTCTACAGCATCGCGAAAACAGGGCTCGCGGGCCTCACCCGGGCGCTCGCCCTCGAGATGGGGCCGCACGTGCGCGTCAATGGCGTAGCACCCGGGGCCATCATGTGGCCCGATGGCGACGAGCACTTCCCGCCGACGGAACGCACGCGGATCGTGGCGCAAACCCCGCTCGCCCGGATCGGCAACCCGGAGGATGTCGCCGGCGCGGTAAAATATCTCCTCTTCGACGCGCCCTTCGTGACCGGCCAGGTCCTCGCCGTGGACGGCGGGCGCGGCATCCACATCTAGGTTCCCCCGTGAGCGCCGTTCCTACGACCGACCCGCGGCGTGCCGATTTCGAGGCCGCCAAGCTCGCCAAGCGCCTGCGCCGCCTGGTGGGCGCGGCCATTGCCGACTTCGGCATGATCGAGGCCGGCGACCGCGTGATGGTCTGCCTTTCGGGCGGCAAGGACAGCCATGCGCTCCTGGACATCCTGCTGCGCCTGCGCGAAAAGGCGCCGATCGCCTTCGAGATCGTGGCGGTCAACCTCGACCAGCGCCATCCCGGCTTTCCGGAGCACGTGCTGCCGGATTACCTGCGCGCGCTCGGCGTGCCGTTCCACATCGAGGTGCAGGACACGTACAGCGTGGTGAAGCGCGTGATCCCCGAGGGCAAGACCATGTGCGGCCTGTGCTCGCGCCTGCGCCGCGGCGTGCTCTACCGCGTGGCCTCCGAGCTCGGCGCCACGAAGATCGCGCTCGGCCACCATCGCGACGACATCATGGAGACCTTCTTCCTCAACCTCTTCCACGGCGGGAAGCTGAAGTCGATGCCCGCGAAGCTGCGTTCCGACGACGGCCGCCACGTGGTCATCCGGCCGCTCGCGTACGTCGAGGAGGCGGACCTCGAAGCGTACGCGGCGCTGCGCGAATTCCCGATCATCCCTTGCGACCTCTGCGGCTCGCAGGACCAGCTCCAGCGCAAGCAGGTGAAGGCGATGCTGCGCGAATGGGAGCGCCGCCACCCGGGCCGCCTGGAATCGATCTTCAACGCGCTGGGCAATGTCGCGCCCTCGCATTTGCTGGACCGCTCGCTGTTTGATTTCGATCAGATGGCTCCCACCGACGAAGCCGGCACGCATCCCGTCCGGCTCGTTCCCCGTGCAGACAAGGACGTGTCATGACCATCAAGCATTTCGGCAGCACCAAGAAAATCTCCTCCTTCCATCCGCCGCAGCGCACGCTGATGGGCCCGGGGCCGACGGAGATCCACCCGCGCGTGCTCACGACCATGAGCCAGCCGGCGATCGGCTATCTCGACCCGGTCTTCGTCGAGATGATGGAGGAGCTCAAGTCCCTGCTGCGCTACGTCTACCAGACGGACAACATGCTCACGTTCCCCGTGTCGGGTCCCGGCTCCGTCGGCATGGAGTACTGCTTCGTGAACCTGGTCGCGCCCGGCACCAAGGTCATCGTCTGCCGCAATGGCGTGTTCGGAGGGCGCATGCTGGAGAACGTCGAGCGCTGCGGCGGCACCGCGGTCGTCGTGGACGACGAGTGGGGCAAGCCGGTCGATCCCCAGAAGGTCGAGGACGCGTTCGCGAAGAATCCCGATGCGAAGCTCCTCGCCTTCATCCACGCCGAGACCTCCACCGGCGCGCAGTCGGACGCGAAGACGCTCGCCGCGATCGCGAAGAAGCACGGCGCCATGGTGATCCTGGACGCGGTGACCTCGCTCGGCGGCACGCCCGTGCTGGTCGATGCGTGGGGCATCGATGCCGTTTACTCCGCCAGCCAGAAGTGCCTGTCGTGCACGCCGGGACTCTCGCCCGTGAGCTTCTCGCAGCGCGCGGTGGACTTCGTGAAGAGCCGCAAGGACAAGATCCACAGCTGGTTCATGGACATGAACCTGCTCTCCAGCTATTGGGGCGAGACCACGCGCACCTACCACCACACCGCGCCCACGAACAGCCTCTTCGCGCTGCACGAGGCGCTCCTGCTCATCAAGGAGGAAGGGCTGGAGCAATGCTGGGCGCGCCACCATCGCCACCACGTGGCGCTCAAGGCCGGCCTGGAGGCGATGGGCCTCAAGTTCCTGGTCGAGAAGCAGTACCAGCTCCCGCAGATGAACGCCGTGATCTGCCCCACGGGCGTGGACGAGGAGCAGGTGCGCAAGACGCTGCTGAGCGAGTTCAACCTGGAGATCGGCGCGGGCTTGGGGCCGCTGAAGGGCAAGATCTGGCGCTTCGGCCTCATGGGCTACTCGTGCCGGCCGGACAACGTGATGCTGTGCCTGTCCGCGCTGGGCTCGATCCTCATGGACATGGGGTGCGCGATCAAGGTCGGCGAGGCGGAAGCGGCGGCGCACCAGGCCTACGCCACGCTGCACGCGGCCGATGCGCAGCACGCGCGCAAGAAGGTCGCGGCCTGAGCCGTACGTCAGATCCCCACGCGCTTTGGGCAGTTGACCCGGGGCGCGGATTCCGGGAACGGTCCCTCCATTGATTTAACTGACATTATTTCATGGCACGGACCCTGCGTAAGCAGGGGTGTAGCCCCCACCCCCCCAAGGAGAGTCCAGTGTCCAAGATTCGCGCCCTCGGCGCCGCAGCCTTCGCCGTCGCCGGGCTCGCAGCCATCCAGTTCGCGGTTGCGCTACCGGCCGAAGCCAGGTCCTCCAAGTGCACGACGCACCCGGTGCCCGGCAATTCCGGTGTCGTGACGATCAGCTGCTCGACGAAGCGCCCGTAATCGCCGGCATCACCCAAAACGCCGTGGCTCGAGCCACGGCGTTTTGCTTTCCGGGCGCGTGCTCGCGAGATGGGGGGATGCCCCGGCCATGGACCCGTTATTTTGGGCAGGCCACCCAGGTCGAATGCGGTGCCGTGCCGCCTCCCTTGATTTCATTTGTATTTTTATGTGGCACGGGCCGTGCATATAGGAAGGCGGACCCCAACCAAACACTTGCCCCTACCCCCACCCCAGGAGATCAAAAATGTTCAAACGCACCCTCACCACCGTCGCCGCGATCGCCATCCTTGCCAGCCAGTTCGCCATCGTCGGCGTCGCCGAAGCCAAGGCCGCCAAGTGTGCCGCGGTCGCCGTGCCCGGCCAGGCCGGCACGTTCGTCGTGACCTGCTCGACGAAGCGCCCGTAATCGCCGGCATTCGCCGCGAACGCCGTGGCTCGAGCCACGGCGTTCTGCTTTTCGGGGTGCGGTCCTCGAGCCTCAGCGCACCAGCACGCTCGCCAGGCCCAGCAGCAACCCCATGCTCGCCACGTCGGTGGCGGTCGTGACGACGATGCTGGAAGCGGTCGCCGGATCGGCGCCGAGGCGCTTCAGCACCAGCGGCACCAGCGCGCCCGAGATCCCGCTCACGGCGCAGCTGCCGATCATCGCGAGGCATACGACCAGCCCCAGGGCGAGCGCGTGCGGCGAGGACTGCGAGAGCGCCAGCAGGTACATGGCGAGCCCGCACAGGAAGCCGGTGACGGTGCCGTTGGCAAAGCCGAGCAGGGCCTCCTTGGCGACCAGCTGCAGGCCGCGGCCCGCCTTCACGTCGCCCAGCGTGATGCCCCGCACCGTGACCGCGAGCGCCTGGCAGCCGGTGTTGCCCGACTGCCCCGCGAGCACCGGCAGGAAGGTCGCGAGGATCACGAGGCGGTCGACGGTGCCCTGGAAAAGCGCGACCACTCCGCCCGCCGCGAAGGCCGTGACGAGGTTCACCAGCAGCCACGGGTTGCGGAAGCGGAAGCTCTGCGCGAGCGGCGTCGCCACGCGCTCCTCCTTCTCCACGCCCACCATGGCACCCGGCTGCGCCGTGATCTCGAACGCCTCGAGCTCGAAGAGCGCGGCGCCGCGCACGACGCCCACGAGCCGCCCTTCGTCGTCGCAGACCGGATATTGCGGATAGTGCCGGTTCACGGTGAGCCGCATCGCCTGCGATACGGTGAGCTCCGGGCGCAACGTGAACGGCTCCCGCAGCATCAGCGCCTCGAGCGGCGCGGCGGCTTCGCCGAAGAGCAGGTCGCGCATCGTGACCAGCCCCTCGAGGCGCCCCGCGGCATCGACCACGTACACGTAGGTCACGAAAGCCGAGCGCACCAGCGGGCGCAGCGCCTCCACCGCCTGCTCGACCGTCCACTCGCGATCGGCCGTCGCGAACGCGGGCTCCATCAGCTGCCCGATGCTCCCCTTCGCGTAGCGCATGTTGCGCTTCCACTGCGCGGAGACTTCCGATGGCGCGCTCGCCGCGAGGAGGCGGCGCGAGCCGCGGTCCATCTCCGCAAGGATCGACAGGGCGAGCGCGGGGTTCACCGACAGGAGCGCCTCGACCGCGCGCGCCGGCGGCATGCGCTCGACGACGGCCGCGGCCTCCGCGGTCGGCAGCGCCTTGATCTGGTTGGCCGCCGCCTGCTCCGATGCGGCTGCCGGCGGGTACGAGGTCGTGCTGGTGGACACGGCGCTCTCCGTTGGGGAGTTGCGCCGATTGTCCCCTAGAGCCCCAGGCGATGCCAGATCGTCGAGGTCGGGCCGGCCATGTTGAGGGTGTAGAAGTGCAGCCCGGGGGCGCCGCCCGCGAGCAGGCGCTCGCAGAGCTCCGTCACCACGTCGAGGCCGAACGACTTGACCGAGGCCGTGTCGTCGCCGAAGCCCTCGAGCTTGAGCCGCATCCAGCGCGGGATTTCCGCACCGCACGCATCCGAGAAGCGCGCGAGCTGGGAGAAGTTGTTGATCGGCATGATGCCCGGAACGATCGGCACGCTGACACCCATCGCCTCGACCTGCTCCACGAAATGGAAGTAGGCGTCGGCGTTGTAGAAGTACTGCGTGATCGCGGCATTGGCGCCCGCGTCGATCTTCGCCTTGAAGGCGGCGAGGTCCTGCTGCGCGCGGCGCGCCTGCGGGTGGTACTCCGGGTACGCCGCGACCTCGATGTGGAACCAGTCGCCCGTCTGCTCGCGGATGAAGGCCACGAGCTCCGACGCGTAGCGGAATTCGCCCGCCATCGCGAGGCCCGAGGGCACGTCGCCGCGCAGGGCCACGATGTGGCGGATGTCGTTGTCGCGGTACTCGGCGATCACGTCGCGCAGGCTCGAGCGCGTGGAGGCGACGCACGACAGGTGCGGCGCGGCATGGTGCCCCTCCCTGCGGATCTCCAGCACCGTGGAAAGCGTGCCCTCGCGCGTGGAGCCGCCGGCGCCGAAGGTCACCGAGAAGAACGACGGATTCAGCTGCGCGAGCTGGCGGCGCGTGGCGCGCAGCTTTTCCATGCCCTCCGGCGTCTTGGGCGGGAAGAACTCGAAGCTGAACTTCTTCGGCTGCTCGCGTTGCGATTCCATGGCCATGGATGTGCGAAGGGCCGGTGCGCCCCTCGGCGCCCCGGCCGGACCATCATGCTCAGTAGCGATAGTGCTCGGGCTTGAACGGGCCTTCCTTCGCCACGCCGATGTACTTCGCCTGGTCGTCGCGAAGCTCCGTGAGGTTGGCGTTCAGCTTCATCAGCTGCAGGCGCGCGACCTTCTCGTCGAGGTGCTTCGGCAACACGTACACGCCGATCGGGTACTGCTTCGTGTGGGTGAAGAGCTCGATCTGCGCGATCACCTGGTTGGCGAACGACGAGCTCATCACGTACGACGGATGGCCCGTGCCGCAACCCAGGTTCACGAGGCGGCCCTGGGCGAGCAGGATGATGCGCTTGCCGTCGGGGAAGATCACGTGGTCGACCTGCGGCTTGATCTCCTCCCACTGGTACTTCTTCAGCGACGCGACGTCGATCTCGTTGTCGAAGTGGCCGATGTTGCACACGATGGCGTTGTTCTTCATGCGCTTCATGTGGTCGTGCGTGATCACGTGGAAGTTGCCGGTGGCGGTCACGAAGATGTCGGCCTGGCCGCACGCCTCGTCCATCGTCACCACGCGGTAGCCTTCCATCGCCGCCTGCAGGGCGCAGATGGGATCGATCTCGGTCACCCACACCTGGGCGGAGAGCGCACGCAGCGCCTGCGCGCTGCCCTTGCCCACGTCGCCGTAGCCCGCGACCAGCGCCACCTTGCCCGCGACCATCACGTCGGTCGCGCGCTTGATGCCGTCGACCAGCGATTCGCGGCAGCCGTAGAGGTTGTCGAACTTGCTCTTGGTGACCGAGTCGTTCACGTTGATCGCCGGGAAGCGCAGCGCCCCATCCTTGGCCATCTGGTAGAGGCGCTTCACGCCCGTGGTCGTCTCCTCGGTGACGCCCCTGATCTGCGCGAGCCGCGTGGAGTACCACGCCGGATCCTGCGCGAGCTTCGCCTTGATCGAGGCGAAGAGCACTTCCTCCTCCTCGCTCGAGTGCTTCTGGATGCAGGCCTGGTCCTTCTCCGCACGGGCGCCCAAATGCAGCAGCAGCGTGGCATCGCCGCCGTCGTCGAGGATCATGTTGGCGTACTTGGGCTTGCCGTCGCGGTCGTTGCCCCATTCGAAGATGCGGTGCGTGAAGTCCCAGTACTCCTCGAGCGACTCGCCCTTGTACGCGAACACCGGCACGCCGGTGGCGGCGATGGCGGCGGCGGCATGGTCCTGCGTGGAGAAGATGTTGCACGAGGCCCAGCGGATCTCGGCGCCGAGGGTCTCCAGCGTCTCGATGAGGACGGCGGTCTGGATGGTCATGTGCAGCGAGCCCGTGATGCGGGCGCCCGCGAGCGGACGCGAGGCGGCATATTCCTCGCGGATCGCCATGAGGCCGGGCATTTCGGTCTCGGCGATCTGGATTTCCTTGCGGCCCCAGGCGGCGAGGGAAAGATCGGCCACGCGGAAGTCGGTGAAGTCGGCGGGTTTGATTCGGGCGTTCATGGCGATGCGGTCCTTTCGTCAAAAGGCGACGGCAATGCGGAGGACGGAGGATCGGTCCACTCGTTCTCCGCGAACCTGTCGCGGATCAACGAGCGCCGTTGTTGGAAGTCCGAGCCTGGCGCGGGCGGGCCCATGGAATGGGCCTGGGAATGCCGCGTTGCAACGCTCCTCGGACGCTTTCCATTGTAGCCGAATCCGGCCCCGGGAATCCGCCCGGGCGCTTACAATGCGCGGCATGCAAGAACTTACGCTCGTCGGCAGCAAGGGCTGCGGCAACGTCATCGTGGAAATCGCGTTCGCGCTCGCGGGCGTGCCGTTGCGGCTGGAGGAAGTGGACTACTCCGCCGGCAGCGCCACGCGCTCGCGCCTGCTGCAGGTGAACCCGCTGGGACAGGTGCCCGCCCTCCTCCTGCCCGACGGCAGCGTGATGACGGAATCGCTGGCGATGATCCACCACCTGAACGACCTGGCGCCGCAGGCGGGGCTCGTGCCGCCGCCGGGCACCGCGGAGCGTACGGCCTTCCTGCGCTGGTCCACGTTCCTCGTGGCCGCGATCTATCCCACCTTCACCTACGGCGACGAGCCGGCCAAGTGGGTCGAGGACATGCAGGGCGCCAGGCAGCTGCGCGAGAGCACCGACCGCCACCGCGAGAAGCTCTGGCAGCAGGTCGAAGCCGAAGTCCGCGAGCCCTGGTTTCTCGGGGAGCGCCGCAGCGCGCTGGACATCTACGTTGCCGTGATGACCCGCTGGCGCCCGGGAGTGCTGTGGTTCGCGAAGCGCACGCCCAGGCTCTGCGCGCTCGCGCAGAAGACGGCAGCCATCCCGGAAGTGGCCGCGATCATCAAGCGGCACTTCGACTAGGACGCCGCGCGCCAGGTCAGTCGGGCTTTGCCGGCAGCCAGCCTGGAACGTTCACCCAGTAGCGAGTGCCGCGCCCCTGGCCTGTCGCAACGACCAGGCCCGCCTTCAGCAAGTCGACGAGGTCACGACTCGCCGTGACCTTTGTCGTGGGCGCCAGGTGACTGTATTTCTCCGTGCTCATGCCCCCTTCGAACCCTCCGCGTCCTGCTTCGAGCATGCGCTGCAGGACCTTGCGTTGGCGTGCATTGATGGGGCAGCCGGCATGCGCGGTCCAGAAGCGCGACCGCTGAATTGCCGCATCGACCGCCATGTGCGCGGCGGCGCTCGCATGGCAGAACTGCTCCACGAAGAAGACGAGCCACGCGGTCACATCGAGTGCGCCGCGCTGCGCTGCATTCAACGCGTCGTAATAGGCGCCTCGATGCGCCATGAGCTGTGTTGAGAGGCTGCAGTAGCGTTGCGGGGTTTCGAGGTCCTGGGCAAGGGCCATGTCGACCAGGGCGCGGCCCAGGCGTCCGTTACCATCTTCGAAAGGATGGATCGTCTCGAACCACACGTGGGCGATACCCGCGCGCAACAGGCCGTCCATGGCGCGATCGCATCCCCGGCGCGTTCCTTCCCACCAGTCCAGCAAGGCGCCCATCTGTAACGCAACGTCGGCGGAAGGCGGCGCTTCGTAGTGGACCTTCTCCCTGCCAACGGCGCCGCTGACGACTTGCATGGGCTCGGAGGACTCGCGAAAGCGTCCGACCGCGATGCGGCGCACTCCCGAAGTCCCGCCCGGGAAAAGCGCGGAATGCCATCGCATCAGGCGGTCTGCATCCAGGTGCTCGCGCCACGAAGCCGTCGCGTCCTGCATGATATCGAGAAGCCCATCCACGCGGCGATCGGGCCGTCCCCGACCCTCCTCTTCACCGAGCCGCCGCATCACGGAGCTGCGGACGGTGTCGAAATCGAGCTTCTCCCCCTCGATGGCGGCGGTGGAGATCGCCTCCTCGGTCCACAGCTCCCTTTCGACGCCGGTACTTTCCACAAGGCCTATGGCGCGTAGAGCACCGATCACCTTGCCCTGCTCGAGGCGCGCTCTCGCCAGCGGCTCGGTCGTGCGAGCGTGGTCGAAGCGGAAATGGGGCCACTCTGGCAGCTGCCAGATGTAGGCTTTGCGCGTCATGTTTTGATGCGTATTTTACCTCAATACGCATCAAGACATGCGGCGTAGTGGAGAGCCCCGGCCCATTGCCGCAACTGCGGCCGCCGGGGCGACGGTGAACTCAGTCGGCGGTAGCCATGGAGCGCGGCTTCACTTCGCCCTTGAGCCCCGCGGCTTCGCGCAGGACACCGATCTTGTCCGTGGCTTCCCACGAGAACTCCGGCTCCTCGCGGCCGAAGTGGCCGTACGCCGCCGTCTTGGCGTAAATGGGACGCAGGAGGTCCAGCATCTTCACGATGCCCCGCGGACGCAGGTCGAAATGCTGCTGCACGATCTGCGCGATCTTCTCGTCCGGGATGACGCCAGTGCCTTCGGTGTAGACCGTCACGTTGATCGGGCGCGCCACGCCGATGGCGTAGCTCACCTGGATCTGGCACTGGCGCGCGAGGCCCGCGGCCACCACGTTCTTCGCCACGTAACGCGCGGCGTACGCGGCCGAACGGTCGACCTTGGAGGGATCCTTGCCCGAGAACGCGCCGCCGCCGTGCGGGCATGCGCCGCCGTAGGTATCCACGATGATCTTGCGGCCGGTGAGCCCGCAATCGCCCTGCGGCCCGCCCACGACGAAGCGGCCGGTGGGATTCACGAGGTACTTGGTATTGCGCAGGAATTCCTTCGGCAGCACCGGCTTGATGATCTGCTCGATCACCGCGTCGATGAATTCCTGCTTCATCTTCGTGCCTTCGGACATCTCCGGCGAGTGCTGCGAGGAGAGCACGACGGTGTCGATCTCGGTGGGCTTGCCGTCCACGTACCTGAACGTGACCTGGCTTTTCGCGTCCGGGCGCAGGAAGGGCATCCGGCCATCCTTGCGCAGCATGGCCTGGCGCTCGACGAGGCGGTGCGCGTAGTAGATCGGCGCGGGCATGAGCACCGGCGTCTCGTCGCACGCGTAGCCGAACATGAGGCCCTGGTCGCCGGCGCCCTGGTCGAGGTTGTCGTCCTGCGCGCGGTCCACGCCCTGGGCGATGTCGGGGCTCTGCTTGTCGTAGCACACCATCACGGCGCAGCCCTTGTAATCGATGCCGTAATCGGTGTTGTCGTAGCCGATGCGCTTGATGGCATCGCGCGCCACGTGGATGTAATCCACGCTGGCCTTGGTGGTGATCTCGCCGGCGAGCACGACGAGGCCGGTGTTGCACAGCGTCTCGGCCGCGACTCGGGAGCGGGGGTCCTGCGCTAGAATGGCGTCCAGCACCGCGTCGGAAATCTGGTCCGAAACCTTGTCCGGATGACCCTCGGACACCGACTCGGAAGTGAACAGGAATTCGCTTTTCATGCCTGGGAAACCCCCCTTCTGGTAAGCCCACGATTTTACCAAAAGCAGCGCCCTGTCCGGCCCCGGTTTTGAAATTTTTCCTGCGCCTGCTGGCGAGGCTTCCACTCGCAGCCAACCATGCCCTGGGCGCACTCATGGGCCGGATGGTCTACATCCTTTCCCGCCGCTATCGCCACTGCGTGCTCGAGAACCTCGGCACCAGCGGCATCGCGCCCGGCAAGCCGGAGCTGCGGCGCCTCGCACGCGCCAACGCGGCCGAGATCGGCAAGGGCGTCACCGAGCTCGCCTGGGCGCTCTATCGCCCGCTCGACCAGGTCGCGGCGCAGGTGCGCGAGCGCGTGGGCTGGGAGGCGATCGAGGAGCTGCGCGCCGCCCGCCGCCCCATCGTCTTCGTGACGCCGCACCTGGGCGCGTACGACGTGGCGGGGCGCTACCTCTGGACGTACCTGCCGATCCTCGCGATGTACCGGCCGCACAAGGTCTTCTGGATCGACCAGGTGCTGCGCGAAGGACGCAATCGCGGCGCCGCGCCGGACGGCACCAACGTGGCACCCGCGACGCTCGCGGGCGTGCGCATGGTGTTGAAGCACCTGCGCGGCGGGGGCTGCAGCGTCGTGCTTCCCGACCAGGTGCCCGGGCGCGGCGAAGGCGAGTGGGCGGACTTCTTCGGGCGCCCCGCCTACACCATGACGCTGCCGGCCCGCCTGCAGCAGGCGAGCGGTGCGGCGGTGGTGTTCTGCTACGCCGAGAGGCTCTCGCATGGCGCCGGTTACCGGCTGCACCTCGTGCCGCTTCCGGAGCCCTTGCCGCGCGACCGGCATGAAGCCGCGCGGCGCATGAACGCGATGGTCGAGCACCTGGTGCGCGGCTGCCCGAAGCAATACCTGTGGGGCTACAACCGGTACAAGCGGCCTGCGGGAGCGCCCCCACCGCCGCGCGGGGGCGGGGCGCATCCGTGAAGGTGCTGCGCAGGGCCGGCTCGTGGCTCGGCGTCTTCGTCCTCTGGATGGTGCACTTCCTGCCCATACGCTGGATCGGCGCGCTCGGCGCAGGGCTGGGCTCGGTGCTGTACCGCTTCGGGCGCGGACGGGTCACGCGCATCAACCTCGCCCTGTGCTTTCCCGGGATGCCGGAGCATGAACGCGTCGCGATGGCGCGCCGGCATTTCCGGCTCCTCGGCCGCAATGCGCTCGAGCTGAGCCTGCTGGTGTGGGGCAGCGAGAAGCAGCTCCTGCAGCTCGTGCGCATCGAGAACATCGAGCTGCTCCACGCCGAGAGGGGCAAGCCGCTCATCGTCTTCGCGCCGCACTTCATCGGGCTCAACATGGGCGGGGTGCGCGTGGCGCACGAGCTGCCGCGCTCGGGGTCGATCTACAGCCGGCAGAAGAACCCGGTGCTGGACCGCATCTTCTGGCGCGCGCGCATGCGCTTCGGCGAGCCGGTGCTCGTGAGCCGCCAGGAAGGCCTGCGGGGCGCCATCCGCATCCTGCGCTCGGGCAAGGCGTTCTACTTCCTGCCCGACATGGATTTCGGCCGCCGCGATGCGATCTTCACGCCGTTCTTCGGCGTGCCCGCGGCGACGATCACGGCGCTGCCGCGGCTGGCGAGGCTCGGCCGCGCCGCCGTGATGCCCATCGTGACGCGCCAGGAAGGCGACGGCTACGTCGCGCGCATCTACCCGAAGTGGGAGGACTATCCCACCGGCGACATCGAGGCCGACGTGCGGCGCATGAACGCGTTCATCGAGGAGCGCATCCGCGAGATGCCCGCGCAGTATTTCTGGGCGCACAAGCGCTTCAAGACGCGCCCACCCGGCGAGCCCTCGCCCTATCGGCAGAAGTAGGCGGACTGCCGCTAGCGCACGAGCGCTTCGGCGAGCTTCGCCGGATCGACCGGCTTCACGAGATGGTTGTCGAAGCCGGCGGCGCTCGAGCGCTCGCGATCCGAGGGCTGCCCGTAGCCGGTCACGGCGATCACGCGCGCGCCGCGCGTCTCCTCGAGCGCGCGCAGCGTGCGGGCGAGCTCGTAGCCGTCGATGCCCGGCAGGCCGATGTCGAGCAGGATCACGTCGGGCCGGAAGCTCTTCGCGAGCGCGATCGCGTCCAGGCCGTTGCTGGCACTCGCGACCTGGTGGCCGAACTCGCCCAGCAGCATGCGCATGGCCTCGGCCGCATCGGCGTTGTCCTCGACCACCAGCACGCGCTGCGACCCCGCTTCCGCCCCATGCAACCGCGCGGGACCCGCGGCGGGCGCTTCCACGACGATGCTCGCCGGAAGCCGGATCGAGAAGCGGCTGCCGCGCCCGGGGCCGTCGCTGTGCGCGGTGACCTGGCCGCCGTGCATTTCCACCAGCCCCTTCACGAGCGAAAGCCCGATGCCCAGCCCGCCCTGCGCGCGGTCGAGCGAGCGGTCGGCCTGCGAGAAGAGGTCGAACACGGAGGAGAGCAGCTCCTTCGGGATGCCCATGCCGTCGTCGGTGATCGTGACTTCGACGCCTTGCGCGTCGCGGTAGGCCGCGATCGCGATCCGTCCGCCCGAAGGCGTGAACTTGGAGGCGTTGTGCAGCACGTTGCCGATCACCTGCGACATGCGCACCGGGTCCACCTCGAGCCAGATCGGCGCAGCCGGCAGGTGCACCCCGAGCTGCTGCGCGCTCTTGTCGACGAAGGGACGCGCCACTTCGACCGCCGCATCGACCAGCGAAGCGAGGGTGACCGGCTTGCGCTGCAGCACCACCTTGCCCTGCGTGATGCGCGACATCTCGAGCAGGTCGTCCACGAGCCGCGCGAGGTGCTCCGCCTGGCGGCCGATCACTTCGCGTGCCCGCGCGTGCGTCTGCCGGTCCTCGGAGCGGCGCATGATCTCGACGGCATTGCGGATCGGCGCCAGCGGGTTGCGCAGCTCGTGCGCCAGCATCGCGAGGAACTGGTCCTTGCGCCGGTCGGCCTCCTGCAGCGCCTCCATGGCGGCCTGGCGCTCGCGCTCCGCCTTGCGCATGCGCAGCAACGCGCGCACGTTCGCCACCAGCTCCTCGGGCTCCATGGGAGCGACGAGATAACCGTCCGCGCCCGCATCGAGCGCGAGGACGCGATGGCGCATGTCGATGTGCGTGGCCGAGGTGAGCAGCACGACCACGCCGGACATGCCGGGATCGCGCTTGATCATCTGGCACACGTCGCGGCCGTTGATGTCCGGCAGCTTCACGTCGAGCAGCACCAGGCCCGGCGCGCGCTCGCGCACCATGTCGAGCGCGCCCGCACCGGTGCCCGCCTCGAGGACCTGGAAGCCGGCGAGCTTGAGGATGCGGCTCTTCACATAGCGCGCGGCATCGTCGTCGTCGACATTGACGATCAGGCTGGCCGTCGGCATCAGTGCACCGCGCCCGCCTCGATCGCGTCGAGGGTGCGTCCCAGGGTCTCGATGGAAAGGTCGCGCTTGTGGAGGATGGCACGGGCGCGCGACTCCAGCCGCGCACGCGTGGTCTCGTCCACCTCGTGCGAGGTGACGATGACCACCGGGATCTGCGCGGTGGCCGGATCCGCCGCGAGCCGCTCGAGCACCTCGTCGCCGGACATGCCCGGCATCGCGAGGTCGAGGAAGATCACGCCGGGGCGGTAGCGCGCAGCGAGGTCCAGCCCGCTCGCGCCGTCCGCGGCTTCCTCGAAGCGCATGGGCCGGCGCAGCGAGCGGCGGATCACGTAGCGCGCGGCCTCGTCGTCGTCGATGATGAGTGCCAGCGTGCGCTCGGCGTGCGCGGCGAGCTTCTCCAGCGTGGAGACGAGCTCGTCGCGCTGCACGGGCTTGTCGAAATAGGCATCGGCGCCGAGCGCATACGCCTTGCGGTTGTCGCCCGCCTGGCTCGCCACGATGACCGGGATGGCATCCTCCGCGGCCTTGGTTTCGCTCAGCCAGCGCCAGGTGGCTTCTTCCTCGCCGGGCAGGATGATGTCGAGGACCACCGCCGACGGGCGGCGCGTCTTCATGAGCTCGCGCGCGGCGGCGAGCGTCGGCACCGCGACCACGGAGAAAGCGGTGTCCTTCAGGAATTTCTCGTACAGCAGGCACGTGGGCGCATCGTCCTCGATCACCAGGACCCACGCGCCCTCTGCCGGAAGCTCCGCGGCCGAAGGCGCTGCCTCCTCGCGGGATGCGCTCGACAGCGCGCGATAACGCACCGGGATGCGTGCATGGAAGGTCGATCCGCGGCCCGGCTCGCTTTCCACCCGCACGTCGCCGCCGAGCAGCGTGGCCAGGCGGCGGCAGAGGGGAAGGCCCAGGCCCGTGCCCTTCACCTTGCGCTGCAGCGGGTTGGGGACCTGGGTGAACTCCTCGAAGATCATTTCCTGGTCGTCGCGCGCGATGCCGATGCCGGTATCGCGCACGCCGAGCACCACGCTTTCGCCGCCGTCCTCGGCCTGCGCGAACACCGTCACGCTGCCGCGCTCGGTGAACTTGAGGGCGTTGGAGATGAAGTTGCGCAGGATCTGCGAGACCTTGCTCTCGTCCGTGTACAGGACCGGGAGCGCGGGCGGCGGCGGCTCGAAGACCAGCTCCACCGACTCGGCCACGAGCAGCGGCTTCAGCATGCCGCGAAGCGCGCTGAAGAGCTCGGCGACCTCGAAGCGTGCCGGCCGGATCTCGATCTTGCCCGCCTCGATCTTGGCGAGGTCGAGGAGGTCGTTCACGAGCTCGGTGAGGTCGTCCACGGCCCGGGAAATGAAACGCAGCTGCGTCTCCTGCTCCGGGTTGAGCGGCCCGTCCACGTGCGACAGGAGCAGCCCGCACAGCGCGCGCACCGAGTTGAGCGGCGTGCGGAACTCGTGGCTCATGTTCGACAGGAAGCGGCTCTTCATCTCGTCGGCCCGGCGCAGGTGCAGCGCCTTCTCGTCCAGCTCGGCATAGAGCGCGACCACGCCGCGATTGGTGTCCTCGAGCTCGCGGGCCATCTGGAGCAACCGCTCCTGCTGCTCCTGCAGCTCGCCCAGCGCCGCCAGCAGCTCCGCATTCTGCGACTGCACCTCCGCGAGCGACGTCGACTGCGGCATCGCCGCCAGCCTGGAGAGGAGCTTGCCGGCGGTCACGGGTGTCACGAACGGCACGCCCGTGGGCAGCAGCTTGCCCATGGTGACGGTGGTGCCCAGCCCCGGCGAGGAGTGCACGTCCCAGCGATCCATCAGGCGCCTGGAGCCGATGAGGCCGATGCCCATGCCGCTGTTGGACTGGTAGGTGCCGTCCATGACCTCCTCGAGCCGCTCGATGCCGGGGCCGTCGTCGCTCACCCGCACCACCAGGAGCTGCGGCGGGCTCTCGCCCTCGATCTCGAACTCCACGCGCCCGCCGCCCGCGTAGCGGAAGGCGTTGCGCGCGATCTCCGAGACGGAGGTCGCGATGCGCGTCTGCTCGCGGGCATCGAAGCCGAGAAGGGACGCCACCTGGCGCGCGCGCTGGCGGGCGCCGACCACGTCGGACTGCACGTTCAAGGCGACTGTCAGCAACCGGATCGGCATCGTCTCAACGCCCGCGTCGCACCACAAGCACGGTCACGTCGTCGCGCTCGCGCGAATGCTCGCGGTAGAGCATGGCGGCGACCAGCGACGGGTGGCATTCCGCGAGGCCCGGGTGCGTGCCGAGGCTCCAGTGGGTCTCCAGCCCGTCGCTGTGCGCGACGAGGAGCGAGCCGGCGGGCCATGCATAACGATACTCCTGCGACTTGTGCATGTTGTGCCCCACGATGCCATTGTGCGACAGCATCGTGCGCCGCGCCTGTCCGTCGACAATCGTCCCCGAGATATTGCCCACCCCGGCAAAGGAAAGCTCCGCTTCGCCCTCCTGCTGCCGCATGATCGCGACCGCCGCGCCGCGCGTGGGCCGAAGGCGCGCATGCGTGGCCTCCAGCAGGCGCATCGCCGCGTATTCGGGATGGCTGTGCAGCACGTCCACGGCGGCGGAGGCGGCGCGGCTCGCCTCGGGGCCGTGCCCCAGGCCATCGGCCACGAGGAACGTGGCGCCCCCGTCCGCCAGCGCCATGCCCCAGGCATCGCCGCAGACCGTCTCGCCCCGCTTGGGCACGCTCACGACGCCCACCTCGTAGTCGGGATCCTCGACGGCGCCCTCGCGGTTCCAGAAAACCATCCGCAGCAGCGTGCCGCGGCCCGCCCCGGTGTACACGTCGAACCCGTCGGCAAGACGGCGCATCGCACCCAGCCCGGTGCCCGCGGTGCCGGCGCTGGAAAAGCCGTCGCGCGCATGGGCCTCGAAATCCGCCATCCCGGGGCCGGAATCGATGGCGAGGACCTCGATGCCCACCGCGGGGCCTGCGGCGAGCCCGCGGGCGGCCAGCGTGCCGCCGCCGCCGTGGCGGACCATGTTGGTGACGGCCTCGGTGACGGCGATCGACAGCCTCCCGGCGCGGGTCTCGTCGAACTCGAGCTCGTGCGCCATGCGCTGCGCGGCGAGCCGGCAGGCGGATACGTGGCTGGGGTCGGCGACCTGGACGGAAAAGTGGTCCACGCGCTAGTACGGTTTCCAGCGCACCAGCGAAACGCGCGTGCCCCTGCCGACTTCCGACTGGATGTCGAACTCGTCGCACAGGCGCTTGGCCCCGGACAGGCCCAGGCCCAGGCCGCCGCCGGTGGTGAACCCGTCCTGGAGCGCCTGCGCGAGGTCGGCGATGCCGGGGCCGTTGTCGCTGAACTCGAGCCGCAGCCCGCGGCGCGTGCCGTTGGTGACGATGGCGAGCCGGGCGGTGCCGCCGCCGCCGTACTGGACGGTGTTACGGCCGATCTCGCTCGCGGCGGTCACGATCTTGGTCTGGTCCACGAGGCTGAAGCCCACCGCGACGGCGCGTTCCCTGACCGCCTGGCGCAGGCGCACGACGTCCTCGCCGCCCTTCAGCGCGAGCTCGTCGCTGCGCTCCACGCGTTGCACATCGATCGCCATGGAGTGTTCAGGCCCCGGATTGCTGCAGCAGCGCCATGCCGCGCTCGACGTTGAGCGCCGTGCGCACGCCGGCCAGGTCCAGCCCCAGCTCGACCAGCGTGATGGCCACCGCCGGCTGCATGCCGACCACGACGGTCTGCGCATCGAGCACGCGCGACATCGCGGCGATGTTGCTGATCATGCGGCCGATGAACGAGTCGACCACGTCGAGCGAGGAGATGTCCATCAGCACGCCGCGCGCGCGATCGGCCACGATGCGCTGCGTGAGGTCGTCCTGGAGCGTGAGCGCGAGCTGGTCGTGCATGTCGACCTGGATGGTGACCAGGAGGAAGCGGCCCATCCGCAGGATCGGGATGCGCTCCATGGCTACACCCGCGCGGGGGCGGCCTCGATGCGCGAGCCCAGGCGCCGCAACGCGAGCATGAATGCATCCGCGAGGCTCGCCTTGGTGGTGACCGCCGAAAGATCCACGCCCAGGTGCACGATGGTCTGCGCGATTTGCGGCCGGATGCCGGAGATGATGCAGTCGGCGCCCATCAGCCGCGCGGCGGCGACCGTCTTCATGAGGTGCTGCGCGACCAGCGTGTCCACGGTGGGAACGCCGGTGATGTCGATGATGGCGATGGTCGAGCCCGACTGCACGATCTTCTCCAGCAGGCTTTCCATCACCACCTGCGTGCGGCCGCTATCCAGCGTGCCGATGAGCGGCAGGGCGAGGATTCCGTCCCACAGCTCCACCACCGGCGTCGACAGCTCGAGCAGCTCGCGCTGCTGGCGCTGGATGACCTCCTCGCGGCTCTTCTGGAATGCTTCCGTCGTGAAGAGGCCCAGCCGGTCGATCACCAGCGTGGCGGCCCACATCGCCTCGGCGAGCTTGTCGCCCTCGAGGTCGCGGCGCAGCCACGTGAAGAGCGGCTGCTTGAGCGAGAAGACGAACATGGCCGTCTCCGAAGGGCTCTGTCCCTGGACGGCCCGCGACGCGGAAAGCTCCGCGAGCAGGTCGCGCGCGCGGCTGTAGCCGCTGCCGCCGACGTTGTCGGCGCCACTGCCGTTGAGCGCCTCCTGGACCGCGTTGAGGAAATCGCGGGAAAGCGTGCGCGTCTCGGCATCGTGCACGGCGTTGCGCCGCGACGGGACCGCGGCCTGCTCCTTCAGCCAGTCGGCCAGGATTTCGGATTCGTGCTTCCGGAGGGTCTCGGCGAGCGCCGCCGTCGCTGTGTTCATCAGGTTTTTCCTTCTGTCCGGTCCTGGTGCCCATCGGAGATGGTCGATTATGCACTGCGCGGCCTGGCAGCCGCGCGCCGGTAAAATACAGCATGGACGCGAAACAGCCGCTGCGATTCGCCAAGATGCAGGGCCAGGGCAACGACTTCATGGTGATCGACGGCGTTCGCCAGCGCGTCGAGCTCGAGCCCGCACGCGTGCGCGCGCTCGCCGACCGCCACTTCGGCATCGGCTTCGACCAGCTCCTGCTGGTGGAGAAGGCGGCATCCGGCGCCAACGACTTCCGCTATCGCATCTTCAACGCCGACGGCGGCGAGGTCGAGCAGTGCGGCAACGGCGCGCGCTGCTTCGCGCGCTTCGTGCTCGACGAAGGGCTCACCGCGAAGCGCGAGATTCGCGTCGAGACCGCGGGCGGCGTGATCGTGCCCCGCGTGGAAACGTCGGGACAGGTCACCGTCGACATGGGCGCGCCGCGCTTCGAGCCGCGCGAGGTGCCGTTCCTTGCCGACGAGGACCGCGTCGTGCATCCGCTCGAGGTCGATGGCCGCACGCTCGCGGTCTCGGTGCTCTCGATGGGCAACCCGCACGCCGTGCAGGTCGTGGACGACGTCGATGCCGCACCCGTACGCGAGGAAGGGCGCCGCATCGAGCTGCACGCGCGCTTCCCGAAGCGCGTGAACGCGGGCTACATGCAGGTGGTCGCGCGCGATGCGATCCGGCTGCGCGTGTGGGAGCGCGGCGCGGGCGAGACCCTCGCATGCGGCACCGGTGCGTGCGCGGCGGTGGTGGCCGGCATCCGGCGTGGCCTCCTCGATCGCGAAGTGCGCGTGGCCACGCGCGGCGGCGAGCTGCGCATTCGCTGGCCCGGCGCGGGCGAGGCCGTTATGATGACGGGCGATGCGGTCCGGGTATTCGACGGCGAGATCGCCCTTTAGCCGGGCGCGAAGCGAACAAGGAAAGAACAGCGTGGCACTGAGCGCGGAGCAGGTGGCGGAGTACCTTCGCCAGAATCCCGGGTTCTTCGAGACCCATGTCGACATCCTCGTGAACCTGCAGGTGCCGCATCCGCATGGCGGGCGCGCGGTCTCCATCGGCGAGCGCCAGCTCGTGGCGGTGCGCGAGAAGGCGAAGCTCCTCGAGGACAAGCTGCGGGAGCTGATCCAGTTCGGCGAGGAGAACGACGCGCTCGGCGCCAGGGTGCACCAGCTCTCGTGCCGCCTGATCGAGGCGCCGAGCCTCGAGGCCGTCCTGGACACGCTCTATCTCGACCTCCTCGACCATTTCGCCGTGCCGCACGTCGCCGTGAGGCTCTGGAACGTGGCGGAAGAAAACCCGGACACGAAGGAGTTCTCCGCCGTGGCCGCGGAGATCCGCGAGTTCGTCGAGAAGATGACGGCGCCCTATTGCGGCCACCACGCGGTCTACGAAAGCAACGGCTGGTTCGGCGAGGCCGCCGCGCACCTCAAGTCGTTCGCGCTGGTGAAGCTCGAGCGCGACGGCGTGCCGTTCGGCGTGGTGGCACTCGCCTCCGAGGACCCGAAGCGCTTCTATCCCGAGATGGGCACGCTCTACCTCGCGCGCCTGGGAGAGCTCGTGAGCCACGCGCTGTGGCGCTTCGTGACGCCCGTCCGTGAGCACGCCTAGCGCCCGCGAGCGCTACTTCGACCACCTGCGCCACGAGCGGCGCCTCGCCGCGCGCACGCTCGAGGCATACGCCCGCGACGTCGCGCTGCTCGAAGCGCTCGCCGCCGGACGCGCGCTGCAGTCCCTGCGCGCGCAGGACGTACGCCGCTTCATCGCCACGCTGCATGGCAAGGGGCAGTCGCCGCGGTCGCTCGCACGCGTGCTGTCGAGCTGGCGCGGACTCTTCGAATGGCTGTCGCGCAACCAGCTTGCGCCCGCCAACCCCTGCGCGGGCGTGAAGGCGCCCAGGGCCGCGAAGCGGCTGCCCGAAGTGCTCTCTCCCGACGATGCGGTGCGCCTGGTGTGCGCCGATCCCGGCGATGCGCGCGATGGCGTGCGCGATCGCGCGCTCTTCGAGCTCGCGTACTCGAGCGGCTTGCGCGTCTCGGAGCTGACCGGCCTCGACATGGATGCGATCGACCTCGCCACCGGCGAGGCGCGCGTGACCGGCAAGGGCTCGAAGACGCGCATCGTCCCCGTCGGCGCACCGGCGCTCGCCGCGCTGCGCGCATGGCTGGGCGAGCGCCCGGCACGCGCACGCGCGGCGGAAGCTGCGCTCTTCGTCGGCCGCACCGGTGGCCGGCTCTCGCCGCGCGAAGTGCAGCGCCGCATCAAGCGCTGGGCGCTCGCCGCCGGGCTCGCCATGGACGTGCATCCGCACATGCTGCGCCACTCGTTCGCGTCCCACGTGCTGCAGTCCTCGGGCGACCTGCGCGCGGTCCAGGAAATGCTGGGCCATGCGAGCATCGCCTCGACGCAGGTGTACACGCACCTCGACTTCCAGCATCTCGCCAAGGTGTACGACGCCGCGCATCCGCGCGCCAGGCGTGCGGCGCGTTCGCGCGGCAAGGCCTAGCGTGGCCGGCGCGGGCATCACTCCGGTGACGGTGCTCACCGGCTTCCTCGGCAGCGGCAAGACGACACTCCTCAATCGCTGGCTGCACGACCCGCGCTTCGCGGATACCGCCGTGCTCGTGAACGAGCTGGGCGACATCCCGATCGATCACGCGCTGGTGCGGCGGGCGAGCGAGCGCATCGTCGTCATGGCCGGCGGCTGCATCTGCTGCCGCGCCGCGGGCGACATCGTGCGGGCGCTGCGCGAGCTGCATTTCCAGCGTGTCGAAGGCGCGGTGCCCGGGTACCGCCGCGTGGTGATCGAGACTTCCGGCCTCGCGGATCCGGCCCCGCTGCTGGCGACACTCGTCGAGATGCCCGTCATGGCCGCGCGCCACGCGCTCGCCGGCGTGGTGACGACGGTCGATGCCGAGCACGGCGAGCGCCAGCTCGATGCCCATCCCGAGGCCGCGAAGCAGGCCGCGATCGCCGACCGCCTCGTGCTGACGAAGGCCGATCGCGCACCGGAGGCCGTGCTCGCGCGGCTCGAGGCGCGATTGCACGATCTCAATCCCGGCGCGCGGCGCCTGCGCTCCTTCCATGCGGACGCGGATCCCGCCCTCCTGCTCGACGCGGGCCTGCATCGCGGCGACGGCCGTGCGCCGGATGCGCGCGGGTGGCTCAACGCGGGGGCCTACCGCCACGTGGGCGATCCGGGCCTGCGCCACGATGCGCGCATCGCGTCGTTCACGTGGACGTGCGAGGAACCCCTCGATTGGACGGACGTCGAAACGGCGTTGGAGACGCTCCTCGAGCTGCGCGGCAGCCGCATCCTGCGCCTGAAGGGCCTGGTCCACGTGCAGGGCGAGGACGGACCGCGCGCCGTGCATGCGGTGCAGCACACGCTCTACCCGGCCGCGCGCCTCGCCGCGTGGCCCGACGAGGATCGCCGCACGCGCCTCGTCTTCATCGGCCGCGACCTGGACGAGCAGGAGGTCGCCGCCATCGTGCAATCGTTCCTGCCGCTCGCATCCCCGAGGTAATCGATGGCCACCGTGCAAGAAAAGGATCTCATTCCCGTCACCATCCTCACCGGCTTCCTCGGCGCGGGGAAGACGACCCTGCTGAATCGCATCCTCACCGAGCAGCATGGCGAGAAGATCGCCGTGATCGAGAACGAGTTCGGCGAGACCGGCGTCGACAACGACATCCTGGTAAAGGACAAGGAGGAGCAGATCGTCGAGATGAACAACGGGTGCCTGTGCTGCACCGTGCGCGGCGACCTCGTGCGCATCCTTGGCGACCTGGGCAAGAAGCGCAAGCAGGGCAAGCTCAAGTTCGACCGCGTCATCATCGAGACCACGGGCCTCGCGAACCCCGGGCCCGTCGCGCAGACCTTCTTCATGGACGAGGCGATCCACGACCAGTACCTGCTCGACGCGGTCGTGACCGTGGTCGATGCCATGCATGCCGGCAAGCAGCTGGACGAGCACGACGAGGCACGCCGGCAGGTGGGCTTCGCCGACCGCATCCTCATCTCCAAGTCCGACCTCGTCGATGAGGCGAAGGTCGACGAGCTCATGCGGCGGCTGCGGCAGATGAACCCGCGCGCGCACCAGGAGAAGGTCCATTTCGGCAACGCGGACATCAAGGAGATCCTCGACATCCGCGGCTTCAACCTGGACGCCGCCATCGAGGTGGATCCCGAATTCCTCACCAGCGACTACCACGAGCACGACGACGAGGTCACGTCCTTCGTGTGGAAGGATCCCCGCCCGATGCACATGGAGAAGATCGAGACGTTCCTCTCCCTCATGGTGCAGAACTACGGCGAGGACCTGCTGCGCTACAAGGGCGTGCTCAACGTGCAGGGCGAGCCGCGCCGCATGATCTTCCAGGGCGTGCACATGCTGATGGGCGGCACGCCGGGCAAGCCGTGGGAGCCGGGGGAGAAACGCGAGAGCGTGATGGTCTTCATCGGCCGCAAGATCCCGCGGCGGCTCTTCGAGGAAGGCCTCGCCTACTGCGTCGCATGAGCCGCGGCAGCGCGGGCTATACTGGCCTGTAAAACGATCGGCAGGCGCGCAATGGTCTCTCCCGTGACCGGCGGTTCATCGACGGGCAGCATCCGTGCTGCGCGGCCGATCTCGCGCGTCGGAAGCGAGGAATACCATTCCGCCGCGCTGCCCACCGCCCAGGAAGCGGCCATCCTCTACTCGGCCAGCCATGCCAGCGCCGCGGTCGCCCTGCTGCGCAACGAGATCAAGGACCCCATCGGCCGCAACAACAAGCAGGCGTGGCTGATGCTGTTCGACCTCTACCAGATCGCCCAGAACCGCGAGGAATTCGACGAGGTGTCGATGCTCTTCACGGTGAAGTTCGAGCAGTCCCCTCCCGCGTGGGCGGACGGCAGCGAAGGGCAGGCGGACCCGCGGCGCGCCCAGGCCCGCGAGCGCAAGGACTTCTTCGCCTTCAAGCCCCCGCCCGCGGATGGCGACCTGTCCAGCGAGATCAACCGCTTCGTGACCTTCGCCGAGCTCCATGGCACCGTCCGCCTCGACGTGGGCAAGATCACGGCGCTGGCACCCCTCGACGTGGAGCGCCTGACCGCGGCGCTGCAACGCCTGCGCAAGAAGCAGCTGCCGATGTGGTTCAACAACATGGAGGCGCTCGAGGCGGTGCTGCGCGCCGCCTTCAACGAGAAGGCCACCGACGCGGAGCGGCCCTTCTGGCTGCTGCTGTTCGAGATGTACATCCTCCAGGGCAAGATGCAGGCCTTCGAGGACCTCGGCCTCGAATACGCCATGGCGTTCGAGATCTCGCCTCCCAGCTGGGAGGTGTACGTGAACAAGGTCGCCCAGGAATGGGAGAAGCAGTCGCCCGCAGCGAAAGCGGCGGCGGCGGCCGCTGCGACGGCAGCGCCCGCGGGGCCCAGCGCGCCCGACGCGGGCTTCTCGATGAAGGGCGTGCTCTCGGCCGCGAGCGCCAACCAGCTGGGCGAGCTCACCGCGCACGCCGCGTCCCGCCAGGAAGTGGTCGTCGACATGGGCAAGGTGCTGCGCGTGGAATTCGCCTTCACCGCGGCCTTCTTCGACGCGGTGAAGGCCATCCAGCTCGCCGGCAAGCGCGTGATCCTCACCAACCTTTCGGAGCTGAACGCGGCGCTGCTCGAGGCCCTGGGCGTCAACCGCTATGCCATCCTCGTGCGCCGCAAGTCGAGCTGAAACCCGCTCGCGAAGAAAAGCGATTCCGCGGTTGAAATAACCCGGGCCGGCCTCCAAGTTCGGGGAACGGACCGGCGGCGCGAACGCTCCCACGGATCCGGAATTCCCTCCGGCGGCCTCCATTCCATGTCCGAAATACCGCAATTCCACGGCACCACCATCCTCTCCGTACGCCGCGGCGACCGTGTCGCCATGGGCGGCGACGGCCAGGTCACCCTCGGCAACGTGGTCGTGAAGGCTTCCGCGCGCAAGGTGCGCCGCCTCTACCAGGACCGCATCCTCGCGGGCTTCGCGGGCGCGACCGCCGATGCCTTCACGCTCTTCGAGCGCTTCGAGGGCAAGCTCGAGAAGCACCAGGGCAACCTGTTGCGCTCCGCCGTCGAGCTCGCCAAGGACTGGCGCACCGACCGCATGCTGCGCAGGCTCGAGGCGATGCTCGCCATCGCGGACCGCACGTCCTCGCTCATCATCACCGGCACCGGCGACGTGCTCGAGCCCGAGCACGGCCTGCTCGCGATCGGCAGCGGCGGCGGCTATGCGCAGGCCGCGGCGCTGGCACTCCTGCAGGCCTCGGAGCTGGAGCCCGCGGACATCGTGAAGCGCGCGCTCACGATCGCGGGCGACCTCTGCATCTACACCAACCAGAACCACGTGATCGAATCGCTGTGAACGACTCGCCTCCCATCCCGCAATCGCCCCCCTCGCTGCAGTCCACCGCAGCGGCCACGCCCGAGATCATGACGCCGCAGGAGATCGTGAGCGAGCTCGACAAGTTCATCGTCGGGCAGGCGCAGGCCAAGCGCGCCGTCGCCATCGCGCTGCGCAACCGCTGGCGCCGCTCGCAGGTGCCCGAGCCGCTGCGCACCGAGATCACGCCGAAGAACATCCTCATGATCGGCCCCACGGGCGTGGGCAAGACCGAGATCGCGCGGCGCCTGGCACGGCTCGCGAACGCCCCCTTCATCAAGGTCGAGGCCACCAAGTTCACCGAGGTGGGCTACGTCGGCCGCGACGTGGATACCATCGTGCGCGACCTGGTGGAGATCGCGGTCAAGTCCACGCGCGAGCAGGAGATGGAGAAGGTCCGCCCTCGTGCCGAGGACGTGGCCGAGGACCGCGTGCTCGAGGCGCTGCTGCCCGGCGTGCCGCCGCGCGAGGGCAACGAGACCAACGACACGCGCCAGCGCTTCCGCAAGATGCTGCGCGAGGGCAAGCTCGACGACAAGGAGATCGAGATCGACGTGGCCCAGGGCGGCGGCAACATGGAGATCCTGGCGCCCCCCGGCATGGAAGAGCTCACGCAGCAGATCCAGGGCATGTTCGCCAACATCGGCGGCGCGCGGCGCAAGCGGCGCACGCTGCGCATCCGCGAGGCGCTGCGGCTCCTCACGGACGAGGAGGCGGCCAAGCTCGTGAACGAGGACGAGCTGCGCTTCAAGGCGGTGCGCTCCGTGGAGCAGGACGGCATCGTGTTCATCGACGAGATCGACAAGATCGCGAGCCGCGGCGAGATGCACGGCGCCGATGTCTCCCGCCAGGGCGTGCAGCGGGACCTCCTGCCGCTGGTCGAGGGCACGGCGGTCACCACCAAGTACGGCATCATCCGCACCGACCACATCCTGTTCATCGCGAGCGGCGCTTTCCACCTCTCCAAGCCCTCGGACCTCATCCCCGAGCTGCAGGGGCGGCTGCCCATCCGCGTCGAGCTCTCCAGCCTCACGGTGGAGGATTTCCAGCGCATCCTCACCGAGACGGACGCGTGCCTCACGCGGCAATACCAGGCCCTCATGGGCACGGAAGGCGTCACCGTCGAGTACACGCCCGAGGGCGTGCGGCGGCTGGCCGAGATCGCCCACGCGGTGAACGAGAGCACGGAGAACATCGGCGCGCGCCGCCTGCACACGGTGATGGAGCGGCTCCTCGAGGAGGTGTCGTTCGATTCCGGCCGCAACCTGCGCACGGTCACGGTCGACGCGGCATATGTCGACGCGCGGCTCGCCAGCCTGGCACGCAGCGAGGATCTCGCGCGCTACGTGCTCTAGCGGGCGCATCTTTCGTCACACCCGCCGCCGTCGCCGCCACTAGAATCGCGGCATGAAAGCGCCGATCCTCGCCGCGGCCCTGCTCGCCGGCTGCACGACCATGACCGCCGGCGGCCCTGATGCCGTCCAGGAGCTCGCCCGGGCGGAAACCGCCTTCGCCGCCGAATCGGTGCGCACCGACATGCGTGCGGCGTTCCTCGACAACTTCGCGCCGGACGGCGTGCTGGTGAGCGGTGGCGCCTGGGTCAACGCCCGCGCGCGGCTGGAGCCACGCCAGGCGCCGCCGATCGTGCTCGACTGGCGGCCGTGGCATGTCGAGGTCGCGGCCTCCGGGGAGCTGGGGCTTTCGACCGGGCCCTGGGTTCTCGAGCGGCGCGCGGGTGGAGCGCCCACGCACGGCCAGTTCGTTTCGATCTGGCGGCGGCAGGAGGACGGGCGCTTCAAGGTGGAGGTGGACATCGGCATCTCCCATCCGGCGCCATGGGTGCAGCAGGCAGGTATCGACTACGTGCTCACGCCGCCAACGGCCATGCACGGAAGCGGCAGCCTCGAAGCGGCGGAAGGCGCGTTCGTCGCCGCTTCGCTGCGCGGCGGGCCGCGCGCAGGCTATGAGGCTTACGCGAGCGACCGCATCCTCCTCTATCGCGAAGGCCTGACACCGATGCAGGGCCGCCCCTCCGCGCTAGGCTCGACAGCGCCGCCGGAGAATCCGACGATATGGCTCGCCGAGCGCGTTGCCGTCTCGCGCTCGGACGAGTTCGGCTACGTGCGCGGCAACTACGCCGGCGCGGCGCAACCGGACCGCGTGCTCGGACAATTCCTGCGCGTCTGGCGGCGCGAGGCCGGCAAGTGGCGCATCGTGCTCGACGTGGTGAACGCGGCGTCCTAGCCAAGAACGGGCCGGGACGCTAGCCCGCGCTTTCCTCGAGCCGCGCGAGGCGCTCCAGCGACTCGCTCACGTAGTCCGCCACGCGGGCGACGCGCTCGACCGCCACGGCGCCGCTGCCCGCCTCCACCTCGGCCACCGCCTGCAGCAGGAAGGCATGCTGCGTTTCGGCCATGTGCATCTCGTCCGTCGCATCGGCGGCGAACGCCGTGGCCCGCAGCGTCGCGAGCACCGAGGCGAGCCCGGTCTTCGCCTCGTCGAGCTGCGCGGCGGAAGCGTCCGGCCGGTGCGCGGCCCGGCGCTGCAGCTCGAGCCGTGCGACGCGTTGCGCGAGCGTGGCGCCCCGCATGGCATTGAGCGCCGCGCGCTGCGGCGTGCCGTCCGCACGCAACAGGCGTGCGCCCTTCGAGGCGACCCACGACATTTCCTCGACGCGCTCCGAAACCTGCCGGGCGTTCTCGCGCGTCGGCGTGCGCTGCATCCACGGCCGCAGCTCCTTCCACAGGACGCGCAGCAGCGTGAAGCCTTCCGCCGATTCCGCGTCCGGCGCGCTGGCGGCGACGGCCGGCAGCAGGGCATCGAGCTCCGCGGCCGCCGCGCGCATCGTGCGGCGGCTGCCGGCCGCGAGCACGCCCTGCTCCACCTGCACGTAGCACTTGGCGATGCGCTCGGCGAGGAGGGCGAGGCGCTCGGCCGCGCTCGCGTGCATGGCGACATTGAAGCGCTGTTGCGCCTGCGAGGGGGCGAGCGATGCGGCCGCCATGACCAGCCCGGCGAATGCGGCGCAGGCGAGCCGCGCGCGCGTCATGTCCCCGGATCGGGCGCGGCGAAGGAGCCGACGAGGCCGGAAGCGATGCCCTGCGAAAGCGCATCGGCGAGGCGCTCTTCCATCGCGTCGCCGAAGGCGAGCCCGGCTTCGGCGAGGGCCGCGCCGCGTGCAAGCGCTTCGAGGAAGAGCCACGTATCGCGGTCGACGCAACGCGCTCGCGGCGCGAAGTCGTCGCGTTCGACGACGATGAAATCGGGTCCGGCATCGCGGCCGGGCGTGCCATCGCGGCCGGGCTGGTTGGCTTCCCAGATCGCCAGCACCGGCCACTCCGACCGCACCAGCCGCACCGGCGGCGCGAGCGCGAAGCGGATGTCGCCATGCATCTCCGGCGGCACCCTCGCGAGCGCCGCGAAGTCGAACGGCAGCGCATCGGCGGCGAAATGCGACTCGTGCAGCGCCCATTCCAGACGCGCGACATCGCCCAGCCACGGCAGGGCACGCGCGGGCTCGTAGCCTTCGAGGAACGCCGCGAAGCCATTGCCCAGCTGATGCAGGTCGCCGCTCGCGGACGGGACGGCGCGCAGGTGCTGCCGTGCCGCCTCCGCGAAGAACGCTTCGCCGACGAGGCGTTGCGTCACGGGATAGGCCGATGCCAGCGCGGAGCGCAGGTTGGCCGCGACACTCGCGCGATACACGTCGAGCGCATCGGCGGGCGCCACCTCCGGGGTGAACGGCGCCTCCTCGAGCATCGCGTCGAGGAAGCGGCGTTGCAACGCGGCGAGCGGGGTGCTCAAGCCAAGCTCCGTTCGCGCATGTCCGCCGCGGACTGGAGGTGACGCGAGGCGATCGCGGCCTCGTCGAGCAGGGTATCCAGCTCCGGGATGTCGATGTCCCACTCGATGAGCGTCGGCCGCGGGCCCAGGCGCGCGAGCGCGGCCACGTAGAGATCCCACACCTCGGGCGCCACGCGCGCGCCGTGCGTATCGACCAGGCGCGCGCCCACCGCCTCGTGGCCCGCAAGGTGGATCTCGCCCACGGTCGCGGCGTCGATCGCATCGAGATAAGCGAGCGCGTCGAAGCCGTGGTTGCGTGCGTTCACGTGGATGTTGTTCACGTCCAGGAGCAGGCCACAACCGGCGCGGCGCACGACCTCCGCCACGAACTCGTGCTCGGCCATCTCGCCGTCGCCGAAACGCAGGTAGGTCGAGACGTTCTCGACGAGGATCGGCCGCCCGAGGCGTTCCTGCACGTGCTGGATGTTGGCGACGGCCGCCGACAGCGCCTCGCGCGTGAATGGCAGCGGCAGCAGCTCGTTCGCGTGGCGGCCGCCCGCAGCCGACCAGGAGAGGTGCTCCGAAACCAGCGCGGGCTCGAAGCGTCGCACCAGGCGCTCGAGCTTGGCGAGATGGGACTCCTCGACACCCTCGGCCGAGCCCAGCGAGAGCCCGACGCCGTGCACGCTGAGCGGATAGCGCTCGCGAAAACGCTCGAGCCAGGCGAGCGCGTGGCCGCCTTCGGCGAAGAAGTTCTCTGCGTGGATCTCCAGGAAGGCGAGCGCGGGCTCGCGCTCGAGGATGGCGCGGTAGTGGGGAGCGCGCAGGCCGATGCCCGCGCCGTCATCCACCACGACG
>Ga0068852_100000277_pt1 | contig 34221 bp, 32 predicted proteins | sample KBSCornC22_FD_66594 | JGI IMG/M metagenome (GOLD analysis project Ga0068852, IMG submission 66594) | Corn rhizosphere microbial communities from Kellogg Biological Station, Michigan, USA - KBS Corn C2-2 | ecosystem: Host-associated > Plants > Roots > Rhizosphere > Soil ... | reverse complement strand
GTTCCTGGTGCCGATGCCGGGCAATGTCTGCGCCGAGGTCGCCTATCCCTATGAGCCGGTCAACGGCATCTGGGAGCCGATCGAGAACTATTCGCGCGATGAACGCTACGGCGTGCGGGGCTGACCGCCAGGGGGCCGGTCCGGAGCGCGCCTGCCGCACCCGGCCCCTTCGTGGATTCAAGCTGCAGCGCTTCGCCGGCCCTTCCGGCAAGGGTTCGGACATGGCCCACCAGGACCGGGAGACCTTATCGTGAATTCGTTGCAAACCTACTTTGGCCTGGACGGCAAGACCGCCCTTGTTACCGGCGCCGCGCGCGGCCTTGGCCGAGCCATCGCCGAAACGCTCGCCGGTTGCGGCGCGGCGGTTGTCGTCTCTGACCTCAATGCGGAAAGCTGTGAGGAAGCGGCTGCCGCGATCCGGGCCGCCGGTAGGGCTGCCTTTGGCGTCGCGATGGACATTTCTCACCTCGAATCGGTCAAGCGGGGATTCGCCAAGGCGACCGAACTGCTTGGCGGCAAGCTCGACATCCTGGTGAACAACGCCGGGGTCATGTGCGTCGTCCCGATCTTCGATGAGAGCCGGATGGACATGTGGGACAAGGCCTATGCGGTGAACGTGCGAGGCACCTTCATGTGCGCGCGCGAAGCGGCTGCGATCATGATCCGCAACGGTGAAGGCGGGCGGATCATCAACATCTCGTCTTCGTCGGCGATCCGCCCGGTTCTCGACGGGATCGCGCCCTACAGCTCGTCGAAGGGCGCCGTCAGCACCATGTCGCAGAGCCTCAGCTATGAACTTGCACCGCACGGCATCCGCGTGAACGTGATCATGCCGCACTCGATCATGCATGCGGACATCACGACCCAGTACGAGGAAAACAAGACGCCGGTCACCGGTGGAGCGGCGGTCGATCCCGATCGCTATCGCCTGCCGCACCAGGGCCATCCACAGGACATCGCCAAGCTCGCGGCCTTTCTGGCGGGGCCGGGCGGGGACTTCATCTCCGGGCAGGCGATCGCCGTCGACGGCGGATACATGCTGACCTGATTGTTTTCCTGCCCCGGGCCAACGAAGTCGGCCAGGAAATGTCAAATGAGCGAATGCGCGATCAAAATCGAGCACGAGAGGTTATCGCAATGAAGCTGACCAATGACCAGAAGAGGCTATTGCTCGACAACCTGATCCGCGTGCGCGAAGTGGATCAGTGGTTTGTCGACGCGCTGCTAAGCGGCAAGCTTCCGTTGTTTTACCACAGCACTCAGATCCAGGAAGCGGTCGGCGTGGGCGGTTGCACTTTCCTTGAGGAAGGCGACAGCGTCTATGCCACTCACCGTGGGCACGGCATCAGCAAGCTCATCCCGCGCGGCGTGAGCATCGAATCGATCATCGCGGAACACTATGGCAAGCTGACCGGGTACTGTGGCGGCGCTTCGGGCTGGCATCCCTGTGTGCCGGACAAGGGCTTCCCGATGTACACCGCACTGATTTCGGAAAATCTTGGCCTCGCCTGCGGAACGGCCATGGCGCACAAGCTGGACGGCAAGGGCCGGGTCGTCGTGTCGTTCGAGGGCGATTCATCGGCAGCAAAGGCCGAATTCCACGAGGCGATCAACTTTGCCGGCGCAAACAAGCTGCCGATGGTCATTATCATAGAAAACAACGGCATGGCACAGATTACCCCGATCGAGACCTTCCTCGTCAACAAGGATATCGCCAACTATGCCAAGGGCATCGGCATCCCGGGCGTGATCGTTGACGGTCAAGACGTGATCGCGGTGATGGAGGCGGTGCAGGAAGCGGTCGAGCGCGCTCGCAATGGCGGCGGGCCGACCATGATCGAGGCCAAGACCATCCGCCTTCGGGCCCATGCCGAAGGGGTGGAGGACGTGTCGCTCAACGCGCCGCGCGTCACCGATCACGAAGCCTGGCTGCGCGACAAGGATCCGGTGAAGACCTTCTCTGCCCAGCTGATCGCGGAAGGGGTGGTGACCCAGGCCGAAATCGGCCGGATGCAGCAGGACGTGAGAGAGGAAATCGCACAAGCCTACGAGGCGGTTCAAGCGGCGCCGGGGATTCCGGACTACGCACACCTGCAGAACCTGCTTTTCGCCGATTGATGCCCGCAGGCTGAGGATCTGAAAGATGTCTGGCAAGAAATACACGATGCTCGAGGTCGTGAACGCGACGCTCAAGGAAGAAATGCGCCGCGACGATAAGGTCATCTACATGGGCGAGTGCATCGCCGGCAGCGCCGTGGGCTGGGCCTCGGGCGTGTATGAGGAATTCGGCGCCAACCGTGTGATCGAGACCGGGCTGGTCGAGAACACCATGGTCGCGGCCGGGATCGGCATGGCCGAGCGGGGCTATCGCCCGATCATCGACCCCATGATGGCCGACTTCCTGACCCCGGCCTATGCCGCAATGACTGTCGCCGGACGCAATCGGCTGATGCACGGCGGCAAGATGCAGATCCCGATGGTGATCTTCACCACTATGGGCGGCTACCTCGGCCTTGGCCCCGAACATTCCGGCACGCCAGAGACGATGGTGATGCATATGCCGGGCCTGAAGCTGGCCGTCCCGTCCTGCGTCAACGACGCGCGCGGCCTCTTGAAGTCCGCCATTCGCGACAACAACCCGGTCGTCTATTTCCTTCACCGCCGCCTGATCGGCGACAAGGGCTTCCTTTCCGAGGACGACAGCCCGATCCCGTTCGGCGTGGCCGACATCAAGCGTGAAGGCACCGACATCACTGTGGTGGCGACGGGGTTCCAGGTCAGCCTGTGCCTCAGCGTTGCGGAGAAGCTGGCTCCACATGGCATCAGCGTCGAGGTGATCGACCCGCGCACCCTCGTTCCGCTGGACATCGACACTGTCATCAAGTCGGTCAAGAAGACCAATCGCGCGCTGGTCGTCGATGAGGACTTCATCACCTGCGGTCCCGGCGCCGAGATCGCCATGCAGATCATGGAGCACGCGTTCGACTGGCTGGACGAGCCGATTAAGCGGATCGGCGGCAAGGGCGTGGTCCCCGCCACTTCGGCCGATCGTTTCGCCCTGCCCCAGCCGCAGGAAATCGCCGATGCAATCACTTCGCTCGTCGGAGCGGAGCGCGTGTCGGTGGACATCGCGTCCGGCGCACGGCTGTTCAACTACTAAGCCCTGCTATTGCGGTCAGGCGAGGAATAGAAAATGGCAGAGCAGGTTATCATTCCCAAGCTCGGGATGTTCTCGTCGGCAGTCACGCTGACCGAGTGGAAGGTGGCCGAGGGCGGCCGGATCGAGGCGGGCGAGACCGTGCTCGACATCGAAGCGGAAAAGACCACCTTCGAGATGCCCGCCCCGGCCTCCGGTATCCTGCACATCCTGGCGCCGCAGGGCGCGGAGATGGACGTCAACACCGTGGTCGGGCTGATCGCGGCCTCGCAGGAGGAATACGACTCGCTGTGCGGCGGCGGGGCTCCGGCGTCATCTCCCGCAGCGCCAGCGGCACCGGCTGCTGCCGCCCCGGGCATGGCGAGCGTGTCGCACGACGAAGGCGGGCGACGGTTCAGCACGCCCCTTGCAAGGCGGCTGGCCCGAGAGGCTGGGATCGACCTTGCCGGCGTCGCCGGATCGGGCCCCAACGGCCGCATCCAGAAGCGGGACGTGGAACGGGCGAGCCGGCAGGGCACTCCCGCCGCGGCGGCGCCGGCGGCTTCGGCTCGGGCTCCGGCCGCCGTTCCGGCGGCTGCCGCGTCTCCCGTCGCGGCTGCGGCTCGGGCCCAGCCTCAGGCTGCCCCCGCCTCCGCGCCTTCAACCAATGGCCGCGCGATCCGCGGCACGATCCCCTACAAGGGGATGCGCCGGTCGATCGGCGAGAACATGATGCGCAGTCTTGCGGTCAACGCGCCCAACACGATGATGGGAGAGTTTGACTTTTCCGCCATGGTCCGCGCCCGCGAACTGCTGGTCGCCCGCGCCGAGCGGCTGGCTGCGCGCATCACCTACTCCGACCTCGTCCTCCACGCCGCCGCCCAGGCCCTGCGCGCGGCGCCGCTGATCAATTCGAGCCTCGTCGGCGACGAGATCGTGATCTGGGACGATATCAACATCGGCATGGCTGTGGGGCTCGGCCCCAACGGCGACGAGGGCCTGCTCGTCCCGGTGATCCGCAACGCAGACCGGCTGTCGCTGGTGGAAATCTCGCGCAAGGCCAAGGAACTGGCTGACAAGGCCCGCGCCGGGAAGCTGACCGGGCAGGACATGGGCGGCGGCACCTTCACCGTTTCCAACTTCGGCTCGCTCGGCGTAAGCTCGTTCTCGACGCCGATCATCAATCCGCCTGAGGCCGGGATCGTCGCGATCGGACGGATGGCCAAGAAGCCGATCGTTCGGAACGACGGGATCGTGATCGCGCCGGTCCTGCCCTACAGCCTGACTCACGATCATCGCATCGTCGACGGGGCGGCGGCCGAACACTTCCTCCATGCGTTCAAGAAGAGCATCGAGAGCCCGAGCCCCGAGGTGGCCGAGCTAATCTTGGCCTGAGTCCGCAGGACTGCGGGCGTCTGGGAGACTTGCCATGAATACGAGCAACGGAATTCGCGTCGTCAGCGTCCACGGACCCAATGACGTGCGCGTCGAAAAGGCCGACTTTCCCGACGTCGGCGCCGACGACGTCCTGATCCGGATGCACGCTTGCGGTGTCTGCGGCAGCGACGTGCACTACATCAAGAGCGGTGGTGGCGGTCGGATGCCCGACGAAGGCCGGATGCCGATCGGGCACGAGGGTTCGGGCGAAATCGTCACCGTCGGCAGCGCGGTGCGCGACGTGCGGCAGGGCGACCGGGTGATCATCAACCCGATGGCGACCAGCGCGGTGATCGGCAATGGCGGGTCGGAAGGCGCCTTCAGCGACTATCTGCTGGTGCGCGAGGCCGGCTCCAGCGGCGGCCTGCTACCCATCCCCGAAACCGTCTCCTACGAGGATGCGGCCTTGGCGGAACCGCTCGCCGTCTCGCTTCGCGCGGCTAACCGCGCCGGACCGCAAGCGGGGGAAAAGGCCGTGGTGTTCGGTGCCGGGCCGATCGGGCTCGGCATCGTGCTGTGGCTGAAGCGGCGCGGGGTCGCCCATGTCATCGCGGTCGATCTCAGCGAGGCGCGGCTCGAGCTGGCTCGCACGATGGGCGCGGACCACGTGATCAACGCCCGGGTCGGCGACGACAAGCTGGCCGAGGAAATTCGCGCCCTCCACGGCACCGACCAGGTGTTCGGCGTCGAAGTCTGCGGCACCGACATGTATTTCGACGCGGCTGGCGCGCCCTCGGTCGTCCAGTCGGTCTTCGCGATGGGCAAGACCCACAGCCGCTTCGTCATCGTCGCCATGCACTTCAGGCCGATCCCGTGGGACGTCATGCAGTTCATGAGTAAGGAAATGACGATGACCGGCTCGGTCGGCTATCAGGGGGAACTGGCGGAGGCGCTCACCGCCCTGTCCGAGATCGGCGACCTCGCCCGGCAGATGGTGACCGACACCTACGCCTTCGACGACGTGCTGGACGGCCTGCGTCGCGCCGCCGAGGGTGACAGCGGCAAGGTGATAATCGGGTTCCAGCAAGCCTAGGGCGCGTTGACAAAAGACTTCAGCCATAGGCGGGCGACGGCGAGGTTGAGGAAGCTCTCCAACGAGAGGAGGGTCTTGTCATAACGAATGGCGATGCGGCGCTGCTGCTTGAGTTTGCCGAACATTCGTTCGATGCGGTCGCAGTCTTTGTAGCGCTGATAATCTGGATGGGCTGGAGCTTTCCGGTTCGATCGGGGCGGGATGATGGGCAGAATGCCGCGCAGGAGCAGGTTTTCGCGGAAGCGGTCGCCATCATAACCCTTGTCGGCAAGGAGCCCCTTGGGCTTGGGCAATGGCAGAGCCATCAGGTCATCGACCGCCCCATAATCCGAAGCCTCGCCGCCGGTCGGGATGAACCCGATAGGCAGTCCTTGATTGTCGCAGCGGGCGTGGACTTTGCTCGTAAAGCCGCCGCGTGATCGACCAAAAGCCTGCGCACGAGCCCCCCTTTTCCGCCTGCCGCCGAGACATGGCCGCAAACCGTGGTGCTGTCGATCATGTGCTGCCAGTCATCGGTCAGGCCGAGATCGACCAGCGTTTGCAGCAAGGCATCCCAGACACCCTGCTCGGCCCACCGTCGGAACCGCACATAGACCGAGTTCCACTTGCCGTAGCGTTCGTGCATGTCGCGCCAGGGACAACCCACCCTCAATACGTGAAGCATGCCGTTGAGAAATCGCCGGTTGTCGCCGGCAGGTCGCGCCCAGCGCCCCCGCTCAGATGGCAGCAGCGGGCCGATCAGCTCCCATTCCGCATCCGACAAGTCCCCACGGCCCATGACTGCTCCCCAAAGAGCAGCCTTGAATCAGAACCCGACCGGCTTGGGAATCCCTTTTGTCAACACTACCGAGTTCTCCCTTTAAAGCCATTAAAGTTTCTGCCCTTGGTGCCTGCCGCTTCAACCACCTCAGCAAGCGCTGGGAAACATATACCGGGAAACTGGCCACCCAAGTCGGCTCCGACCGCAGTTTCGAGGAGGTGGCCGAGGAGCGGCTTGGTCCGGCTCTCGGCGAGGAGGCCGCCTGATGGCGCAGGAGCCCGGCCAGTACCTCGTCGGCTATCGCAGACCGCCAGCGGAGCACCGCTTCCGCAAGGGACAGTCGGGCAACCCGGGCGGTCGCCCCAAAGGCAGCAAGAGCAAGGCGATCGACACGGGCCACGGGATGAAAGCAGCGGAAGAGTTCCTGCGGCTCGAGGCCTATCGCCCCGTGACCATCCGAGAGGGTGAGAAGTTGCTGGAGCTGCCAGCCATTCAGGCGGTGTTCCGCGCCATGGGAGTGGCTGCCCTCAAAGGCAACCGGTTCGTCCAGAAGCAGCTCGTGGACATGCTTGCCCGGGTAGAGGCCGAACATCATCAGACGCGCATGGAGCTCTTCGGCAAAGCCATCGATTACAAGATGGCGTGGGACAAAGAGTTGGAGCGCTGCCGCACGCTGGGCCTGCCCGATCCAAACCCTGTTCCGCATCCTGACGACATAGTCCTTGATCCCAACACGGGCGGTGTCCAGATCAAGGCGCCGTCCACCAAGGAGCAGAAGGCCCGTCTCGACGAGGCGATCCGCCGTCGCACTGAAGCTCAGGAGGATGTTTCCTACTTCGCCGAGAAGTACCGCAAGGCGCGCGACGAAAAGAAGAAAGCTCGCTGGCTCGAGGAATGGCACTTCGAACAGCGCATGTTTGATATCATCAACGATCTCCTGCCCGAGCGGTACAAGGCCAAGCTCGAGAACCGGTCCTATCGCGAAGGGGCATCGCGTGCCGGTACGGCGCTGGGTGAGCTCAAGGAAAATCCTGCCCTGAGAGCAGAATATCTGGAGTGAGTCGGTGTAACCGAGGCCACGGGGTGGCAGGCTCACACCGGCTCGCCGCGATGGCCGGGCCGCGCAAACGCGGTTCCCGGATCAACATCTAGACACACCCGATCATCCCGCGCGGCGCTAATGGAGAGAAAACTGAGCTTGCCTCCCTTACAGGAAGCCTAGTTTAGTGGAGAGGCAAAACTCGATCACGCCTTGGATTCGCCGCTGCGCCACCTGGTGGACGTACCGATCCTGCACTGGCACGACGACACCTTCATCCGGCCCGAGGGGGTAGACCTCATCGCCTCGAGCCACCTGTACGATCACCAGCCCTTCAGGCGCGGCTCGAATCTGCTGGCAGTGCAGTTCCATGCCGAGATGGGCGAGGATGAACGGTTCAATGCTTGGATCGAGGAATGGCCGGAAATCGGTGATCGAGGCGGGCGGCGACGAAGAGGCGCCGGGTGCCGCCCATGATGAGCTGGGCCCCGGCGCGGTAGCCGCCGGGCAAGCCATAATCGCGGAGTGGCTGGCCAACCTGGCGTGATTGCTCCGGCAACGGTTCCCGGATAGAATTTTAGGGGAACAGGACAGTCAGGTTGACCGAGCCGTAGAGAACGTTGCCGGGACGTCCATTTGGTGCCGTTTCCAGGAAGTGACCGCGCCTGAGCCAGACGCCATTGACCTCGAGCCGCAGGTTGGCAGGGACCAGCCAGTATCTCACGCGCGTATCCACCTGATGCCCGCTAAAGGTACCCGATTGCCCGCTGGCGTCGCGCACGCCGGTGGTGGAAAAGGCATCACGGCGATCAGCAAGCCACAAGGCGCGGTACCCTAGGAAGGCGTCGAACCGCTTGGACGGAGTGACTTCAAGGCGAACGCCGGGTGACATGATGTTGGCACGGCCGATGGCATTGTAAAGCCCGGCGGGGCCAAGGTCGGCGCGGCGCATGCCGAACAGCGGGTCGAACCGGCCATAGGTGCGGCCGGGGCCGTCGCCGCTGGCGCGATCGAACTCGAGCAGCAGGCGTGGCTTCCACCGACCGGCAAAACTGTAGCCCGCATGAGCCCGCACGAAGGTGGCGCTGACCGGCACGAGCGGGGCACCGGACGTGAGCGAGGTTGCAGTCTGGCCCCACTGATAGATGACCTCGAGCCCTCCGTCGAAGTGCAGCGGACGAGGGTCGACCACGACCCGCGCGCCGAGATTGTTGAGCGAACGGTCGCGGGTCAGGCGGCCCGGCGTGTCGCGCTCGCCGAAGTGAACGAAACTGGCTTCGGCCAGCAGCGGGCTGCCCTTACGCTGCCGTGCGAGGAGGCCACCCCAGAGTACGGCGGCGAAACTCTCCTTGTCGAGCGCAGCCACATTGGTGCGCAGTGACGAGGCATCGTCGGGGAGCCTCGTTTGCGGCAGGACGTAAATTCCCGTCGCCTTCACCCCGCCCCGAAGGACGAAGTCCGCGCGCATGCCGGTATAGCCATTGGTTGTGTTGCGATAATCGTCGCTGGCGACGATCCGGCGCGATCCGAAATCGAGCGTGAAGCGACCGGCCTGGAGCCTGGTCGTGGTGCCGGGCCCGAGCAGACTGCCGAGGTCGGCCTGGATATGGGCTTGGACCGGTTCGAAAGTATTCACTTCCCCGGTGCTCAGGGGGGTGCCCGCGTTCGCGCCCCAGGCGCGGCTGTCGTAGAGTTCTGTCACGAACTGGATGCCGTCGCGTTTCCACACGGCTTTCACGATGGTGCGCAGTTCGGCCAGTTCGTCGGAGGAGTTGAACCCGGCGCGGGCTTGGTTGTCGATGGCCTCGTAACGCAGGCGCATCGACCCCGAAACCGACAAGCCGTCGGGCGTAGTTTGCGCCATGGCCGGCGTGGCAAAAAGTAGCAGGGGGGCAGGCAAGAGGGAGGCATATCGGCAAGTCATGCGGCGTCCTTGAACCAGTAATGGACGCGATGCTTGGGCCGGAAGGCCTGGAGGGGAGATCGCTTTCCCCACGCGGGCTTTCTTACGTCCGGCGATCCGGGTGTCAACCGCTGGCGCAGGCAATCGCGGAACTGTTGGCCTAAGCGCTTGCACTGGCAATGTGACGTTGTGGAGAAACGCCTTCGACGCGATCGTCATTGGCGTGGCGATAGGCCTCGTATAGCCCGGCATAGGCGCCCCCGCGCGCCAGCAGCTCGGCATGGGTGCCGAGTTCGACCAGCGCGCCTTCGCGGATGACGGCGATCCGGTCGGCCTCCCGAATGGTCGCGAGACGGTGGGCGATGATGACGCTGGTCCGTCCTTGCGTGATGCGGCGCAAGGCCTGCTGGATCCGGCGCTCGGTGGCGACGTCCACCGCGCTGGTCGCCTCGTCCAGCACCAGCACGGCGGGATCGGCAAGGTAGGCGCGCACCAGGCAGACCAGTTGTCGCTGGCCCTGGCTCAGCTGCGCACCCAGGGGCCCCACCAGCGTGTGGTATCCATGCGGCAGGGATTCGAGGACCTCGTCTGCGCCGAGGTCGCGCGCGGCCGCGATCAGCTCGGCATCGCTCGCATCGGGCCGGGCGAGGCGCAGGTTCTCCAGCACGGTGCCGCCGAACAGGACATTGTCTTGAAGCACGATCCCCACCTGACGCCGTAGGCTGCTTTCGGAAATCTCCCGGATGTCGTGCCCATCGACCAGGATCGCGCCGTCGCCCACGTCGTAGAAGCGGGTGAGCAGTTGCACGAGCGTACTCTTGCCGTGGCCGGTGGGCCCGACGATGGCGAGGCGCTCGCCCGGGGCGATCTCGAGGTCGAGCCCGTGGATCACGGGCCGCCCCGGCACATAGCCGAAGCGCACGTCGCGGAAGCTTATGGCGCCGGTAAGGCGCGGCAGGTCGCGGGCGTCGGCGGCGTCGACGATCTCCGGGTCGGTATCGAGCAGCAGGAAGATCCGCTGGGCGCAGGCGGTGCCATTGGCGAAGCGCTCGAACAGATCAGAGAATTCCTGCAACGGGGCGAGGAACAGGAAGACGTAGAACAGGCTCTGGGTCAGCTGGCCGAGCGTGAGCGTACCGTCGGCGATGCCCTGCCCCCCGATCACCAGGGTCAGCGCGAGGCCGGCGGTGGTGAGCAGGCCGGTGAAGGGCGCAAACCAGCCGGAGCGGCGATTGCCCCGGATCAGAGCCACGTTGAAATCGCGAAGTAGGCCCTGGTAGGTTGCGAGGTTTTCCGCCTCGCGGCCCGATTGCTGGATCAACCGGACGCCGTTTACCGTCTCGACCAGATGGGCGGTGAAGCGGCTGCGACACTCGGCCACACGGGCCCAGGTGACCTGCGAGAGGCGCTTGAACAGCACGGTCGCCAGCACGAGCACCGGGACGACGCCAGCCAGGCCGAGCAGGAGGGGCGGCGCCAAGTGCCACAGCAGCACCCCCGCGACGATCAGGCGCAGCACGGCCGAGAGGAATTCCGGCGGCCCCTGGATCAGCAGCGGCTCCAGCGTATCGACGTCGCGGTCCGCGCGCGAAATGATCCGGCCCGTCTTGGTGCGGTCGAAATAGCCGACCGACAGCTTCTGGACATGCGCAAAGACCTGCGCACGCAGGTCGTTGAGCACCCGGATCGCGGCGAGCCCGGCACAGTATTGCGACAGGCCGCCAAGGCCGAACCGAGCCCCCCAGCCGAGCGCGAGGCCGAGGCAGGCCAGCGCCACGATCCGCACATCGACCCCGTGGCGCAGCCCCCGGTCGATCACCAGCCCGATCAGCACCGGCCGGGCGAAGATCACCCCGACCTGGACGAGTTCGATCGCGACCACCGCGGCGATCAGCCGGCGCACCGGGCGGACCAGCGGCAGCAGGCGCCAGGTCATGCCCCGGTTGAGCGCCTTGGCGGCGAGCAATTCCTCCAGCTCGATATCGGACAGTGCGCTGTCGCCGCGAAAGCCGTTCATTTCAGATTCCCATCAGTTCGCAGTAGGCGGTGCTGCTTGCGGCCAGTTCCTCGTGCGTGCCCTCGGCTTCGATGCGGCCCTGGACGAGGACGACCACCCGGTCGGCCGCGAGCACGGTCGACAGGCGGCTGGAGACGACCAGCATGGTGGGCGGCAGGCCCTGTTCGCCGCGCAGGGCGCGGATGTTGGCAAGTGCGGTGCGTTCGGTCACCGCATCGAGCGCACTGGTGGCATCGTCGAGCACCAGGACATCGGCCTCGGAGAGGAGCGCGCGGGCCAGGCAGATGCGCTGGCGCTGGCCGCCGGAAAGGGTGACCCCGCGATCGCCCAGCCGGGTCGCGAAGCCTTCGGGCAGGCGGGCAAGAACGTCTCTCGCCGCGGCCTGCTCGAGCGTGGCAGCGAGCCGGGCCTCGTCGGCCTGTGGCGCGCACAGCCGCAGGTTGGCGGCGAGGCTATCGGAGAACAGGAAGCTCTCCTGCGGCAGGACGTGGACCCGGCGGCGCAGGGCCGACAAGTCGAGCCGGGTAACGTCGCGCCAGCCGGTCGCGTCGCTCCCGACGAGCACCCGGCCGGAATCGGCGTCGAGCAGGCGCGGCAGGAGCGCGGTGAGGATCGACTTGCCGGACCCGGTCGGACCGACGAGAGCAATGATCTCCCCGGGGCGCACCGTGAACGAAACGTCGTGGAGCACAAGCCCGCCGTCGCCAAGCGGGGAAACCGAGACCCGATCGAGCCGGATGCCGAGGCGGCCCGGCGGCACCGGCTCGCGGCCGCTGGCGATTGCGGGCCGCGCATCCAGCACTTCCCAGATTCGCGCCGCGCTGGCCCGGGCATCGGCTACCACCTGGAGCAGCCGGCCGATCCCCTCGACCCTCAGGACTAGGGTGTTGACCACGAGCATCGCCGCCACCAGCCCGCCGATGCCTAGCGTGCCGCGCGATACGGCCCATGCGCCGTAGCCCAGCACCCAGGCATGGCTTAGCGCGATGATCGTCTGCGGCAGGGGCACGCGGGCGCTGGCATGGGCAATGCCGGCCCGAGCTTCGGCCCGGAAGGTATCCACGTAATGCGCGAAACGGGCGGTCCGGGCTCGCGCGAGGCCGAAGGCCTTGATCACGCGCACGCCATTGACCCCCTCGGAAAGATCCTGAGTTACCGCATCGTAGGCCGCGCCGATCCGGTGGTCGAGCCGGACCAGTCCGTCCGCCTGGCGCCACAGCAGGCCGATCCCCAGCCCGACCAGCGCCAGCGGCACCAGGCCCAGCCACGGCGACCAGGCGAACAGCACCGCGACCGAAATCAGCACGACAAGGCCCGTCTCGAACATCTGGCGCCAGAAGTTGATCAGGGCATCGCGTAGTTTGTCGGCATCGCGGGTCATCCGCGTGACCATCTCGCCAACCCCGTGGCCCCAATGCCAGGCCAGTTCCAGGCTCTGAATATGGGCAAGGATCCGTCGGCGCAGGGTCGTGAGGAGTTCCTGCCCGATCGTCAACGAGAGCAGTTGCGCGCCATACTGGACCAGGGCCCGCAGCGCCGAGAGGCCGAGCAGGAGCGCGACCCAGAACCACGCGCGGTGATAGTCGAAGCCACCATCGGCCAGTCGCCGCACCAGCTGACCGTGGCCCGCCTCCTGCACCGCATGGCCCACCAGCACCTGCTGCGCCACGAGCGCAACATTGACCCCGGCCAGCAGCAGCGCCGTCAGCACGAAGCGGCCCGGCATCTCCCGGTAGATCGCCAAGCAGCGCAGCAGCGGGCTGTCCGCCAGCGGCGAGCGTTTCACGTCGGCTTTCACGATTGTCCCCCCGGTTCCCGCGGCTTCCGTCAGCGCACGACCTCAAGCCGCGCCGGCGCTTCCCACCCGGCGATCCGCTCGCCCGCCTGCTGCAGCGGGCGGGCGTCGATCCACTCTGTCACACGGAAGGTCTGCGGGATGAAGTTCCAACGGTGGAGGAAATCGGTGAAGTCCTGCAGCGCCGTCACCGAGGTCGAGACAAGGTCGGTATTGAGATTCAGGTGAGCCTCTTCGCCATAGGCTGTCTGGACCCAGAACTCGCTCGCATTGGTTTCACGGCCGAGATAACGGCGCACTTCCGACGGCTGGCCATGTGCCCAGCGTTCGGCGCGCAGCACCTGCTCGGCAATGGTCACGGCGGCATCGAAATGATTGTCGATCAGATGGCCGTCCACCGCCAGCGTGCGCGGGGTGCCGTTGTTGGCGCGGACCAGCGGGTCGGGGTGAGCGCCGGTGTCGATCACGGTGACGAGGCCGAACTGGTTGGCAGCCTGCGCCCCGTGTGCGCCCTTGAGGAAGATTGCATCGACCTCACCCCGCAGCAGCGCGATCAGTTCGAGGTTGTTTGCCCGGGCGCGCCCCGCGGTGCGGCCGGCCCAGTTGACGGTGCCCCCCACATTGCGGGCCTGCCCGTCGGAATAGTGGCTCTCGATGTCCTGATCGACCAGTTCGACATCGGCCACCTCCAACGCTTCGAGCCGCAACGCGTTCTCGAGACCGCGGATTGCTTGGGCCCGCGAAAAATCGATCTCCACGCTCTTCCAGTTCGGCAGGCCAAAACGGCGGCCCTTGAGGTCCTTGACCGAGGTGATCCCGCTGTCGGGCAACGTCAGGATCAGCTGGGTCTCGTCGGCCCATGAAAGGCCGATCAGCCGGGTATCGCGGCCGCGGCTGCGGGCGCTGATCGCGGGAATGCTGCCGCCATGGCGCACCGAGTTCCTCAGGGTATGGCTGAAGTGCGATTCGCGGATGGCGAAGTCATCGGACTCGAGCAGCGATTCCACGGTCGTGCCTTGGGCGGCGAAGGCCTGGCGCAGCCAGCCCTGCTGGATGGCAATGCCAAGGCCGGTCGGCACCGGGCAGCGCGTGTACCACAGGGTTTCGAGATGATTGGCGCTCATGGGAAAATCCTTCCGGCGGTTCAGGAGACGGTATCGAGCACGCCCACGCGGGCGGCGTTCGGATTGGCGGGGCGCGGCAGGCGCAGGCGTTCGCGCAGGGTCTTGCCTTCGTATTCGGTGCGGAACAGGCCGCGCCGCTGTAGCTCGGGGACGACCTGGTCGACGAACTGGTCAAGCGCAGTTGGCAGGATTGGCGGGATCAGGTTGAAACCGTCAGCAGCGCCGTTCTCGAACCAGTCTTGGATCGCGTCGGCCACGTCGATCGCGGTGCCCAGCACCACGCGGTGACCGCGCACGGCGTTGAAGCGCAGGAACAGTTGGCGGATGGTCAGGTTCTCGCGCCGGGCGAGCGCGGTCAACTGGCGCCAGCGGCCCTTGCCATTTTCCGGCTCGGGCAGGTCGGGCAGCGGGCCGTCGAGCGGATAGGCCGAGACGTCATGCCCCATCAGGTTAAGCTCGCCCGAGAAGTCGACTGCCTCCTCAAGCGCGCCGAACCGGTCCTGCGCTTCCTGCCGGCTGGAGCCGATCGTGAACGACAGGCCCGGCATGACCTTGAGGTGATCGGGATCGCGGCCATACTTGGCCATCCGGCCCTTCACATCCGTGTAGAACGCCTGGGCATCTTCGATGAACTGGGCCGCGGCGTAGATCATCTCGGCGTGCTTGGCCGCGAACTCGCGCCCGGTCTCAGAATTGCCCGCCTGGACGAATACCGGGTAGCCTTGGATCGGGCGCGGGGTGTCGAGGATGGAGTCGACCGCGTAGTAGGGCCCGCGGTGGTGCACCGGATGAACGGCATCGCCGCGCAGGTAGATTCCGCTCGCCTTGTCGGAGACGTCGAAGGCATCGTCCTCCCACGAGTTCCACAGTTCCTTGGCGGTCTCGACGAAATCGTCGGCCCGCGCATAGCGTTCGGCATGACTGGCCGGCTGGTCGACCCCGAAGCTGCGGGCCGCGCCGTCGGCCAGCGAAGAGACGATATTCCAGCCGATTCGGCCCTTACTCACATGATCGAGCGAGGCGAACCGCCGGGCCAGCGCATAGGGCTGCTCGAAATTGGTGTTCACCGTGGCGACCAGCCCGATCCGGCTGGTGATCGTGGCAAGGGCTGCGGTGGCGATGAGCGGGTCGAAGTCGAGAAAGGCGTGCCGGCGCTCGATCCCCTTGGTCCGATCGCCGGCGACGCCGACGAAATCGGCGAAGAAGGCCGCGTCCAGCTTGCCGCGCTCGGCCGTCTGCACGGCGCGCGCCCAGTGGGAGAAGTCGGGCAGGCCGGCAGGATTGCTATCCGGCTGGCGCCAGGCGCCGGGGTGATGGCCGTGGCGGGTGAGGAATACGGCGAGGGCGACCTGGCGGCGGGGCTGGCTCATAATCGGAATTCCGTTGCTGCGGGTAGAAAAGGGTGGACCGGCGGCTGCGCCGGTCCGCCCGGCAGGGATCATTCGGCGGCTTCGGGGAGGATGATCTGGCCGTCGTCGGTCACGTGGGCATCGGCCGGGACCAGCTTGCCCATCTTCCACTGCTGTTCGAGCACGCCCGGGCCGAAGGCCTGCGACCCGCCGATTGCCTGGGCGAGGATCTGGAAGCGGGCGCCTTCCTCGAGCAGGATGATCGTGTTGACGAGATGGCGCAGGCCCTTCCAGCTCCACACCGTGGCGCCGCCATTGGCCTCGACGATGCCGGGCACCTCGCGGTCCGCCGCGATCGCCTCGAGGATGAAGTCGGCCTCGGTCTGGCGGCGGTTGATGTAGACCGGCAGGTGGGTTGAGAAGCGGAAGCGGCGGTTCGGCACGTAGAGCAGCGGCAGCTCGGCGTGGGCCTGCGAATAGGCGCCGAGGTGCGGCGCATGGACGTGGCTGATCGCCTGGAACTCGCGGTGCGCCTTGAAGATCTTGAGGTAGCGCGCCTCGCCGCCGGTCGGACCGCCATCGAGGTAGGTGTTGCCGGCGAAATCGATCACCTGGGCGGTCGCGTCATCAGGGTTTTCGGACCACAGGCCGGCGTGGGCCAGGGTCACGATCTTGTCCTCGCCCGGCACGCGCACGGCGAAGCCGATGGTGGAGGAGGGCGAGGTCGTGCCGGTCTCGCGCAGCCAGCGGAAAGCCTTGCTGGCGTCGGCCGCGCTCTCGCGCACGAAATCGAGGGTTTGCTGGGACAGTTTTGTGGTCATGTGTAATACTCCTTCAGGCGGCGACAGGGGTGCGTTCGGGCGCGGGTTGGCTGGCGTTGAGGGCAAGCGCGGCGGCCAGCGGGCGCGGATCAACCCAATCGGCGAGCGGGAAGTCCGCATCGAGGAATCCGTGGGTGAACAGGAAGGTCTTCTGCTGGTCGAACAGCGCCAGCCGCTCTTCGTCGAGCGTGGGCTTCAGGCCTTCATGCAGGCGGGCGTAGGCCTTGTTCACGGCCTCGGGGCTGGCATCGGTCTCGAACTCGAGGATCTCGCGCAAGCGGTCGGGCTGCTGCGCCACCCAGTCGGCGGCGCGCAGGGTCACCGCGAGGAAGCGGACCAGATGGTCGAAGTGGTTGTCGATCAGGTCTTGGTGGACGGTGATCGGGCGCGGTGTGCCGTTGTTGACCCGGAAACGGCGATCGGGGATCGCGTCAATATCGACCGCGACGACCAGGCCCGCTTCGCGCGCGGCGTCGATGGCGCTGGCGCCCTTGACGTAGATCGCATCGACCCGGCCATCGATCAGAGCATCGACCGGCCAGAGCCGACCCGCCAGACGGCGCTCGCCTTCGGCGCGCCGCAGGTCGCGCCCGGCGCCTGACACCTCGCGGGTATGATCCGGCGTTTCGACCAGGGTCACGTCGTCAAGCGTCAGCCCGACAGAGTTCAGCACGCCCTTGTAGCCGGCCAGGCTCATACCCCGGGCGATCGAGGTGCCGCGCACATGTTCGGGGATCGGGTTGCGGTTCCAGCCCGGCAGGGCCAGCCGCTTGCCTTTGAGATTCTCGGCGCGGGCAATGCCGCTGTCCGGCCGCGCAAGGATCAGCTGGCTCTCCTCGATCCAGGTCAGCCCGATCAGCCGGGTCGGCTCACCCTGCGCGCGGGCGCCGAAGGCCAGCATATTGCCGCCCTCGCGGATCAGCGTGGGCAGGCGATGGTCGTAGTGATGGCGGCCAAGCTCGCTGCCCGATTCCTGCAGGGTGCGCAGGGCAATGCCATCGGCAGCAAAGGCCTCGGTCAGCCAGCCGAGCTTGTAGGCGATGCCGGTGGCGGTCGGGACGGGACAGCGGGTGAACCAGATTTCGTCCGGCTTGGGAGAGGGTCTCGGCATTGGCGATTTGCTCCGTGCGAAAGGTTGTCCCCCTCCCGTCGCAACGGTCATGCCAATTCCATAAAGTGAGGAAATCCGGCGTTTTAGTGCCTGAGGCCAGGGTTCTCCTGTGCGATAATCACCAGCTGGCCTGCTGGATTTTCACCGCCCTGCAGCTCAGATCAGGCCGAGGTTCTTGAGGTAGGTGCGCACGACGTTGCGCGTCACGCCGAGCGCTTCGGCGGTGCGGATCTGGTTGCCGCCAGCCTGGGAAAATGCCTCGCTCACCGCCGTGCCGATCAGGCGATCGAGCAGCTCCTGGTGGTCGCTGTCGAGCAGGCGGGACACGAACGGGCGGACGAGATCCTCCAGCGTGGCGTGGGGGTCCTCGTCGGGCGCCAGCACGAAGCGCGAGCCAAGGCCGAGGTCATCCGGGCCGATCTGCCCCTCCTCGCAGATCAGGATCGCGCGGTGGATCGCGTTTTCCAGCTCGCGGATGTTGCCGGGCCAGCCGTGCTGCAACAAGGCCGCCTCGGCGTCGGCGGTCAGCTGCGTGGCCCCGGTCGGAGCGTCTGCTGCGTAAACGCCAAGGAAATGCCGCGCGAGCGGCAGGATGTCGGCCCGCCTTTCGCGCAAGGGCAGTAGCGGAAGGGTAACGACCTGGAGCCGGTAATAAAGATCGGCGCGGAATCGCCCCTCCTCGACCGCCTGGGCTAGATCGACGTTGGTCCCGGCGACCACCCGCACGTCGAGCTTCACCGGCGTCCGGGCACCGACCCGCACGACCTCGTGCTCCTGCAGGACGCGCAGCAGCTTGACCTGGGCCGACAGGGGCATCTCGCCGATCTCGTCGAGGAACAGCGTGCCCCCGTTGGCCGCCTCGAACCAGCCGGCCCGGGCGGCGTGGGCGCCGGTGAAGGCGCCGCGCTCGTGGCCGAACAGCTCGCCCTCGATCAACGTCTCGGAGAAGGCCCCGCAATTGACGGCCACGAACGGTCCAGCCGCGCGGCGGCTGCGAGCGTGGACATAGCGGGCGATCAGCTCCTTGCCCGTGCCGGTCTCACCGATCACCAGCACGCTGGCCTCGCTCGGAGCGATCTTGGCGATCAGCGGCAGCAGCGCCTTGGACCGCGGATCGTTGAACACCAGCGCACGGGCCCGCGGGCCTACATTGTAGGCCTGTTCGGTGTCGTAGTGGAGCAGGGGGCGACCGCCCGGTCCCTTCTGGGAGACGAGGCCGATTTCCACGGTCTGCGGGTCGGAATTGTGCGCCAAGGCGAGAATCCATGTTCGTCAGTGCGGGGTTCGCGCTTTCCTACTCGCATACTCAACTAAATCGGTAGAGAAAATCTCGCCCCCCTGAAAACAGGGCTTTCCTGGTCGCCGTGGGGTTGGGTTTTGCGCAATCTTGCGAGCCCTGCCTGCTGATTTCTGCGCAGCCGCTCGCCGTGCTCCGCGTAAAACTCCCGGCGAAGTGCGGCCGGCCGGGTTTGGCACGAGTGATGCGTAGAGGCCGACATGTTCTCTCCGCACGTTTCAGGACCGACCGTGGACCCCACCTTCGATCGCGCGCCGCGCATCACCCTCTCTCGCCGCGGCGCGACCGGCGCGATCGCCTCCTTTCTCGCTGGCGGCCTTGCCGCCTGCAGCCGCGCCGGGTCCGCCGGCGGGGCGCCCATCGTCAATCTTGCCTCGATCGCCTACCCGTCCGAGGGCAAGCAGATCTTCAACGGGCTGACCGGGATCATCCAGCGTGACGGGTGGCTCAAAGGCGAACTGGCCAAGCGCGGCGCCGGCCTTGCCTTCACGCCGATTCCCACCGCCGTCGGCGCCCCCCTGATCAACGAGGGCTTTTCCGGCAAGCGGATCGACTTTGCCTCCTACGGCGATTTCCCCGCGATCATCGCTGTGGCTGGGGGGGTTCCGCTGAAGCTGGTCGCCCCGCTCGGCCAGGGCCAGGACGTTTACCTGCTCGTGGGCAAAGGCAGTACGGCGGGCTCTATTCACGATCTCAAGGGCAAACGCATCGCGCTTCACCGCGGCCGTCCGTGGGAGCTGCCCTTCGCCAAGCTGCTCGACGCCAATAGTCTCAGCTTTGACGATTTCTCGATCGTCAACATTAACCCCTCGGCCACTCCCGCCGCACTGGCCTCGGGTGCGGTCGACGCCACGGTCCTCCTGTCCGACGCAGTGTTGCTTGAACAGAAGGGCGTCGGCCGGATCATCTGGTCGACCCGGCAGGCCCCGGCCGACTGGAAGATGCGCGCCGAGCTGTTCGCCCGGGGCGGCTTCATCGATGATCACCCTGATCTCGCGCAGCTGGTGGTCAACGCCTATGTCCGCGCGGCCTACTGGTCGGCGCAGGATGCCAACCGCGAGCAGGTCACCCGCGATGCCGCCCGCGGCCTGACCCCGGAAGATATCGTTCGCAAGGAATATGCTGCGGCGACCTACCCATGGAAGGAACGCTTCTCGCCGCTGTTCCGTCCCGAGGTGCGTAGTCACTACCGCTCCGTGGCCGAATATGCCGCGGCCCGAGGCTTGGTGCGGGGCAAGGTCGATTCCGACAGCCTGCTGGATGACCGCTTCGTTCGCCAGGCGCTGAAGGACCAGCATCTAGATGGGTTCTGGGCAAGCGGGGAGCCGGCCTGATGGCCACCTTCCCCCTTCCCTCCCGGCCGCCAGCCGCGCACCTTGCACTCGACCTTCAGCGCCGGCTGGCACCCGCCGCGCCCTTTCTTGTCCTGCTCGCGGCATGGCAAGCGCTGTCCCTGTCGGGCCTTTTCCCTGCGCAGGTGCTGGTCCCGCCGACCGGGGTGGCACATGCCTTGTGGCAGCTGGCCGAAAGCGGAGAACTCACCCGCCACCTCGGCGAAAGCCTGTCGCGCCTGCTGCTCGGCTTCACCGCCGGAGCGCTTGCGGGACTGGCCTTCGGCACGACCATAGCCCTGTCGCGAGTAGCCGAGGCCGTGGCTTCGCCGCTGTTCCTCACACTCTGGCAGGTTCCGGTGATCGCCTTCGTACCGGTGCTGATCCTGTTCCTGGGGATCGACAACCCGTTCAAGATCACGGTCGTCGCCGTGGCAGCCTTCTTCCCGGTTGCCCTCGCGACCTTCGATGCCGTCCGCTCGGTTCCGCGCGGCCACTTTGAAGTGGCGCGGGTCTACCGCGTCCCGCTGACCGCACTTGTTCGGCGCGTCCTCGTCCCGGCGACTCTCCCCGCCGTACTCGTCGGCCTGCGCATCGCTCTGACCCGGGCCTGGGTCGTGCTCGTCGCAGCCGAACTCCTCGCGGCCGACAGCGGGGTTGGGCAGATGATGGAAATGGGCCGGCAGATGTTCCAGATCGGCGTGGTCATGGCCGGGGTGCTGGTCAGCGGACTGGTCGGCTTCGTGCTCGACCGCGCTGCCCGGGCCGCCGAAGCGCGCGCCACCCGGTGGAGGCGGGCATGAGCGGTCGCCGCCCCCTATCCCGCCCCGCGCGTTTCGCCCTCGGCGTAGTGCCCATGCTCGCCGTGCTGGCTTGGTGGCAGCGCCAGGCAGCGGCAGGCGGCTCCGGCGGGATCGCCTTCGCCTCGCTTGGCGATATCGCCCGCGCCGCCGGGGAACAGATCGCCAACGGTGCGCTTCAGACCGACGCTGTCGCCACCCTGTCGCACGCACTGATCGGCCTCGCCATCGGCGCCACGCTCGGCCTTGCGACCGGGATTGCCATGGCACTTTCGGCCTGGGCCGAGCGCCTGCTCGGGCCCTTGCTTCAGGCGCTGCGACAGGTTCCGATGATCGGCTGGTTGCCGCTGATCGCCCTGTGGTTCGGCACGGGCGAACAATCCCAGATCATCGTCGTCGTTATGGCCGCCTTCTTCCCGGCCATGCTCAATGCCCACGCCGGCGTAGGCCAGGTGGAGAAACGCCTGATCGAGGTCGGCCATGTCTTCGGGCTCACCTGGGGCCAGCGCCTGCGTCTGATCCTGCTGCCCGCCGCCCTGCCGATGCTGCTGACGGGCCTGACCCAGGCACTCGCCTTCGCGTGGATAGCGGCGATCGGCACCGAGATCCTGATGGGCTCCGGCGCCGGACTCGGCGTGACCCTGCAGGTCGCCCAGACCCAGCAGCGGCTCGATCTCGTCTTCGTCTCGGTCGCCGCGACCGCCGTTCTCGGCTTCCTCCTCAACCATTCCATCCGCCGCCTGCGGGCGTGGCTGCTCCACTGGCAGCCCGCCGGCATCTGATCGTGAGGCCCGAAATGTCCATCGAAGCCCAGCTGCACCACCCCGCCCCGTCGGCCGCAGAGCCGGTCCGCGGCGCTCTCGCCATCTCGGGCCTGAACAAGAGCTTTGCCATCGGCGGCCAGCCGCGCCCGGTGCTGGAGAACATCGACCTCGTCGTGAGGCCGGGCGAATTCGTCAGCATCGTCGGCGCCTCGGGCTGCGGCAAGTCCACGCTTCTGCGCCTGATCGTCGGCCTCGACGATGACTATGCCGGAGAGATCCGGCTCGACGGCGACCGGGTGACAGGCACCAGCCTGGACCGCGGGATCGTCTTCCAGGACCACCGCCTGTTCCCGTGGATGACGCTGGAGGAGAACGTTGGCCTCGCGCTCATCAACACCGGAGTGCCCAAGGCGCAGCGGGCGCGGATCGTCGCCGAACACATCGCCCTGGTGAACCTCAAAGGCTTCGAGAAGGCCTATCCCCACCAGCTGTCGGGCGGCATGGCCCAGCGCGCCGCCATTGCCCGCGCCCTCGTCACCGAACCGCGTCTACTGCTGCTCGACGAACCGCTCGGCGCGCTGGACGCGCTGACCCGGGTCCACGTCCAGAACGAGCTCCAGCGCATCTGGATGGCCCAGCGCTCGACCATGGTCATGGTCACTCACGACGTCGAGGAGGCGCTCTACCTTGGTGACCGGGTCATCGTCATGTCCCCCAACCCCGGCCGGATCCGCCGTATCGTCGAGGTGGACCTGCCCCACCCGCGCGACCGCCGCAGCCCACTTCTGCACCGCCTCAAGGACGAGATCCTGGCCGAACTGACCGCCGGCCCAGAGGCCGATCGCGCCCCGGGTGAAACCAGCAACCTCGTCCGCCTGCCCGCCCGCGAGGAGCGCTGAGATGACCGCCACCCTCGCCCGCCAGCCCGATCACCCGATCGATCCCCTGTTCGTGAACCGCTGGAGCCCGCGCAGCTTCACTGCTGAGCCGGTGCCCGACGCAGTCCTCGCCGCAGCCTTCGAGGCCGCGCGCTGGGCGCCCTCGGCGATGAACGCGCAGCCCTGGCGGTTCATCCTCGCCCGTCCCGGTGAGCCCGCCTGGCCGACCTTCACCTCTCTGCTTGGCGACCGCAATGCGCGGTGGGCGCCGCAGGCCTCAGCACTAGTCCTCATCGTTTCAGCCCGGAGGATCGACTTCCGGGGTGAGCCTGCCGACAATCCCTCGCACAGCTTTGATGCCGGCGCTGCCTGGGCCAACTTCGCCCATCAGGCGCTGCTGCTCGGCTGGCACACCCACGGCATCGGTGGGTTCAACCGCGACGCCGCCCGGCGCGAGCTCGCCATTCCCGATGCTTTCGCGATCGAGGCGCTCATCGCGCTCGGTCGCCGAAGCGGGCTGGAAAGCCTCCACGTCGATTTCCACGCCGGGGAAGTGCCCAATGGCCGCCGCCCCCTTGCGGAGAGCATCTTCTCCGGATCGTTCAACGGGTCGCCGCCCACTTTCGCCACCCCAACCGCCTCGCGCGAAATCGAAAGGACCGCGACATGATCGACGTCTATTGGCAACTCGACCCGGCAGCCGAACCGTGGCGGGGAGAGCCTGCGCTCCGCCCCAGCCTGCCCGAGCTCGTGCGCGATCTGCGCCGGCCCACCCAGAACCGCTATGATTTCTACGCCCAGGTCGCCACGGCAGCCGAGCAGACCGGCTTCGACGGGCTGTTTGTGGCACACCGCCGCCAGTCCGATGACAGCCGGATCATCGCCGCGGCCCTTGCCCGCGAGGTGCCGCGCCTGCGCCTGCTGGCGGAATTCCCCGCATCGGTCGGCTCGGCGGTCTATGCCGCCAAACAAGCGACGACCTTCCAGCGCGGGGCGCAGGGCCGGCTGGAATGGGCCATCGCGCCGGACGCCGATGCCCCCACCCGTGCCGCCGAGGGCGATTTCGTGGCGGACGAGGACCTCGCCGAACGCAAGGCCGAGTTCCTGACCGTCGCCCGCGGAGTTCACGGCACCCCGGGCTTTACCTTCAAGGGTAAGCACTTCGAAGTGGAGAACGGCGGCTTTACCGATCCGCTGACCCGCGGAGCCTTCCCGCTCGTCGTGCTGCAAGGCTCTAGCGAGGAAGATCTCGAGGTGTCGGCGCGCCTTGCCCATTTGCACCTGTTCGACACCCGCTCGTCTGCTCAGCTCGCCAGCCTGATCGAAGGGCTCGATGCACTAGCCAATGCTGCCGGTCGCAGGGTTGGATTCGGACTGCACCAGCCGGTTCTCGCCCGTCAGACCTCGGCCGAAGCGGAGCGGGACTTCGCCCGCAGCACCTTGCCTGAAACCACGCTGGTCGGCTCCTTCGATGAAGTCGCCGAAAGCCTCGCCCAGCTCGTCAGCCTCGGGCTCGACCGGCTGGTCCTGTCAGCCGACCAGCAGCTGGAGGGCGCCTATGCGCTCGGCCAGCACCTCCTGCCGCGGCTGCGCGCCCGGCTTTCCGTCACCCCCCGGGCCGCCGCCTGACCGGAGAAAGACCGATGAGCACCGAGTTCTACTGGCGCCTGCCCACGCACGGTTGCCATTCCAGCATCCGCCGTCACTCGATCGACCGGGGTGACTGGTCGGCCACGGACGCCCACCATATCGCCCCCGGCCTTGATGCCGCGGGCCAGAGTGACGGCCATTCCTACATCGATCACCTGGCCCAGATCGCCAAGGCGGCCGAGAGCGTCGGCTTCCTCGGCGGGCTGATCCCGTCCTTCCCCAACACCGACGATCCGTGGGTAATCTCGCCGCTGCTCGCGCGGGAGACCAAGGCTTTCCGCTTCATGATCGCCTACCAGCCCGGCTTCGGCAATCCGGTCCACTTTGCCCGGGCCTCCGCCAGCCTGCAGCGCGCGACCGGCGGTCGCAGCCTGTTCAACATCATCACCGGCGGCGGGGGCCACGCCCAGCTGTGGTGGGGCGACAGCTTCGATCACGACGACCGCTACGGCCGCACCAGCGAATGGCTCGATGTCTTCCGCGGGGTCTGGCAGAACGAGGACTTCAGCTACAACGGCCGCTTCTACCAAGTCGAGAACGGCGGCCTCCCCGCGCATTTCCGTACCGAGGAGTTCCCCGACCTGTGGTTTTCCGGCTCGTCGGAAGCCGCCCTCCAGGTCGCGGCGCGCCACGCCGACTATTATCTGTCGTGGCTCGAACCCTTCGACCAGCTGGCGGACAAGTTCGCCCGCGTGAAGGCGCGCACCGCCGCCCTCGGCGGCGAGCAGAAGGTCTCGGTCCGCGTCGATCTCGTCGCCCGCAAGACCGAGGAGGAGGCCTGGGCCGACGTCCGCCAGGGCTTCGAGAACGTGGCCGAACGCACCCGCGAACAGTGGCGCGGCAACCGCGGCGATTCCGTCGGCGCGGCCCGCCTCGCCTCGCTCAAGCCGACCGAAGCGCGCCACTGGGAGGACCTGATCATCGCCCCCAACCTGTGGAGCGGGTTCAGCCTGCTGCGCGGCGGCCCGGCGATCGGCATCGTCGGCTCCTACGAACAGTGCGCCGAACGGCTCGATGATCTGATCCGGCTCGGTGCTAACGGCTTCATCCTCGCCGGCACGCCGCATCTCGAGGAAGCGTGGCGCGTTGGCGAGGAGGTCCTGCCGCTGCTGGGCCACCAGGCCGGGGCATTGCTCGAGGCCGCCGAATAGACCTGCACCACAGCTTTGAGGGAGAAAGCCGCCGGGGATCGTTTTCCGGCGGCTTTTCCGTGCCCGCTTTCCGGGCCGTGCCTGGCTCGGTCTAACCAAAAGAAAAGGGGCGCCGCAGCGCCCCTTTTCCGTCCGGTTTTCCGGTCGCCCTCAGAACCGGTAGACCAGCGACGCTCCCCAGGTGCGGGGATCTCCGTACTGGACGATATCGCCGAGCACCGCCGTCGCCGGGGCGGAGTTCACCGCCGCGACCGAGCTGGCCGTGAACCCGGGCAGCGCGTGGTTGATGTAGCGCGTGTTCAGCAGGTTGTTGACGAAGAAGGTCGCGCTCAGGTGGTCGTCTGGCGCGGTCCAGGTGATCCGCGCATTGGCCAAGGTATAGCCATTCTGGCCAAGGTAGGAGCGCCCCGGATCCTGCGCTGCCTGCACGTTGACGTAGTAGTACTGGTGCGACTGGTAGCGCGCGTCGGCCGCCAGCTCGAGCGTGCCAGCCCGTCCGAGCGGCGCGGTGTAGCTCGCCCCTGCGTTCAGGGTGAAGTGGGGCGAACGGACGAACTCGTTGCCCGAGAAGTTCGCCCCGCCGTTGATCACTTGGAAGCTATCGAACTTGGTGTAGAGGAACCCCGCTGAGGCATTGAGCTTGAGGTTCTCCACCGGCTGGGCGGTAAAGTCGATCTCGCCGCCATTGACGTGGGCCTTGGCAACGTTCTGGAGATAGCTGGTCGAGGCACCGGCGACGGCCGGGTTGGGTCCGACCACGTTCACCTGCACGTTGCGGTAATCGTAGTGGAACAGGCCAAGGTTGAGCGTGGCCTTGCCATCGAACCAGGTCGACTTGTAGCCGATCTCGTAGGAGTTCAGCCGCTCCGGCGCGACCACGATCAGCGCGGCGGCGGCGGCCGCAGCGGTATTGAACCCACCCGATTTCACCCCGTGGGCGAACTTGAAGAAGACCAGGTTGTTGCGGTCCAGCTTGAGGCTCGGAGTCACGTCATAGGTCAGCGCATCCCAGGTCGGACGGTAGTGGGTGAGCGGGATCGTCCCGCCGCCGCCGAAGGTGCCGGTGTAGCTGTTCCACCACTGGCCAAGGTTGCTCCAGCTGACCCCAACGCCGGTCGGCAACGAGGCATTGCGGAAAAAGTCCAGCGTCTTGGTCTCGCGCGTCCAACGCAGGCCCGCGGTCAACTTCAACGCGTCGGTGATCGCGTAGGTCGCGCTGCCGAACACGGCGCCACTTTCAGCCTTGTGGCCATAGTCGATCGCCGAATAGGCCAGCGTCGGTGCGGTGGGGAGCCGGACTCCGGGTACGCTCGCCTGAGGCAAGGCGGCGGTATAGCTGTCCGAGTGGATCTTCTCGTTGAAGTAGAAAGCTCCGGCGATCCAGGTCAGCCGGCCCTGCTGCGGCGAGGTCAGCCGCAGTTCCTGACTCCACTGGCTGGCATAGGCCTTGGTGTAATTGGTCGAGATGCTGAACGGCGTATAGTCGCTGTCGCCGGTCGAGGTCTGGTCATACCGCTCGTAACCGGTGATCGAGGTCAGGGTGACCCAGCCCAGATCGTAGTCCAGCGTCAGGTTGCCGCCGATCTGGCGGTTGTTGGTGTACGCAGGGCTGTTCTCATTGATCAGGTTGATATCGGTCGAGGGCACGTAGCCGCTGCGGTAGACCCCGCTCGCGGCATAGCTCGCCGTGGTCCACAGGTCGCCGTCCGTATCATATTTGCGGTAGTGGAAGCTCAATTGCGCGGTCAGCGCATCGCTCGGACGGGCCAAAAGCTGAAGTCGGACCACGTCGTCCGAGATACGGTTGGCCTTTTGCCCGGTGAACAGGTTGGTAAACCGCCCGCCCCGGTTGTCCAGCCGGAACGACACGCGGGCGGCGAGCTTGTCGGGCACGATCACCGTACCCAGGCCGCCCTCGGCGATCTTGTCGTCGTAGCTGCCGTATTCCAGTTTGATGTAGTTGTTCTGGTCGCCGCTGGTCTTCGGCTTGGCGCTGATCACGTTGATCGCGCCGCCGGTGGTGTTCTTGCCCCACAGCGTCCCTTGCGGCCCGCGAAGGACTTCCACGCGCTCAACGTCGAACAGCGGCAGGCCGGTCGCACTGGCGTTGGAGATATAGACGCCGTCGAGATAGAAGCCGACCGGATTGGCAAGGTCGAGCTGTTGCTGGCCAGCGCCGACGCCGCGGATCCACCAGCGCGGGCGGCTGTGCTGGGTATTGCCGGCCGAAGCATTCGGTACCTGGAGCAGGACATCGCTGGCCGACCGGCCGACACCGGCCGTGATGAACAGGCCCTTCTCGAGTGCGGTCACTGCGGCCGGAACATCCTGCAGACGTTCCTCGCGACGCTGGGCCGTGACGACAATGTCCGCGACTCCCTCGTCGGAGGCAGCCTCTGCGTCAGAAGCGGAGGAATCGGCGGCGCGCGCCGGTGCCGAGGCCACAAGTGAAAGGGCGATGGCCAGCGCCGCGGCACTGGTCTGGGCGATGGCAGGCTTGTACTTGGACAAAGGATTTCCCCCCTGTAGGTTGGACGTGCCGCATGAGTGCGGGCTGCAGGGGGATGGTTAGCAAAGGCCATGCCAAACCAACTAAGGACTGTATTTCAATAGTATGCGTGACATCTGCGCAGGAAATTGCGGCAATTGCACCATTCACGTCGGAAGCCGTTGTTGCGTTTGCAGCATCGCTCGGCGATGGGTCGGCGCGCCGAGTGGGAGCTATTCGAACGGGTCGCCAAGCTCGATCGAAACGTTCGGCTGCGGCTGGCGGACGCGGCTGCCGGCGGGGACCGACCGGGTCAGCCACACATTGCCGCCGATAATCGAGCCCGCGCCGATCGTGATGCGCCCCAGCACGGTCGCCCCGGCATAGATCGTCACGTCATCCTCGACGATCGGATGGCGGGGTTCGTCCTTGACGAGCTTCCCTTCAGCGTCAGAGCTGAAGCTGCGCGCGCCGAGGGTCACCGCCTGATAGATCCGCACCCTCCGCCCGATGATCGCCGTCTGGCCGAGGACCACGCCGGTGCCGTGATCAATGAAGAAGGCTGCGCCGATTGTGGCGCCGGGGTGGATGTCGATCCCGGTACGCGAATGGGCGATCTCGGCAATGATCCGCGCCACCAACGGAGCGCCGAGGCGGTGAAGCTCGTGAGCGATCCGGCCGACGGCAAGCTCGTCCGCATCGCCGTGCTCATAGAACAGTTCCATCCGCACCTGCGCTGCCAGCAGCGGCAAGGCGGACTGGAGCGAGGCGAGGATGAAGGCGTCCTCGGTCTGCGGCGTCAGTTCGGGGGGACCAAGACGGATCGGAAACAGCGTCGCCGCAAGCATGTCGATGATCCGGGCTACCGCATGGCGCGAGGGGAAGCCGTGCGCGCCGTATTCCGCGTGCCGTTCGTTCGAGCCGCGCCAATCCTCGCGCGCCGCGCGCAGGCCGCGAACGGCGTCCACCAGTGCGCTCTCCTCGGCAATCCACTCCCCGGCCGTCCCCGTGGCCGGCGCCTGCGCCCTCTCCCCCTGAGGCATCTTACTGCTCCGGCAGGAAGTCCGGCACGGACAGATAGCGCTCGCCAGTATCGTAGTTGAAGCCGAGGACGCGGGCCTTGCCCGGCAGGTCCGGCAGCTTCTGGGCGATCGCCGCAAGTGTCGCGCCGGAGGAAATCCCCACGAGCAGGCCTTCGCGCTGTGCCGATTGCCGCGCCCATTCCTTCGCATCGTCCGGCGCGACCTGGATCACGCCGTCAAGCAACTCGGTCCTGAGATTGGCGGGAATGAACCCGGCGCCGATCCCCTGGATCGGATGCGGCGCCGGCGACCCGCCACTGATTACTGGCGAGAGGGTGGGCTCCACCGCATAGACCTTGAGCTTCGGCCAAGCCTGTTTGAGCACCTGCGCCACGCCGCTGATATGCCCGCCGGTCCCGACCCCGGTGATGAGGACGTCGATCGGCGCATCGGCGAAGTCGGCCAGGATCTCTCGTGCGGTGGTGGTCGCGTGAACCGCGATGTTGGCCGGGTTCTCGAACTGCTGGGGCACAAATGCACCGGGGATCTCGGCCGACAGCTCGAATGCCTTCTCAACCGCCCCCGCCATGCCTTTTTCGCGCGGGGTCAGGACGAACTGCGCCCCATAGGCCAGCATCAGCCGGCGGCGCTCCAGCGACATCGATTCGGGCATGACCAGGATCAGCCGGTAACCCTTCACGGCCGCCACCAGGGCGAGCCCGACGCCGGTGTTGCCACTGGTCGGCTCGACGATCGTCCCGCCCGGCTTGAGCGAGCCATCCGCTTCCGCCGCCTCAATCAGGGCCAGCGCGATCCGGTCCTTGATCGATCCGCCCGGGTTGGACCGCTCTGACTTTACCCAGACCTCGGCCTCATGGAACAGCCGGGACAGGCGGATGTGCGGGGTTTTCCCGATGGTCTCGAGAACAGACGCGGCGGTCATGCGCGGTACTCCTGCTGGAAGGAACTGGATCGTGTGGGAGCCGCCGTACCCGCCGGTGCGGGATGGACGACGTGATCGGCGCCGGGCCGCTCGGCGATCCGGAGCAACTGGCCAAGGAGGAACCGGCCGAACGGCCAGTCGCCCAGAGCGGACTCGGCGTTGATGTGGCCGGCTTCACCCGCATCAGCAAAACCGCAGCCCCAGATGCGGGCGAGGCGCCGCGCAGCCGAGCGCTTCATGTAGGGATCGTTGCGGCTGCCCACGACGATTGCCGGGAAGGGCAGTCGAACCGCCGGGGTCGGCGCGAAGGTCGCAATGCGCGGATCGAGCGGGTCACGATCGACCTCCGGCGGCGCTACGAGCAGCGCTCCGCGCACCGGTCCACCCGGCGCCGGCTGCTCAAGCTGCGCCCACCAGGCGACGGCCAGGCAGCCGAGCGAGTGGGCAACAAGGATCGCCGGCCGACCAGCCTCGCGGATCGCATGGTCAAGCTTGTTTACCCAGGTGTTGCGGTGCGGCCGCTCCCACATGCCGAACTCGACCCGGTGGCAATCGGGTAGCCGCTCCTCCCAAACTGTCTGCCAGTGGCCCGGCCCGCTGTTGTTGAGGCCCGGGACGGTGAGCAGCACGGGGCAGGAGGCGCTTTCCTGTTCGCAGTTTTCGGTCATGACTGGCTCCATCTTCATGAACTGCCGGTCGACTCGGACTACGTCCCGACGCTGTCATTTATATCTCAACCGATTTGATAGACATTAAACGAATGCTGCACCCACCTCAAGCTGAGCTTGAGCGCAGGGTGATTTGCTGGACTTCCGCCTTCACCTGAGCATTGCTGTTCCTCGTGAATCGCGGCGCACAAGTAACGTGCCGCAGCCCGGCCGCTGATGGTCCGGGCTTGTGGTGGTGGGAGCTGGCACTGGTGCCGTACCCAATGGAGAACCGCCATGAGCAAGGAAAATGCATCCGCGTCGCCTGACGCAACCGGCGCAATTGCCTCCCGCCCTCACACCAAGGCCAAACGCCTGCTTGAGCTACTGCGCACCGGATCAGGCGCCAGCCTCGAGGAGATGACGGATGCCACCGGGTGGCAGGCCCATACCGTGCGCGCGGCGATGACCGGGCTGCGCAGGAAAGGCCATGTCATCACGCGCCACGTCGAGGGCAACACCACGGTCTGGTCGATCGCCCCGGCTGGCAGCGATGCGGTGACCGAGGCGTCGGCATGAGCCGCTTGCACAGCAAGGTCGCGCGCGAGGTGGCCACCCTCGTCGATATGCCCTTGGCTGAGCTGCGCAAGGAATGGGAGCGGCGCTACGGCGCCGCTCCCCGCCACCGCTCGGCCGACCTGCTCCGCCGGGTGCTGGCGTGGCGCATCCAGGCCGATGTGTTTGGCGGGTTCGATGCCGCCACCCGGCGGATGATCGAGCGCGATGGGCCGGTTCAGCTGACGCCGGTGCCGGGCATGCGGCTCGCCCGCGAGTGGGCGGGGGCTCGCCATGAGGTCGTGGTGATCGAAAGCGGCGTGGTTTATGAGGGTGTGACCTACCGCAGCCTCTCGGCGGTCGCCAGGCACATCACCGGGATGAACTGGAACGGCCCGCGCTTCTTCGGCCTCAGGCAGGAGAACGAGCGGTGAGCTCCCGGCTGCGCTGTGCGATCTACACCCGCAAGTCGACCGACGAAGGGCTCGAGCAGGCGTTCAACTCATTGGATGCCCAGCGTGAAGCCTGCGAGGCCTATGTCTTGAGCCAGGCAGGCGAGGGTTGGGAATGCCTGCGCGAGCTCTATGACGATGGCGGCTGGTCGGGCGGCAACATGGACCGACCGGCGCTCAAGCGCCTGCTGGAGGACATTGCAAGAGGGCGGATCGACATCGTCGTGGTCTACAAGGTCGACCGGCTGACCCGCAGCCTGATGGACTTCGCCCGGATCGTCGAGGTTTTCGACGCACAGAAGGTCAGCTTCGTCTCGGTGACCCAGGCCTTCAATACCACCAGCAGCATGGGCCGGCTCACTCTCAACGTGCTGCTTTCGTTCGCCCAGTTCGAGCGCGAGGTCACGGGCGAGCGGATCCGCGACAAGATCGCCCAATCCAAGGCCCGCGGGATCTGGATGGGCGGGCATGTCCCGCTCGGCTATGATCTCGGTGACCGGATATTGATCCCCAGCCCGACCGAAGCCGAAACCGTACACCACATCTTCCGTCGCTATCTGGAGCTGAAATCCCTGCCCGCCCTGGTCCAGGACCTCACCGCCCAGGGCATCCTGACCAAACGGCGGGAAGCAAGGTCGGGCAACGTCCATGGCGGCATTCCATTCAACTGCTCCGGGCTGTCGCATATTCTCAGGAACCGGATTTACCGCGGCGAAATCGTTCACCGCGGCAAGGCCCATGCTGGCGAGCACGAGGCTATTGTCGATCGCGCGCTGTTCAAGGCCGTCCAGGACCAGCTTGCCGCCAACCATCATCGCCACCGCACCCGCAAGACCCGGGCAGCCGGCTGCCCACTCACCGGCAAGATCGTCGATGGCGAGGGCCAACCAATGCGGCCGAGTTTCAGTTACGGCCGGGGGAGCAGGACCTATCGCTACTATGTTAGCGTATGCCTCCTGCCGACCGGCAAGACGATCAGCGGCGGCAACCTCAAGGGCATCCGCCTTGCGGCATCGCGGGTCGAGCAGCTGCTCGTCACGTCCATCGCCGAACTGCTGCCAGCGCTGATCGGACCCGATGCGATCCTTGCCGCCGTTGTCCACGTCATTGCGAATGCGACACAGCTACGCGTCACCCTCGATGCTGGCCAGCTTGCCGGTGAAGGTCTCACGGTCGACGTCCTTTTCGACCGCATCCGTGATGAGATTGATCCCGACGCCCGGATAACCGATGGTCGGGTGGACCTCGTGCTGGCAGTCCCGACGAGCCGCAAGGGTCGGACTGTGACGCCCGGAATCCGGCGCAAGCGCGACAGCGCCGGCACTGATGGCTTGGCGGAGCTCATCCGGGCGGCGCATAAGAAACTCCGAGACCACCACGGTTCGCCGCTGGCACCAGACGAGCACGAGCAGATGCGCGCGCCGGCCGATGCCTGGACCCGCGACAGGATTACATTGGGACTACTGGCGCCAGACATCCAGAAGGCGCTGCTCCAAGGCACTCTGGCGAGCCCACCCAATCCCGATGCGCTGCTCGCCACGGGTCTGCCGCTCGATTGGCACGAGCAGCGGCGCATGTTCGGGATGGTCCAGTAACCCAGCCGGCTGGCCATTTGGGCCCGCCTGCTCGTACCTAATCCTGATTGGCCAACGCCGGCTTAGGCGCACACTCCGGAATGTCGAATTCCAGATTGAGATCGATGGAAGCGGTCATTAATCCACTGCAACCCTTCGTAACTAGAGCGAATCGACGATTCGTGCACCACCTCTTGGGACACGAACTATGCATAAGGAAATTCGTTGCGACTGGACCATGATTTCTGATGTGCTAGGCCTACTTCATCACTTACCGTTACCCCGTGAGAGTTGCGGCTGGACCACGATTTCTGATGTGCTAGGCCATCAAGCATCTGCGCGAAGCGGGTCTGTTGGTTGCGGCTAGACCACGATTTCTGATGTGCTAGGCCCGTCGGAACGGTGACCAGCATCGACGTGTCGTTGCGGCTGGACCACGATTTCTGATGTGCTAGGCCGCCAGGCAGCTCGTAGAGCGAGACGCAGTAGTTGCGGCTGGACCACGATTTCTGATGTGCTAGGCCATGTGCCATCACAACGTCTCCTCTGCATGGGTTGCGGCTGGACCACGATTTCTGATGTGCTAGGCCCCGGGCCGCGCGGTTCAGCGGCATAGAAGAGTTGCGGCTGGACCACGATTTCTGATGTGCTAGGCCAAGCGCAGGGGCGGTAACTGTCTCATTCGTGTTGCGGCTGGACCACGATTTCTGATGTGCTAGGCCCGAAACCGCCAAGGAAGCGGCAGAGGCCATGTTGCGGCTGGACCACGATTTCTGATGTGCTAGGCCAAACCGAACCACCGGCTGGTTGAAATCCTAGTTGCGGCTGGACCACGATTTCTGATGTGCTAGGCCCCTCCTCCATCTTGGCCTTGAGGTCGGCTAGTTGCGGCTGGACCACGATTTCTGATGTGCTAGGCCGGACTGCCAATGCAATGCGTGCGCTGGGCTGTTGCGGCTGGACCACGATTTCTGATGTGCTAGGCCAGGCTTCCCGCAAGGCCGAACGCCTTTATGGTTGCGGCTGGACCACGATTTCTGATGTGCTAGGCCCGCGTAGGGGTAGACTACACGGACTTTCCGGTTGCGGCTGGACCACGATTTCTGATGTGCTAGGCCCGATGCGGGATTAACTGGTTGAAATA
>Ga0068852_100000272_pt1 | contig 34507 bp, 32 predicted proteins | sample KBSCornC22_FD_66594 | JGI IMG/M metagenome (GOLD analysis project Ga0068852, IMG submission 66594) | Corn rhizosphere microbial communities from Kellogg Biological Station, Michigan, USA - KBS Corn C2-2 | ecosystem: Host-associated > Plants > Roots > Rhizosphere > Soil ... | reverse complement strand
CAGATATATAAAAAGCTCAACTACGATCCGGTCAAGGATTTTGCGCCGCTATCGCTGTTTGTGGTTACGCAAAATCTGCTGGTGGTCAATCCGACGCTGCCGGTCAACAGCGTCAGGGAGCTCATCGCATACGCCAAGGCGAATCCCGGAAAACTGAATATGTCGAATGCCGGCGCGGGTTTTCAAAGTCATCTCGCCGGCGTTCTCTTTACGCATGCAACGGGTATCGACGTGCACCACGTGCCGTATAAGGGCGGCGCTTCGCTGATAGCGGTGATGGGCAATGAATCGCAGTTTACGATTGCACCGGCGCCTTCCGTCATCAATCATGTGCGTTCCGGCCGCTTGCGAGCGCTTGCGAGCGGCGGGGAAAAGCGCTCGCCGCAAACACCGGACCTGCCGACCATAGCCGAAGCAGGCGTGCCGGGATACGTTTCGACAGGATGGACTGGATTGATGGCGCCGAAGGGAATTCCAAAGCCGATATTCGATAAGCTCTATGCGACGCTCGTCAAAGTCGTCAACAATCCGGCGACGCGCGAGCTACTCGAGCGCCAGGGCGGCGATCCGGTGACGAATACGCCCGCGGAATTCGTGAAATTTATTAACGAAGAATATGCGCGCTTCGGTCAAGCGATCAAACTTGCGAACCTTAAAGTCGAGTAGACGCACTGACCAAATACGTTCGCATCGGCTCTGCATTGGCATGCACGCTGCCATTTGACGCAGGACGCGGCTTCGCAAATGCCGCACGTTGTCGTCTCGCGAATAGCGCATAACGCGGCCGGCAAGGAAACAATCGGCGGCCGCTGCACGACCACGATACCCGCCAAAGCGATAGTTCTGTTCAGTTAAACTCGACACTCCGAACAATATCTGCGGGGAGCAGGCATGCTGATCGTCGATTCACAAGTACATATCTGGGGTGCGGACACACCTGAGCGGCCATGGCCGAAGCGCGCGGAGGCGCAACGTCCGGTACCGCTCACGGCCGACGATCTTCTGCGGGAGATGAACGAAGCGGGCGTCGACCGCGTCGTAATCGTGCCGCCGTCGTGGGAGGGCGACCGCAACGATCTCGGTATCGCTGCGGCGACTGCAGACCCTGACCGGTTTGCGGTGATGGGTCGCATCGATCCGCAGGACGCGCGCTCGCGCGGCACGCTCGCAAACTGGCGCAAGCAGACCGGCATGCTGGGTCTGCGCTTCACGTTTCATATTCCGCAGCTCGTGTCATTGCTGACCGAAGGCCATATGAATTGGGTATGGGGCGAAGCGGAGAAAGCCGGCGTCCCGATTTACGTGCTCGTGCCGCATCCGCTCGTACACCTCATCGACAAGGTCGCGCAAAAATATCCGGCGCTCAAACTCACGATGGATCATCTATCCATCCCGAGCGGCAAGAAAGATGCGGAAGCGTTCCGCGACCTACATATGCTGCTTGCTATCGCCAATCGTCCGAATGTGTCTGCGAAAGTGAGCGCGCTGCCGTCGTATTCGACCGGCAAGTATCCATATCCCGAACTGCACGGTTATGTCCGCCGTGTGTACGACGCATTTGGACCGAAGCGTTTGTTCTGGGGCACCGATCTGTCGCGCTCACCGATATCCTACCGCCAACACGTCACGCTCTTCACCGAAGAAATGCCGTGGCTTACGCCAGAGGACAAAGAATGGATCATGGGCCGCGGCGTTTGCGAATGGCTCGGGTGGGAGATCTGATCATGGCGAAGAAGACGAAAAAGACGAGTAAGACGAACGGTAAATTGTTGAGCAGCGGACACGATCCGAATCGCGTAATGCAGAACGGCGTCGCACGCACTCTCGGCATGCGCATCGTGTCGATGACGAAAAAGAAGATCGTCGCCGAGATGCCGATTGACGAGCGCCATATGAATCGTAATGGCCGCGTCAACGGCGGCGCGCTCATGGCCTTCGCCGATGCGATGGGCGCAGTCGGCACCGTGGCTAATCTGGCGCCGGGATTCTTTACGACAACGCTGGAATCCAAGACGAACTTTTTCGCGGCGGGCGCCGGTCCGATTATCAACGGCGTGTCAAAACCCCTGCACATCGGACGCAGCACGAATGTCTGGCAGACGCGCATCACGAATGCCGACGGGCGCCTCGTCGCGATCGTGACCCAGACGCAAATGGTGCTGTCGCCGAGAGCGGAGGGCGGCAATAAATAAGCGCGGTGCCCGGCGCGATTGCAGGCGAGTGCTTTCATCGGTTATTTCGCGTTCATAGACCAGCACTCGAACTCGGCACACAATCCCTGGACCCGGCGATGACGCCCGACCGGGCGCGGACGTGCGATGGATAGGATGCCGAATTTCTTCGAAGCGCTCGAGTCATTTGACAGCACGCAAGAGAGTTTCGACAGCCGCTACTATAAGCCGGCGCCTGACGACTGGCTGCTTGCGGTAACGGACGTGGAATCGTCTACGCGCGCAGTTGAGCAAGGCCGCTATCAACTCGTGAACATGGCAGGTGCAGCCGGCATCGCGGCCGTGCGTAACGTCTGCGCCGGCGAAACGATTCCATTTCTATTCGGCGGCGACGGCGCGGTGCTGCTCATTCCGCCCGCGTATGGGGACGACGCGCGCACGGCGCTTGCGCAGACCTGTGCGTTCGCACTCGCAACGTACGACCTCACGCTGCGCGCAGGCGCCATGACGGTCGGCGAAATCAGGCGGCGCGGCCGCGAAGTGCTGGTCGCCCGCTACGAGCCGACGCCAGGCAATTCGTTCGGTGTGTTTCTCGGTGGCGGTGTGCAACTCGTCGAAGGCGCGATCAAAGGCCGCGATGCATCGCTCGCTTCGAACGCGATTGCGATTACAGCTACATCCGGCGGCGATCCGGATCTAAGCGGCTTGTCGTGCAGATGGGAGCCGCTTAGATCGGTGCGCGGCAAGATGGCCGCAGTGATCGTGAGTGATGCGGCGGATCTGCGCGAAGCGCACGACCGGATACTCGCAATCGCCGATCCGGACGGGCGCAGTGTCAAGCCCGTGCGGTTCGAGAATTTGAAGCATAAATGGCCGCCGCGTACGCTATTGCTCGAAGCGCGTGCCATCGGCGGTCGCCTGCCGCTCGCGCTGCGCGTGGCGAAACTCGCCGTCGAGACGTTCATCGCGTGGCTGATGTTCAGCACAGGTAAGCGCATTGGAGGTTTCGATCCTCAACGCTATACGTCGGAAATGACGCGCAACACCGACTTCTCCAAGCACGACGATACGCTCGCGATGGTGCTCGACTGCCCGTCAGAAAGAATCGAATTAATTCGCGCGCATCTGGACGAGCGCACCGCGCGCGGCGAACTGCACTACGGCATCCATGTCTCAGACACGGCGCTGATGACGTGCCTTGTTCAATCAGCCAGCGATTATCACCATGTACACTTCATCGACGGCAACGACGGTGGATACACGATGGCTGCACGCGAAATGAAGGCGCGCATTGCCGCGCGTGCGGGATCAAAGGCGGAAACTGCGGTAGCGCCCGGCTGAGCGCGCGGGTTTAGCTTACGCAGACGGATAGGCCGACTTTACAACGCGGCCGCTCGCTTCGACATACCAGCGTTCGCTGATCAACGGTTTACCTGCAAGGCGCTCAGCCATCCAGTCGGCGACGAGTCCTGCGGGCAGCGGCCCCAGATGCGCCGACGGCACATTCCCGACCGAATGGCGTGAATCCTGATAGATAACGAGCTGTTTGGGACACTGGAGTGATGCAAGGAGACGCTCCGTGTGGACGAGCGGGCTCAATTCATCGGCTTCCCCGGCGACGCATAAGTACGGAACGCGGATGTTATCGGCGTGCCCTTCCCACGTGAGCGTCTTGCAGAATTCATCGAACTCCGTCTCGTCGTAATAGCCGGCCATATACATGAAGCGCCGCTTGAAGGTCGGCGATGCTTCCTCGAATATCGTATGGCATCCGGGTTCGAGGCAGGTCGATGTCACCGCACAAGCGTGAAAGCGCGGCTCGTGGCTCACGACGATGGTCGCAAAGAAAGAGCCGAAGCTGCTGCCGCCGACACCGATCTGCGAAGGCTCGAACTCCGGGCGCTTGAGCATCCAGTCAGCGACGAGGCGCGCCGCTTCGATCCAGTTCGGCATACTCACCGTCGTGCCGAGCACGCGCGCTTCATATTGGCCGGGACCTTCGAGCGAGAGGACGGCTATTCCGCGCTGCAGCCAGCGGTCGCCGTACATCGAGACACTTGCTTCCTTGAACCCATCCATGCCGGGTATCCACCAAACCGCCGGCAGATGGCCGGTCGTGTAGCCGGGCGGAAAATGCAGCCAGCCCGGCAGGGTTTTGCCCTGAAAAGGAATCATCACCGCTTCGACCGTGTGATCGGCATGATGCGTGTAGCGCGTGTAACAGTCGCGCTTGCGCTCGTTCAGCGCGATGTTCTTTTCACTGTTTTCATCCAATACCCATTGCGCGGCGGCATAGTGGATCGCCGCAAAGAAATAGTTGTGGCGTGCGGTAACAGCAGCACCCGCTTCATCCGCCGCTCGCGCTTTGGCTTCGCGCCGCCGTGCGGCATTCTCGAACGCCGGAGACAGGTCAGCATACTTTTTGACTTTTTCGCGGATTGCGGCGAAATCGGCATTCGCCTCCGGACCGCACGGAAGGTTATAGCTAATCGTGCGCGGCTGATCCCAATCCGGCCCGACGGCGCGAATCGTGTTGTCGAGCAGCCAGCGCTGATCGGTCCAGCGCCGGGTGACAATTTCATGCGACGGGGACGGCGTTCGTTTGGTCATTGCATGTGCGCCCGCACGAATGCCGGGCGCCGTCTTTATTTGGATGCGCCGATGGCCTTGTTGACGCGCGGCATCACTTCAGTGGCCATCAGTTCCATCGAACGCCTGGCTAAGGCCGGGTCCACCCAATCCATTCCGGCATACACGAGCTCGCCGAAATCGCCGACCTCCTCGCGCAGCTTCAGGATCTGATCGACGACGCTGTTTACTGTTCCACATAACACCAGACGGTCAACCATGTAGTCGTCCGTTAGCTCACGGTCGTCCTGCCCTTCATGCGTTTTGAAAATGATATGCCGCTTGGAGATCATCATTTTCTTGAGCAGCATATTCCAGTAATAGCGGTACGGGCTGTTGGCGTCATTGCGGCCATACTTCATTGCTACCTTTTCGTCATCAGCGACAAAGATGGTGCGCGCCACGCGCCAGTCGCCGACATCGGCAACAAGTCCGGCCCGGCGCTTACCTTCGACGTAATTCGTCCAGTGGCTGGGCAGCCATTGCTTCAGTAGGAAATTCGCGGAAAGCGGATGAAAATCGCGCTCGCCCATCGCGATAACGCCTTTCGAGAATGGCGCGACGACCGTGCCGACGATTTCGGGCCGCGGCTTCTGATACGGCTTGTACATCACCCCGCGCTGTATCTCGGCGACACTCGTCTTCTCTGTGGTTACCTTGAAGCGATTGCCCGGCAGGTCGATGTTGTAAGGTGGATCCCGTTCCCATATGGCGAGAATCACATCGATCGAGTCGGCGAAGAGTTTATTGCGGTCTTCCTGCAGCATGCCGAGCGCTTCCGCATCCGACGACAGCGCGCCGGGGCTCACGCCAAAGATGAAACGGCCATGCGAAAGGTGATCGAACATCGCGGCATGCGAGGCGATCAACGTCGGGTGCGAGTGCGATAGATTCGATGTCCCGGTTGCGAGCTTAATGTTCTTCGTCGCGTGTATGACTGAGGCAAGAAAGATGAAGCTATTGGTGACGTTCTCGGATTTTTCGGTCAGGTGTTCGCCGACGAACGCATCGTAAAAGCCGAGTTTATCGGCGAGGATGATTGCTTCGCGGTCCTCCTCTAGCGTTTCTGCGGGCGGACGGTGCGCCGGGTGCATCGGCATCGTGAAGTAACCAAGTCGCATGAAAAACCTTCCTTTGTCGTCAAACGTGTCGCTGCGGGAATCGCGATGATAGCAGCGCGAACCAGCCAGTGAACAGAAAGCAGCGGTTCACGCAGTGACGCAAATTGCATTGAGAGGCGATTGGCTGCACATGCGGCGCAAGTCATTTGCGACCATCGATCGTGTATTACTCGGGTTTTATGCCCGCATCGAGCGCGACCTTCGCCCACTTGGCTGTTTCACTTTCGATGAAGCGTGTGAATTCCTCCGGTGTATTCCCGACCGGGTCTGCGCCATCTCCGAGAAGCCGATCCTTCACATCGGGTGACTGCAGAATGCGTGCAATGTCGCCATGTAGTTTCGCCACGATGTTTCCCGGCGTGTGAGCGGGCGCGAGTACACCGTACCACTGCACAGCGTCGTACCCTGGCAATGCGGCTTCTGCGATAGTTGGTACGTCGGGCGCAGCCGCAGTGCGATGCGCGCTCGTCACGCCAAGCGCTCGCAGCCGGCCGCTGCGCACATGAGGGATACCAGTCAGTGCAGTCGCTGCCATGACAGTGATGTGGCCGGCAACCAAGTCGATGATGGCGGGCGCCGAACCCTTGTACGGTATATGTACCATGTTGACTTTCGCCATGCTGCGGAAAAGCTCCATCGCGAGATGAGGATTGGTGCCGGTACCCGGCGAGCCGTAGCTCAACTGGCCGGGATGTGCGCGTGCGAATGCAATCAACTCCCTGACCGTTCTAGCAGGCACTGATGGATGAACTACCAGGATGTTCGGTAGCGAGGTAACCTGCGTGATAGGGGCGAAGTCTCGGAGTGCGTCGTACGGCATCTTTTTGTAGATCACCGGGTTGGTGGCGAGCGTCGATATCGCCATCAGCAGGGTGTAACCATCAGGCGCGGACTTCGCCACGACATCACCGCCTATCAGCGTTCCAGCGCCCGGTCGATTGTCGACGACGACTTGCTGACCCAGACGTTCACTGAGTTTTGGCGCGATGATGCGTGCAACAATATCCGATCCGCCGCCTGCACTGGACGGAACGACCATGCGAATCGCGCGCGACGGATAGCTGGATTGCGCGAAACCGTTTTGTGCCGTCGCGACGCACAACAGGCCCGCGAGCAGCACGCGATTTGTAAGTTGGTGAGGCATACGCAGGCGCAATTTACCGTCTGGCCGTACGCTTGTCGAACATCCGCGGCCGTATCAACAATGATGCGACCTATAATCCGCCAACGGAAAGAAACGGAGCACGGCTTATGAACGGACAACTCGAGGGTAAGGTCGCGCTGGTCACCGGCGCGGTGCGGCGCAATGGACGCGCGATCGCACTTGCACTTGCGCGGGAAGGGGCGGCAGTCGTCATCAACGCGCGCAACTCACAGGACGAGGCGAACAGCGTGCGCGGCGAAATCGAATCGCTCGGCGCAACGGCGCTCGTCTGCATGGCCGACATCACCGATGAAAATGCAGTCGAACGCATGTTCGGCGAGATCGTCGCGCGATTCGGCCGCCTCGACATCCTCGTTAACAATGCAGCCGATCGCAGCCAGATGCCATTCACGGAACTGACCGCCGCGCAGTGGCGCCACATTGTCAGCATCATTCTCGACGGCGCTTTCTTCTGCTCGCGCGGCGCGCTGCGACTCATGATCAAGACAGGGTGGGGCCGCATCGTCAACATTACCGGTGATGGGCATCACATGGCGACCTATGTGAACCGCGCGCACACGGCGGCTGCGAAGGCAGGATTAGAGGGGCTCACGCGTTCACTGGCGATCGAATTTGCAACCCGCGGCATTACGGTGAACGCCGTGTCGCCCGGCCGCATCGGCGGTGAGCGCTCGAAGACGTCGGGCAGTGCGCCGCATGCAGACCTGGTTCCCCCTATCGGTCGCACCGGTGTGCCCGAAGATGTTGCCGAGGCAGTGCGATTCATCTGTCTGCCGGGCTCGAGCTTTATCACGGGACAGACGTTCCACGTGAACGGGGGTCAGTTTCTTCCCTGAAGCCCGGATGCAGACACGCAAATATGCAAGCACCATCGGCGTCTTGCTAGTATTCGGATAACCGCGTAGCCTTTTCGAACGATCGCCGGGCTATAACACAACTGCGATAGAACTTCGCGTGAGCGAAGCGCGGCTCGGTGTATGCCGTCTTGTCATCGAGGAAGAGCGATGAAATTGCACTTCGCCATGCTTGTTTGTCTGCCGTCATCGCGGCGCGCGGCGAGCACGTCCGCTCGATTCAAACAATAAAACCCAGATCTGCTCACGCTCACGAGCACACGGAGGACATATGGAAGATAAAGGTTTCGACCGTCGAGCTTTTCTCAAGAGCGCTGTGGCCGGCAGCGCTGCCGCAGCAACTGTCAGCCTCCCGCAAGCAGCCGATGCGCAGAAGCCGGCAGCTGTTGCGCCCGCGGGTGACGGCTATACCTATTTCGGGCCGGATGAGGCTGCGTTTGTCGAGGCGCTCGTCGATCACATGGTGCCTGCGGATGAATTAACTGCGAGCGGCACCGGACTCGGTTTACATATTTTTATCGATCGCGCCTTAGCCGGCAGCTGGGGAAAAGGCGACCGCTTGTATATGCAGGGACCGTGGAAACCCGGTGTGCCGAGTCAGGGCTATCAGCTTCCGCTTACGCCGGCGGCTCTTTATCGCGCCGGCATCGCGGCCACGAACCGTCATTGCATGAAGACATACGGCAAGCTCTTCGATCACATCAGTGAGAGCGAGCGGGAAGCGGTTCTGCGCGATCTCGACAACGGAAAGCTGGTGTTCGACGACGGTCCGCCCTCGCGCGTTTTCTTTGCAATTGTTTATCAGACAGTCATGGAAGGCATGTTCTCGGATCCCATTTACGGCGGCAATCGCAATAAGGCGGGATGGAAGATGCTGGGGTTCCCCGGCGTCCTGGCGGTCCATCAGCAAAACATTACGAACTTCAAGAACAAGAAGTTTCCCGGCGAGCCGATGGGCATCGCGGATATGAGTTGAGAGCGCTGACAACGAACACCCACGTGTTTCATTTTGTTAGGCACTCTAGGGAGTACACATGGCGAAAAAACTGAAAGAAGTTGATGTCGTGCTTGTTGGTCTGGGCTGGACGGGCGGCATACTCGCGAAAGAACTGACGGAGGCCGGCTACAAAGTGGTCGCGCTCGAACGCGGCGCGATGCGCACCACTGAAAACGATTTCGCAGTTCCAAAAATTCGCGATGAGCTGCGCTACGCGAACCGTCAGGATCTCATGCAGGACACGGCGCGCGACACACTCACCATACGCAACAATCCGTCGCAGGAAGCGCTGCCCATGCGCAGGCTCGGCTCATTCCTTCCCGGCGAAGGCGTCGGCGGCGCCGGATCGCATTGGAATGGTGTGACATGGCGATGGGCGGACACCGAGTTCCGCATACGCAGTCTGTATGAAGAGCGGCACGGCAAGAAATACATTCCTGCCGACATGACGATCCAGGATTGGGGAATTACGTACGCGGAGCTCGAGCCGTATTACGATCGGTTTGAGTACACGGCGGCGGTATCGGGCAAGGCAGGAAACTTGCGCGGCACGAAACAGCCGGGCGGCAATCCGTTCGAAGGCGCGCGTGCGCGCGAGTATCCGCTGCCGCCGCTTGTCTCGAGCCTTGCGGGGGACCTCTTCAGCACCGCAGCAACCAATGCGGGATTCAACCCGTTTCCCTGTCCGACCGCGAATGCATCGCGCGCATACACCAACCCGGATGGCGCGAAATTCGGCGGCTGCCAGTACTGCGGCTACTGCGAGCGCTTCGGCTGTGAATCAAATGCGAAAGGCAGTCCGCACATTACGGTCATCCCGATTGCAATGCGTAATCCGAATTTCGAGCTGCGCACGTATTCCTGGGTCACAAAGGTCCTCAAGGACTCGGATGGCAAGCGGGTCACGGGCGTCACCTATACGAACACGCTCAACGGTGAAGAACTCGAACAACCCGCCGGACTTGTCGTGTTGTGTGCCTACGCTATCAATAACGTGCACTTGATGCTGCTGTCGGGCATCGGGGCGCCGTACGATCCTGTCGCGCAGAAAGGCGTCGTCGGCAAGAACTATTGTTACCAGACGGGCGCCAGCGCGACACTTTTCTTCGAGGGCAAGTATTTCAATCCATTCATGGGAACCGGCGGGCTCAACGCGCGCACTGACGATTTCCATACCAACTGGGATTTCGACCGCGGCCCATTCGGTTATGTCGGCGGCTCTACGCTGACCGGCGGCATGACGAACGGCAGACCCATCGGCTACCGTCCAGTGCCGGCCGGGACGCCGCGCTGGGGCAAAAAATGGAAAGCAGAATCCGCCAAGTGGTACAACAGCGCAATGACCGTCGGTTCGAGCGGCAGCGTCATGGCGAACCGCTACAACTACTACGATCTCGATCCCACTTATCGCAATGCGTTCGGGCTGCCGCTCATGCGCATGACGTTCGACTACAAGGAAAACGAGCACAAGATGTCGCGGCACATGGCGCAGGTTATCAACGAGCTCTCAAAGTCGATGAATCCCACTTCGATGAATCCTGCTTCGGCGCGTACCGACCCCTGGACGGTGGTGCCGTATCAGAGCACGCATAACACGGGCGGCACCATCATGGGCACTACACCGGCGACCAGCGTCGTCAACAAATACCTGCAGAGCTGGGACTGTCACAATCTTTTCATCATGGGTGCGAGCGTGTTCCCGCACAACTCTGCTTATAATCCGACGGGCCCCGTCGGCGCACTCGCTTATCGTGCTGCGGATACTTTGAAGAACGTCTATCTGAAGAAACCGGGTCCGCTCGTCTCTGCCTGAGCGACCGCACAAGTGAGTTAGTACACAGCGGCCGCCAGGGCGACAGCGGGCGCTCGTCTACAAACTTCCTAGGGCGCGACGATTGCGCGCTTCCATCACGGAGATTTGAAGTGTCATGGCAGTAACGCTCGGCTATTCCGCGCTCAACAGCGCGCTTACCATGTGCGAGGCAATCGACCTCCTCGAGCAGGCGCTGACGCATGAAGCCGCTGGCAAAACCATGGTGTCCCCCAAGTACGTAACCGAATTCGACGGCGGATCCATGCGCGTCCTCGTCGCCGCGGATCATGCAGCCGGTTATTTCGCAACCAAGGCTTATCACATCATTCAAGGTGCGGGTGTGCGCTATGTCGTCACGCTGTATCGGCTGAGTGACGGTGAGTTGCTGGCAATGCTCGACGGCCAGATTATTACGGACTTGCGCACGGGCGCGGCCAGCGGCGTCATTGCGCGTCGGGTGAAGATAGACGGTGCGGTTTCCGTCGGCATCCTCGGGTCCGGCAATCAGGCGCACACTCAACTCGAGAGCATTGCCGCCGTTTATAACGTCGAATCTGCGGATGTCTACAGTCCCACTGTGCAAAACCGCGAGGCTTACGCGCGCGACATGTCGGCGAAGCTCGGCATCAAAGTCAAAGCGGTGTCCTCCGCGGAACAGGCCGCGCGCGGTCACCAGGTGGTGATCGCAGCGAGCAGTGCGCGCGGCAGCGAACCCATACTGCGCGGGGCGTGGCTCGGCGAATGCAGATTGCTGTGCGCAGTCGGCAATACACGGGCGCAATTCGCGGAGGCGGACGCCGACTCTTTTCGCAACGCCAGGCTCGTCGTCGTCGATTCATGGCACGCCATTGAAGAAGCCGGCGATTTGCGCCAAGCGGTCGCTGCGGGCGCGCTGCCCGAAGCAAAGCGCGCGAGTCTCGCGCAGATCGTCACGGGTGCGGTAACGGCGCCGGATTCAGGACTCGTTGCTTTTAAATCAGTCGGCACGGCATTGCAGGATCTTGCATTAGCGGTGCGCTATTACCAGTTGCTCGCAAAAACCGCAGGTGTCCCGGTTGCAGACGATCTGGCAAGACTGCGTTAGCCGTAAAATAGCCGGCCAACAGGAGATCTCATGGATACAGCTTCTAAAGGAACTGAAACGTCGATTACGCTCAAGGGTGTTATGCAGGCGCCCGTGACGCCGCTTAAAGATGACGGCAGCTTCGATGCCGCCGGCTTCGAGAAAATGGTGGACTTCCATGTGCGTAACGGAGCGCCGGCCATCGCATGGCCTCACCACAAGGCGGAATCACTGAACTTGACGATCGCCGAACGCAAGCTCGGAGCTGAAGTCGCCGTCAAGACAGTCGCTCGACGCGTGCCGGTCTCGATCTTCACCGGTACGATGTCGGAAGAAGATTCGCTCGATATTGCGCGGCATGCAAAAAAAATTGGCGCGGACATGATTCTCGCTATTTCGCCGTATTGCCGCCGGCCGACGCAGGATGAGATCTTCGATTCGATGGTTCGCATCGGCACCGCGACGGATCTGCCGCTCCTCACTTACAACTCGCCATGGCGCAACGGTGAAGGTGTTGAATTCACCGGCGAGCTTACACGGCGTCTCATCGAGCGGCTGCCGAACTACATCGGTATGAAGGATGCCAGCTTCCACAGCGAGAAATTTCTCGAGATCTCACGTGTGGCGCTGTCGATGCGGCCCGGTTTCGCGATCATCATGGGTGTGGAGCATCTGCTTGCCTCCTATCCGCTCGGCGCTTGTGGCTCATTCTCGTCGTCCGGCGCCATCGCACCGAAGCTCTGCAATAAGTTTTTCGCATCGCTCGTCGCGCACGACTGGCCGACCGCACGCGAGTGCCAATACAAGATTTCGCGGCTGTGGCGCCTGTTCAAGGAGCAGTACCCGTCGTCGCTCAAAGGCGCGATGATCATGATGGGCCGGCCCGTCGGCCCGACGCGCTCGCCACTGCCGACTGCCACCAAAGAGCGCATCGATTTCCTGCGGCAGCAGCTCGAGGAGCTCAATATTCTGCAGACCGAGCCTATCGGCTGGTAACGATCAATCAATCATCCACACAGCGACAGTTATGACTAACTTCAAACCGGGTTTCGTCCATACGCCAGTCACGCCTTTCAAGCGCGATCACAGCATCGACTACGATCAGTACGCAAAAGTCATCGACTTCCACCTCCGCAATGGCGCCGAAGCGCTTGCATTGCCGATGCCGCAAGGCGAGGACATGAGTCTTACTGATCCTGAGCTGCGCAAAGTCATCGAGTTCGGAATCAATGAAGTGAAAGGCCGCGTGCCGGTCATTGCGCATGTGAGTGATGCAGGCACCGCGATTGCGGTAGAGCGCGCACGCCACGCAGAGCAGATGGGTGCAGCAGCGATTGCTTCCCATCCGCCATACTTCTGGCATCCAAAACCCGCAATGGTCGTGGAGCACCTCGCGCAGATCGGCACGGCAACCAAGCTGCCATTTTTTGTCTGCAGTCCACCCGTCGAAGACGTGGGCACGCCGCTGACAACGGAGATCGTGCTGCAGCTTATCGACCGCGCGGGAAATCTTGCGGGTGTGATCGATGCCAGCATGGACTGGGTATTCATGGTCGAGGCCGTTTCGCTCGGACGCGGCAAGCGGCCGGGCTTCCAACTCGTGACCGGCACCGATTACATGGTGTCTGCGGGAGTCATCGGCGGCAGCGGAGCCTTTTCGCCGCTCGCGAGCGTGGCGCCGAAGCTCGCACGCAAGCTCTACGACGCGTGCGCCGGTCAGCAGTTCGTCGCTGCGAGGAAGCCGCAGGAGGATATGGCGTCGTTGCATCATCTCGTTAAAGGCGCCGGTCTGGCGGGACTGAAAGCCGCGATGCGCGCGATGGGCCGCGAGTGCGGGGTCCCTCGTCCGCCGGCGCGTGCGCTTGGCGAAGTCGAATACGGCAGGCTGATGGAACATGTGAATGCCATGACGTTCCTCGCTGCCGAACCGCGGGGCTGGTAACGGCGAACGCGCAGCGCGATGCCGCGCTTTATCATCGCGATCACGCTCGCGCTGTCGGCGTCGGCTGCAAATCACGCGACCGCTGAGCCTTATCCCGTCAAGGTCATACGCATCGTTACCTCAGAGCCGGGCGGCGGCAACGATCTCGTCGCGCGCATTGTTGCGCAAGGGTTGACTGCGAATCTTCGTCAGCAGGTGATCGTCGAGAATCGCGGCAGCATTGCGATCGAAGTCGCGCTCAAAGCAACGCCCGACGGCTATACACTGCTCATGTACGGGTCCAATGTATGGCTGCTACCGTTTTTGCGCGATAACGTCCCCTGGGATCCGGTGCGGGATTTTGCTCCGGTTACGATCGCAGTAAGTCTGCCTAATATCCTCGTGGTGCATCCATCGCTGCCGGCTAAATCGGTCGCGGAACTCGTAGCGCTCGCAAAAGCGCGACCCGGCGAATTGAACTACGCGGCCGGTACGCTCGGCGTATCGCCGCATCTCGCTGCCGAGCTATTCAAGGCGATGGCGGGTGTCAACATCGTGCAGATCCCGTACAAGGGCGGCGGTCCTGCGCTCAACGGTCTCATCGGCGGCCAGACTCACGTGATGTTTCCAAATGCGGGTTCGGTCATGCCGCACCTCAAGGCCGGACGCGTGAGAGGTCTGGCGGTGACCACGCCGGAGCCGACGCCGCTCGCGCCGGGGCTGCCGACGATTGCGTCCTCCGGTGTGCCCGGTTACGAATGGATTTCGACGATCGTTATGTTTGCGCCGTCCAGGACACCGTCCGCTTTGGTCTCTCGACTGAACCGTGAAATCGTCAACGTGCTCAACACCGGTGAATCCAGACAGCGCTTATTCAGTTCAGGCGCCGAGGTCGTCGCCAGCTCGCCGCAGGAGCTAGCGGCGCGCATCACATCCGACATGGCGAAAATGGGCAAGGTCATCAGAGACGCTGGAATCCACGAATGAATCGGCTTTGAAAGCGATGATGGCATGGCGCTGCATAACCGTCTCGGCGGGAGCCGTTGCAGCAGCGCTCGCCATGCAGGCGACGGCGGCAGAATATCCGGATCATCCCGTGAGACTCATCGTGCCGTCGACGCCCGGCGGCGGCACCGATCTTTCGTCGCGCATGGTGGTACCCAAACTTGCCGAGTATCTCGGTCAGCAGATCGTGGTCGACAATCGCGGCGGCGCGAGCGGTAACATCGGTGCCGAGCTGGCTGCACGCGCGGCGCCTGACGGCTATACGCTGCTTGCTGCTATCGCGTCGCTCACGAGCAATCCGGCGCTGATGAAAAAAGTTTCATACGATCTCGCGCGTGACTTCGCACCGGTCTCGATGACGGTCACAGTACCGAACATACTCATCTCGCATCCGTCGCTGCCGGCGAAAAGCCTGAAAGAGCTTATTGCGTTCGCGAAATCGAGGCCGGGCCAATTGCAGTACGGATCCGCAGGCGTCGGCAGCATGCCGCACCTGATGATGGAACTGTTTTTGAACATGGCGGGCGTGCGCATGATTCATGTCCCGTACAAGGGCGCAGGCCCGATGCTGGTTGATGTCGTGGCTGGCCATATACCTGTCACCGCGTCGAATATCCTCAGCACTTTGCCGCTGATCAAAAGCGGTCGTGTACACGCGTATGGCATGACCAGTTCAAAGCGATCGAGCGCGGCGCCCGATATTCCAACCATTGCGGAAGCGGGATTGCCCGGCTACGAAGCGGTCACCTGGTTTGGACTGCTGGCGCCGGCCGGCACGCCGCGCGAGATCGTAGTGAAGCTGCACGCCGGCGTTGCGCGTGCCATGCAAGACCCGGCCTTGCGTAAGCGATTCATCGATGATGGCGCCGAGCCCACGCCGAGCAGTTCACCCGAAGAATTTGCAGCGCTGATACGCGCCGAAATCGCGAAGTGGACAAAGGTCATCAAAGCCGCCGGAATTCAGCCTGAGTAGCCGCGAAATCAAGTCTCCGGCTTGATGCCGGCATTTTTGACGAGGGTACCGAATTTCTGCACCTCTACGCGGAAAAATTTGGTGAATTCCGCCGACGAATCGCCGAGCGGACGGAAACCTTGTTTCTCGATAATGTTGCGGATATCTGCGCTGCGCAGCACCTCCGCGAGCACTGAATTCATGCGCGCAATGATCGGCGCCGGCGTCTTCGCGGTCACGAACATCGCAAACCATGCGGTTACGTCGAAGCCGGGCAGCCCTGACTCCGCGATCGTCGGAATGTCCGGCGCGAGCGGCGAGCGCACGATGGAACTCACGGCGATACCGCGCAGCCGTCCCGCGCGCGCGTGCGGGAGCATATACGGTGTCCCGCCGAACAGCATTTGCGTCTGACCTGCGATGGTTTCCTGCACTGCCTGCGGCGTCGCTTTGTATGCGATGTGCACAATCTGTGTATTGCTGGCCTGCTTGAAAAGCTCACCCGCCATATGCGCGATGCTGCCGATGCCGAAGGACGCATAGTTGAGCTTGCCGGGCTGCGCTTTTGCGTACGCAATCAGTTCGCTTACGGATTTCGCAGGCACCGACGGATGGATGCCGAGCAGCAGGTCGACGTCAGCGAGTTGCGATACCGGCGTTAGATCCGTGAGAACGTTGTAGCTTGGCTTGTATAGACTCGGATTGATCGCAATCGCTATCGAAGTGACGAGCCAGGTGTACCCGTCGGGCGCAGCACGCGCGACCATCTCTTCGCCAATCACACCGTTGGCGCCCGGCCGGTTGTCAATGACGATTTGCTGGCCAAGCAGGTCGCTCATTTTGGGCGACAGCGTGCGCATGAGAATATCGCTGGAGCCGCCCGCGGCCATCGGTATCAACAGCCGTATTGGGCGATTTGGATAGCGCTCCTGCCCGTGCGCTGATGACGTCGTCATGATGATACCTGCGCCGACCATCGCACATGCGATTGCGAATTCGGTCCCTGGCAATCGTTGCATGAACTCTCCTCGCATACCGTTCGAATTGTAAGGCGCCGTCCGCGCAGCGCCTGTGCTGCAAGATAGCAACTGGCGCTTGTCGGCGCAACTGCGTCCCCCTAAACTTCCGATTCAAGAAATTCCTCTTCAGGAGCTTAACTCGATGACTCTTTCGACTTTCGCCGTCGACGCTCACGCGCATGTTTTTTGCGGCACCGATTACCCGTTTTCACCGGACACTTTGTATATACCGCACCCGAGCCAGATGGGGACACCACAGAAATTTCGCGCGGTGCTCGACGCGCATGGGATGACGCATGCACTGCTTGTCGGCGCCGGCCCTTATACACATGACAATCGCTGCATGCTTAAAGCGATTGCCGATTCAAATGGCAGATTCAAAGGCATCGGTGTGGTGAAAGCGGATATCTCCGAGCGCGATCTTGCAGCGCTCAAAGACAACGGTGTCGTCGGCATACGCATGAATCTGATCGGACACGGGCTTAAGCCGCTCATCGAGCCGGGGGCCGATCGTCTGCTGGCGCGGCTCAAAGACCTGGGTCTCTTTCTGCAGCTTCACTTTCAGAAAGATGAGCTCATCGATGCTGCACCGATACTGCGCAAGTCGGGGGTGCGGATGATGCTCGATCACTTCGGGCGGCCGGACATTGCGCGCGGCGTTAAAAGCGCCGGCTATCAGACAGTGCTCGAATTCGGTAAATCCGGACAGGCCGTGATCAAACTGTCGGGCCCTTTTCGCTCATCGCTGCAAGGCTATCCTTATACCGATGTCGATTCGTTCATCGCCGCAGCGATCGACGCCTTCACGCTCGACAACTGCGTGTGGGGTTCCGATTGGCCGTTCGTGCGCATGGATGAGCGCATGGACTATGGACCGCCGGCGACATGCCTGCCGCGCTGGTTACCCGACGCCAAAGATCGCGAGAAAGTATTGTGGGATACGCCGGCGCGGCTGTTTGGCTTTCGGTGATGTGACTATGCGCCACGCGCATCCGGCAGGCACGCCGGCACGCAATTTAATTCGCCGATTGCTTCCTGAGACTAATTCGCATAGGCACCCAGCCCGTACATGATTATCAGCATGGGGCTCGGGTCAATGTTGGCGCCGAATGTACTTCTGAAGATCTGCACGATATCGTCGCTGCGGTAGATGTCTGCGAGCGCCCGGTTAACCGCAAGCCGGAAACCTGCATCACCGCGAGGCAGGACGATCGCATATGGCTCAAAGGAAAGATCGTCGGCAAGCAGCGTGTAATTCGATTGATCTTTCACTTTGGCGCCGGTGCCCACCAATAGCAGCTTATCGCTCGCGTATGCATCCACCGAGCCGGCCTGCAGCGCGGCAAGTCCTTCGTCGCGCGTTTTGACGCTTACTACGGTGGCGGAAAGTCCCGACTTCTTGAGCGCAGTGTTGATCGCGGTCTCATTAGTCGTATTGCCGACCACGGCGATGCGCTTGCCAGCGAGTTCCCTGAACGAGTTTGCGCCAGCGGCATTACGCACGAGCACGCCGGTGGTGTCGACGAACACGTGGCTCGAAAAATCCACCTGGCCCATGCGCGTAAGCGTGACAGTCGTCGCGCCGCATTCCATATCTGCCTGCCGCTTGCTGACGAGGTCGAGACGGTTGAGCGACGTTGCGGCCACCCATTTGATTTCCAGCGGCTGGACCTTCAGTTGCCGCTCAAGGCTCGCCGCTATGCGTTTACACAACTCGACCGTATAGCCGGCCGGCTGTTTGCTCTCGTCTTCGTAAGAGAACGGCAGCGCGTCGGTTCGGTAAGCCATAGTTACTGTCTTCGAGTCCTGAATCTTTTTCAGCACGCCGTCCAGCGTTTGAGCCGTTACAGCGGTGTTCAGAACGAATAACAGCAAGGCGGCGAATAAGCGAATCGTCATGACGGGACCCCTTTGTGAACAGCCAGCGTGGCTGGCGCGATGCTGCCAACAATCTAGCGCATAAGCGCTTTGAAAGATAGTTTCGCGGTCGGATATTGAATATCAGGCGACCCCATAACGGTTTATGACGTCACGGTTGAAGCTGAGCCCCAGTCCCGGCTTGTCGGGGACTATAAGGTCGCCTTTTTCCATCGCCGGAATCTCTTCCCACAAAGGCAGAGACCACGCGATGTACTCGACGGTCAAGCCGTTGGGTACACCGGCAATCAGATGCACGTGCAGCTCAGGTAGCACGTGGCTCACCACCGGAACATTGAACGCTTCGGCCATGCCGGCAATTTTCAGCCACTGCGTGATGCCGCCGGCGCGCATCAGGTCGATCATGGCGATGTCGACGGAGCGCGCTTCAAGCATGTGCCGGAACGGGACGATACCAAACGTATATTCTCCTCCGGCAACCGGGGTCGACAAGGCGTCCGCTACGCGTGCAAGACCCGCAAAGTCGTCGTGTGCTGTTACGTCCTCCAGCCAGTAGAGATGCAGATCCTCGATGCGCCGGCCGATATCCATCGCCTGATGCGTACTCCAGTACTGATTGATGTCGCACATGAGATCGATGTCCGGCCCGACCGCTTCGCGAATGAGACGCGCGCGCTCGACTTCTCTCTCCGGATTGGTGTTGCCCGGCAGCGCAAGCTGCATCTTCATCTGGCGAAAGCCCTTTTCGACGAGCCGGGGCGCCGCAATAGCGCAATGCTCATTGCTGTAGCCGCGCATCAACGCGCCGCTTGCATAGGTAACGACCCGCTCGCGATGACCGCCGACCATTTTGGCGAGCGGCAGATTGCACGCTTTGCCTTTGATGTCCCACAGCGCGATGTCGATGGCCGCTATTGCATGTGCAAACACGCCGCCGGGGCCCAGATTGCCGTTAAGCGTTCGGAGCTTTCCAATCACCGCTTCAATGCGGAGCGGGTCGAGGCCTATTGTCATAGCCGCGAGTTGCTCGACCATGGATTTGAGCGAGCCGGTGATAGGCCCGCCGTAGAAGCCGCCATAGTAGGTAAGGCCGATGCCTTCGATACCGGCATCGGTGCCGAGGGTCAGCGTGACGATATCGCGCGTCGCGCCTTTCGCAACGGGACCGCCGGCGAGCGGCTCTTCGGCCGGTAGCCGGATGATGCGGGCGTTAGCATGCGTGATTTTCATGTTGTCGTTGTCAGGATGCTCAATAAAAGAAAGAATCGGCCGACGCTGTGAACTCGTTCCTATCCGGCGTCGCTGGCCAAATCTGCGTGTAACAGTATTGAACGCGTCAGAACATCATCTGGCCGCCGTTCGCCTGCAGTGTCTGTCCGGTGATGAAGCTCGCGCCGGGTCCGCACAAAAAACGCACCGTGCTCGCGATCTCGTCGGCTTCACCGTAGCGTCCCAGCGGAATGTTGGTCGGCGCGGGACGCGGCGCACGGCCGGGTGCGCGCGTCGTGTTCATCGTTCCGGGCGCGATGCAATTGGCCCGCACACCGCGGTCTCCGAACTCGCGCGCGAGCGCCCGCGTCATGCCGACGAGCCCATGTTTGGCCACTGAGCCGTTCACACGGTGTTTGGCGCCCGACAACGATTGCATGCCGCCGAGCGTCACGATGGCGCCGCCGCCGTTAGCGATCATCGAAGGCAGGCATGCCTGTGCACAGTAGAAGGCGCCATCGAGCGTTATCGCGAGCGGCACTCGCCATTCGGCATAGGTCAGGTCGAGAAACGGCTTTTCACTCCGCACCGAAGCATTGAGCACCAGTATGTCGATGCGGCCGAAGCGTTTCAATATCGAATCTGCCATTGCTTTGACCGCGTCCTCGTTCGCAATGTCTGCGACGCACAGCTCGGCCTGGCCGCCGCTGCCGCGTATCTCATTCACGACTTGTTCTGCGTCTTCCTTCGACGCTCGAGTGTTGAGCGCCACTGCGGCGCCACCCGCCGCGAGCGCGAGCGCGGTCGCGCGTCCGATATTGCGCGCAGCCCCCGTGACGAGCGCAACTTTGCCCGCGAGTTCTTCGCCGCGCGTATACGCGCTGATCGTTGTGGCCGGCATGCGAGTCTCCTTGATGAAAATTTTGCGCACAGCATAGCCGATTAACTCACGGCAGTGCGCCCGATCACATTCGAAATGTCTGGCTGCAACGTGAGCATCGATGCCCATCGCAAGCTTTGATCTGCAGCGGCGCATCAGGTAGCATCTGCGCCTTGCCAAGGGTGGAGACGTTGTGAAATTAATTTGTTGTTTGACTGCGATTGCGCTGATTGCGCCTGTAGCGGCGCTGGGTCAGGGCTATCCCGACAAACCAATTCGCGTGATCGTTCCCGTGCCCGCAGGCGGCACGCCCGATGTCGTCGCGCGCATGGTCGCGCCGGGTTTGTCGAATCTGCTCGGCCAGCAGCTGGTGATGGATAATCGCGGCGGCGCCGGCGGTCTCATCGGTGCAGAGCTCGCAGCGAAAGCAATTCCCGACGGCTATACGCTCTTTTTCAGTAGCCCCGGTGCTCTGACCATCCTGCCGCATCTGCAAAAACACGTTGCGTACGACACGCTGCGGGATTTTCTGCCGATAAGTCTTGTATCGATCGGACCGTTCCTGCTCATCACTCATCCGTCGGTTCCGGCGAAAACCGTCAAAGAGCTGGTCACGCTCGCGAAGTCGGAACCGGGCAAGCTCAATTACGCGTCTGCAGGCAATGGCGCCGCCAATCATCTGGCGATGGAATTGTTCAAGAGCATGGCCGATATCAATCTGACCCATGTTCCTTACAAAGGCGCCCCACAGGCGGTGACCGACCTGATCGGCGGCAATGTGAATTTGATGTTCAATTCGATTCCGCCGGTCATGCAGCACATTAAATCGGGACGCCTGCGTCTGCTCGGTGTGTCGAGTGCGAAACGTTCTCCGCAACTGCCGGATGTACCGACCATCAGTGAGGCCGGCGTACCCGGCTACGAGTCGATTACATGGTTTGGATTGCTGGCGCCCGCGAAAACACCATCGCCGATCGTGACACGTCTGCATGAGGCGCTGGTGAAAGTCGTGCGCACACCGGAGATGAAAGCGCAGCTTGAACTGCAGGGCTACGATCCCGTCGGCAGCACACCGGCGGAATTCGCCACGTTCATACGCGCGGAATCGGCCAAGTATGCAAAAGTCGTTAAACTCTCGGGCGCCAAGGTCGATTGACCGGGCGCGCATCATCCATTCTTGTGGACTCCGCTGTGACCAAACCCATTGTGCTCGTTACCGCCGCCGGTCTTTCCGACTCTGCAAAAACGATTCTCCGTGATGCCGGCGCGGAAGTGGATTATCTGTCTGGCGTCGTGACCGAGGACACGCTCGCGGGGAAGCTCGCGAGCAAAAAATTTAATGCGATTCTGCTGCGCGGCTCGCCGCCGCTGACCCGTCGCGTGTTTGCCGCGGCGCCAGACCTCAAGATAATCGCCAAGCATGGTGCCGGCACTGACAGCGTGGATATAGCAGCGGCGACTGAGCGCAGCATACTCGTGATTAATGCCGGCGATGCGAATGCCGATCCAGTCGCAGAGGAAGCGATCGCGTTGATGCTCGCGCTGGCGCGCGACCTGCCGCGGCTTAGCCGCAACATGACTGCCGGCGTGTGGGAAAAGCCTTCATATCAGGGCCGTGAATTCCGCGGCCGCGTGGTCGGAATCGTCGGCTATGGCGCAATCGGACGGCGCACCGCCCGCATGGCAAGCGCGCTTGGCGCGAAAATAATTATTCATTCGCGTTCACGCGTTAGTGATCCCGAAGGCGCGGAGGTCGAGGAAAACTTCGAGCGGCTGCTCGGCCGCGTTGACATTCTAAGTCTGCACTGTCCGCTCACCCACAAGACACGCGGCATGCTGAGCGACAAGCAGTTGCGCATGATGAAACCGACCTCGCTCGTGATCAATACTGCACGCGGCGGCCTTATCGACGAACCGGCGCTGGTGGACGCACTGAAGAGCGGCCGGCTCGCCGGCGCGGGGCTGGACACCTTCGCACAAGAGCCGGTCGATCCAAAGAATCCGCTGTTCGCGCTCGACAACGCCATCTGCACGCCGCATGTTGCCGCGATGACCGTCGACGCAATGGCGCGCATGGGCACTATCGCCGCGAATAATATTCTCGATTATCTGACGCGCGGCACGTGCGACACGTCGAATGTGGTTAATCCGGCCGTAGTTGCGCAGACTTAGTCTGTCTGGGGTCACGCGCAAGAGCCGGCGAACGCCGGGCTGACCTATCTGCAAAACCAGGAATACAAGGAATCAATATCCATGAGTGAGTACAAGAGTGAAATCCGCGACGGCATGCGCATCGATTGGGACGTGCCGATCAAGATGGACGACGGGATCGTTTTGCGGGCAGATGTATTTCGACCGATCGCGCCGGGCCGTTATCCTGCGCTCGTAAGTTACGGGCCGTATGGCAAGGGCCTCGCTTTCCAGGAAGGTTATAAGACGGCGTGGGACATCATGTGCAGGCAAAATCCCGATGCAGTCGCCGGCTCCACGAACAAGTATCAAAGCTGGGAAGTGGTCGATCCCGAGAAGTGGGTACCGGATGGTTACGCGTGCGTGCGTGTCGACTCACGCGGCGCCGGCCGCTCACCCGGATTTCTGTGTCACAACAACAAGCGCGAGAACAAGGATTTCCACGATTGCATCGAATGGGCGGCGACCCAGTCGTGGTGCAGCGGCAAGGTGGGGCTCAACGGTATTTCTTATTACGCGAGCAGTCAGTGGCGCGCGGCCGCTACACAGCCGCCGCACCTCGCGGCGATTTGTGTGTGGGAAGGCTGGGTCGATAACTACCGCGATTCCGCGCGGCACGGCGGCATCATCTGTGTCTTCCGCAAGAACTGGCAGGACATGCAGGTCAAGACGGTGCAGCATGGCGTTGGCGAGCGTGGCGCGAGAAGCCGCGTCACCGGTGAACTCGTATGCGGACCTGAAACACTCAGTGAAGAAGAGCTCGCGAAGAACCGTGAAGACATGTGGGGCGCGTTCCTGTCACGTCCGCTCGACGATGAGTATTACAAGGAGCGCAGCGGTGATCTGAGCAAGGTCAATGTACCGCTGTTGTCCGCTGCAAATTGGGGCGGGCAGGGACTGCATCCGCGCGGCAACTTCGAAGGTTTCACGCGGGCGGCGTCGAAGGACAAATGGCTCGAGGCGCACGGCGGCTCGCACTGGGCGCCGTTCTATACTGATTACGGCGTCAAGCTGCAAAAGCGTTTCTTCGATTATTTCCTCAAAGGCGAAGCGAACGGCTGGGACAAGCAACCGAAGGTGCTGCTGCAAGTGCGCCATCCGGGAGAACGTTTTGTCGAGCGTGCGGAAAACGAATGGCCTCTGGCGCGCACGCAATGGACGCATTTTTATCTTGATCCGAAAACGAAGACCCTGTCGCTGAAACCGGTCAGCAGCGACGAGACGCTGACGTACGAAGCAATGGGCGATGGCGTGACGTTTTCGATGCCGCCGCTCGACGACGACCTGGAGATCACCGGGCCTTCGGCGCTCAAACTGTTTGTTTCATCGACGACAGCGAATGCTGACATCTTTGCCGTCATGAGCGTGTTCGATCCGAAGGGCAGGGAAGTGGTCTTCCAGGGTGCGCTCGATCCGCACACACCGATTGCGCAGGGATGGCTGCGCGCTTCGCATCGTAAGCTCGATCCCAAATTGACGCTTGCCTACCGTCCGTATCATACGCACGACGAAGACCAGCCGCTCACGCCTGGCCAGGTATACGAGCTCGACGTGGAGATCTGGCCGACGTGTATTGTCGTGCCCAAAGGCTATCGCCTCACGCTCACAGTACGTGGCAAAGACTATGTCTACTCCGGCGAAGCGACCACCCTTTCGAATATGAAAAATCCGATGCGCGGCTGCGGCCCGTTTGAGCATGACGATCCGACCGATCGCCCGCCAGAGATCTTCGGCGGCAAGGTCACTTTGCATTTTGGTGCGCAACGCCAATCATCGGTCCTGCTGCCGGTAATACCGCCGAAGTAGACCGTCGACGGCATACGCGGCACAGATAATGAAGCTGTATTCGTCATTGATTTGCGCCGCGCGAGCGGGCAGTCATTAAGTTTCGCTCCTACAGTCAGCCCGGCGATCTGCGTTGCATAATGTCATTTATGTCGGTGACGGCAGTGCCAGGTTTCCGGCGCCGCAAGTGAATTACAGCATGCCCAAACTCGTCGTGCAGTTGCAACCCCACCGCGAGCCTCATCTCGATCTCGCTGCTGTAACGCGTCTGTTTTCGGACGGTGCGCTGATGGCGGACGCGGAATTGCAAGTGAGTCAGGGACTCGATGATGTGCCGTACGTCAACTACGATTTCGTGGCATCGGATGTCCAGCGGTTGTGGCGCGTGCTGCAGAATCAGGTCATGGAAGACAGCACTGTCAGCGGCGCATTGAGCAAGGCAGCGGTGGTCGTGTGCGAAGGTGAGCACGGCTGGAACGACTATTTGCTGCTACATCATTATGACCGGCGTGAAGCGCTCGATGATCCGCCCGAGCGCTGACGGTACGGGAAAGAGTTTGCAATGAAATATTCAGGATCATGCCATTGCGGCGCCACTCGATACACCGTCGAAGGCGACTTGCAGCAGGTCATGGAGTGCAATTGCTCGCATTGCAGCCGCAAGGGTTACCTGCTGTGGTTCGTGCCAAGGCAGCAACTCAACGTGACGACACCTGAAACGAACCTCGCGACGTACACATTCAACAAGCACGTGATCAAGCACCATTTTTGCCCGACGTGCGGCTGCGCACCTTTCGGCTACGGTAAGGACAGGACCGGTGTCGATACGGCGGCGATCAATGTGCGCTGTCTCGAGGACGTAGACATTTCAGCGCTCGACAAGAAACAAGTCGACGGACGTAGTTTCTAGCCGCCATCTAGTACGGCATCATCTCGAAAGCTGTTCGCGCAGCCATTTCCATGCCGCGGGTCCCCACTCGCGCTCGTTCTTGGCCGCAATGTGCCCGTCATCCGGATAAACCCGCGCTACGCGCCCCGTAGGCGGTCCGCTTTCAAGCGCAAGATACAGATTGCCGATCGGCGTCAGGTGATCCACTTTGCCGTTCACGAGGTACATCGGCATTGTGAGTTTGTCGAGCAATCCATTGTCCTTCAAAGACCAGCGCAGAAATTCTTTGCGCTGCTCTTCTTCAGTGATTGTGCGGGCAGCTGGCTTCGTACCGCGCGGCCCGAACCAGTTCGTTCGTGCGCGTTCAGCCGCAGCCTTGCGCCATTCCGCGCGCTCTTCCGACGTCCCCCAATAGCCGACGCCTCCGGGCGCGCATGAAATCAATCCCTTGATTCGGGAGTCATGCGCGGCCAGCCGCATCACCCACAGCCCGCCGCGGCTCACGCCGAATGCGCCGAGACGATTGCCATCGATTTCGGCACGCGCTGCGAGCGCATCGAGCGCCGCCTGCCATGCAACGACCGCCTCGGGCGCATGATCGAATGTCGTTTGACCGGTGCCGGGCGCATCGACGACAAGCGCCGCCATGCCTTCCGCCATCGCGCCTTCCGCATATTTCTCGCGGTCCTCTTTGTACATGTCGCCGCCGCACATGACGAGGACCGCGGGCACGCGCTGCGATGCTGATGCACCCTTCGGTAGACGCAGATAGCCGACGGCTTCACGACCGTCGCGCCGGATGGTGATAGTTTCAGGTGGTGCATCGAGAAATTCGCAGGCGCGACGAAAGCATTCGAGATACTTGTTGTATGACTCTTCCTTGATCCTGCTCATGGTCGGCGGGCAGATCGCCGAGCCGCCACGATAGGGCGAAGGAAAGCGCGCGATGCTGTAATAGCTTTTCGCCTGTATGAATGCATTGCGTGCAGACGCTTTGTCACCGCGCTTGAGCGCAGCTTCTGCATCGCTCTCGTAGCGTTTGGCCACAGCGCTCCATGCGGGCACCCAGTCTTCATCTTCGGTGCCTTTTAAGGTTGCGACCGTGTCGAGTATCGGTTGGAGATCATCGACGAGATTGAACCAGCGGCGGTAAAAGCCGCCGATTGCGACGACAAACGGATCTTCATCTGGCCGCACGGGCAGTTTCGCCAGCATCTCGGCTTTATTGTTTGTTGCCATTCATTTCTCCTGTGTTTTTTGTACTCGACCCGATCGCGGCGTAATGGAGCGATCCGGCGCGGACATACGGTGAGGAGACCGGATTGTAAACGACGGCACCGCTTGACGGATGCGTGCAGCGGGCGGAAGCTTGCGCAAAAAATAAGTTCACAATGCGCGCATGGAGGGGTCATTGTTTCCAAAGTTTGCATTTGCCGCGGCGATCGTCGTGAGCCTCGCGACCGTATCGGCCTCAGCACAAACAGGCGCTGGATCGACGTACCCCAATCGGCCCATCCGGCTGATCGTGGGATTTCCGCCGGGTGGATCGGGCGACTTCATCGCACGCAGCATGGCGGAGGACATGAATCGTCGCACCGGCCAGCAAATCATCGTCGATAACCGGCCGGGAGCCGGGGCCAACATCGCTTCAGAGCTTGTGGCGCGCGCGAATGCCGATGGCTACACCATGTTGCTCGGCGGCAGCTTCAGTCACGCCGTAAATGTGACGCTTTACAAAAAACTTGCCTTCGATGTCGAGAAAGATTTCACCCCGATCACCAAGGTCGCAAATTTCACGACGATCATCGCAGTCAATCCCAAGGTCCCTGCAAACACGCTGAAGGAATTGATCGCGCTGGCAAAGGCGCAGCCCGGCAGGCTGACCTATTCGTCGCCGGGCGCCGGCACGCCGTCCCATATGGCAGGAGCGATGTTCAACGTGGTCGCAGGAATCGATGTCGTACATGTTCCATTCAAAGGCGGTGCACCTCAGTTGATGGCGACGCTGGCGGGCGATGTTCCTATCATCATCGGTACGCCGCCGGTCGCGCTCCCGCAGATCCGCGCAGGCAAACTGCGTGCACTTTCACTTACGAGCAGTAAGAGCTCCGCGGTCATTCCGGGCATACCGGGCGCGGAGGAGGCCGGTCTCCCCGGTTATGATGTCGGCGGCTGGTGGGGCATCTGGACGCCGGCACGCACGCCCGCAGACGTGAGCAGAGCGCTCTTCGACATCGTGCGCAAAGTATTCGCAGATCCGCAGATTCAGGAACGCCTCGCCCGCGAAGGTCTCGAGATCGAAACATCCAACTCGTCAGCGGAATTCGCATCATTCATTCATCGCGAAATCCCATTGTGGGCGAAGGTAGTGAAGGCGTCCGGTGCAACGGCGGATTAGACGACTGTACCGGTGACGGGAGATGCATGAAACAGTTCAGTAAAGTCAGCGGCGCGGTACTTGTCGCCTTGTCACTCGCCTGGAGCGCAGCACCGGCGCAGGAGTACCCGGCGCGTCCAATTCGCATCGTTCTGCCGTTCAGTCCCGGCGGTGGGACGGATCTGCTCGCGCGACTGCTTAGCAAGCGCTTTTATGAGGTATTCGGTCAGGCGGCGACGGTGGATAACCGGCCCGGTGCCGGCGGAAACCTGGGCGCAGAGATCGTCGCTAAGAGCGCTGCGGATGGCTACACGCTGTTGATGTCGACCGCATCGCTCGCTGTGAACGTCAGCTTGTATTCGAAGCTTGCGTACGATTTGCGACGCGACTTGATTCCCATCACACAGGTCGCATCAGCGCCGCTCGTGGTCACCGTGCATCCGTCGGTGCCGGCGCATAACGTCAAGGAGTTCGTCGCACTAGCGAAGAAAACGCGGGGCGGACTTAATTTCGGCTCGAACGGCACCGGCACCACGAGCCATCTTGGCATGGTGATGTTCACTCAGGCGGCGGGCATCTCGCTGACTCACATTCCGTATAAGGGTGCGGGCGCGCTGATGACGTCGCTGCTGTCCGGTGAAGTCGAAATGGGATTTCCTGCCGTGATCAGCGTACAGCCGCACATACGCTCCGGCAAACTGCGGGCGCTTGCCGTGACCACGAAACGGAAGTCATCCGTGCTGCCGGATGTGCCGACGCTCGATGCGACGTATCCGGGCTTCGATATCGACAACTGGTTCGCGCTGTTCGCGCCGGCAGGTACACCGGCCGCCATCGTTAACCGCATTTACAGTGAAGTCGTGAAAGCGCTCGAGCATGCGGAGTCGAAAGCCTTCATGCGCAACGAGGGCGCCGAGCCGGTCGGCAGTTCGCCGGCGGACTTCGCTGCGTTCGTTGCGCGGGAAATCGAGAAATACGCGCGCATCGTCAAGCTGTCGGGCGCGAAGCCGGATGCATGATCATGTCGCTAAATAGGATCCTCGCAGTAAGCGCCATCGCGCTGTTGGCGCATATGGAAGTGCCGGCCGCCGAGTATCCGGTGCGCCCGATCAGGCTGATCGTACCGCAGGCGCCGGGGAGCGCTTCCGACACTGTGGCGAGGCTTGTCGCGGCCGAACTTGCCCAGCAATTGAAGCAGCAAATCGTCGTCGACAACCGTCCCGGCGGCGCACTGATGATCGGCATGGAACTCGTGGCTCGCGCAGTACCCGACGGCTACACGATCGGTTACGGGCCGATCGGCGCGTTGGCGATCAGCCCCAACATCGTGCGCGGCCTCAATTTCAGCGTACAGAAAGATCTACAGCCGGTAGCACAGACGACCACCGGCCATATGATGCTGGCGGCGTCGCCGACGACCCCATTCAAGTCCGTGCGCGACGTGATCGATTATGCAAAGCAAAATCCCGACAAGCTCTCCAACGCGTCATCCGGTAATGGAACGCCCGGGCATGTCGGCTTCGAACTGTTCAAATACATGACCGGCACGAAGATCGTACACGTGCCGTACAAAGGTGGCGCGGCTGGCATCACGGATCTGATTGCCGGCCAGGTACAATTGATGATGGAAAGCATGAACTCGATTACGCCGCATGCAAGATCGGGTCGTGTGCGCGGCCTCGCCGTGAGCGGCGCTACGCGAACAGCCACGATGCCGGAGTTGCCGACGATTGCTGAAGCCGGCGTGCCAGGCTATGAGGCCACGACGTGGACGGGGATCGTCGCGCCGGCGGGTGTCCCGAAAGAAATCATTGCCCGCCTGAACGCGGAGATCAACAAGGTGATTGCTACGCCGTCACTCAAGGAAAAGTTCGCGATGATCGGCTCGGATCCGGCGAGCGGATCTCCTGAGCAGTTCGGCGAATTCATCCGCAAAGAGTACGCAAAATGGGCGGATGTCGTTAAGCGCTCCGGCGCGAAGGTCGACTGATCGGCTAGAATCAGTTTTACGCGTTCATCGTTTGCAACTTCGGGCACGCACCGGATGCACGATGTCCGCTCGCGATTGCAACGGAGCCATCATGGCACAGTCCCCTTCATATCGAGTCAATGAGCTGGCGCATGACGCTGATGTGACGCTCGACGGAAGTCTCGCGGAGACGTATCTGAAATACGCGGGGTTGCTGGTAGCGCGCGGCTACGTGCAGAGCTCGCTCGGTAACATGGTCATTCGTGCGCCGCATCCGAATTATTCCGATGGCGTCTGCTATGTGAAATGCGAGGGGGTATCCCTCGAGGAGATGACGACTGACGATTTGACCATCACGGATGTTCCGACCGGCTGCATCCTGTATGGTGATCGTGCGACGACGGTCGGTCACCAGATGAATCGCGAGATTCTGCGCCTACGTCCGGATATCAACTGCGTCATTCATCTGCATCACGACGAGACGATTGCATTTCTCGCCGCAGGCTTCGACGAAATACGCAGCACTTCGCTCACATTCTCGTACCTGATGCAGAAGCCTGCGCACTATTTGGCGGCCAACCTGAATGTCGAGGAAGATGTCGCGCCTATCAAGACATTCATTCAGGACACCAACTGTATCGTCATGAAACGGCATGGCTTCACGGTGCTCGGGCGCACGGTGTCCGAGTGTTATCACCGTACTAATGTGCTGGTCTCGGAAGTGAAGCGCAACATCATTGCCGAGACGCTGGCCGGCGCGCGCGGCGGAAAAGTAGATTACCTAACGCGTGCCGAGATGGAATGGATGTTTAGTCAGGGCGACAAAGTCGTTTACCCGAAAGCGGTGAAGCGGAGTAAAGCTTGAGGGGGCTGCACGCGAATGTAATGCTCGCGGTTGCGTGGCTACTTATCGGCTCAACGGTTCAAGCGCAATCGTGGCCCGCGCGTCCCATGCGCGTGATCGTTCCTTTTCCGGCGGGCGGCGGCACCGATTTAGTGGGACGTCTGGTTGCGGCGAAGCTTGCGGATGATCTCGGGCAGCCTGCAGTCGTCGATAACCGGCCGGGTGCCGGCGGCGTCATCGGTGCGGACATCGTCGCCAAGGCCACGGCGGACGGATACACGACAGGAATCGCTACATCCAGCACGCATCCTGCGGCGGTCGTGTTGCGCAAGGATGTGCCGTACGACCCGCTCAAGAGCTTCACGCCCATCACGATGGTCGCGGTGACGTCTTATGTTCTCGTCGGCAGTCCAGCGTTGCCGGCGCAGAATCTGCGCGAGCTCGTCGCCCATCTCAAGGCAAATCCAGGCAAACTTAATTTCGGTGATGTTGGACAGTCGACGCTGGGTTATCTACTGTCTCAACAGTTCAAGGCGTTGACGGGCACCGCGCTGGTCGACATCTCATATAAGGGCTCGTCGCAGATTTATCCTGACCTGATCTCGAATCAAGTGGCGCTGTTTCTCGACAACCCGGGCACTTCGACCGCGCTCGTCAATGCAGGCAGACTCAAAGCGTTCGGTGTAACGCGTCCGACGCCTTCGATGCCGAAAGTGCCGCTATTCGCCGATGCGGGCCTTGCCGGGTTCGATGCCGCATTCTGGTACGGCCTGGTGGCACCGGCCGGCACGCCGAAGGCCGTTATCGATCGCATGCAGTCGGCGCTCGAAAAATACTTGCGCAGTGCTCAGGCGAAGAGCGACCTCGATAAGGTCGGGCTCGAGCCCGCAGGCGGTAGCGCCGCCGGGTTCGCGAACGTGATGCGAACTGACATGGATCGCTTCCGTGCTTTGGCGAAGCAACTCAATATCACGCCGCAGTGAAAATTGTTGCAGTACGCATAATCGACGATTCTTTGATCACGTTCCGGAGATGAGAATGCGCATCGAGGTCATTCTTGCGGCACTTGCGCTGGCAGCGGCCCCTACGTTCGCAACTGCTGCCGAGACCGTCTTTCCAGACCGGCCGATTCGCATGCTCGTGCCCTATCCCGCAGGCGGATCGCTCGATCTGCCGGGCCGCGCAGTCGGCATCAAGTTCTCGGAGGCGACCGGGCAACAGCTTGTGCTCGACAACCGCGGCGGCGCAGGTGGACTGATCGCGGGCGAAATTGTGGCGCGTGCGACGCCCGACGGATATACGCTGATTCTTGCGAGCAACGGTCAGGTGTCGATCGCGCCGGCGCTTTATCCGAAGCTTCCCTATGATCCGACGAAGGAACTCGTGCCGATCACCCACTTTGTCGATACGCCCATGGTGCTGTTCGCAAACGCCGCGTTTCCAGCGCAATCGGTGAAAGATCTGATCACGATGGCAAAAGCCGATCCCGGCAAATACGGTGTCGCACTCGCGGGCGTGGGTGGCGTTTCTCATCTCACGCTCGAACTCTTCAAGATCCGCGCGAATATCAATCTGCTTCCGGTCCCGTATCGCGGCGCGGGTGCCGCGATGGGCGACATTGCCGGCGGAACAGTGCCGATGATTTTCACGGGCGTTGCTGCTGCGAAGCCGCTGCTCGATACGGCACGTGTACGAGCGATCGCCGTGTGCTCGCGCAAACGTACCGGCAGCCTGCCGAACGTGCCGACGTTCGAGGAGCTCGGATACTCGGGAATGGATGCGCCGCTGTGGATCGGCATGATGGCGCCGAAAGGCACGCCCGAACGCATTATCGCGAAGCTCGACGCCGAGTTCCGCAAAGCGCTTGCTTCGCCCGATGTGCGCGAGCGGCTTGCGGCGCAGAGCGCCGATATTGTCGCTGATGGTCCGCGCGAGTTCGGTGAAATGATCCGCAGGGACACGGCGCGCTGGCGCGAGGTAGTGAAGACCGCGAATATCAAAATCGACTGAAGTGACATGACGTGAGAGGCGGCGGTAGATCTTCACAGCACTCGCGCGGCAATGTTTTCGAATCTGCAAGGAGAAGTAATTGAATTACAGAAAAGGGTACGGCGGAAAAACAGTATATGGCGCGCGTGTTGGCATACTGATGCTGGACACCAAGTGGCCGCGCCCGCCCGGCGACACGGGTAACGCGCACACCTGGCCTTTCCCGGTCATCTATAAAGTTGTGCCCGGTGCATCCGCGCGCGTCGTTATCCACGAACAGGGCAAAGGTCTGGGTCAGGCATTTCTCGACGCGGCCGCGGCGCTCGTACGCGAAGGGGCGGATGGCATCACGACCACTGGCGGATTTCTCGCCATATTCCAGGACCAGCTCGCGGCGCATGTGAAAGTGCCGGTCGCAAGCTCTTCGCTGCTGCAAATTCCGCTCGTGCAGCGGCTGCTGCCGGCGGGTAAGAGGGTCGGCGTTCTATCAGTGCATGGCGACCGCATCACCCCCGACCATTGGAAAGCAGTTGGCGCTGCGCTCGACACGCCGGTCATGGGAACCGAGGGCGGACGCGAGTTCACGCGCGTGCTTTTGAACGATGAAATGGAAATGGATTATGAAAAAGCCGAGCAGGATATTCTGGAAGCGGGCGAAAAATTGCTGAAGAAGCATCCGGAAGTGGGCGCATTGGTACTCGAAACCCACAACATGGGACCGTATTCACGCGCACTCAATGATTTGCTGCGTATTCCCGTTTACGACGTCTGCACGCTCGTGCGCTGGTTTCAGTCAGGATTGGAACCGCATGATTACGGTCATCCGGGCTCATCGACACTGCCGGTATGGCGTGAACGTTAACGAGCGAGCGCCATGATGCAGGAGATCGTCGGACTCGCGCCATCCGGCTCGATGGGCAGCGGCTACAACTTGAAGGCGTTCGAGCGCGGCCTTGCAGCCGACCCGCATTTCATCGGGCAGGACGCGGGCACGACCGACACCGGACCATACTATCATGGGACCGGGCTGCCCTTTTTGCCGCTGGCAACCTACCGGCACGATCTGTCATTTATGCTGCGCGCCGCACGCGCGCGCCGCATTCCTTTGTTAATCGGGTCAGCGCTGACGAGCGGCTGCAACGCCTCGCTGGCGCAGGCCGTCGAGCTCGTGCATGAGCTTGCCCGGGAAGACGGCATGAAATTCCGCATGGCCGTCATCAGCGCCGAAGTCGACAAGACCGATCTCAAACGGCGTATGGCGGAGGCACCGCTGCAAAGTCTGGGGCCGGACGGCGCGCTGACGCCCGGGACCATCGATCAGTGCGGTCCCATCGTGGCACAGATGGGCACTGAGCCTTTCATCAGAGCGCTCGACGCAGGCGCCGACGTCATCATCGCCGGCCGCGCGTGCGACGACGCGATTTTTGCCGCGCTGCCGATCCTGCGCGGCTTCGATAAAGGCCTGTCGCTTCATTGCGGCAAGATTCTGGAATGTGCGGGTCTGTCGGCGATACCGTACGATCTTGCCGAGCCATTGCTCGGCCGCGTGCGGCACGATCATTTCGAAGTTGAGCCGTGTCACAGCGACCATCGCTGCACCACAGTGTCGGTGGCGGGGCATTCACTCTACGAGCGCGGCGACCCGTGCCTGCAACCCGGTCCGGGCGGCATGAACGATCTGTCTGACGCCACCTTCACGCAGTTTGACGATCGCCGCGTCAAAGTCACAGGCAGTCGTTTCGTTCCCGATGCGGTGTATCGCATCAAGCTCGAAGGCGCGCAACGCGT
>Ga0068852_100000271_pt1 | contig 34523 bp, 43 predicted proteins | sample KBSCornC22_FD_66594 | JGI IMG/M metagenome (GOLD analysis project Ga0068852, IMG submission 66594) | Corn rhizosphere microbial communities from Kellogg Biological Station, Michigan, USA - KBS Corn C2-2 | ecosystem: Host-associated > Plants > Roots > Rhizosphere > Soil ... | reverse complement strand
CCAGCCTCGATCAACTCCTCGGGAACGTGGAGCTACTCCGACATCCGCGCCGAGGCGTGGAACCGTGCTGGCTCAGTCCCCACTCCACCTACCCCCACACCACAGGAGGACGAGATGGCCACGGTGATCCTCGCCGTCGAAGGACGCAACGCCCAGTTCATTGGCCAGGGGCCGCTGCTGGCTGATGGGAACGTGCACAACCTGTTCGTCACGTGGTTCGGGCCAGGTCCGGACAGTGACTTCCTCAACGATCACCGCGCTGCGCCCGACACCAGAATCCAGCCGATCACGATGGAGACGCTGAAGCGGGACATCGTGTTCCTCGGCAACCCGGAAGAAATGAATGACTCGACCGGCCGATGGGCGGAGTCGGACTTCTACCGAGTCATCCGCTCGTAGATGCGCCGCCCGGCCTGGTCGTGGGCCGGTGCAGCCATCCTGGTTCTCGCTGTCTGCCTCGGCGGTGGGTGGGCGACAGCGCTGATCATCTCGTCGTCAGCGCGCACCCCCCCGATCACCGACTCGACCAAAGACCTGCTGTCGTCAGTCGGCGGTGTCCTCGCTGGTGCGATCACCGCGTACATCGGTGGCTACATCAGTGTGATGCGCCACCGTTCATCAGACGATCACGATGATCAGCACCATGATGATGGAGCAGATGAGCACGGCGAGATAGGTGGTGACTCCGAACCCACCACCGGTGGGTAGCACAACCTCACTGTACGAGGAACCCCAAGCTGACAGCGGCCAATCCGGCAGCGACCAGCGTCGCCCAGAGGGTTTTCGCCCCGTACGCCAAGAAGGCGGCGATGGCGAAGACGATCAGGGCGACGAGGAAGCAGATGTCAGCGAACGTCAGGTGACCGTGACTGATCCCCTCTTCGACGAGGAGCATCAGCTGCGGCGTGACGGTTCGCGTTGACCTTCGTTCAGCCTCCCAGCATCGGACTTGTTCGACTGCCGTGCGGCGTCGTCGGCCATGCCTTCTGCGGTGGTCTGCTCCTCGACCGGGCTGGTCGTGATGTCGGCGTGGCCCGGCTCGTTGGCCGGGACCATCACGGTCCCGCCCTGACCGTCAGACGCGGGCACCTCGTTGATCGTCCGGCGCACCGGGATCTCTTCGCCGGTCTCCGGGTCGAAGAAACCGGAGTGCTCGTCGGCCAACTCGTCGTCCTCGCGGATCTTCACCCGACCGACGGGGATGCGCTCGCCGGGGGCGTCGTCGACCTGCGGAACCGGGGTCCCCTTCGCCAGGTCCTTCTCTTGGTCCTTCGTCTGATCCTTGGTGGTCATCGTCGACGCCTCCTTGTTCGGGCTGGGTTGTCAGTACCCAACATCATTGTCAGCTGGCCAGGATTGCCTGAGCCATCTTGCGCTTGCGGTCCAACTCGTCGCGGGCGGTGAACAGCTGGTTCTTCGCCTCGGTCTGGCGCTGCTTGTCCGACAGGGTGCGGACCGGGAAGCCGAGGTAGCGGGCCAACGCCTCGCCCTGACGCTGCTGATCCCCGCCACCACCGAGAGTCGAGGGGATCAACCGGGCCAGCTGGTCGATCGGCGGGACGAGACCGCGCACCAAGTTGGTGAAGTTGTCCGACACCTGCCCGGCCTCGTTGGTCTGATCACCGGGCAGCACCGACGCCAACGCGGTCAGCGGCGTGCCGATCAACCCGGACTGCGAGTGGTAGTCGGTCGGCCCGAAGTTGCGTTGGTAGAACGAGTCGCGCTTCATGGCGAAGTCGATCGGCGCGGCGAGCACCGGGTTGACGTTGCCGAGGAACGCGCCGGGACTGGTCAGCGACTCGACATCGGAGCCGATGCGGGTGAAGCCGAAGTCCGGCTGGAAGTACAGCGGCATCCCACCGATCTTGATGCCGGTGTTCCAGGTGCCCAGCTTCTGCCAGTACTCCGGGGTCAGCGGATCGTTGGGCACCGAGAAGTTCTCGACGGCATGGTCGTAGGCCCGGTACGCCGCGGGACTCATGAACATCTGAGTGATCTGCAGCGGCAGGTTGCGCGACATGAACGTCCAGAACGGGATGATCCGCTTCATGTTCTGGTCCAGCTGGGACACCTGGCTGTAGTCGAAGTGGATGCGGGTGATGCGCGACAGTGCCTGCTGCATCGACTCGCCCCGATCGATCGAGTTGAGTGCCATGCCCAGACGCATTCCACCTTCGATGCGTTGGCCGAGCGCCGCCGACTTGCGTGTCGCCCAGTTGTTGATCATCTTGTCGAGCACCCGCTTGTCGGTCTGCCCGAGCACACCGGTCTCGGTGTAGCGACCACCGGCACCGGATCCGAACACCGCGTCGAACGCCTGCTGGACGCGGCGTGGCTGGGCCTCGTACCAGGTCGACGGGTTGGCCTGGAACTCCTGCCACATCTTCATGCCTTCGATCTGGTGAGCCAGGCCGACGCCGTCGGAGGCGTTCATGAACAGACCGGAGAGCATGTTGCGCATGTGGAAGCCAGGCGTCAGCGTGGCGTAGGTCTTGAACAGGTTGGTCGCCTCGTTGAACCACCGTCCGAGCAGACCGGGGTTGTCGATCGCACTCCAGGTGTTCTGGAACATCTGGCGCAGCTGACGGTCGATCAGCACATCACCGACTTCGGGCAGTCCGTCGTGCAGCAGCGACCAGCCGTTGCCCAACCCGGCGACCATCACCTTGCCGAAGTTCGGGTCGGTGCGTGCCGCCCTGGCCATGCCGTTCATCGTGTTGACCGTCATGTCGTGGCCTTCGAGGCGCTGCAGTTCGGCGCGGTGGTGGTGCAACATCGACTCGGTCGCCGTCCACGTCGGCTGGTCCATCAGCGGGTTCATGTTGGCGATCGCTTCGAGGTCGTCGACCACGCCGATCAGTTCGTTCGAGGTGCTGGCGTTCTTCGGGTTGGTCGACGCGGCACGCAGTTCGGCACGCAGTTCTTCCAGGTCGGCGCGGTACCGGGTCAGCTGCTCGCGGTCGAGCAGGTGCGGCTTCACTTCGGCCAAGGTCTGCAACCGGTTCTGGATGCGGGCCGACTCCGACGTATGGATGCCGACGGTGGTGTCCATCAGCTTCGCCGCTGCAGCACGCTGGGCTTCGAGGTTCTCCATCGTCGGAGCGAACTGGGCCTTCACGTCGGCGGTGGCTGCGGCACGCGCCTGCTTCTTCGCGCCGGGGATCGACGCGGTCTTCGCCTCGATCTCCGCGGTCATCGCTTCGACCTTGCGCTGCTGCTCGACAACACCAGCGTCCCGACCGGCGGCACGCAGCTGTTGCAACGCCTCGATCTCGGTGCGCTCCGGGTTGACCTCGCGCGCCAGGTTGGCGGGCAGTGGCTCGCCGACACGGCGGGTCGCGCCGCCACCGAATCCTTCGGCACCACGTAGGCGCCTGCCCGCATTGTCGGTGACGACGCGCTCGGGGTAGTTCAGTGCAGCCTGGCGGATGCGCTCGTACGCCTTGCGCTCCGGGGCGGTGGCCTCGTCGAGTCGCTTGACCCATGCCTCGTGCTCGGCGATGACCTGCGCGGCCTTCTCCTGTGCAGCGAAGCGACCACGCTGACGGAACTGCGCCTCCATCCTGGCGATCTTCGTTTCGACGGCCTTGCGCTCGGCGGCGGGGACGGTGTCCAGCGAATCCTTCAGCGCGTTGAGTTCCTGTCTGGCCTTGTTGTACGTACTGCCCTTGCCGGACATCTGTCCCAGCCGTAGACGCAGGGACTGGATGCGCTGTTGGGCGTCGTCGATCGCCTTCTGTGAGGCGAAGGTGATCTTGCCCTGGCGGTTCTTCTTTGCCGCGGTGACCGCCCGGTCGCGAGCTTCGAGCGCCTTGGTGTACTCGTTCGACAGCTTGGTGTACGCCGGGTCGATCTCGGTCGCTTCACCCAGCACCTGCCGGGCGCGCTCGACGGCCTCATCGGTGTGCGGCTGGGGCAGTGACGCCGCCTTAGCGTCCAGCGCGGCGCGCGCCTCGCGCACCGGGCGGAACAGTTCGTCGTTGCGTCGACGGATCTCGTCGGCCAGAGCACGCGGACCTTCACCGATCTTCGCTTCGGCCTTGGCGCGGATTCCTTCCAGCCACTTCAGGTTCTTGTTCAGCTGCTCCTCGACTGCGGTGGCACGCGCCTTGGCTGCCTTGCGCGCCGCCGCGTTCATCGCCTTCTCTTCGGTGCCGTAGCGCAGCGTCAGGTCATCCTGCACACCCTGGATCGCACCCTTCGCCCGACCGAACAGGCTGCGCCGTGAACCCAACTCGTGCTTCAGGTCAGCGATGTCCTTGTCGACGACATTGATCAAGTCGCCCATCTCCTGAGCGTTCTTCGGGGTGAGTGGACCGAGGTCGTTGAGCCGCTTCTGGTACTTGCGGATCGTCGTCGTGGCGTCCTTGATCCCCGCCTTCGATGCCACGCTCTCGTCGCGCAATCCCTGCATCATGTTGGTCCGCAGGTCGTACAGGTCTTTGACGATCGGCTCGGTGACGTTCTCGATCTCCTGCTCGACCTGACCGGTGTACTGCTTGGCTTCGCTGTTCTTGCCCTTGTAGAACGCGCGCACCTCGTCGGTCGCGTCGAGACCCTGCACCGGGGCGAAGAACTGGTTGGGGTCCGTCGGCGTCAACGGGTCCCCGGCGGCGAGGTACTGCGCGTGCACGTCAGCCGGGCTGGTCGCGTTGGCGATGATGTCTTCGAGGTTGTTGGCGAACGTCCGCCCGGTGTCGGCCGCCGAGCCGGGCACGATCGGTGCTGCCGCCGGGACCGGGGTGGTCGAGCCGGGGACATGCGGGTTGGCCTGCACCGCTTCCATCTGTCGCAGCGGGACGGACTGCTGGCGCAGCGCCGCGTCGTAGGCGGTGAGCGTGTCGGCCAGTTCGCCTTCGATGACGTGGGCCTTCGGTGATGCGGTGCGACCGAGAGCGAACATGCCGCCGGTTCGCCCGGCGTCACGAGCCAGCGACGAGTTGTATGCGTCGAAGATCTTGATCGGGTCGTCCATGTAGAACTTGCCGCTGTAGCCAGGGAAGTACGCCCGCAGGGTGGCGTTGTTGTTCAGCCCGCGGATCGTCCCGTCGTCGATGATCAGTTCGTGCCCCATCCCCGGCACCGGCACGAGGTTGCCGTTGGCGTCCTTCGTGACCGGTCCGACCTGGATGCGCTTGGGTGTGCCGTCGGCGTTGGGGGTCAGCACGCGGGCGTTGTCGAGGTGACCGCTGGTCTCCAACAGATCCTGGTTGCGCATCCCGTTGGCCCGCAGGAACGCTTCGGCGCGCTGCTTCTCCTCGTCGGTGCCCTTCTCCAGAACGCGGGCCAGAGTGCGGCGGAACTTCGGTTCGAGGATGTGCGGGACGTTGGTCGTCTCGTCACGCAGGTACTGCGGGTCGATCGTGCGCCCGGCAGCCTGCTCGTAGATCCCGAGCATCTTCTTGCCGAGATCGTTGAGCGGCTCCATGTTCGGTGTCGTCTCCGCCGCGTAGACCATCGCCTCACGCTCGGAGGCGTTCGTCTTCTTCATCGACGTCTTGACCGTGTCGACCAGGTCGCGGATGCCGAGGTTCTTCGCCCGGCCTTCGAGGGCACGCCCCTGGTTGGTCGCCCAGCGGTGCGCTGCTGCCGTCTCGAAGTCCCCGTAGCCGGTGCCGTTGAGGATCTTGGCGACATCCTCCGCGCCACGCACCGCACCCGACGGCAGGGGCAGCTTGGACAGTCCGGCGCGTGCCGCCAGCCCGGCGCGGGCGACCGGCGCGGTCAGCTTCTCGGTGCCGGGGATGATCAGGTTGGTGCCGTTCAGGCGCAGGCCGACCTTGTCGATGCCCATCGCGGCGCGCGCTTCGGGCGACATGAAGCGGAAGCCCTGACGCACACCCTTGGTCAGTTCGTCGCTGTACTTGGCCAGCGATGGGTCTTTGACAACCAGTTCAGAGACGAGATCGGCGCGGGCCTTCTGCGTGTGGGGCAGCACCGTCTTCACCGGGGTGTTCGCCTTGCGTGCTGCGTTTACCGCATCCATCGCTGCGTCGTGAGCAGCCTGGATGGCGACGTGATCTCCGGCCTTCTCGGCGGCACGCAGAGCGGTGATCGACTCGTCGGCCAGCGCCGCGGTGCGTGCCGCTTCGGCGATGTCGATGCCGACCCTGGTGCCGCCGACCGACACGTAGGTCAGTGGGTCGTGGGTGACGTCGAGAACGAAGTTGCGCGCCCCGGTCATCACCGGGATCGGCGAGTCCATGTAGATGTCGCTGGCCCCGTACGACTTGTCGCTGAACGGGTTGAGCCGTGAGGCGACCGACTGGTCGTCGTGGATCTTGGCCTGGTCCATGCCGAAGATGCCGCCCGCCAGCGGGGCGACCGAGTTGGCCACGTCGTTGCCGGAACCGAACGGTTCCGACAGGCGCCGCTCCACTGCGTCGGGCAGCAGCTTGACGCCTTCCTCCAGGCCGACGTTGACGAGGCGACTGGGCGCGCCGAGTACGGCCAACGGGTACTTGACCAACGGGTTCTCGACGACGTTGGCCAGTGTCCGCTTCCACGCGGGCAGGGCATCCATCGCCTTCTGCTGCGCCGCCTTCTGCGCGTCCTCCTGGTACTTCTTCTGTGCCTCCGGGGACACCTGGTACTTCTCGGCCAGCGCACTCCACGGCGACGCCTGCGGGGTGGCCTGCGCTGCTGCTCGACGCTGCACGTACTGCGCGGTGGTCTGCCGTCCGGTGATCGCCGGGGGCAGGGCACGCCCCGGCGAGTACACCTGCACGGCCGGACGTCCGCCAGCAGCGAAGGCGTCGAGGGTGCTCACTGGTAGCCGTACAGTCCGGCCGCTCGGGCGGCGAGGGCGCACTGGGCCAGTTGGTCACCGAGGCGGGTGCGACCCGAGTCCTGCAACTTCTTGGCCGACATGTACGCCATCGCCTGCTGGAAGATGGCGTCCGGTGCTTCCTGTGCCGCGCTGCGTGCCTGGATCGCCGCAGCGTTGGCCTTCCGTGCCGCCTCGGCGCGGATGAAGGCGGCCTTGACCATGTCCTGGTTCGGGGACGAGCCGAGCATGAACCCGGCGCCGAGATCCTTGGCCGACTTCGGCGGCTTCTTGTTGCCCTTCGAGTCGCCCTTCGCCTCGGCGGCGGGGACAGCGGTTGTCCCGTATCCGGACCACGGCCCCTGGTCGAGTCCCTCCGGGGGCGGCACGTCGTACAGCGACCTACCGGGGCTGGTCTCGGGGGCCGACACCGTCCCCTCGATCGGGAACCCGATCGGCTTGGTCGGTGCGGCCGGACCACCGAGCCACGTCGGGGGCGGGACGTCGTACATCGACCGGCCCGGCGACGGCTGGACCGACCCGCCGAGGTTCGATGGCTGGAAGTCGGGAGGCGGCTGGAACGGAGTGAATGGCTGACGGCCCGGCGCCATCGGTGGACGCATCCCTCCCTGCCCGGCAACGATGCCCGGTGCCCCGGTCGGCTGCCACGGCAGCCCGGTGGTCGGCAGCTGGTCGCCGCCCGAGCGAGGGCGGACACCCATCGTCCCGGCACCGCCACCTATCGGTAGGTCCATGACAGGCGCGGTGCTGCGCTGCGACGAGTCGAATGCCCGCTGCGTCGCGCCGTACACGTCCTGCTGGGTGCGGAAGTTCTGCAGCGCCGAGTCGGCCGCGGTCGCGGTGTTCTGCTTCGACTGCTCCCAGGCAGCGATCTCGGCCGGGTCGACCGGGGCGATCTGGTCGATGAACTTCGGGTCCGTGTACGAGTCGGTCGGCAGGGACAGGCCGCGATCGTGGTACCACTTCGCTGCCGTCGAGTCCTGGGCCTTCGCCCCGGCGTAGTCCAGTCCGGTGGCCGGGTCGGTGTACCCGGCGAGCGGGTCGGTGGCCATCTGCTGGTAGCCCTTGTCGGCCCAGTCGAAGATCTTGTCAGTGTCGACGGTGTTGACGATGTCCTTCAGGTCCGGGGCCATCATCGTGTACACCCCGGAGATCGGGTCCTTGACTGCCCGGCCGGGCAGCGAGTCGATCAATGCCTGACGCTGCGCCTTCTCCTGCGGTGTCGCCGTCGCCGTCTCCGGGGCGGTGATCGTGCGGATCAGGTCGGCCTGGGCCGACGCCGGGTCGAGTCCCTTGTTGAGGATGGCGTCGGCGATGTAGCTCTGCCAGCTGGCCCCACCGCTGGAGGCGTAGCGATCCAGCAGCTGCGCTCCAGGCGCCTGCAACGGTTGGCCGATCGGCTCGTACACCGGGTTGAACGCTTCGGCGGAGTACGCCCCCGGCCCGGCCTGCATCGCTGCGGCGTTGTCGATCAGGTACGAGTTGCGGTCCTGCAGGACGTTCGTCGTCGTCGACCCGACGCCGAGGTCGTACGGCTGGATCTGTCCCTTGGTGTTGCGCTCGACCGGTGCGGCACCCATGCCGAGAAGCCCGGCGGACTGCGGGTCCAACTCGGGGGCGTAGCCGCCCTGGGTCATCGACGGCGGCAGCGACTGGTCGGATGTCAGCGAGGTGATCGCCTGGACCACCTGGTTCTTGACGAGCGACGGCTGCCTGGAGAACCACGAGTTCCATTCGGCGCCGCCGATGTCCTGGGGCATGTCGTAGGGGAACATCAGGCCAGCCCCATCCCTGCGAGATCAGGGAAGTTCAGCCCGCCGGGGATCAGCTGCGGTAGCAGTGCGATCAGGTCTTGGATGTTGCCCTGCTTCCATGCGTTCTGGGCCGCCAGGTTCGTGTCGGCGACCGTGTTGCCCCGCTGCCAGTTCTGCATCGCTTCCTGCTGCAGGGCCGCCTGGCGGTTCTGCCACTCTTGGAACGCCTGGTCGTCCTGGCGCTGCTTCCACGCCTGCTGCGCCTGACCCTGCTGCAGCCCGATCCCCGTCTTGCCTGACAGGGCTGCCATGTCGAGCGCCCGGTTAGTGGTGTTGGCGTCCATCTGCACGTTGCCCAGCCGGTTCTGTTGGGCCTGCTGTTCGTTGCCGCCGAGGATCGCCAGCAGGTTGCCGAACGCCTGGTCGGCGCCGCCTGCGTAGTTGCGCTGCTCGCCGAGGGCGTTCGGGTTGACGTTCTGGGCCTGCAGCATCCGGTTCATCGCCTGCTGGTCCATGCCGGGGGCGTTGCCCATCGTCGTCTGCGGGCCACCGGCGAAGGCGTTGCGGTAGTTCGTGTTCAGGTAGCTGGTCAAGTCCCCGTACGCCTGGCCTGCCGCTGCCCGGTCGGAGGCCACGGCGGTGTCGAGGTTGCCTTGCAGCTGCTGCCACATCGACGGGTCGAACGCCGCACCCTGGTACGCCTGGTAGTCGGGCAGGTCGAGTTGGTTGGCCGTCTGGCTGCCCGGCTGGGCGCCGCGCATCAGGGCGTACAGCTGATCCAGCTGCGCCTGGGTCAGCTGTGGTGCGGCTGCACCACCACCGCCACCGCCGCCACGACCACCACCGCCGCCGCCGCCGTAGGTCGTCCACTTGTTGTTCGGTGTGCTGCCGGTCGATCCACTGCCGCCCTGCATGTAGTTGAACAGGAGGCTGTTGTACTGGCCGGGACTGGACTTGGCAGTGATCCCTTTGACGTTCGGGTTGGCCGCGGCCAACTGACCCGAGTACGTGCTCGGGTCATACCACGTCCCCGCCCCACCGGCTTCGGCCGCGTGGGCGGGGGACTTGTTGCCTGGCGTTGTGCTGTAGTACCCCTGGGCGGAGAGGCGTTTGCGTCGTGCCGACGCGCTCTCGCCTGGGACTGGTGTTGCGTCGTACTGACCGGCCATCAAGACCCTCCGAGGTAGGGGCGCAACGCTTCGATGCCGAGCGCGGCGTTGGCGATATCACGCGCCTTCTGTCCTTGCAATGACAGCAGCTGGTTCGTGTAGTTCTGCTGGTTGTTGGCCTGCTGCAGGTCGTACTGCTGCAAGCCCTGGGTCATGTCCTGCTGGCTACGCAGGTACTGGGTGCCGTAGTCACCGACGTAGTTGCGCATCGCCCGCTGCTGCAACCCGGACCTGTTCGACCCGCCGAGGCCGCGACCGTTGAAGTTGGCGTACGCCCCCGGCAGGCCGCGCTGGTAGTTCTGCGTCAGGTCGCCAAGGTCGCGTGAGCCACGCTGCTGCGACAGGAACCGGCCGTACGCGTTCGACGCCGAGTCGGTGTTGAACCGGTACTGCAGGTCGTTGGCTTGGCGGTCGTATGCCCCCAGGTCGGGGACGCCGTAGCCGGACAGGGCCATGACTACTTGGCCCTGATGATGAACGCCAGGGCGAAGTACCGCGGCATGTTCAGCCCTGCACCCGCCACACCGACCTGGTTCGACGCGCCGTTGAACGTTGGCGTCTGCGACGTGTGTGTGTGGTCGGCAGAGATGCCGCCGGTGTAGCCGCTGACCGCGTGAAGGTGGTCGGTCACCGAGTGGGTGTGCGCCCCGGCGACTGATGTCGCCGGAACAAAGCCGTAGGCGTTCTCCTCGCCCAGGTCGATCCCGGCCGACGGACTGGCTCCGATGCCATCGACGAGGAAACCACTCGATCCGGCGAGCGCGACGACGTGGCTGTGATCGCCGTTGCTGCTCGTCCCCAGCGCACGATCAGAAGCACCGGATGTGATGTTGACCGCGTGGCTGTGATCGTTGCTGACGGTCCCGGTGTTGTTCGCCGCGTGGGTGTGGCTGATGTCGTGACCGTGAGCGATCACGACGGCATCAGCACTCCCACCGATCGACTTGTGGGCGTAGTCCCCGCCGCCACCGACGGGGACGCGGTTGATCAGCGCGGGAACATTGAAGCGACCGTTGGCTGCACCGATCACCGCGGCCAACTCGGGGTACGTCGCCTGCTGGTATTCGGTGCCGTCGCACAGCAGCCACGTCCCGCCCACCGGGGCAGTGCTCCCGGCGAACAGCAGAATGCCGCCGATCGGCACCATCGTGTCGACGTACTGCTTGGGTGCGGCGTCGAGTGCGGCGACCGGGTTGCCGACCAGCTTCAGCTGTGCGGTCATCGCCACCGTGCCGCCGCGCTCGATCAACTCCTGGTTCGAGTACGTCTCGATCGTCTGGTAGTTCGACTGCACCGGTCCGGCATCGACGGGGTCGCCGTTGATGATCGTGTACGGCAGGGCGATCTTGGCCATGTCTTGTCTCCTACGTCCTGAACCGTTGCATCGTCGTCTTCATGATGATCCCATCCACGCCCCACTTGCGCTGCGGAGTGTTCGCTGCGGGCGTGACGCGCAGCTGCAGCGAGGAGGCATGACCCATCGGCCCGCCACGGATCAGCGAGGCACCCTGGACCTGCGCGCCCCACGTCATTCCCGCCTCGCCCCAGTCCATGCCGCCGGGAGCCGCCGAGCCACCAGCCGCCCAGACGTTGCCCTCGAAGATGTCGCCGGGCACGAGGCCGGTGCGCCGGATCGTCGTCTCGTCGTAGTCGCGGAACTGTTCGACGAGCAAGTCGACCTGGTGTGGCACGCGGCGGCAGATGAACATCGGGCGGCGCCACGACTTGCGCACGTCCGGCCAGCCGCCGTGCAGCCAGCGGGTGCGGTAGTAGGCGGGGAAGTCTTGGCGGGTGAGGACACCGCCGGAGGTGAGGATCTCGTCGTAGGCGTCGTCGATCGTGTCGAGCACGAGCATCGCTGCGGTGCGCGTCGACCAGAAGGCGGCGAGCGGGAACTTCGAGTTGATGTCGCTGCCGTCGACGACTGAGGCCACCGCGCCGTACGGCGACGAGTACATCGTCCACGCGCCGTCGCCGATATCGGGGTCGAAGATGAACAGCGACGCCGGGTCGGTCACCGCAGCGTTCGGTGGCCGCCAGGGGACAGCGACGTACAGCTTGCGGTTGGCCCACGAGACGAACACGTTGGTGAACGAGGTGATCTGCGACATCGCCGGGCGCAGCTTCTCGGAGATGTACGTCGGCTGCTCGCCGTTGTACGCGTAGATGCCGTTCTTGTTCGACGCCGAGAAGAAGAACGCCGTCGTCTCCGACTTGGTCACCGCTGTGATGGCTGGGCAGCCGATCGACGAGGAGATCAGCGACAGCTGCCACGAGTCGTCGCTGTAGCCGTACAGCGCCCACATGCTCGTCGTCTTGAAGATCAGCAGGTGGTCGCGGAACGAGATGATCGCGGTGATCTTGCCGCCGTAGGCGTCGATGTCGAGGAAGTCGTCTTCGCGCCAGGCGTCGGGGCGGTTGGGGTGCGACCAGCGGATCCTGGTGTTGTACGAGACGGTGCCTTCGCGGATGCGGGCGGTGAACATGTAGCCCGCGTGGGCTTCGCACAGCCCGGCGCGCGGCATCGTGTCGAGGGCCGGGCTGTCGACTTCGGACCACACGTCAGGGGTCATCGCCGTCAGCGTCCCGTCGATGCGGCGGCGGTACGCGGTCTGACCCATGCCGCAGGTGAAGTAGACGTCCTCGCCCCACGAGACGAAGTCAGCACCGTGCGGCGTGCCCTGGGCCACCGGGCCGGTGAGTGGGGCGAACACCCCCGACTCGGGGGCTGCGTAGATCACCTCGTTGTTGACCACGAAGATCGTCTGCTCACCGGTCGCCACGGTGTGCACGACAGCGTTGCGCGGCTGCCACGGTGTGACCGCCGCGATCTCGGCCAGGTTCCGCCGCCGCCAGCCGCGTCGGGTGGTGAACCCGCTGCGTGGGTCGAGGTCGATGTTCATCAGGTCGGGCGACTCGTTCTCCGCCAGGGAGAACTGATCACTGCTGTAGTTCAGCCCGCCGGTGAAGTCGGTCAGGTTCTCTGGCGTCAAGCGGTTCCCGGCCATCTACGGCACCGACGGCGGGATGACCACGAACGAGGGCACGCCCCCGATCGGCGAACCTCCGTGCATCACCAGCGGACGCTGATGGGACGGTTCGAGGATCGCCTTGAGTTGCTGGGTCAGGTCACGGTTCCACCGACCCATGTAGATCCCCTCCATCACCTCGTCCTCTTCCTTGGCGTAGGCCAGGCCGAGGGCGAAGTACGCCAAGGTGACGTGCAGGCGCGGATCGAGGTCGGGGATGGTCGAGGCGGCGTTGGACCACACCGGCTGACGGAAGCCGCGCATCCTCAGGTCGAACACCGTGTTGGCCATCGGCCGCGGCCACAGGTACAGCTGGTCGCCCCAGATCGAGAAGTACACGGGGGTGCCCTGGCTGACGACGTTCAGCGGCGAGAAGTTCTGCTCGGCGAGATGCTGGTCGATCTGCACCAGGGCGTAGCCGTTGTCCACGGCGATCACCGACGTGATCGAGGGGATGTTCACGTCGGCGGGGATGGTCGCGCTCGGGTCGTCGGCCAGGACCGACAGACCCCACACCGTCTCGTTGCGCGGCCACTTGTTGGTGAACGCCATCGTCCGGTCGAACGCCTCTTGGAGGTACACGTTGAGCACGCTGTCGGGCAGGTCGCGGTCATCGACGTCCATCTGCGCTCGGGCGTAGTTGCGTAGCTCTTGGACGTCCATCAGCCACCCTTCGGTGAGTAGGCCGACAAGCCGAGGGCGATCCGGCCGTGGGCGTTGCACAGTCCGTTGTACTTCTGTGTGCCCCACGCCGTGCAGGTGTCGTCGTTGCCGAAGCACTTGCCGTAGCGGGCGTCGCGTTCGACGTCTTCGCGGATCGCTTCGATCTTGATCAGGCTGACCGACCCGCCCGCCTTGGCCGGTCCACGGTACGGAGCAGTGGAGAACAGCCCAGCAGGCTGCACCGCGCCCTCCGGTGACGCGGCGTTGGACCGGGCGACGCCCTGCACCAACTGGCCGTACGCCTGCCCTTGGACAGCGATGTTCGGACCGAATCCGACGCCGGTCGCTGGCTTGGGTGAGAAGTCCTGGGTGGGCATGGGGCCTCCAGCCGTTAGGGGTGGCCATCCGGAATTTCCGGATGGCCACCCAGCACAGTCAACTGAAGGTCGCGCCGGTGACCTTGAAGTTGCGCCGCCGGTTGCGCACCGTCGAGTTGCCGTAGGTGGTGATGAACGACACCCGAGCATCGATCGCGTTCGCCGCCGGGGCGGCAGCGGAGGCACCGGGGTTGGCGTTCGGCGTCGAGGCGACCGAGCCAGCCAGGTTCGAGGTGAACGGCGACTGCTTGAAGTTGCGGTCGGAGTGGATCGCCAGCCCGATGTACTTCGAGTTGAGGCCGAGGGCCGTCCCGTCGGGGCAGTCCGGGTCCCAGTACAGCGGGACGTTCTTGAACATCAGGTTCTGGAACCCGAGGTTCGCCTTCGACGTGTCCGTGTACCGCACCTGCGGGGTGAGGCTGGCCTCGTAGCTCTCGTACCAGGCACGCCCGGAGAAGATCGCATCGACATGATCCGAGCCGCCGTCGGAGGCGAGCATGAACATGTGCCGCAGCACCGTCTCCATCTCCGTCGCGTCGTACGGGGACGACAGCGCCGCACCGGGCATGGTGATCGCCGCGCCCTTGGCGTCGACCCCGGTGTTCGTCGCCGCGTTCCACGTCGGCGAACGCCACTGGTTGGTCAGGTCCGGGGCGGCAGCCGGGGTGATCCCGCCAGCCGCAGCGGTCGCGTCGATCAGCGTGGTCAGCGGATCGAAGTCGGTCGCCAGCGGTCCGGCCTTGGTGCCGTACAGCATCTTCGACAGCAGGTCGCGCAGCGTCTCTTCGGCCTGCATGACCTTGGCTTCGATCAGGCTGATCGCCGCGGCCTTGCCGTTGTTCTGCGCCTCTTCCAGGCCGGAGATGATGATCGTGGCGTACAGCTGCTTCCAGCGGAACTCGGCAGCCGACAGACCGTCGACCGCGTTGACCTGGATCTGCTGCCAGGGACCGTACGAGTTGGCCTCACCGGGACCGAGCAGCAGCGGCTCGACGATCGAGATGCCACCGTCGAGCATCCGCACGCGGCCCTTGCTCATCAGGTACTCCAACAGCGGGCGGCTGTTGAAGATGTTGTCGGTCAGCGACTTGCGGTAGTTCCGCATCGTCGTTGTCAGGAGGTTGTCCCATGTGGTGAATGGGGTGGTCGGGAGAGCCATAGCTCACCTTTCAGCGTGGGTGCTCAGCCCCGTTCGATCTGCTCGAAGGCAGATTCGATGGCCTCGCGGATGGACATGTTCCGATCCGCGCTCAACCGATCGGTGAGTCCATTCCCGGCACCCTGCCCTGAACTGACGATGCTCGACGCCGACGCTTTGGCTTGCGTGCGGCGTGCCGTCTCGGCTTCCTGCTGGGCGCGGTGCTGCGCCAGCGTGGCTTGGAAGCGGTCGTAGGCCATCGTCTTGTAGATCATCGGGAGAGCTTCAACACCCAACCCCATTTGCAGGGCCGTGCTGATGGTCGTGCGGACATCATCCTCGCTCGCGTTGAACTCGGTGCGCAGTCCTTGCACGGCCCGACCCAGCTGCTCGTCGATGTCCCGTTGAGCGAGCCGCTCCTCCAGGGCCAGCCTGGCTTGGCGTTCCTCGTAGACCATCTTCTCAAGAGGGTCTGCGAACTCCGGCTCTGGCTCGGCTGCGGCCTGAGCCGCACGAGCCTCAGCGAGTGACATCCCATGTTGCTCGGCGAGCAACTGCAAGGTCATCCGGGGATTGGCCTCCAGCGCCTGCTGGAGTCGTAGCCCGAACTCGGCTTGCTGTCGCTGCTCGGCGAGAGCCTGGGTCTTCTGCGTGTAGTCGGCCTGTCGGCTGTAGCCACGCTGAAACTCACTGAACGGAATCTCAACGTCTTCGCCGTTGACCTTGGTCCGCACCCAGCGGTTGTCAGGGTCGTCGACTTCGACGTATTGACGAGCAGGCTCTTCGGTGCCTGCTTCGAACTGCTCGACCTCTCCGGCTTCCCCGCTGTCGGGACCGAGATCGGCCTCCACCCCCTCACTGAGAGGTGTATCACTCATCGAGAGTTCCTTCCATCGGGCTTGCTCCCGTAATGGCCCGGATCATACGCCCAATGGCAACTACTGAATCGGACCCCCACTGCCGAGCAGCTGCATGAGCAGCGGCAGCGGGATGTCTTCGGGTGTCGGCGGCATCTGTGGTGCCTGCAGGTTGCCGACATTTGGCGGCATCGGCATCGGCGCGGGACCACCGAACTGTGGCTGCTGTCCGGGTGGCATCGGCATGTTGTCCGGCGGTGGTGGCCCAGGAGGAGGTGCGCCTCCCCCTGGGCCACCAAGCACCTGACTCGGGTCCTGTCCGGGTGGCGGACCCGCGTCAGGCGGCGCCACCCCCTGCGGTTGAGCCTGGGACGGATCAGGCTGCTGCGGGGGTGGGACCTGGACCAGCGTCGACACGTCCTTGATGCCGAAGCCCTTCTGCAAGACCTGCATGTACAGACCGACCGGGTTGGCCACGCCCATCTGCAGGAACGGCATCGACGCGTCGACCAGCTGCAGTGCGGACTGGCGGCGGAACGTCTCGTTCATCGGTTCGGTCGAACCGGCAGCGACATCGAAGTCGAACTCACCCTGGATGTAGTCGGCGTCGTAGTTGACCCACGCCTTGCCGGGCATCGTCACGATCCGGGCGACCTGTTCGCCGGTCATGTACTGCTGCATCAGCCCGATGATCCGCTCGCCGAGTTGAGCGAGCACACCTTCGATCTTGGCCAGGCGATCCTGAGCGCGCGAGTTCGCCGCGTCTTGGATCATTGCTGCTTCGGTGGCGGTGCGCTTGATGCTCGTCTGCCCCGAGCCGCGTTGGTAGTCGGAGATTCCCGACACGCGGTCCAGGTCGCCGGAGATCATCGACGACTGGTCGTAGAAGTCGGTCGGCGTGATCACCGCTGGGAGCGGAGCGATGACGTTCGACGGGTTCCCGTCCGACATGACGGGGATCATCGTGTTGTCGATGTCCGACTCCAGCGCCGCCACGCCGTCGCGGTCGAAGGCATCCTTCTCGTACAGCCACTTGCGCTGGAAGCGCTTGCGGTGGTTCATCATCTGCGTGCGGGTCTGGTTCAGTTCCAGCTGCAGCGACTCGATCTGGGCGACGTCGCCGATCGGGTAGAAGGTGTCGGACACCTCGTAGTTGCGCAGCATGACGAACGGGTGGCCCATCGCGTAGGGCATCGGCTTGGGCTTGATCAGGAACAGGTCGTTGGTGTCCTGGCCGCCGCCATCGAGGGCGAACGTGGCCACGGTGCGCCGCTTGATGTCGTAGAACTCGATGACTTCGACGAACGACTTCGGTCCCTTGTCCGGCTTGTCGTCGCGTCCATCGCCATCGCCGTCGGAGTTCGACCAGCGCGACCAGCGCCTGCCACCGACACGTTTGCGTGCCGTCGCCGAGTAGCGGCTGTCGACACGCACGTCCTGCAGTGGACGCCACACCCGCTGGGCGACCCAGCACATCTCCTTCGGGTGGCGAGCGTCGGGGTCGACGAACATGTCGAAGTTGGAGATCCGTTCGATGAACGGCCGGTCGTCGTAGACGTACATCTCCGACTCGACGTTGCCTTCGACGTCGTCGCGATCGTCGATGCCTTCCTGGTCGGGGGCGGTCGGGTCGTTCATCGAGTCCGACTCGTCCGACTTGCGCTCTTCCGGCGGCTTGGTGAACTTGTAGCCGCACTTGATCCAGCCGTGGCCGGTGATCAGGAAGTCGTTGACCGCCAGGCGGAAGTCCTCCTGGTAGCGGTACGTCCGCCAGACGTAGTTGAGCACCTCTTCGGTGATCACCGCCTGCGGTGCGGTGTCGGGGCGGCGGGCGTTGACCACGAACCGCGGGTTGTTCACCGCCACGGCCGGGCCGAGCACGTTGATCGTGGAGAACACCAGGTTGACGATCAGCTGGTCGTTGGTCGACATCGAGCCGTACTGCTTGCCGCGGTACAGGTCGATGTACCGCTTCCAGTCGGCGTCGTACATCTCCTGGGTTCGCCAGTTCTTCGATCGCTTCACCTCGTCACGGCAGTAGGCGAGGTAGTCAGACGTCTTCACAGCGGCTCGATCCCTGGGGTGTTCTTCACGTCACCGACGTGCTCGGCGACCCATTCGGCGTTCGTACGTTCCTTGAAGTTGTTCCGCCCCCAGTTGTGTCCGCCACCGCGGAACGTCCAACCGATGCTGCCGATGTGGCAGGGGTAGCAGGTCGTCAGGTGTCCCGACACGGAGCGCTTCTCGCACTCCGGACAGATCACGGCTTGACGCCCAACGCCCAGGCCGTCCCGTTCCAGTAGGCGGAGCCGGAAGGATCGAGGTTGACGTACTGGCCGGTGGTCCACGCCGCGGTCTGGCCGAGCGACCCGAGGGCCGTCAACTCGGCCAAGCTGCCGGGGACGTCGCAGCCTGCCGGGGTGAACGAGCCAGGCGCACCTGCTGTGCAGCCACTCGCCTGTGGGCCGGTGATCCCACCAGGGAGGGTGGAGTAGTCGCCCCACACCGTGTGCGGGTTGGTGGCGTAGCCCCGGCGGTCCAGCCGCTTGTTCTTGCGCTTGTGGTAGTGACCTGGCAAGCGTTGACGATCGAGCCGACCGCTCATGTTCATGACTGCCTCCTGGCGCTGGGATCGCGGACGAAGTGACTCCCGATCGGATCGCGCGGGGCGAGCCTATGACGCGGGGCGATCTTCTGATAGACGTCGTCGCCGTACAGCTGCTTTTCCATCCAGCCCATCGTTCCTGGGCCGGGTTCGCGATGCGGCTCGAAGTCTTTGAGCCAGACGTACTTCAGCATCTGGTTGGCGATCGCCAAACTGACGGTGCGGTCGTCGAACGGCGACCCCTTCATCTTCCCGCTGTCGTCGCGCACGAAGGTCCGTAGCTCGGCGATGGTCTGCTCGTCTTCGAGGATCACCGTGCCTTCGCGCAGGGCCATGTTCAGTTCGTCCATCGCCAACGGCTTGGTGATCTGACTGGTCCGCCAGCCGAGGATGTCGGTCGGGATCGAACGCTTGTAGCGGGGCGAGCGCTGCATGTAGATCGGGTGGTAGCGCACCCGCTGCAACGCCTTCAGTGTCGACAGGCCGTGGTTGTTCGACTCGACACCGATCAGTGCGTCGTTGTACATCCGTCCGAGTGGAGCGAGGACTTGGCTGCCGAACAGGTCCGGGTCGATGCGTCCGTGCCAGTGGGCGGCGACGACGCCATCGCGCACATTGATGATGTGGGCGCTGGAGTAGTCGCCGTGCTCCATGCCCTGAGCCGGATCGGCACCGAGTCCATAGCGGCCGTCACCGGAGGGGAACGCCCAGATCTTCAGAGGGCCGTCGTCGTCGACGACGAACCGTCCGTTGCGGTGCGCGGCGAGGTAGCCGTGGGCGATCGGCGGTCGGGTCTCCAGCTTGCGCAACACCTCCAGGGAGAACACCGGACGCCCCGACTTCAAGAACGCGTCGTCGGGATTGTCCGGGTACTCCTGAGCCAGCTGCCACTCCGGCAGGTCGGCCTTCTTCTCGTCGTACCACGCCTGGTTGCGCCCGTTCGACCACCACGGATGGAACATCGCGGTGAACCGGTTCGTCTTGGTCGTCGCCCCGACCCACAGCTTGTGGAACAGGTTGCCTTCACCGTTGGCCGTCGACAGGGCGATGACCCGCCCGCCGACGTCGGCGATCGGCTCGATCGACGACCACGCCTCTTCACTGTTGGGCAGGTAGGCCAACTCGTCGATCACCGCCAGGTACACCGACTCACCACGCGCAGGGTCCGACGCCGACGGCAGGGACTCGATGTAGCTCTCGTTGGTGAACTCGATCTTCGTCTGCGTGGCGTTCATGATCGGGCCACGCCACTTCATCCAGTCGGGCAGGAAGCGGTAGGCGTACTTCGCCTTGGCCAGCAACTTGATCGCATCGCGCTCGGTGCGGCTGAGCATGATGATGACGCGGTCGGGATAGCCGAACGTCAGCCACAGGCAGAACACGGCGACGAGGGTGGAGAAGCCCAGCTGCCGGGCCTTGAGCATCAGGCTGTAACGGCTCTTGATCCACAGTTCGACCGTCTCGTGTTGGGCGTCGAACATCTCGAACTTGATCCGGCCGCGCTCGGGATGCTTGATGTACACGAACGTCCGGCAGAAGTAGTCGAAGCCAGCGAGCAGCTTGGCGTGGTTCGTCGTCTGTGGGAAGCAGCGCCGCCACTCGCGTTCTTCGAGTAGCTGGTCCCAGGTGATCTGGGACTCGTTCAGGGTCACTTCGGCTGCGCCTCCGGGGGCATGGTCAGCGGCGCCGGATTGAAGAACCCCTGGACGTGCGCCAGGATCATCCCGTCGGTCACCACCGTCTCGTCCCCGCCGGGGTTCGGGTTGTCGACCGACAAGGCGTAGGCGTACGCCTCCTCGACGTCGCTGGCCGTGTACACCGCCCACATCGCCTCGGTCAGCGGCTCGTGGTGCTCCTGCATGCAGCAGGCGGTGATCCGCCCGTTGAGCACCTCATCCTTGGATGATTCGTGGATCGTGTTGTAGGACATGGTGCCTCCTAGGGCGTAGTCGAGAACTGGATGCCGGTCAAGGTCATGTAGCTGGGAGGCCCGGTCGTCCCGGCGGCAGCCGCCTGGACCAAGACAGTGCCATCTGGTTGGACATCAACGCGGAACGCCCCAACCGCGCCATTGGCCCCCGAGCCGAAGCATGTAAACACGAAGTTCTTGGACGGCCGGTACCCCGCCGGAAGCGTGAAGATCGCCACGCTGTACGCCCCACCGCCGACCAGCCCCTCAACCTCAACCCGATCGCCATTCAGTCGATAGCGAGCGGAGGTGAATGTGGAGGAACTGACGTTGACCCACGAGTTCTGCAACGTGGCGTTCGTCCACGCCGTCGGGGTGCCGATCGGTGCCGGTGCGGCGTTGTAGATCACCGGGCCGACGTCCTCGACGGTAAATACGTGCGGCTGGAACGAAGCGCCATTGAGGGCGAACGTCTGAGTTGACGACGCCCGCAGGAGGTACGTCACCAGACCCGACACGACCGGCTCGACATAGGCGACGGGTTCCAGCGTGTTGACGGTGGTACTGATTTCGTTGTCGACACTCAACTGCGTCAGCGCATTGTCAGTGATCTTGGCGAACTGGATGGCGTTGGCAGTGGAGCTACCAACTTGCAGTGTGCCAGCGAGGCGGTAGCGCCGACCGGCAACGAGCGTCGCCGTGACCGAGATGATCGTCGTATCCGCGCTGAGGCCGCCAGCGTTCGATGTCGACGTCCCCTTGGCGACGACCCCCCATGCACTGTTCCATCGGGCCACCTCGGCCGACATGCCCGACCCGATGATCGGCACCCACTGGCCACCGACCTTGGCCTTCAAAACCCCTGCGCCCACCAGCTATACCTCCCCAGCCATCAGAGCACCGAGAACGACAGGTTGTTGAGTGAGACGTCCGTTGGCGCTGCCGAGCCGAACGGAGCAACGGCACCGTCAGTCGCGATCTGGACGATGCCGAACGCCCAGTTGCCGCCGACGATGTGGTTGGTCGCCGCCACCACGGTCGCTGTCGGTCGATATCCGGCTGGCAGCGTGAAGATCGCCGCCGCGTTCGTCCCACCTTTGACAAGGCCGCGTAGTTGCACCTGATCACCCAGGAGGCGATACGCCCCCAACTGGTGAGTACCGCCGCTGTTCGACCAGCCGTTCTGGAATGTCACTGGCGTCCATACGCTGGCGGGCTGGGCGGGCGGGTTCGACGACAGGGACACCGGGCCGACGTCGTCGATCGCCAGCGCGTAGCGAGCACGGAACGTGCCGGTGCCGTTGTTGCGATTGATGACGATGGCGACAGTGCGGCTGCCACCGGCCGGAGTGAGTTCAACCGTGGTCGTCGCTGACGGCTGATAGTTGTCGTTGACATCGACCTGAATGACGAAGTTCAACTGTGTGACACCATCGAGTTGGAGGGCGGTCGTGAAACTCTGACCAACGGTTTGGCCGGTCGTATAGCTGCTCGCCGTCAGGACGCGGACGACGTAACGACGCCCGGCGACAGCGGTGAACGTCACACTTCGCACGGTTGTCGGACCAGCCGCCACATCGATGTCGCTGTTGGCGGTCTGCGGGACGACGTTGCCCCACGCCGAGTTCCATCGGGCCGTATCCGGCTCGTACAGGTTCGGTTCGTCGGTGTCGTACCACAACTCGGTCGCCGTGTCGGTCGGCGCAGCCGTGCCGATCCACACCTCATCGACACCGCCACCACCGACGTCGACCCATGCGCCGCTGATGCGGGCCTTCAGTACTGGCATCAGTTGCTCCCGTTCATACCGACGTGTCGATCCACAACTCGAACGTCCCGCCCGGATCGGTCGCACTGATGGCGACCTCGTCGGGAGCAACACCCGCTGGACCCTGCGGTCCGGCTGGGCCAGCCGGACCCTGCGGGCCGGGGACCGTCGAAGCTGCGCCAGCTGGACCGGTCGGCCCGGCCGGACCCTGAGGACCAGGCACCGTCGACGCTGCACCGGCTGGGCCAGTCGGACCGGTCAGGCCGATCGGACCCTGCGCACCAGTTGCGCCCGTGTCGCCCTTCGGACCTTGCGCACCCGTGGGTCCCGTCGGCCCAGTAGGACCTGTCGGCCCGGGCACGCCCTGGAGACCCTGTGCTCCAGCGGGACCGGTCGCACCCGGAGCGCCGTCGGCACCTGGCGGACCCTGAGGACCAGCAGGCCCAGGCGGACCCTGCGGTCCAGTGCCACCCGTGCCACCTTCGGCATCGCTGTCGACCCACAGTTCGATCGTCGGATGGGCGGCGATCGGGTCGTCGGGTCCGACCCACACCTCATCGGTGCCGGTACCGGTACCTCCACCGGTACCTGGCGGTCCCTGTGGTCCTGGTGGTCCTTCGGGGCCGGGTGTGCCGACGGACAGGGCGACCCACTGGTCTTCCCAGCGGACGTACAGCTTCTGGTCGGTGGTGTTGAACCACAGTTCGTATCCGTTGCCGGGGTCGGTGTCGCTGATGGTGACTTCGTCGGCGCGCCGTCGCAGGTCGAAGATCGCCCGCCGTGTCGCTTCGGTGAGTCCTGGCTCGTAGCCGTTGCGAACGAGTTGGTCAGCCATTGACGTCGTCTCGTTCTTCGAGACGATCGGCGAGTTCCTTCTCAGCCCGGTTGGCCAGCATGGCGAACAGTTCGTCGTCGGTCAGATCCTTGGCGGCTTTGCCGTTGGTCACGGTGACGTCGACCTTCTGTGGGCGGGCGCCTTCGATCTGATCCATGTACGCCTTGGCGGCTTGGACCTGGCGCGGGTCGGTGCGGTCGATCGCTGTCTCGTACAGCGACTGCATCACGGTCCCGGCGCGCTCGGGGCTGCCGATGGTGCGGCGGTACAGCGCCTCCCAGTCGGCGAGGAACTGGGGGTCCTTCTTCCAGTCGCGCAGCATGTCGTGACTGCATTGCAGTTCTTCGGCGAGCGCGCCCTGCGACGGGGGCATCCGGTCTTGCTTGATGGTGCACAGCCATTCGAGGAAACGCTCGCGTCGCCAGTCGGTGCGCATCTTCTCGCCCTTGCCCATCTGCCAAGTATCGACCAGTTGTCCATCCGGCGTCGAACATACCCTTGACAGGGTGGGTGGCTGGGTGGTACCATACACCCATGCCCACGAAGAGTTACCGACGGGACCCGCGGTTGACCTCGACACAGATCAGCATCCGGGTCCCCTACGCATACCGAGAGCAGTTGCAGCGCATCGCCGACAAACAAGGCGTCTCGTTGCCCGCGCTGGTCGTCGAGATCCTCGAACGCGTCCACCGACCCCAGGCTCCGAAGCCGATCAACGAGATCGACGAGGCCGCCGAATGAGCGACACCTTCACCTGCGCCGCGTGCGGCGACACCTTCTTCAAGGCGTGGACCGACGAGGAGATGCTGACCGAAGCGCAGACCCACGGATTCGATCTCGAAGGAGACAACGTCCTGCTCTGCGACGACTGCTTCGAGCCGGTCATGGAAGTCAACGATCATCCGATCGGTCGGATGAAATGAGCTATGTCATCGTGGGTATCGATCCTGGAGTGACCGGCGGGCTTGCCGTCATCCACGACGGCCAACTGGCGGGCGTCGAGCCAATGCCGGTCCACGACAGCCGAGCCGACGGATGGGCGATCGACGCGATGCTCACCGACTGGGAGCCGGATGTCGTGTTCTTGGAGAACACCCAGCCGATGCCGAAGAACGGCAGCATCGCCAGCTTCAGCCTCGGACTGAACACCGGCATCATCGTCGGCGTCGTCCAGGCCAACCACTTCTCGCTGGTGCGCGTCAGGCCCGTCGACTGGAAACGCAAGATGGGCCTGACCGGCAAGGACAAGTCGGCCAGCCGTGGCCTGGCCACCGAACTGTTCCCCGACTACGCCAACAGCTTCAAGAAGGTCAGCCAGGACGGGTTGGCCGAGGCGGCGTTGATCGCCCGCTACGGGTTCTTCTCCGAGTTCCCGGTGAGGGCAGTCCGATGACGATCACCGACCCCGACGACATGGACCTGCAAGCTGCACTGCGCCACTACGCCGATTGCCTCACGGTCGTCGACAACGCCGTCGAGGCGGACGTCGTCATCCGGCTGATGCGTGACGCGGCCGACTGCATCGACGAGTTGGAGGAACGGCGATGACCGTCGAGTTGTGGAGGCAGTGCTTCCGCGAGTTCATCGACAAGGGCACCGGCAGCGAACGGACGATGGCCCGCCTGCTGTGGGAGATCAGCCTGATCGACGAGGCGGCGATCGTCAACGTGTTCGACCGCTACGCCTCCCGCCTTCTCGAAGGTGGCCTCCAATGACCGCGTGCATCGAATGGACGAAGTACTGCCTCCCGTCAGGACATGGACAGCGTTGGTGGAACGGGCGTCTGTGGCTCGCTCACCGAGTCGCCTGGACCGAGGTTCACGGTGCCATCCCTGATGGCTTGTACGTCTGTCATCACTGTGACAACCCGCCATGCGTGAACGTTGATCACCTGTTCCTCGGAACCCAGGCCGACAACATCGCAGACATGATGGCGAAGGGTCGCGGTTGGCAGCCACGTGCGCTCCGAGGCGAAGCCAATCCGAAGGCCAAGCTGACTCAGGTGCAGGCCGATGCCATCCGCTCCGACGGCCGAGTCCAGCGCCTGATTGCCGCCGACTATGGCGTCGGTCAGCAACTGATCTCCAGGATCAAGACCGGCAAGCGCTGGACGGAGACCCAGGCATGAGCATCCACGACCTGTGGATCCACGACCTGTGGATCGACACCGTGCTGAAGGCACCCGACGCGCTGATCCGAGACGCGGACAGCAGAGCGGTCGCCAAGAACATCTCTGACACCGACTCCGAGAAGATCGTCGCTGAGCGGCCCGCACCACCGGACCAGTTCTGGAAGGAGTGGCAGCTGTGAAGGTCGCCTACAACCAGCGCTGGGGCGAAGCGAACGGCAACCACAAGCTGACGCCCGACGACGTGGAACGCATCCGCGAACAGTTGACCGACAACGTGCCGACGCGTTGGATTGCTCGACGCTTCGGCGTCTGCCAAACCACCGTGATGATGATCAAGAACGGACTGACATGGACGAAGTGAACGACATCTACGCCGACGACCGGAGTGAGCCGGACCCGTTGACCCGCGAGCACGCCATCGAAGCAATGGACGCTGCGGTGCACGCCTTGCGCGAAGACGTCTCTCGGGGCGGCATCAACGAAGTGGTGTTGTGCTGGCAGGAACTGCTCGAAGTGATCGGTGGTCCCAGTGCCGTCGGTTGACATCAACGAACTGGACGATGCCCACGAAGCACGCAACGACTTCCGCCGAGCGAACGGTGCGCCGTTGGTCTCCGACCCGTCGGACCCTGACAAGACGTTGCGCTACCGCCGCCCGTCGTCGTACGCCAAGCTGCTCGACGACGAGTCAGCGCTGACCGAGTGGCGCATCTGGAAGTCGATGACCGGTGTCGCCCGGTCGCAGGCGCTCGCCGCCAAGGTCGCCGTGTGCAAGGACGAAGACCGGACGGAGAAGCAGGCGCTCCGCGATGAAGCGCAGGACAAGGGTTCGGCGAACGAGGCGGCGGACACCGGCACCGCGTTGCATGCGATGACGGCGCGCGTCGAAGACTTCAGCGACGACTTCTGCGCTCCCGATCAGTACGCCGACGATCTGGCGGCGTACGTCCGCTTCCTCGACGAGTACGGCCTCGTCTCCGAGATGGTCGAAGTCCACATGGTCAACGATGCCTACCGGGCGGCGGGCACGGCGGATCGGATCTACAAGACCACCCGTCCGTTGGAGTGTCCGGACGGTTCGATGATGCCGCCGGGCACGTTGATCCTGGCCGACTTGAAGACCGGCAAGAAGCTGGACTTCTCCCTGCCCGGCTACTGCGTGCAGTTGGCGTTGTACGCCGACGGGACGCTGTACGACGTGATCACCGAGCGGCGGTTGCCGACCCCGGAGATCGACCGGAACTGGACGATGCTCGTCCATCTCCCGGTGGGCCAGGCGACGTGCACGCCGCTGTGGGTGTCGGTCGATCTCGGGTTGCGTGGCGCGCTGTTGGCCTACGACGTCAACGAGTGGCGCAACGCGTGGAAGGCGGGGCGTGACGGGCATGATGCGTTCGCCGTGCCGATGCCCGTCGACGCGGAGTGGGAGCACGGTCAGGCCGAGGCGGATGCCGACAACCTGCACTACGCGATGATCGACTACATCAAGGTGCGTGTCGCGGTGATCCGTTCGCACGAGAAGGCGGCGGTGCAGTTCGTCAACCGCTGGCCTGCCGGGGTGCCGACACCGAAGCAAGGGCTGTCCGACCCGGCGCACATCACGAAGGTGCTCGACCTGTTGGACGCGATCGAGAAGGAATTCTCGTTGCCGTTCCAGCCCGATCCACGAGTGAAGAACAAAGACCGGGGTTCGCCCCGTCTGACGAATTCCATGATCCCATAAACAAAGGAGCAAAGAGACAAATGAGCGATGTTGAATCCTTCCTCTTCGGAGGTGGCGGGAAAGCCGCCAAATTCGAAGCAGTCGGTGACGCTGTCGAAGGCACGATCACCGATGTACGTCTGACCCAGCAAACGAGCATGGAAGACAACTCTCCGTTGACGTGGGCTGACGGTTCACCGCGGATGCAGCTGGTCGTCACGTTGCAAACCGAACTGTCCGAAGGTGAGAACGACGACGGTGTCCGCAAGGTGTTCGCCAAGGGCGGCAACTATGAGGTGGCTTCGGGTGTCGGCAAGAGCCTCAAAGATGCGATCGCCGACGCGATGAAGAAGGCAGAGGTGAAGGAGATCAAGGAGGGTGGCACCCTCAAGGTCGCCTACACCGGCGAAGGCAAGAAAACGAACAGAGGGTATAGTGCCCCTAAGCTCTATCGTGCCTCCTACAAGCCACCGGTCCAGACTGTCGCCGCTTCCGACCTGCTCGACGACTTCTGAGATGACCCCACTGCCCACCACCTCCTGCGAGCCTTGGCCGCTGTATGTCGACAAAAGCGGCTACGGCAAGGTCAACCGCAAAGGGTGGCCAGCCCCCAAGCTGGCCCATCGGTGGACGTACGAGCAGGTGCATGGCCCCATCCCTTTGGGGATGGTGGTCATGCACCTGTGCGACAACCGTTCATGCGTCCGCCTTGACCACCTGCAACTCGGCACCCAGGGTGACAACCTGCGGATGGCCTACGAGCGGGGAATGCCAGCGCGCGGAGCAGCGCTGGACCCAGCCGCCGGAGGCCGCGCTTCGCGCGGCGAGAAAAACAACAATGCCAAGCTGACCGAAGACGACGTCCGCGCCATCCGCTTGTCATCCGACGGCTGCGTCACGCTCGCCAGGCGCTACGGCGTCACCAAGGCGACGATCGTGTTCATCCGCAACCGCCGGACCTGGAAGCACGTGGCCTGATGCACCGCCGCTTCGTGTTGCAACGTGACGTGGACGTCACCGGCGTCAGTGGGACCGGCGTCGTCGCCGAGGGCATCTTGTTCTCGGATGATGTCGCCGTGCTCCACTGGACGAGCCAGTGGCCGTCGTCGATCGTGCATTACGAACGGGGCATCGATTCGATCCTCCACGTCCACGGCCACGGCGGGGCGACCCGCATCGTCTGGATCGACGAGGACTGACATGGTGACGATCCGCACGCTCCAGCCCAGCGTGCGGATCGCGCTGCCTGAGAAGCGACGGTTCCGTTCGGTCTCGAACGTCAACCGCGACTACGTCCGCCGGTCGCTGCGCGACTTCCCACCGCCCACGCCACAGCCGACTCCGTGTCGGTTGTGGCAGGGCAGCCTCGACAGCAACGGCTACGGCAAGCGCAAGATGAAGCAGCCGGACGGTTCGTGGCGGATGATTTCGACGCACCGCTGGGTGATGGAGACGGTGTTGGGGCGGCGGCTGCGCAAGGACGAGGTGATCCTCCACGCCTGCGACCATCCCCTGTGCTTCAGGCTGGAGCATCTGTCGGTGGGGACGATGGCGTCGAACAATGCCGATGCCCGGCGCAAGGGCCGGGCGAAGAAGCCGCCGGTCAACCGGTTGCGCGGCGAGGCCAACGGGCGCAACAAGATCCCGCCGCGACTGTGGCCGAAGATCGTCAACACCTGGCTGGACGGGTCGACGGTGGCCTCGTTGGCCCGTCTGTACGACGTTCATCCGGCGACGATCTACAAGATCCTGCGGGAGACCCCGCTGCCTGAGCGGGATCGGTATCCACCGCACGCTCGGAAACGAGCCGAACAATCGCTCTCGGCGATCCGTGAGGCCCGCCGAGAGCGTACCACCCCTGTCAAGGAGGAGTGATGTTGATTCAGATGAGCCTGTGGCCGGACGTGGTCCCTGACCAGGAGGTATTCGTCAAAGAGATGACGAAGAAGCCACGACCAGTGGTGCACGTCCCGCACGCGACGTCGTGTCACTGCCCGTCGTGTCGGCGTCGCAGAACGTCGTAATGTGCGAAGGCCCAGGGGCGGGAACCCCTGGGCCTTCATTCAGTCCCTCATCGAAAGGACCAACGTCATGGACGACAATAGCAAGACCGGAACCCCCGACAACACGCTGTACTGCGTGGCCTGCGGAGGCGAGTGCCTCCACCCCGAGGCGGTGTACATCATCGCCCGCGGCGACAGCGGCGACGTGTTGAACGTGATCGCCATCTCCGTGCAGGATCGCGGCCCAGCCGAGCGGACCTTCCCCGATGCCGCGTTGGTCGAGCAGATCCATGAATCGGTGTCCTCGCGCGGGACGGTGATCGGGCGGCTGTACTCCTGCGAGTTCTGCCCGGCAACGTCGATCTTCACCGAGCGCTTCCACAAGGGGACGACCTACTTCGCCGGACTCGTGGCATCGTGAGCGCCTCCGAGCAACTCGACCCGATGTACATGGCGGCGTGTCAGTTCGGGATGCGTGGCCTGCGCGTCTTTCCGACCGAATCTCACGGCCACCGGCCGATCATCAGCGAATGGCAGCGCCAGGCAACCAACGATGTCGCCTGGATTGATCGCTCGTTCCAGGGCCGGGACGTCAATCTGGCGCTGTGCTGTGGCCCGCAGCTGAACACCTGGCCGGGATCGTTGTTGATGGTCGACATCGACCCGATCAACGGTGGCAAGGAGACGTTCAGGGCGTTGCAGGCTGAGCACGGCTGGGATGTGGGTGGTGTCCCGGTGCATCTGACGCCGTCGGGTGGGCGGCACTTGTTCTACCTGGTGCCTGACGAGTTGTGCATCACCGGCACGGACGTGTTGGGGCCGGGGATCGACCTGCGTGGTGGCCGGGCGGGCAACGTCGGCTGTGGCTACGGGATGCTGCCGCCGTCGGTGAGGCCGTCGAAGGTCACCGGCGAGTTGGTCAGCTACGGGGTACGTCCAGAGCGGGGGTTGCTGCACATCGACCCGCCGATGGCCCCGGAGTGGCTGCTGGGCCTGTTGCGGGCCTATCTGGAGCCTGCGAAGCGGACGGAGTCGTCGATGGAGCGTCATCCGTCGTCGCAGCTGCCGGGCGATGATCCGTGGTCGTGGGTGCGGGAGAATCTGTCATGGGAGACGTACCTGACCAGGCACGGCTGGCAGCCGGACGGGCCGTACTGGGTGAGGCCGGGCAAGACGCCTCGCGAGGGACACGCCGCGCAGCTGCACGACGACGGGCGATTCGCCTTCTGGTCGCAGACGGACATGCCCGCCGGGATGACCGCGCTCGGCAGCCGTCAGAGCGACGGCGGCTACTCGATCAGCTTGGCGGACTTCATCTGCGCGTACGAGGACGGCGGTGACCGTCAGGCGTTCGGTCGGCGGGTTCGCCGGGAGTTGATGCCTCCACCAGCACTTCCGCTCGCCCGAGAGGAGGTGCTGGTGGATGGTGAGCCGGAACCTATCGAGGAGGGGGGATCATGGTCGACACCTGTGAATCTGACCGGTTTCCTCGATGGCACGGCGGTGCTCGATCCGCCGTCGATCCTGTTGCGCACCGACGGGGTGGGCCTGTTCTATCCGGGGACGATCAACGGCATCCACGGCGAATCGGGATTGGGCAAGGGCTGGGTGGCGGTGACCGCCACTGCGGAGGTGATCCGGGCGGGCGGTGTGGCCGTGTACGTCGATTTGGAGGACACGCCGACGTCGATCACGACCCGGTTGCGCAACGTCGGCCTGACGGCCGAGGAGATCGCTGTCCGGCTGGTCTACCTGCGCCCGCAGGACCCGTCGTCGCCGAGTGAGATCGTCCGCCTGGTGCGGTTGTGCCGGGAGCGTCAGGCGGCGCTGGTGGTGATCGACAGCCTGGGCGAGGCGTTCGGCCTGGACTCGATCAACGAGGACAAGGACAACGAGGTGGCTCCGTGGCTGCGGCAGATCCCGCGGGCGTTGGCCGACACCGGGGCGTGTGTGCTGATCGTGGATCATGTCACCAAGACGGTGGACAACCCGCTGTACCCGAAGGGCAGCGCACGCAAGCGGGCCGCGGTCGGCGGTGCGGCGTACCTGATCGAGGCGGTGAAGCCGTTGACGAAGGGTCGGGGCGGGAAGCTGCGCCTGACGTGCGCGAAGGACCGCTACGGGTTCCACAGCCGGGGGGCTGTGGTGGCGGAGATGGTGTTCAACCCGTCGGGGCCGGACGACATGATCGTGCGGACCTTCCCGATGGCCGAGCAGGAACACCAGTCGCCGCAGGAACGCCAAGACGAAGAGGTGGCTGCCTGCGGGGTGGAGATGATCAAGGTGGCGAAGAAGCGTCGGGCACCGTTCACGAAGACCAGCCTGGTGACCGGGACGGCGGGTTGGGCGGCGACGATCAAGGTCGCCGCGTTCGATCTGCTCGTCGAGAACGGCCACCTCGACGAGGTGACGAAGGGCAAGTACAGCGCCCGTTGATCCCAGATGCCGTGGGCGTTCCCCCCTCTAGGGGGGGGAACGCCCAGAACGTTACATCCGAGCATTCTGGGAACGTTCCGAACGCTCGCATCACACCTGGTAGATCCATTCTCAGACCGTTCTGAGGTAGTCCGCAAAAACGTTCTGGCGAGGTGAGGTGCGACCTCAAAAACCCAGAATGGATCTACCAGGGGTGATAGCTCTCAGTGAGCAACAACCACAGAACATGAGGTTCGGATCACGAACTGACTCAGACCGACCATCCCAGCCCACAACATGTGACCCGCACCACGCCCCAATCGCACGTTTCACCTCAGGTTGACACTCGAGAACGCATGTTCGATCCGTGATCGCCGGAACCTCACAGAAATCGCTCTGACCTCGACTCCCCTTTACCTTCTATGGGTGGGTGCCGGGGGCCTATACACCCGGTCCACCCTGGTCGGTTCACCCACCCACCCACCTGATAGCATGGTTGCAGTGGTTCGGGGCAGTCCCGCCACTCCCGCTCTACTGGAAATCCAGTAGCGGGTGATCCGAGAGGAACCAAGACAATGGCACGTATCACGAAGGCCGAGAAGGACGCAGCCGCGAAGGCGGAGGCGGAGGCGAAGGCGGTGGCGGACGCGGCAGCGACGTTGGCCGCGGCACGGTTGAAGGCGACGGACGCGTTGGGCACGCCGGTGGCGCGTCTCAGCGAGCACGAGTCGTCCGCCAACGTCACGACGATGGATCTCAAGCGGGAGATCGGTTCGACCATCTGGTCGGGCTACCGCACGCTGGCGGTGGCGCTGGGTGAGAAGGACCCGACCGATGCCGACCAGACGTCAGACAACATCTGGTCGGACATCTGCAAGGCGTACGCCTTCGACCGTAAGCCCGGCGCTGGCAAGGTGTCGATGCTGGGTGGCAAGGTGCGCCGCGGCGTGTCGACGCTGTCGGAGGATTTCGACACGTTCCGCTACTGGTCGCACTACGAGGCGGCGAAGGCGGAGGCGACGGAGGCGGACGAGTCGCTGTCCCCCAACGTCCTGTTGCCGCGGATGCGGCGACTGGGTGGCGCGAAGGCGTCGAACCGCGCCGCGACGGAGTCCGTCGCCTCCGCCTTGTCGGCGCTGGGTGCCGCGTTGACGGACGACGGCATCACGTTGGACGCGGCGAAGGCTGCCAGCGCCGATGACGCGAAGGTCCGGACGAAGGCGTGGGACGCGCTGGGTGACTCGTGGCAAGACATGTTCGCCTCGTACTCCGACAAGATCGCCGCCTCCGACGTGGCGACGCTCCGAGCGGTGGCGCGGGTGTTCTCCGCCGCGGCCGATGAAAAGGCGAAGGCGGCGAAGGCGGCGAAGGCGGCGGCGCCCGCGGGTGCGACCGCGGAGAGCATCGCCATTGACGAGGCGGCGAAGGACGCGCCCGCGGGCGTCGACATCGCCGCCATTGTCGCCGCTGCCGTCGCGCAAGCGTTGGCCGCGTCGAAGGCTGCCGCCTGACCTAGGTGCGAGGCATCGCCTCGCCTCCCCAATCTGACAAGTGCCCCGCGTCCGACGCGGGGCACTTGCGCGTCCCGACTCATGCGCCAGCGCGCCTCTACTGGATTTCCAGTAGGCCGCTGGCGCATCGGCGCGCCCCGATGGCGGAGGCGTTCGCTTCGTGCGTTTGCCCACCATTGCCGCTCATTTCGGAGTGATCGAGATGATCGACCGACCAATTCAAGTTCCTCCCTCATTTGCTTCACCGATTTGCCCACCGACCAAGGCGAGCCGACGGCAGAACCATCTGAGGCTCCAACGACCAACAAGTCCCCGGCCTACTGGATTTCCAGTTGGGTCATTCACAGAAAGCAACCAACAAATGAAACTGTCCGATATCCCTGAGATCAACCCTTTGCGCGAGCGAGCCTGTACCGGCCATGAGTACCGCATGGCGGTCGAAGGTGACCTGGTCCGTACCGGCACGGTCGTCTATATCGACCTGCGCTGCCCGGTGTGTCACCGACCACGCGGTCTCCGCATGGTGCGCAAGTCGGAGTTGGGGATCACGTCATGATCAGGACCCACGTCCCCAACTGCGATGACTGCGGTCATCCAGCGTCGGACCACACCGTCGAGGAGGGCTGCAACCACTGCACCTGCCCGTCGTTGCTGGTCATCGCCGACCATGAGGCCGAAGCGCATCTGGCGCGGATGGCCCACTACGACCACTGGGCGCGCAAGCTGTCCACCCGCTGGGCGCGTCGCACCCGTCGCCACTTCACGACGGTGGTGGCCCGATGAGCACCGTCGAGTATCCCGACATCCTGGTCGGCGACCACGTCAAGCTGTGGTTCCACAACAACTCGCGGATCATCCGCGTCAACATGGTGCGCGTCTTCACCGACTCGTCCGGTCATCCGCAGGGACGGGTCGCCGGTCGGTACATCGCCACCGGACGGTTCGCCAACGTGCCGTACACGACCGGTCTCGTCGTCGTGTTCCGTCCGTTGACCAACGAGGAGATCTTCACGACCGCTGAGGGTCTCCGCCGTGACTGGACGACGGGGTGCCGCATCTGTGGTGCCCGGTGGGGCGACGAGTCCCCGACCGACCGTTCGCGCATCCTCGACCACCGTCCGGACTGCCGGTACGTCAAGACCCTTGCCGACATGCCCGGCTGACCCATCCACCAACCAACAACCAACACACACAAGGAGAATGCAATGAACAACGACACACCCATCACCCTCGACGAGGTGTTCGACGTCCGCGAGGCCGAGGCCCGCCAGGCAGCGATGGACAGCTACACGCCGCGCAAGAAGCTGCCGCCCGCGTCGAGGATGCCTGGCTACCGTGCCAAGCTGCGCGAGCGCAACGAGCGCGTCGCCACCGAGATCGCCCGTCCCGAGTGGACGGTCGAAGGTGCCCAGGAGTGGGAGGCGGCGCGTGCCGTCCGTGCCTACAACCAGGAGCGTGCCCCGGGGCGTGCTCTTGCCCACACCCTGCAGCTGGTCAACGACCTGCTCGGCGATGTGGCCGAGGGTGACGGCGACCCGGCCACGTTCGCCACGCTGACGATCCTCGTCGGCACCCTCGGCAAGCTGAGCCGCATCTAGCTCACACCTGAGCACAACATCCGGAATTTCCGGATGACATCATCAACACGTACGAAGCCCCCGGTCTACCAAGGCCGGGGGCTTCGTCGTTGTCCTGAAAGGCTTTCCATTCATGCCCAACGACCGACTGCTCGCCGTCTACCCGGACGGCACCTACCGCACCGTGCCCTGCACGTACGCGGGCATCAAAGACGGACTCCACGACGCGGTGTTCGACTACCTCAAGCTCGACGACGACGTCGGCATGTACATCGACGACGAAGGGATGCTCA
>Ga0068852_100000270_pt1 | contig 34523 bp, 35 predicted proteins | sample KBSCornC22_FD_66594 | JGI IMG/M metagenome (GOLD analysis project Ga0068852, IMG submission 66594) | Corn rhizosphere microbial communities from Kellogg Biological Station, Michigan, USA - KBS Corn C2-2 | ecosystem: Host-associated > Plants > Roots > Rhizosphere > Soil ... | reverse complement strand
TGCGTGCCCAGGTGGCGGAATTGGTAGACGCACCAGCTTCAGGTGCTGGCGCTCGCAAGGGCGTGGAGGTTCGAGTCCTCTCCTGGGCACCAATTTTCCGATGCGTCGTCGAAGAGGAAGGATTTCCTCTGCAAGTTGACATACATCAGTTTGGCTTGCGGGTTCAGTCCACGACCGGAACGAGACCGTGTTACCCAACGTTACGTCCTTCTCTGCCGCACGAATGCGAGCCCGATCCGGAGTGTTGCACCGAATCCGCTCGATGGAGGATGGATGGGGCGAACTCCGACGCGCAAGGTCAATCGGCGTGAACTGCTGGCGCTGGGGGCTCTCGGGACGAGTGCCGCCGGGGTAATCGCTCATGACGGTCTCCTGGGCGCACCGGGGAGGACCATTACGAATGCCCTGCCTTGGGCCGACGGACTCACGGATGCTCCGGAGCCAATCGAAGAAGGCGGGTGGCACTACCTCAACTCGGGCGAAGTGGCGTTTCTGACAGCTGCGGTCGATCGCCTCATCCCTCCCGATCCGACGGGTCCGAGCGCGTCGGAAGCCGGAGTAGTCGTTTTCCTCGATCGGCAACTCGCCGGCGCGTATGGCAACGGGGCTCACTTTTATCTGGAAGGGCCGTGGGCAAACGGGGCGGAAACCCAAGGCTATCAGAGCCGCTTCACTCCGGCCCAATTCTATCGGCACGCAATCGCCGCAATCGAGCAGTCGGTCGGGCACAGCGACAATGGCAAGGCATTCAAGGATCTGCCTGCAGACCGGCAGGACGCACTGCTCAAGCAGATGGAGTCCGGCAGTCTCAAGCTGGACGGACCGATCACGTCCAAGGCCTTTTTTACAATGTTCCTGCAGAACGTCCTCGAAGGCTATTTTTCCGACCCGATGTACGGCGGGAACAAGGACGGCTCCGCCTGGAAGATGATCGGATTTCCGGGCGCTCACTACGATTATTCGGAATGGGTAACGGCCTATAACCAGCCGGTGCCGGTGCCGATGGTGAGCCTGCTTGGCCGCCGCGCCTGGGATCGCGGCTGAGGTGGCCAAGACCCTTCCGAAGGTCGATGTTGTCCTCGTCGGATTCGGCTGGACCGGTGCCATCCTTGCCCAGCAACTCTGCGACGCCGGCTTGAGTGTGCTGGCTCTGGAGCGGGCTTCGTCACGAAGCACGCCAGTCACGTGGGCAACGACATTCGACCAGGACGAACTGCGCTACATGTGGCGCCACCACCTGTTCCAGAACGTCAAATATTCGACCCTGACGTTCCGCAACAACGTCAATCAGACGGCGCTGCCGATGCGTCACCTCGGGTCGTTCCTGCCGGGCACCGGCGTCGGCGGCGCTGGAATCCACTGGAACGGCCAAATCTGGCGCTGGCTGGAAACCGACTTCAAGCTGAAGAGCCACAACGAGCAGCGGTACGGCACAGCCGCGACCGCAGACCTGACGCTCCAGGACATGCCGCTGAGCTACCAGGAGATCGAGCCTTACTACGACATGTTCGACAAAATCTGCGGCACGTCGGGGCAGGCAGGAAACCTCAAAGGAGCCAAGCAGGCCGGCGGCAATCCGTTCGAGGGCCCGCGAAGCATGCCTTATCCGACGCCGCCGCTGCCGATGACGTTCGGCCCCAAGCTCTTCGAACAGGCCGCGGCCAGCATGGGGCTTCACCCCTTCCCGCACCCGGCCGGCAATTTGTCGGAGCCGTACACGAACCCTCTGGGAATGCAGCTGGGCAAATGCACCTTCTGCGGCTTTTGCGAGAAGTTCGGCTGCGGGAATTATTCCAAATCGTCCCCGCAAACGACGCTGATCCCCTATATCCTCACGAAGCCCAACTTTGAGCTTCGAACGGAAGCCGAGGTGTTGAAGATCGAGCGCTCGCCGGACGGGAAGCATGCGACCGGAGTCACCTACATCGACACTGCAGGTGTCGAATATTTCCAGCCAGCCGAAATCGTCGCACTGACCGCTTATCAGCTTCACAACGTCCACCTGATGCTGCTTTCGGGAATCGGACAGCCGTACGACCCGGCTTCCGGCCAAGGGGTTGTCGGCAAGAACTACTGCTATCAGACGATGAGCGGGGTCGACCTGTTCTTCGACGACAAGCTGCTCAACCCGTTCATCGGCTCAGGGGCAATGGCGTCGGTGATCGACGACTATAACGGAGACAACTTCGACCACTCCGGGCTCGGGTTCCTGGGCGGCGCCTACATAGCGGGAATGATCACCGGTGCGCGCCCGATCGAGATGGTTCGGGTGCCGGACGGAGTGCCCAAATGGGGGCTCGAGTGGAAACGAGCAGGCACAAAATACTTCCTGCGCAACATGGGGCTGTCGGTCCACGGATCGAGCTACCCGCAAGCCGGAAACTATCTAAGCCTTGATCCTACTTACAAGGATCAGTTCGGGCGTCCGATGCTACGGATGACCTTCGATTTCCCGCCGAACGACCTCAAGATGGCGAAATATTGCACCGATCGCGCCACCGAGATCGCGCAGAAGATGGGCGCGACCCACGTCCATCCGAAGCCTCGCACGGGGCCCTATGACATCACCCACTACCAAACGACCCATAATGTCGGCGGGACGATGATGGGTGAGAACAGAACGAATAGTGTCGTCAACAAATATTCGCAGAGCTGGGATGTCCCGAACCTGTTCGTCACCGGCGCCGGCCTTTACCCGCAGAATCCCGGCTACAATCCGACGGGTACGCTCGCTGCGCTGTCATTCATGACTGCCGACGCGATCAAGACTAGATATGTGAAGGCGCTCGGCGCCCCATTGGTCGCTGCGTGACGGTTGCGTGGCCGCGAAGTGTGGGAGGGAAAATCCTCGCCCTCATTCTCGCGCTCGTTTTTCTGCTGATCCTGATTTCCCTCGCCTCCTGGCTGTGGTTGCGATCGAGCGAACCGAACATCGAGGATCCGCCGCCCGCGCCGTTGAGAATCTTGAGCCAGCCGATCCCGGACGGTCCCAATGCAGACCTGTTACGGCGCGGACGGTACCTCAGCATCGTCAGCGACTGCGCCTCCTGTCACACGCGCGGAGGCGGGCGGCCGTTCGAAGGCGGGCTTGGGCTGAAGACGCCGTTCGGGATTATCTATTCAGCCAACATCACCGGTAATCCCTCGGCCGGCATCGGCGACTGGACGCCAGCCCAATTTTACGGCGCGCTACACGATGGGAAGGATGATGAGGGTCATCTGCTGTATCCGGCGATGCCCTACACGCACTTCGACATGATTCCGCGTGCCGACAGCGACGCCATCCTGGCCTATCTAAAGACGGTGCCGGGGAGTTCGTACGCGCCCCCTGCCAACCGACTACCGTTTCCGCTCAACATTCGGCTGGCAATGCTCGGCTGGAACGCACTGAATTTCAGGCCACATCCGTTCAAGCCGGATCCCAGTAAATCGGCGACCTGGAACCGAGGCGCGTATCTGGTGCAGGGGCCGGAGCATTGCGGCGCCTGCCACACGCCCAAGAACTTGCTTCAGGCGGAGCAACAGGATCAGGCTTTGCACGGCTCGGCGATCGAGGACTGGTTCGCTCCTGACCTCACCGGAAATCCGCGCACTGGGCTCGGCCGCTGGAGCGCGGCCGACATCGTCGAATACCTAAAGTCCGGGCGGAATTCGCATTCGAATTCTGCCGGCCTGATGTCGGAAGTTGTCGCTTACTCGACGTCTCTGTTGTCCGATGCCGACCTTGCCGCAATCGCGACATACCTCAAGTCGCTGCCCGCAAGCCCCGACACGGCCGCAGGAGCGCCCGACGCCGCAGCGATGCGAACCGGTTCGGCCATCTTCTTCGACGAATGCACGGCATGCCATCTCGTCGGCGGCAAGGGACAAAGCGGGATGTTTCCGCCGCTTCCCGGCAGCGCCGTTGCGCAACAGCGCGACCCGACGGGGCTCATCCACCTGATTCTCGGCGGGGCACGCACCGCCCCCACGGCGTCGAAGCCAACATTCCAGTCGATGCCGAGCTTCGCGTGGAAGCTCAGCGACCAACAAGTGGCGGACGTCGCTACCTACGTACGAAACTCCTGGGGCAACAAGGCTCCCCCGGTTAGTGCACACCAGGTGGCCTCCGTTCGGTCCAGCCTGCAGCTGCGCAAGCGCGAGAGCGCGCGATAGAGGAGGCGCCGCACGGGCCGGAACAGCCGTTGGAACGGCATCGGCGCTGGTCGCTTGAGCAGAGGCCATGAAACTCAATGTACGCTGGACCGTCGGGGACGTAGCCGAGGAGGGATTCGAAGCGCTTCGCCTCTCGCTTTGGGGCGCGGACCGGCTGTTCTCGCGAGAAGCCGAATTCCACGTGTGCGTGAATACGATTCCGCTCGAGGAGGCGAGGTCGCCGACTGGCGATGTTCCGGAGAGGGTTCAATGGCATTGGATGGAGCGCCGCCTTCCTTCCGTGCTCGAACCGTTCCTTGATTCGTCAATGAGTGAGGGGACGGCGTGGAAGTTCATTCCGCTTCTGCTCGATAGCGCCATGCGCGAACTTGCGATCGATAATGACCTCATTCTGTGGGAACTGCCACCTGCGATTCGCACGTGGATGGAGGAGCCGGAAAGAACGCTTGTCGCCGCCGATGTCGTCCCGGCCCACGGACAGTTTGCCAAGCAATGCGGGGCAGAGCCGCGCAACTCCGGAATCCGAGGAACGCCAGCGTGCTTTGATTATGAAGGTTCGATCCGGAGCATCCTCGCGGAAAACCCAGTGACGCTGCGGTCAGAGCTCGACGAACAGGGCCTCCAGATTGCAGCGTTATCTCGCGAGACGCCGCCCTATGTGGTATCCGTCCGGGACGTATCCATCTGCTCGCCCTTCCCACCGCATTCGCCGGATCTGGGCCGATGCGGAGCGCACTTTGTCGGACTCAACACCCGCAATCTGCCTTGGGAATTCCAGGGCCGGCCGGCTCGCGATGTGCGGTTGGAACATTGGCGGACACACCGTCCCGAACTCTACCGGTTGGTTGGACTCCGGATGCCTGGCGAGTTGGAGCCAGCCGAATGAGCGTCCGACTGAGAGCCAATCAGCAGGTCATGCGAAAGCGGCTGCTCTCGCTTGAGCAAGCACATTGATTACCCGCCGAAACGTCGGCCGGTCCTTCCCGCCCCAACGATTTTTGTAACCTTCCTGTCCGCGGAGGAAGTCGAACTCGGCGCATCCTTCCGCGGCGGCGCGGGCTATCGCCGTTCCGACCAGCGCCGTGCCCAAGCTCAGCTTGGCCAGTGCCGGGTCGAATCCACTGAGATAGTAGCAGGTCGACTTTGCCCCTCGCATTGCAAACAGAATCCCGACTGTCTGCCCATCCAGGCGAACCCGATGCATGCGCAGCAGGCCGACAGCCGCCAACTGGGGAACGGCGCGGCACAAGTGCCGTCGGGCGAGGCTGTTAGAGAGGACGCCTTCTTCACCCTCCGCTTGCCAGCGCATTGAGTGAAGCCGCTCCAGGTCCGCCTGGCCAGCCGCCGCCTGTTCGTCCGGAACGAGGTCGATCGTGGCGCCTTTTCGTTGCAGCCGCCGGACTGAATAGCGCCAGTTGGATCGCGTTCGGTTTGAAACGTTCGCCATCCCGCTGTCGCCGTCGAGCGCGAGCACAACGCTCGAATCGCTCCGTTCCATCCCTCCTGCCATGTCATCAGGGCCGGCTTTCGCGAACGGCGAATCCTTCGGCAGCTGCTGAAGATCGATACGCGCCAGCCCTTCGGCCGCGGACTTGGTAAGCGCTCGCAATAAGGCAGGTGCCGCATATTCCGTGCCAGGGGCGAACAATGCGGAAGCGTGGTCGCTCGGTCCGGTCCCAGCGAGCAGAAGTTCCCCGTTCCAAGCGAACGCGGGGACCAGTGCCGCGAGACGCTGCCCCCTCCAGAGTGCGGCGGCTATGCATCGGCCGGGCGCGTAGACCTCCGCCCAGGGCAGAAGCCAGGCGGGAGACTGGAACGGACTCGCATCGGCCACTTCGCTCCAGAGTTCTTCCCAGTGGCTTCGGAGAGGCGGCAGCCCATCGGGGCCGATCAGCGCGATTTCATGGGCGTTCACGGCAGGATCTCCGCGAGTCGGGAACGCCAGCGGGCGCTGGTGATCTCCCACCCGTAGAGGTCATAAAGGGCCTGTCCTGGCGGAGCAGCTCCCCTGAATTCGTAAGTGGGCGTGCGTCGGAATCGCTCAGGCGACAAAGGAAATTGCGCGAGCGTTTCATGCTGGCTTGAAAATGCCGCGATGGCATCTCGCTTCGCCCGCAGTTCCCCCGGAGAGAGACTGGAGGTGATCTCGTCACCTTTCACCCGGAAGGCGCCGTACACGGGCCCTGCCTTTGCGAGGTAGTAACCGGCAAATTCGACTCGTTCCGGAGCCGCGTCGCCTAATCGCTCGCAGGCAGAGCGACTGCAACTGCAGCAGTGTCGTGGTCCGGATGCCCATGCTCGTAGGCGTGAGACACGACGACGTCCGCGGCCACGAAATCCGCGACGAGGCGGTCGACTATTTCCGGCAGATAGTCGAGTGCCTGCTTGTCCGGGTAGTCGTAGAAAATCGGCTCCGCGGTGACGCCAAGTGCCCGCAGCGCCGCCTTGAGTTCGCGCTTTCGAGCCGCAGCGTAGCCACGCGAATCGCTGAAGCCCGCGCGTTTCGCGTCGACTAAGTCACGAGGAGCACCGTCTGTGAGATAAATCAGCCGCGGCTGTTCAAGCCGCTGCAGCAGGCCACTGGCGGACGCGGTTTCATCATCCGGATGAGCAAGGACAAGCGCGACTGACTGCGCGATCGGTTCTCGCAACTGCAGACGATCCAAGAAATCTGTGCGCCAATGCAAAATGTTCGGGGATGCCATCAGGCGACCAGCTTCGCGTACTGCGCCAGATAGGCGGAGGTCATTTTCGCCAGCGGAAACCGCTCGCTCGCCGCCGTTCGGCAAATCAGCGGATCGAGGTCATTCACCGCACGGATCGCAATCGCCATTTCGCGCGGACCATCAACGATGAAACCTGTCCTGCCGTGTTCGATGATGTCCGGCAGCGCGCCGCTCGGATATGCGATGACTGGAGTTCCCGCAGCAAGCGCCTCCATCGCCACAAGCGATGAGGTTTCCGGCGCCCGGCTGGGGATCAGCACGCATTTCGCCTGGCCAAGGAGCTTCTGTTTCCGTTTCCCGGCGATCCGGCCGATCCAGCGTCGCGCCTGGTCGAGCCGTGGGCGCACCACATCGCGCCAATACCGGCGGTGCTCCGGATAAGGGAATACCTCGCCCGCAACGAGAAGCCCGGTTCCGGCTGCACGAGCAGCGTCGACCGCTTCGTGAGTGCCCTTCTCGCTACAGATGCGGCCAATGCTCAGAGCAAAATCGCCCTTCGGCTCAAGCTCCTTCGGGATAGAGACTCCATTCTCGATCGGCGGCAGGAGCTTTACCCCCGGAGCGCCAAGCCGGACCTGACTGCCTGAGACGGGGAGCAACCACGTGCCGGCCCGCTGCGGCCGAAGGGCGCCCGGATCATACCAGGCGAGTGGCAGGTGAAGCGATACGAGACACTGCATCGTTTGCAGCGGCAGGTAGTCGGCGAAGTCGATTCCGTGGAAATGGACCAGGTCCGGTCGGCAATCCCGGATCGCTTCTGAGATGCGCTGGCGAACTTGCCCGTGCACGAAAGCGCGTAGGGGATCCGAAATATAACCCTTCACGTGATCGACCGACCGAAGCTCGCCGGCGACAGCCGAGCCTTCCTGAGCAATGACTACCGAGCGGTGACCCGCATCGACAATCGCTCGGTCCAGCTTCGACAATATCTGTTCGGCGCCGCCCACCGAATCCTCCAGGACCGGGGCAAACGGGTAAGCGACGCTTAGAATGGTAAGGCGGGACGGCGGCACAATCAGCAAAAGGAGCGACCGTCCCCCCGCTCCGGGAATTGAGAGGAGTCAATTTTGGGATTGATTTCATCTGCGTTACAGGCAGATTCGCGTTAACGGTAAATATGCACGAGCTGTCGAACGAAGAGTCACCTGCATCAGAGTTGGGGCTGCACAACATGGCTGCCCCTGCGTTGGACACTGGTGACACATCCCAGTCCCAAGGTGCTCAGGTGAGACCTGTCGACAGATGGACCGCAGAGACTGTTCCTTTGCTTTCGGGCTTCCCTCGGCAGGAATTGGACTCACTGCTCCGGTTCGGATCCATTCAACGCTACCCGCGCGGGACCACGCTGTTCGAAGAAGGCGAATATGCGGACAAGCTCCACATCATGTTGAGCGGAACTGTCGAGATTTTCTCGACATGCCGGGGCCGGCAATGGGGCTTGTTCCTAATGAATTCGGGCGATGTGCTGATGCCCGTCGCGGTGATGTATTCCGAACCTTACCTCAATTCCGCACGCACCGTCACTTCGTCGCGGCTGCTCCTTCTGGATGCGGAGCGGGTGCGGGAGCAGGCGGCGGCGTCAGCCGACTTCGCTCTTCGTCTTGGTCGATCGCTCGCCGGGCAGCTGAGAATGAGCATGCGCCAGGTGCTGGAACTCAAATGCCGGAACGCGGCACAGCGGCTTGGCTCCTTCTTACTCAAACTCTCCGATCGGGAAGGCATCGCTGCCGAGCTGCCGATGCCCAAGCGCAATCTCGCCGCGCGAATTGGTATGACTCCCGAGACGTTGTCACGGACCCTGCAGGTGCTTGCGGACAATGGCCTTGTCGTCCGGGGCCGCCAGATCATCGTCCGCGACCGCGGGCGGATCGAGCAATTCTGTGGGCCTGATCCCTGCCCGATCTCAGATACCGAACGCCTCAAGATCAACGCGCTCTGAGGCTGCGCTTCTATCGCAGAACTCCGTCAGATTCGACTTTTCGGAAAGCTCGCCAGCGCTCGCCTCCTGCGCCCACTACTATTCGAATTGTCGTGCAACCGTTTCATTTCCTCAACGTTGGCTGATCCAATCAGCAACGCAGCGGCGCCGCTCGCCGCTAAGGAACAGACGAACGGGAATGGATAAAAAGCACGGTAAGGCTGCGACAGGCGTGGAAGGGCTAGACGATATCCTCGCGGGAGGCCTCCAGAGGGGCCGGGTGTACTTGTTCGAAGGTAGCCCAGGTACCGGCAAGACCACGATCGCCACGCAATTCCTTCTGGCCGGCGCAGCTGCCGGCGAGAAGGGTCTCTACATCACGTTGTCGGAGACTGAGGACGAGCTTCGGGAGAGTGCAGCGTCACATGGTTGGCGTCTTGATGATCCAGTCTCGGTATATGAACTCATACCGCCGGAAAGCCTGCTCGATGAGGAGCAGCAGCAAAGTTTGCTCTATTCCTCCGATCTCGAGCTTGGCGAAACGACCAAGCGCATCTTTGAGGCAATCGAGCAGCATAAGCCGCAGCGAATCGTGGTGGATAGTCTGTCCGAAATCCGACTGCTGGCGCAAAGTTCGCTCCGATACCGGCGCCAAGTGTTGGCTCTGAAGCATTATTTCGCGCGCAATGGGGCAACTGTCGTGATGCTGGACGACCTCACTAGCGATACGCACGACAAAACGGTCCACAGCGTCGCACACGGAGTGATCCGGCTCGAGGAGCTGGCCCCCGATTACGGTGCCGACCGACGGCGGCTGCGGGTGATCAAATACCGCGGTCAGAGTTTCCGCGGAGGTTACCACGACATGGTCATCAAGACCGGCGGCGTGACTGTGTTCCCGCGGCTAATCTCGGCCGAGCACAAGCGCGAGTTCAGCCGCGACCCGCTGCCGAGCAACTCAACCGAGATGAACAAGCTGTTGGGCGGCGGGATCGAGCGTGGCTCCAGCACTCTCGTGCTGGGTCCTGCAGGCACCGGCAAGTCGCTGATGACTTTGAGCTTTGCGGTGCAGGCTGTCGACCGCGGCGAAACCGCGGCGATATTCGTCTTCGACGAGGAGCTTGGACTGCTGTTCGAGCGTGCAAAAGGGCTGGGGCTCGACTTGGCCGCGCTGCAAGGCACCGGGAGCCTGATTATCGAGCAGGTCGACGCGGCTGAGCTTGCGCCCGGAGAATTCGCGCAGCGGGTGCGCACCTGTGTCGAGCAGCATAGCGCGCGCACCGTCGTGATCGACAGCCTCAATGGCTACCAGGCGGCGATGCCGGAGGAGAAGCAGCTGATCCTCCACATGCACGAACTGCTGCAGTTCCTGAACCGGCAGGGCGCGACGACTTTCCTGACGGTCGCGCAGCACGGCCTGGTCGGCGACATGCGTGCTCCCGTCGATGTAACTTATCTTGCCGACACGGTGATCCTGCTTCGGTATTTCGAGGCGGTGGGCCGAGTCCGGCGTGCGATTTCAGTGATCAAGAAGCGAACGAGCGCCCACGAGGATACGATCCGGGAATTCCGGATCGGCAAGGGCGGGATCACCCTTGGGCCGCCACTTACGAACTTCCAGGGCGTGCTTCGCGGAGTCCCGGAGATGATCGGTGTTGACGAAGCGCTGATGGATTTCGAGCTGGCGTGATGGCCGGCGACCGATCGGCAACTGCCCTGATCCTGGCCCCGCTGGGCCGGGATGCAGCGATCGCCGCGGGCATGCTTCGCGAGGCGGGGATCCCCTCAGTCATCTGCCCGGACCTGGATTGTCTGGCCGCGGAATTGTCGAACGGGGCGGGCTTCGTGCTCGTCACCGAAGAGGCGCTTCTCGCCCGCGATCTCCGCGGACTGTCAGGCTGGATCAACCAGCAGCCAGAATGGTCGGACCTTCCGTTCGTCCTGCTAACCCAAAAGGGCGGGGGGCTGGAGCGTAATCCCGAAGCCGCGCGCCTACTCGACGTCCTGGGCAACGTGACGTTTCTCGAAAGGCCGTTCCATCCAACGACCCTCGTTAGCCTTGCTCGAGCGGCGCTCCGAGCGCGGCTTCGCCAATATGACGCGCGTGCGCGCCTAGAAGAACTTCAGGAGGGGGAAGAGAGACTGCGCGCCGCGAACGAAACGCTCGAAGCTCGCGTGGAACAGCGGACCCGCGAACACGAACTCGCTCTTGCCAAGCTTCACGAGGCGCAGAAGCTGGAAACGCTCGGTCAGCTCACCGGCGGTGTGGCGCACGACTTCAACAACCTCCTGACTCCGGTCATCGGCAATCTCGACCTGTTGCGCCGCCGGCTGCAACCGGGCGATGCGTCGCATCGGCTGATCGATTCGGCACTTCAAGCTGCGAGCCGCGCCGCCACTTTGGTGCAGCGACTGCTCGCTTTTGCGCGACGACAGGATCTCAGCGTTCGATCGGTGGATGTCGCCAAGCTGCTGGATGGAATGACGGACATGATCCGTCGCTCGCTTGGGCCGTCGATAGAGGTTCAGATCAGCCACGCACCGGATCTCCCCCCCGCCCGGGTCGATCCGAACCAGCTCGAGCTTGCGATTCTCAATCTCGCCATCAATGCGCGCGACGCGATGCCCCGCGGCGGCACACTCACCATCGAGGCGGACTCACGTTCATCGGAAGGTGCAACGCTTCTCAAACCAGGCAACTACGTTCGAATCGCGGTTCGGGACAGCGGTACTGGAATGGACGAGCAGACGCTGGCGCGAGCCATCGAGCCCTTCTTCTCAACGAAGGGACTGGGCAAAGGCACCGGTCTGGGACTCTCCATGGTGCACGGACTTGCTGCGCAACTCGGAGGCACGTTGAACCTCGTCAGCCGTCCCGGCGACGGAACGACCGCCGAAATCTGGCTGCCGAGAGCTGCCGAGTTGCCGCGCGCGGAGGAAGCCGAGAACAGGCTGGCGGTGGGTGCGCCCCGGGATGCCAGAATCCTCCTCGTCGATGACGAAGATCTCGTGCGCTGCGGCACAGCCGAGATGCTTTCCGATCTGGGATATTCCGTCTTGGAAGCCAATTCTGGCGCAGAAGCTCTACGGCTTCTTCGAAGCGGCGAACCGGTCGATCTCATGATCACCGACTATCTGATGCCTGGAATGAACGGCGTTCAACTGGTTGATCAAGCGCGGCCGCTGGCGTCTTCAATGCAGGTGTTGCTGATAACCGGCTATTCGACGATCGCCGAAGGCCCGGGAGCCGCCATCCCACGCCTTGCGAAACCCTTCCGACAAGCCGACCTGTCGAAGATTATCGCCGAGATGCTCACTCGGGAGCAACCGTCGCGAGTATTGAAACTCGCCGATCGCACTGGCTGATCCTGCGCTAGGTCACACTCCTGACACTTGAAGAGTTAGGTCCGCGCGCCATTTCTGGCTGATGATCGATATCCGCCCGTTCGAAACGCTCGGCCACGCCGATCACGGCTGGCTCGATGCTCGCCACCACTTCTCCTTTGCGAACTACTATGATCCGCAGCGGATAGGCTGGGGTTCAATTCGAGTCTGGAATGACGACAAGATCGCTCCCCATACGGGCTTCCCGCCTCATCCGCACCGCGACATGGAGATCGTCACCTACGTTCGCACCGGGGCGATCACTCATCAGGATTCCATGGGCAACAAGGGCCGTACCGGAGCTGGCGATGTCCAGGTGATGAGTGCGGGAACCGGAGTCATGCACGCTGAATATAATCTGGAGGATGAGGCAACGACGCTTTTCCAGATCTGGATTGAAACCGACAGGCCGGCTGCGCAACCGAGTTGGGGAGCGATGCCCTTCCCCAAGGATAGCCGCGCGGGCAAGTTCCAGCTGCTGGCGAGCGGTGATTCGGATGATGGCGCCTTGACCATCAACAGCGATGCGAGAGTCCTGGGGGCGACCGTGCAGAGTGGAAACTCGATCAGCTATTCGACCGGCCCCGAGCGGCACCTCTACCTGGTGTCGAGCGCTCCGGTGACCGTGAACGGCGTCGAGGCCGCTGCCCGCGATGGAGTTGCGATCAGCGGGGAAGACATTGTGACGATAGAGGCACAGGAAGAAGCCGAACTGGTACTGGTCGACGCCCGTTAGTGTAAGCTGTGCTTGTATAGATGGTTCGAGCAGGCCATGAGCACCTCTCGGCGGAATCGCTAGGTCACTGAAACTGCGGGGGATTATGCAACCGCTTTGGCGGATCTTGATTGCATCGGCGCTGGCTTCGGCGAGTACGGGTGCGCTCGCCCAGAGCGCACCAACCGAAGCACCCGCGAATGCCCCCGCCTCGCCGCCAGCGGATCCCATCGGCCCACCGCAGCTCAGCAATTTCAGCCTCGGCGGCAAGGTAACCCAATCGGCACAGCAGCCGACTGAAATTCAGCCGACTCCAAAGACGCCACGACTACGCAGTGGGTCGCAAGTGCTGTCGCCGCCGGCTTCAGTGGCTGAACCGGTTGCCAAAGCACCGGCGCCTGTCCAAACGGCGCAGCTCAAGCGAGCGCGCAGCGCTTCCACGCCTTCTCCAAGACGGGGCGCAGAAGCGACTGCCCCGCCGGTCTCGGGGGCTCCCGTTGTGCCGCCTCCACAAGCTGCACCTTCGCCAAGTCTCGCTGTTACCGAGCCAAGCGCTGGCACCGCACAATCCGGCCGGTTTTCACTCTTCTTGTGGTTGCTTGCCGTTGCGGCTGCTGGCGGCGCAGCCGCTTGGTATTTCCTGTGGCAACGCCCGCGAACGCACCTCGCACCTGCCGGTGTTGCCTCGGCATTCGAGGCGCAGACGGCCAAACCGCTTCCCCCAGCTGCCCCGCCGCGCGGCGCCCCGCCACCGATCACCCCGAAGTCCTCCGGCGTGGTTGCCACTCGCCTCCGGCCCTGGGTTGAGCTCCAATTCGCTCCCGGCCGTATAATTCTGGATGGCGAAAAGGCGCTGCTCGAATTCGAGATGACATTATTCAACTCAGGCAACGCACCGGCGCGCGACGTTCTGGTCGAAGGCTCACTTTTCAATGCCGGTCCGATGCAGGACGAGCAAATAGCCAGGTTCTTCCAGAATCCGGTAGGCCAAGGCAATCGCCTCCCGCTTCTCGCGCCGCTTCAGCGCCTTTCAGTCAATAGTGCGATCGCGCTTTCCAAGGCTCAGCTGGTGCCGCTGGAGATGGAGGGGCATTCCCTCTTTGTGCCTCTCGCCGGTTTCAATACGCTCTATCATTGGGGCAGCGGAAGGGACGGGCAAACGTCGACCAGTTACCTTGTCGGCAAACAAACTGACGGCGCGAAGCTGGCGCCGTTCCGGCTTGATATTGGACCGCGCGTGTTCCGCCGCCTCGCAGCCCGCGAGTACGAACTGCGAGTGCGCCAGTAGAAGCTCAGGTTATTCAGCCGGGACTGCTGCTCGGGAGTCGGATGTCCTGAACAGACTTAGGATCTGCACCAGGAAGACGATCGCGCCCGCGATCCAGACGAGAGATCCGACGATCGCGAGGACTGGCCACTCATACAGCACCGACAGCGCGATCCCGATCGGGAACACCACCGCGGCCGGAGCCGAAAGCCAGAAATGCACCTTTGCCAGCTTGCGCTCTGCGAGCTCCGGATAGGCGCGATAAACGAGCCCAAAAAGCGCGAGCGATGCCCAACCCGCAAGATTGAAGTGCGCATGCACCGGCGTCAGCTGAAAATCCTGCCGAATTCCCATGGTCAGTCCCAGCCCGATGCCGCAAAGCAGGAGCAGCACCGCTACTAGAAGAAACTGCAAATCGATCCGATTACTCATTTGAACTTCCTCCCCTTTCTGCCGGCTCGACTCCGGCTGAGCCGATTAAAAACCAATTCAATCCGGTCGGCAAATTTGGGAGTTTTACAGCACCGAAGAATTGTAACTGTGCCAGGCCAGGATCGCGGCGGCGCCGCGGTAAGGCCGCCAGTCTTCCGCCAGTTCGCGGATATGCTTCTCCGACGGTTTCTCGGAGAGCCCGAACAGGCGTCCTATTTCGACCTGCACCGCCAGATCCCCCGCAGGCCAGACATCCGGCCGGCCTTCCGCGAAAAGCAGGTAGATTTCGGCAGACCAGCGCCCGACCCCTTTTATCTTCGTGAGAAGTGCAATCGCCTCCTCGTCCTCGGTCGGCAGAGCGTCGAGATTGAGCTCGCCCGAGGTCACCAGCTGAGCCAGGCTTCGAATGTAGCCCGCCTTCTGCCGGGAAATTCCGGCGGCACGCAGCTCCTCGTCACTCGCGGTCAGCAGCTTTTCGAGATCGGGCGGAGATCCATAGGCTGCCTCCAGCTTCGTCCACATCGATCGGGCGGCGGCGACGCTAACCTGCTGCCCGACGATGGTGCGAAGCAGGGTGGCTGCTCCTCGCGGGCTGCTGCGCGGCTCGGGGTGACCGTGCTTTTCTACGACGGAGGCGAATCTGGGCTCGCGCTGCGCGAGCGCATCGACGGCAGAGCGGATGCTTTCCTTGGTCCGCACCATTGCGCCTACTCGCCGGCTACGACGGCAGCGTAGAGAGCCACGGCCGCCGCGTTGGAAACGTTGAGGCTTTCGACGGCGCTTGTGATCGGTAAGCGGGCGATCGCATCGCAATGATCGCGGGTGTTCGGACGAAGCCCGGCCCCTTCGGCGCCGAGCACCAGCGCGATCCGCTTCGGACCAAGTGCATCGGCGATGTCGATATTTGCCTCGCCATCCAGCCCGATTCGCCAAAATCCGGCCTGAGCGATCTCCTCCAGCGCCCGGGCCAAGTTAACCACGCGCACCCACGGGACGGTCTCGAGCGCTCCCGATGCAGCCTTGGCCAGCGCTCCGCTTTCCGGAGGCGAGTGCCGGTCTTGGGTGACAATCGCAAGTGCTCCGAAAGCTGCGGCGGAGCGAAGAATTGCGCCGACGTTGTGCGGATCAGTGACCTGATCGAGAATTAGGAGCGTCGCGCGCTCCTCTGTCGACGCGAGCACGTGGTCGAGCCAGACCTCATCGAGCGGCTCAACCTCGATCACTACGCCTTGGTGGAGCGCATCGCGCGGAATTAGACGCCCGAGGTCCGCGGCATCGGCAATTGTTATCGGCGCGCCGGCGGGAAACCATTCCGCCGCTTCCCGGGTCGCCCAGGCGCGTACCAGCCTGCGCTTCGGATTGGCGAGCGCCGCCGTGACCGCGTGGCGTCCCCAAAGGCGAGGCCGATTATGTACTGGGTGCGATTGATGAGAGCGCTTGCGGGACACGGCCCGCAAATGGGGCGAGCTTCGCGGTCAGTCAAACCGCCGTTGCTTGTTGAAGCTCGTGCCGTGATCGCCGGTGGCTCCGCCAGGCACCGACAAGAAGAACGAGCAGAATGGGAAAACTCCAGAATCGTTCTGCCGCGCCATAAACGGACGGGATCATCTCGGCGTCGACCGCCTTCATCACGTGGGACATGCTGTCGACCAGCTGGAGTCCTGCGGCCCAGAGCGGCCAAAAGCGGTCGGAAAAGAGCGCGATTGCGACAAGCGCCGCGAGAACGCCGCTATCGACGAGGAAGTCTGTCGTTTCGATCCCGGCGTAGCGGTGCTGCACCGGAGATTCGCCGAAGTGGCTGAAAAGCGTCGCGGCGACGAAGACCAGCGCCGCAATACGCTCATATTTCCGGCCGCGCCAAAGTGCATAGCCGCACGAAACGAGCAGCAGCACATCGAAAACTATCATGTGGATGATCGAATTCATCGGACAGATGACCGGACCACATCGCTGCGGCCCGGTCAAACCCCCTTAGGCTACAATGCGAAGGTCGGTTTGCGACGAGGTTCCGCAACAGGGATTGCTATCGCCCCACGAGGTAGTCCGAACGCCCGGGATCTTCTCCTTGGTCTCGACGAACACCTCGTGGCACTGCGCCATGGTGCCGCGAACTTTCACCAGCTCGTTGATGGTCGCCGAAACGCCCTCAAAGGATTCTTGCAGGGTCGAATAGGATACGCCTGCGACATTGTTGACCTGAACAAGCTTCGATTGGAGTTGGGAAAGTTCGATCAGGGCGGACTCGATCAGGTCTTCGACTGCACGGGTATGAATTCCGACCTCGTGGACGGCGTTCCAGATTGCTTGTTTGCGCATGGCTCTTCCTTCCCCAGGAGCACCCGCTCCGGAGTAGATTGGCCGGTCTGATTGAGGTGGCTTAAGCTAGCTCTTCAGGAGTCTTGCGAGGCTTTCAAGACCGGCGAGATACATACCGGCGGAGAAAGCAGCTCCCGTTGCGATCGTCACGATCCAGAGCAGCCGTAGGCCGACGCTCATCTCATTCCGGGGGTGACTCCTCGTTGCGAACGGCGGTTGCAGGGAAGACCAGAAGGATCCGGGTTCCTGCTCGGTAATGGACCCCGTGCCCTTCCGAGTCTCCCCTGCGCGATCAGCGTGCCGAATCTGTTTACTGACCGCGCTTTCGGGTTCGTCCGAATCGTCCTCACTCTCAATGTGCGGCGGTTGATGTATCAACCGCTGATATCTCCCGCGGTGTTGCGCCACCAAGCGGGCCGCCTGCGATCGGCGCTCCACTCCAAGGATTTGCAGGGCCTGCCGAATCCGCTGGTCGACCGTATGCGATGAGATTCCCAGTTCGACCGCGATCTCTTTTGAGGACAGGTGGGCATCCACGAGCCGCAGACAGTCGAGCTGTCCGGGCGTCAGCTTCGCCACCCGGTCCTCTAGAAGATCGTCAGCGTCCGGATAACTCCGGATCGCGGGATTCGGCACCGCGAGCTCCTTTCGACTCCATTTTGCCCCGGTTCCCCCGCCGAGTCTGCTTCAATCTATGTCAAAATGACCGAATCAGCCAAATAATTATTAACTTAGCGCAAAGTTGCCGCGGCTCAGAGGCCTTCCAGAGCCGAGCCTTTGCGCCGTTTCGGCTTCACAACCGACTCGACGGCAGCCGAAATCGAAAGATCGGTAACAAGAAGTTGGTGGAGGGGGCTGGATTCGAACCAGCGTACGTCAGAGACGGGCAGATTTACAGTCTGCTGCCTTTAACCACTCGGCCACCCCTCCACGGGCGCAGCACACCGGCAGGTCCGGCAAGCGAGGCAGGCGCGCGAAATGGCGGCGCGGGCCGCCTAAGTCAACGGCTCGCCTAGTGCGCGGCTTCAGTCCGCCTGACGCCTGACTTGGCGAGCTGCTCGTCAAGTGAGGCGACAAGTCGCTCCAGCGCCGCCTCATCCTTCGCTTCAGCACGGCCAACCAGCACATCTTGTGTATTGGACGCTCGCAGAAGCCACCAGCCGTCGGGTGTGTTCACACGCACCCCGTCGGTCGCATTCACCTCGGTGCCGCTCGCGGCGAGACGATCGCGCACCTCATCTACGACTTCGAATTTGCGACTTTCGTCGACGGGAAATCGCATCTCCGGCGTTGCTGTCGATTTTGGCATCTCGTCCATCAGCTCAGCCAGACTCTTGCCGGCCTGACTCACCGCTTCAATCAGCCGGACCGCTGCGTAGAGGGCATCGTCGAAGCCATACCATCGGTGTTTGAAGAAGATGTGGCCACTCATCTCGCCCGCTAGCGGGGCGCCGGTCTCCTTCATCTTTGACTTGATAAGGCTATGCCCGGTCTTCCACATCAGTGGCTTGCCGCCGAGGTCGGCAATATGATTGAAGAGCGTCTGGCTCGCCTTCACATCGGAAATGATCGTCGAGCCAGGGCATTCCTCTAGCACCGGCTTGGCAAGGATCATGAGGATCTGATCGCCCCAAACCACTCTGCCCTTGCTGTCGACAGCACCAATGCGGTCCGCATCGCCGTCAAAGGCAAACCCCATGTCCAGCTGCTTATCCCGAACCAGGGCCTTGAGGTCGGCCAAATTGGCTTCCACCGTCGGATCCGGATGATGTGCAGGAAACGTGCCGTCGATCTTGGCGTGGATGATGCAGTGTTGGCCCGGCAGGCGCTGGACCAGCTTTTCGAGAGCGGGTCCCGCGGCGCCGTTTCCTGAGTCCCAACCGATCCGGTAGGCTCTGCCGCTGAAGTCCTGCGCCACACGGTCGACATAGGAATCAAGCAGGTCCGCCTGCTCTACCGTACCATCACCTTCACTCCAGTCGCCGGAAAGTGCGCGCCGGCCCAGATCTTGAATCTCCTCGCCGAAAACTGACCGGCCATTAAGAAGCATCTTGAAGCCATTGTAGTCGGCAGGATTGTGACTTCCGGTCACCTGAATGCCGCCCTGAACATCCAGAGTCGCGACAGCAAAATAAAGCATCGGACTGGGACCGATCCCGATCCGGACGACGTTTAGCCCTCCGTTTGTGAGCCCCTCGAGGAGCGCAGCTTCGAGTGCGGGTGAGCTCAGCCGTCCGTCGCGACCGATCGCGACTCTTACCGCGCCTTCTTCTCGCGCAAGCGAAGCATATGCCCTGCCAAGGGCGTAGGCATCGGCTTCGCTGAGCGTTTTTCCGACGATTCCGCGGACGTCATATTCGCGGAGGATGGATGGATCGAATCTATGGGTCATTACGTTGCCGAACGTAAATCCGAAGATGAAGTTCAACCAGTCCGGAAATTGCGTTCACCTCGGGTTTTCCTGACCTGTTTGAATAAGACTGGTGAAGAGTGCGTTGGTTGAAAGTCCGTCCTGACGCTGCCACGTGAACGATAGAGAGTGGGTATCGGACTGTGAAATCGAAAGCTTTCGCCTGGATTGCTGCCTTGGTCGCGCTGACTGGCGGCTGCGCGACGCCGCCGAAGCACGAAGCCGCGACGGTGACCATTGGCCCGGAACCAAAATCCGCCGCGTGGAAGGCGATCGCCAGTGCGGCCGATGAGGACCGGATCGATCGGCTTGGTCTCGCGTGGTACGGAGGTTTGGCGGACGCGAAGCCGAGGCACGGCAAGGAGATTGCCGACGAGGGCGTGCTGTTGAAGCCGCGGGCCGGACTGCCTTTCCCGGCTCCGACACCCGGGAGCTATAACTGCCGCCTGGATACGCTCGGCTCCGCGGACCGCAAGACTCCCGACTTCCAGCAGTTCAAGCCATTTTTCTGCTATGTACAGGTTGATGATCAAGGCCGCCTGACGATCATCAAACAAACGGGAAGCCGGCGACCCGCTGGGGGGTTGTGGGACGATGATGACCCAAACCGCATGATCTTCCTAGGAAGTCTCGCGCTGGGGGATGAGAAGGAGCCGTTGGCCTACGGGCAGGACCCGAATCGCGACACGGCCGGAGTCTTCGAAAGAATCGCACCGTTCCACTGGCGACTCGTGATCCCCTGGCCCTCCAGCGGTGCGAAGATCGAGGTGTTCGAACTTACTCCGGTCGCCGATCAGCCGACCGGATGAGCGCTGGCCTTCTTGCCGAACCCGAGCGCGTTCGAGCGATCCTGATTTCGGCCGCAACTGCGGGTATGGCCGTGACCTACTCCGAAGTCCTGAACGCCCTTGGTCATGAATTCACTCGGCCGAAGATGCGGGCGCTCTGCAAGGTCCTCGCCGTTATCGACGATGAAGCGGCGGAGCGGGGGGAGCCGGAGCTCGCGGTCCTCGTGGTCCGGCAGTCCGATGGTCTCCCCGGGCAGGGGTGGTGGGTTGCCAGCAGAGGGGTTCAGCACGGCTACGATGGCCTGTGGACTGGCCCACAAGCCGTAAAGTTGGTCGGGAAGCTGCAAAAGCAGGCGTTTGATTATTGGGCCGCAAGGACGGGTTAGAATTCCTGGCGGCAATCGCTAAGTGGGCGCGATGGCCGATGCCCAGACCTTCACGGTGTCCGAAGACGACGACGGCATCCGGCTCGATCGCTGGTTCAAGCGTCACAAGCCTGATGTAAGCTTCACGATCGTCGCAAAATGGGCCCGAACCGGCCAGCTTCGGCTGAACGGCAAGCGGGCTACACCGGGTGATCGCATAGAAACCGGCCAGGAGATCCGGATTCCGCCAGTCGATGCCCAGCCCGAAGTGCCTCGCCGTCGAGAACAGCCCAAACGGGAGCAGCTGACTTCCGACGAAATCGAGTTCGTCCGGTCGCTGGTGATTTTCGAGAGCGACGATGCTTTCGTTCTCAACAAGCCGCCGGGACTCGCAACTCAGGGCGGGACCAAGACTCGCGATCACCTGGACCGCCTTCTCGATGGACTTGCGGAAGAGGGAGCACGAGCGAAGCTGGTACACCGGCTCGACAAGGATACGTCTGGCGCGATCCTGGTTGCTCGGTCAGCCCGCGCCGCGGCCTTTTTCTCGAGAGCATTTTCCGGCCGGACAGCTCGGAAGATCTATTGGGCGCTTATCGTCGGCGTGCCTTCGGCCGAGGACGGGCTGATCGATGCGCCCTTGGCCAAGCAGCCGGGCACTGGCGGCGAGAAGATGCATATCGACGAGGAGAACGGGCTGCCGGCCAAGACCCGTTGGCGAGTGATCGATCGTGCTGGGAACCGGGCGGCCTGGGTCGAGCTGCGACCGCTGACGGGCCGCACGCACCAGCTTCGCGCACACATGGCCGCAATCGGGCACCCGATCCTGGGCGACGGCAAATATGGTGGTCAGGAGGCATTCCTGACGGGCGGCCTAAGCCGCAAATTACATCTCCATGCCCGTCGTCTAAAGATCGATTCGCCGGACGGTGGCGTTATCGATGTCACCGCGGAGCTGCCCGAGCACTTCCGGCAGAGCCTGGAGACTCTAGGCTTCGAAGTGGCCGCAGGAAACGGCGCGGCCACTCTTGTTCCCCAAAAGCCCAGATCCTCGCCCAAACCCAAGCCCAAACGAGAAACGCGGCGCGGCGAGCGGCGATCGAGAAGTGGAAAGAACCGCTGATGGACGATGAAACGGCCAAGCGGCGACTTCTGATCTACACGGGTGTTCGGTTGAGCGGGGTGGTGTTCTGCCTGCTTGGCGTCGCGATAATCTATTCGGACGTGATTAGGCCCGGAGGCTGGCCACAGCTGGGCGCCGCGATCGCCGTCGTGGGAGCGCTGCACGCGCTCTTGTCGCCCCATTTCATCAAGAAGAAGTGGGATCGGGAGAAGTCGTGAAGCGCTTCTGGAAATCCGCTGTGGGCATTCATGAGCACGATGGCTGGGCGGTTCGGCTCGATGGCAAGCCACTGAAGACGCCGATGGGTGAATCTCTGCTTGTGCCCACGGAAGCGCTCGCGCGAGGGATCACTCAGGAATGGAATTTAGTCGAGGAGCGGATCGATCCACGCACGATGCCGCTGACTGGCCTTGCCAATGCGGTGATCGATCGGGTGCGCCCCAATCCCGCGACATTCGCAGCGGGGCTGGCGAAATATGCGGGAGCGGACCTCACCTGCTACCGGGCCGAACGGCCGACGGAGCTTGTCGAGCGGCAGGCGCGATGCTGGGACGCGCTTCTTGGCTGGGCCCGTCGGCGGTTCGATGTGGATTTCCGAACGACTAGCGGGATCGTCCATATCGACCAGCCGGAAGCGACGGTCGATCGGCTCTCCCACGCGGTTTCCGTACTCGACGAATTCCACTTGGCCGGATTATCGCCGCTGGTGACGATCGGCGGGTCGCTGGTCGCCGGCTTGGCGGTTCTGGAGGGTGAATTATCTCCTGGAGACGCATGGGAAGCAGTCGCAATCGATGACCGCTGGCAACTCGAGCAGTGGGGTGACGATGCAGAGGCAGAACAACGCCTCGAGAACAGCCGGCGCGACTTCCTGGCCGCGGCTCGTTTCCTGAATCTGCTTTCAGATTAGTGCTGCGGCCCGACCAAGTCGCGCACGAACGCCACCAGCCCGATCTGACGGGCGCGCTTCAGCCGTTCGGCGGCAACGATCGTCCTGACCTGCGCCAGGCATGACGCTGCATCGCGATTGACCAGCACGTAATCATATTCCGCCCAGTGGCTGATCTCGGCTGCTGCGCGGCTCATCCGGTCGGCGATTACGCCATCGCTGTCGGTCCCGCGCTCCTGGAGCCTTCGCTCCAATTCGCCCATCGATGGCGGCAGCAGAAATATCCGCACGAGGTCCTCACCCATTGCGGCGTGCAACTGCTGCGTCCCCTGCCAGTCGATATCGAAAAGAATGTCACGGCCATCTTTAAGCGCCGCCTTCACCGGCGCCTTCGGAGTTCCGTAGCGATAGCCGAAAACGGGCGCCCATTCGACGAACTCACCAGCATCGATCAGCCGGTCGAACTCCGGATCGTCGACGAAATGATAGTCGACGCCATCCTGCTCTCCGGGGCGTTTCGGACGAGTCGTCGCGGAGACGGACATACTGATCTCGTCGTCGGCAGCCATGAGCATGCGCGACAGAGTCGATTTGCCTGCGCCGGATGGCGAGGAGAGCACGATCAGGAGTCCACGGCGGGCCCGGCCCAGAGAAGGATCAACCGATTGGTCCATAACCGTTCTTGCGATGCTGCCTCGGGGGCGTCAAGCGAGCTTCTGCTGCACTGCACAAAAAAAGCTTGAAATGGTGCAGTGCAGCATATATATGGCGTTGCAACAAAGGAGTTCAGCGTGACTGCCACAACGAACACGACCGAAGGAGCCTTGGCACCAGCCGTAGCTGAATCGGAAACCGCAATTGAAGCCCCCGTGGGGGTTACTCTGGCGGATGAGTTCAAGGTGGAAGCAGGCAAGCGCAAGGGCAAGGTCCGTGCGCAAACGACGATTGAGACCGCTCCAGTGGAAACAGAACTGGGCGGGACTGAAAGGAAAGACGAAATGGCAACCGAACCGAACTATTTCGCGGGTTTCACCGCATTCCCAGGCGCCCAGGCATTCGAAAAGCTGTTTGCTGACGCGACGGGTCGCGGCGAAGAGCTTGCCAAGCGTTCGCGCAAGGCAGCCGAAGAACTGGCCGACATTACCCGCGCGAATGTCGATGCCCTCGTCGAGTCGGGCAAGATCGCGACAAGCGGTGCCCAGTCGATCGGTCAGCAGGTGCTGGCCAAGGGCCGCGACACTGTCGACCATGCCGCGAACACAGTCCGAGCGCTCGCCGAGGCGAAGACGCCGGCCGACGTTCTGCAGGTTCAGAGCGACTTCTTCCGCGGCCAATTCGACCGACTGGTCGAGGAGAGCGCGGCGCTGACCGAATCACTCGTGAAAGTGGCCGGCGAGGCTTTCGAGCCGATCTCGACGCGCGCCAGCCTCAATGTTGAGCGCTTTAACGAACTCGTTGCCTGACTCCTCCTCCCCTCCCCGTCAGGCATACGCAGGCGGCCGCTCCGAGTAAGGAGTGGCCGCCTTTTTTGTGTCGTTCGCGGATACTTGCTGCCTTGCAGCAGGTTCTTAGGATGCCATATCTATAGGCGCGGATATGGAGTGGCGTTCAATTACCATGGCGACCGGACCCGGACGAGGTGACGGCCTCGAAGAAATCGAGACCGGTGTTGCCACGCGCACCCGGCCCAAGACGAAAAAGCCATCGAACTACAAAGTCCTGATGCTCAACGACGATTACACTCCAATGGAATTTGTCGTCTTGGTGCTTCAGCGCTTCTTCTCGATGGGGATCGAGGACGCCACGCGAGTCATGCTGCAGGTTCACCAGCAGGGAGTCGCGGTGTGTGGAGTCTTCACGTACGAGGTCGCCGAAACGAAGGTGGCGCAGGTGATCGACTTTGCTCGCGAAAACCAGCACCCGCTGCAGTGCACCCTCGAGAAGGCGTAATCTCGTCGTTGCGAGCGGAGCGAAGCAATCCAGCGCGTCTGGATTGCCGCCTCGCCTTCGGCTCCTCGCAATGACGGGGAGGACGACTGCTTGCACAGTCGTTCGCACCCGCTAAACCGCCGCGGTGGACAGCATCTGGATCAAGGGCGGCAATCGCCTCGAAGGCAAAATTCCGATCAGCGGCGCAAAGAATGCGGCGCTGACTCTTCTTCCTTGCGCTCTTCTTACGGACGAGCCACTCACGCTCGCGAACCTTCCCCGCCTCGCCGATGTCGACAGCTTCGGCCACCTACTCAACCAGCTGGGCGTCTCGACCAGCGTCGCTGGCATTCGCAGCGGTGAGTTCGGGCGCAAAATGACTCTGCAGGCGACGGAGATCGCATCAACGACAGCACCCTACGACATGGTGCGGAAGATGCGCGCGTCAGTGCTCGTCCTGGGGCCGATGCTGGCGCGAGCGGGTGAAGCGACAGTCTCGCTTCCCGGTGGTTGCGCCATCGGCGATCGTCCCATCGACCTGCATCTGAAGGCCCTCGAATGCATGGGGGCGGAGATCGAGCTCGCCGCCGGTTATGTGAGAGCGAGTGCACCCAAAGGCCGCCTCACCGGTGGAGACTTCAGCTTTCCGATCGTTTCGGTCGGTGCGACCGAAAACGCCGTGATGGCGGCGGTCATGGCGAGCGGCCGGACACAATTGTTCAATGCCGCGCGTGAGCCGGAGATCGTCGATCTCTGCAACCTGCTGGTCGCGATGGGCGGCAGGATCGATGGCATTGGCTCGGCGCACCTTGTCATCGACGGAGTCGAGGGCCTCCACGGCACCAGATATGAAGTAATGCCCGACCGTATCGAAGCTGGCAGCTACGCCTGTGCAGCCGGAATCACCGGAGGTTCCATCGAGCTGGTCGGCGCCCGGCCCAATGACATGCTGGCGATCACCAACGCGCTGGCTCACGCCGGATTGATGGTCGAATTCGTGGAGAACGGAATCCGAGTTAGCGCCGACGGTGACCTCAACCCGCTGGCGCTTTCGACCGCGCCGTTCCCCGGCTTCCCGACCGACATGCAGGCGCAATTCATGGCCATGCTCGCGCTCGCCGAGGGCGACAGCTTCCTCGAAGAAACGATCTTCGAAAACCGGTACATGCACGTCCCCGAGCTCCGCCGGATGGGCGCGAGCGTGGACATCCACGGCCGCTCGGCGATCGTCCATGGCGTTGAGAAATTGACCGGTGCGGAGGTGATGGCGACCGACCTTCGGGCTTCGATGAGCCTGATCCTCGCCGGGCTTGCCGCTGAGGGAGAAACCGAAGTCCTGCGCGTCTACCACCTGGACCGTGGGTATGAGCGGCTCGAGGAAAAGCTTTCGGCGGTCGGCGCAACGATCGAACGCCGATCAAGCTAGGCGGCCTTCGGAGTCTCCATAATCTCCGTCAGCAATCCGCCCATGTCCTTCGGGTGGACGAAGAAGACCGGCGTACCGTGAGCGCCGATGCGAGGCTCTCCCAGAACTCTCGCTCCTTTGGCTTCAAACTCCGCCTTGGCCGCGCGGATCTCCGGCACCTCGAAGCAGACGTGATGCTGCCCCCCGCCGGGGTTCTTTTCGAGGAATCTGACAATCGGAGAATTCTCGCCCAGCGGCTCGATCAGTTCGATCTGCGAATTGGGGGTATCGACGAAGCAGACCCGAACACCGTGCGCCGGCAGGTCGAACGGCTCGCCGTGCGGTTCGGCGTTGAACATTGTCCGGTAGAGTTCGAGACTTTTTGCGATCGAGGGAGTGGCAACACCCACGTGATTGAGGCGGCCGAGCTTCATGCCTCTACCCGCACATCGGTGGTGACGCTGTTGGCGATGAAGCAGGCGTCGTGGGCGCGATGGTGAAGGTCGTGGATCGCCGCGTGCTCCGGCGGGTCTCCGGCCCAGATCACCTGCGGACGCAGTATGACCCTGGTCATCGCCATCTTCCCGTCGCCCCGCTTCTCGAGAACGCCTTCCGCCTCGTCGATGTACGAATCCACGAGGAACCCGTTCCGGCGCGCAAAATCCAGAAAGAAAAGCATGTGGCAGGACGAGAGCGAGGCGATGAAGGCTTCCTCCGGATCGACACCGGCTTCGTCCGACCAGGGGAACGGTACGACATGCGGACTCGCCGAGGCAGGCACGACGGCGCCGCCGTCGAAGACCCATTCGTGGGCACGGCTGTACTGACCCTTGGCAAAGCCTTCGGCGCCGTTTCGGTTCCAGCGGACGGTGGCGGTGTAGCTGCTCATCGTTCCAATATCTCGATCGCCCGCTCCACCGCCCGGAGCTCGCTTTGCGCAAGCCGCTCGATTTTCATCCGAAGGCCTTCACCGGCCTTGGGCGCGTGGGCCAGTTCGTCGCGCCCCGCCTTCGTCAGCCGAATCGCCAGTCGCCGACGATTGTCCGGATCCTGAGTCCGCTCGACCAGTCCGGAGCGGACCAGCGTATCGACCGAACGGCTAACCGCCGGTGCGCCGCGACCCACCGACTTCGCAATCTCGTTGAGAGTTGCCGGTTCGGCATCGCCGATTGCCGTTAGCATCTTGCGCCGCGCCCGGTCCGCTCGTTCCGCCGGCCCGTCCGCCACCCATTTTTGCGACAGGTTTGCGAAGCGGGCGGCAAGCCCGGCGGGGCTGATGTTTCCAAGCATGGTTCGAAGCTAACAAATTTTTGCCGATGCGCAACTTTGCCTTGCAACACATCAGTTTTTGGTTGCCGCCCGCTCTTCAGCCACCCAATGGAAGCCGGATGGCGACGAACCCGCGACCAGCCCTTCCACGCACCGTCTGGGTGCTCGGATTCGTCAGCCTGTTCATGGATCTTTCCAGCGAAATCTATCATTCGCTGCTCCCGGCATTCGTCACGATCATGCTGGGTCTTCCGGCAACGGCGCTCGGCGCGGTCGACGGCGTTGCCGAAGCGACCGCCAATTTCGCCAAGCTCTTTTCCGGACGGCTTTCGGATCGGAGCCAACTGCGCAAGCCCTGGGTGATGGGCGGATACGGGCTCGCCGCTTTATCCAAACCGCTGTTCCCGCTGGCCAGCAATTTGGTCACACTGATTGCCGCGCGCTTTGCCGACCGCATCGGCAAAGGCCTTCGCGGAAGCCCTCGCGACGCGATGATCGCCGATGAAACGCCACCGGAGATCCGCGGTCGCGCATTTGGACTGAGGCAGGCACTCGACACAGCGGGGGCGTTGCTGGCGCCGCTCATCGCGATTGGGCTGATGGCGTGGTTCGCCAACGACATCCGCAAGGTGTTTTGGATTGCGATCATCCCGGCCGCCCTGTCCTTCCTCCTCACATGGCTTGCGCTTCGTGAACCGGAACGCCACTCCAGTTCCGCAAAAAAAGCACCGTTCTTCAGCGGCTTTCGCGAGCTGGATAGCGATACCAAGCGGCTAATCGCCGTTGGCTTCCTATTCACCCTCGCGCGCTTTTCCGAGGGGTTCCTGATCCTCAAAGGAATCGAAATCGGCCTTTCGGAAGCGATGTCGCCGCTCACTTTGGCATTGTTCAACCTCGCGTATGTAGCGCTTGCGTATCCGGCCGGCAGCCTCAGCGACCGGATGAGCCCCAAAACGATCCTGCTGGTGGGTATTGGGATGCTTGTCGCAGGCAACATCGTGCTCGCCGAGACCTCCAGCTTTGCCGGACTGGTCGTCGGCGTGGCGCTGTGGGGCGCGCACATGGCTCTGACCCAGGGCATTTTTTCCCGAATGATCGCCGACAGCGCGCCCGAGCGGCTTCGTGCGACCAGCTTCGGCGCCTTCTGGTTCGTCAGCGGGATCGCGGCGTTGCTCGCGAGCCTCGCGGCCGGCCTTCTTTGGGACCGGCAGGGATCGAGCGCGACGTTTCTCACCAGCGCCGCGGTGGCGGCAGCGGCGGGTGCCATGCTGAGCCTACTCCAAGAGAAGCAGGTTACGCGGTAAGGCGCTCCCGCTTTTCCGCCTTCTCAACCAGCAATTTCGACAGGCTGAACTCCGGCCCGAGCTTCTCCTGCTGGCGCTTCAGGCCGGCGACGATCGTGTCAAGCCCAACGCATTTCGCCCAGAACATCGGGCCGCCGTGATATCGCGGCCAGCCGTAACCATAGACCCACACCACGTCGATGTCGGAGGCCCGCTGGGCGATCCCTTCCTCGACGATTTTCGCGCCCTCGTTGATCATAGGGTAAAGCGTGCGCTCAATGATTTCCCGGTCGGAAATATCGCGGCGCTCAATGCCCTGCGCCGCGGCGAATTTCTTGATGATCTCCTCGACGGCCGGCGACGGCTTGGGACGCCGCTTCTCGTCATAATCATAGAAGCCGGCGCCGCTCTTCTGTCCCAAACGGCCGGCGGCGCAGAGCGCATCGCGAAGATTTTCGACCCGCTCCGGATCGCGGTGCCATCCGATGTCCACGCCCGCGAGGTCCTGCATCTGGAATGGCCCCATCGGCATTCCGAAGTCGGTATGGACGCGGTCGACCTGCTCGGAGGTCGCACCTTCCAGCACCAGCTGGATTGCCTGCGTCTGGCGGGCGCGAAGCATCCGGTTGCCGATGAAACCATCGCAGACCTGGGTGACCACCGGCACTTTTCCGATCCGCCGAGCGACCGCCATTGCGGTCAGTAATGTGTCGGACGCGGTCTTCGCTCCGCGGACGACCTCCAGCAGCTTCATCACGTTTGCAGGCGAGAAGAAGTGGAGTCCGACAACGGCGCCGGGTCGCGAGGTAGCGGCGGCGATCTCGTCAATATCGAGGTAGCTGGTATTGCTGGCGAGAATTGCTCCCGGTTTTGCAATCCGGTCGAGCTTTTCGAAGACCTCCAGCTTCACCGCCATCTGCTCGTAGACCGCTTCGATGATCAGATCGCAGTCGGCTAGGGTGCCGAAATCCACCGACGGAGCGAGCAGCGACATGGCGTGCGCGACCTCATTGCTGGTCAGCTTGCCCTTGGCCGCACTCGAATCGTAGTTCCGCCGGATCGTCGCCAGGCGGCGGTCTAGCGCCTCCTGCCCGACCTCGACCAGAGTGACGGGAATGCCGGCGGAAAGAAAGTTCATCGCGATCCCGCCGCCCATTGTACCCGCGCCAACAATCCCGACTTTGTGGATCGCGCGCGGGTGCGCTTCGGGCGGGAGATCATCGATCTTCGCGGCCTGCCGCTCTGCGAAGAAAAGGTAGCGCTGCGCCTTCGACTGCTCCCCCTCCACAAGACCTTCGAACAGCTTGCGGGCTTCGGGCTGCCCTTCCCGATACGGCTTTTCGGTGGCGATCCGGAGCGCCTGTACCGCTGACTTCGGCGCGTCGAAGCCTTTAAACTTCTTAGCGTTGGCGGAGAGGAATTGGTCGAAGATCGAGTGGTCGGTTCCTTCGATCCTGTCGGTCCGCTCTGAGGATTTTGGAAGTGGACGAATGGCACGGACCTCTTCGGCGAAGCCGACCGCATGCGGGATCAAGTCGCCCTCAATGAGTCGGTCGACCAGGCCGCACTCGAAGGCTTCGCGCGCGCCGATCGGATTGCCGAGAGCGCACATCTCCAACGCGTGTTTGACTCCGGCGACTCGCGGCAGGCGCTGGGTGCCGCCTGAGCCGGGGATCAGGCCCAGCTTCACTTCCGGCGTTCCGAGATTGGAATCGTTCGCAGCTACCCGGTAATGGCAGGCGAGCGCGACCTCGAGGCCGCCGCCGAGCGCATTGCCGTGGATCGCCGCGACCACCGGCTTGATGCAGGCTTCGATCCGATCGACGACCTGCGGGAGCGTGGGCTCAATCGGCGGCTGGCCGAATTCCTTGATGTCCGCGCCTGCAAAAAACGTATCGCCTTCGCAAGCGATCACGATGGCGTTGACCGTCTGGTCGGCTTCAGCCGATTCAATTGCGTCGACAAGTCCCCGCCGGACGGCGGTCGAGAGGACGTTCACCGGCGGATTATTGGCCAAGATGATGGCCACATCGCCGTGCCGCCGAACGGAAACGACGCCGCTCACGATCGCGGTTCCTGCCCAAAGTTTGCTAAGTTTGCTGACTTACGCAGGTGCACGCGCACGCACGCGCGCACCGGCTGGCAAGCGTGGATGTGAAATTGAATCTTGTTCATGGCCGCACCTTTACGCCCATTACCGAGCTGTAGGACAGGGGCGGGCCGGGCGAGCGGTGTCAGGCGTCGGTCAGAAATCGGCGGCGCTCGCGGCGAAGCGGGAGCATCATCGGCGGCTCCTGAGCCTCCACCTCGGCCTCCTCCATGCGCCGCCAGCCGTCACGTCCCAGACGCTCGAGCGGACGGAACTTGGTCTTGTAATCCATCCGCTTCGAGCCTTCGACCCAATAGCCGAGATAGACATAGGGCAGCCCGGCGCGAGCAGCGCGAACGATGTGATCGAGAATGATGAACGTCCCCAGCCCCTTGCGTGCCTCCGGCCCGGCATCGAAGAAGCTGTAGATCATCGACAGGCCGTCGTTCTGATAATCGCTGAGGCAGGCGCCGACGAGCTTGCCGGGACGACCGTTCTTTGACGGCTCACGATATTCGATGATGTAGGTGCGGACCGGGGTCTGTTCGACCATGTCGGCAAAGTCGCTGTCGTCCATTTCCGCCATTCCACCACCGGGATGCCGGGCGGCAAGATAGCGGCGAAGAAGCGCATATTGCTCGTCTGTGGTCCACGGCTTGCAGGCTGAGACTTCGAGGTCCGCGTGGCGGCGAAGGAGCTTGCGCTGGGTGGCGTTGGGCTCGAATTCCGACGCGAGGACTCGAACAGAGACGCAGGCGCTGCAGTCGATGCAGCTGGGACGATAGGCTACGGACTGGCTGCGGCGGAAGCCGATCCGCCCAAGCGCTTCGTTCAGTTCGCTGGCGTTGCGGCCGTTCAGTTCGGTGAAGACTTTCCGTTCCACCTTGCCGGGCAAATACGGGCACGGCGAAGGGTTTGTGACGAAGAACTTGGGGAAGCGGAACGGTGCGCTCATAGTTACCCGTGTCTGTATGCGACTGGTAAACGCACTTGAAAAGAGTTGGTCGCGGCCAAAACAGTGGTTTTGCGGCTGACTGTTCCGGATTGAGACGCGGGCGCACCTGAAGTGCTTTTAGTCTACCGGCGCGCGCTCGACGTGGAAGCCTTTGGATTCAAGCATTTGAATGAGACCGTCGATCGCCTGCGGATCGCGCGCCTCGCATTCGACCTCGATCATCGTATCTTTGGCCGGAAGCCGGGTGAAGATGCGGCTATGGTAAATTTCGATGATGTTGACCTGAGCCGTCTTGCAGCAGGCCGCGATCGACGCGAGCGCGCCAGGCCGGTCCTGAGCGGCGATACGAAGCCGCGCCATGCGCCCCTGCCTGGCGAGATCCCGGACCAAAACATAAGCCAGAAGATGCGTGTCGATATTGCCGCCGCACAGGACCGTGCCGACCTTCCGGCCTTTGAACCTTTCCGGATAGGCGAGCATGGCGGCCAGCCCAGCGGCTCCCGCGCCCTCGACCACCGTCTTCTCGATCGCGACCAGCATCGCCACTGCCCGCTCGATGTCCCGTTCGGCGACCAGAAGGATTTCGGCGCGCAGGCCCTTCAGGATCTGGGACGTGAGTTGCCCCGGCTCCTTGACCGCGATCCCTTCCGCGAGCGTGTCGCCGCCGGCGGTCAGAATCGAACCGTCCAGCGCTGACTTCATTGACGGGTAGAGCTCCGTCTCGACTCCGATCAGGTGGATCTCGGGCTTCAGGGCCCGGGCGGCAGTGCCCACGCCGGACAGCAGCCCGCCGCCGCCGACGGGAATGCATAATGTGTCGAGGTCGGGCGCATCCTCGAACATTTCGAGGGCGATGGTGCCCTGGCCAGCGATGACCGCGGGATCGTCGAAGGGATGGACGAAGGTGAAGCCCTCTTCGGCCTCCAGCTCGCGGGCTTTGGCGTATGCGTCATCGAACCGCTCGCCGTCGAGGATCACGTGCGCTCCGTGGCCCTCCGTCTGAGTCACCTTCACCATCGGAGTCGGCGACGGCATCACTATGGTTGCAGGAATGCCGAGCCGCCTGGCATGATAGGCGACGGCTTGCGCGTGATTGCCTGCTGACGCGGTGATCACCCCCCGCGCCCGTTCGGCGTCGGAAAGCTGGAGCAGCTTATTGAGCGCCCCCCGCTCCTTGTAGGCGGCGGTAAACTGGAGGTTCTCGAACTTCAGCCACACCTCGGCGCCGACGAGTTCCGATAGCGTTCGGCTCATCAGAGTCGGCGTACGGACCACCGCGCCTTCGATCCGCTTGGCGGCGGCGTGGATATCATCAATTGTCGGCGGCCGGGCGGTCGAAGTCTGGAGCATGCGGCGCGTGGCCTAGCCGTTCCGTGCGGCACGCTCAATGAGCATGTCGGGCGTGAGCACCTGCGGCAGCTGCTCGGGCGGCTTTCCGGGCTGATACCAGAGGTAGAAGGGTACTCCAGCGCGGCCCTGGCTTTCGAGGAAACGGGTGATGACTGGATCGCCGTTCGTCCAGTCGCCGGCAAAGACCTGGACTCCGGCTTTTTTGAACGCGCCCTGCACCTCCGACCGGTTGATCGCGGCAGCTTCGTTGACCTTGCAGGAAAGGCACCAGTCGGCGGTGAAATAGACGAAGACTGGGTGATGTTCGTCGATCTGCTGCTGGACCGCCGCTTCGCTCCACTTTGCTGCGCCTTGGTCCGAGTCTTCGACGGCGCGAGGCTCGGGAGCGAAGGCGACTGTGCCCACGACGGCGATGGCGACCAGCACCAGGCTGGTGATCGGCATTGGGCCGCCGCGCCGCTGGCTCATGCCGACCAGCACAAGCGCGACGACGATCAGGATCACAGCGACGAGGCCGATAGCCAGGCCCTCGTGGCCAGCCTCCCGCGAGAGCAGCCACAAAGCGGCAACCGCGCTCGCCGCCATCGGGATGGAAAGGAAGCGCTGCAGCCGCCGCATCCACGCACCGGGCTTCGGCAGACGGTTGCGGAGCGGCGGAATGAACGCGATGAGGAGGAACGGGATCGCCAGCCCTAAGCCGAGGGAAGCGAATACTGGAATAGCGGCCACGAGAGGCAGTGCCAGCGCCGTTCCAAGTGCGGTTCCGAGGAATGGGCCCGCACATGGGGTAGCCACGAACGCCGCGAGAGCGCCCGTGGCGAAGCTTCCGGTCGGTCTTGCACTTCCGCCGATCGTCGGGAGTTCGAACGCGCCGATCAGGTTGAGGGTGATCGCGGTGGCCAGCAGCAACAGCAACATCACCGTGCGCGGTTCCTGAAGCTGGAAAGCCCAGCCCGCCGTGCTGCCCGCGGCCTTGATCGCCAGCAAGGCGAGCCCGAGTGCGCCCGTCCCGACAATAGCGCCCGCCGCATAGGCGAGTGCTTCGCGGCGGGCGTGACTCGCTTCGCCGCCGCTTCGGGCAAGGTGGAGTGCCTTGAGCGCAAGGATCGGGAAGACACATGGCATCAGGTTGAGTAGGATCCCGCCCACAATCGCGCCGAGCAGCGCCCACAGCAGTGCGTTTGTGCTTGTGCCGCCACCCAGGGAATCGCCAGCCGCGGGGACGGGTCCCGGCATCGCCTGGAACTCGAGGCCGCCGCCGTTTCCAAGTGCAACTACGCCGGAGAATTGCTGCGGCTGACCGTCCTTGTGCGGAAGCTCAGCGATCAGCACGTCATCGCTTCGGCTGAAATGCTGCTCCCCGGCGTAGTCGATGGGGCCGTCTGTCTCGGGGTAAACGTAGGGGTGATCGACCTTGACGGCGCTCGGCAGCGGGATGGCGATCCGGAAAACATTTCCGGAAATCTCGAAATGAGCGAGGGCCGCCAGCGGCCGCGGCAGCTTCTGCCGCCATTGATCGAACTCCGCGCGGTTCGGAGTTCCTGTTCCAACCGGAACATCGAGCGACAACTCGCCGCTCTCAGGAACGCAGATCCTGTCAGTGCAGGCAAGCCAATGAGCGTCGGTGCGGATCGGGATTGTGCCGCTGGCATTCGCGGGAACCTTGAGCTGCGTCAGGACCGCATAATCGCTCTCGTAGACATAGTTCATCAGCCCGGCGATCTTGAGCTGCGACGGAACGGGATAACGAAGCGG
>Ga0068852_100000260_pt1 | contig 35545 bp, 30 predicted proteins | sample KBSCornC22_FD_66594 | JGI IMG/M metagenome (GOLD analysis project Ga0068852, IMG submission 66594) | Corn rhizosphere microbial communities from Kellogg Biological Station, Michigan, USA - KBS Corn C2-2 | ecosystem: Host-associated > Plants > Roots > Rhizosphere > Soil ... | reverse complement strand
GAAGTGGTCGAGGCGCACCAGCGCTCCCGGCGTGTGCAGCTCGTAGCTCCAGGCCAGTCGCTCGACGTGGTCGACGGCGTAGAAGAACTCGTAGGGGAAGCCCAGTGGATCGGTGACGCGCACGGCATCGCCGATCCCACGCACGAACCCGCCCGGACGTCGCTCGGTTCGGCAACCGAGCGCACGGTAGTAGGCCTCGGCGAGGTCGACGTCACCGGGCGTGCGCACCCGGAATGCGAGCACTGCGGCAGCCGCGACCGGACCGGCGCGAAGTACCAGGTTGTGGTGGATGAACTCCTCGAGCGTGCGCAGATAGATCGTGTTCTCATCCTCATAGGTGACCGTGAGGCCGAGGATGTCGACGTAGAACTCGCGGGACGCTGCCAGGTCGGTGACGACGAGCTCTGCGTACGCGCAGCGCACGATGTCGGGCGGAGTCAAGCCGGGGGCGGTCAGTGACGGCGATGTCATGGTGTCTTTCCTTCGAGTCGAGTCTGGTTAGGCCGCGCCGAAGCGCGGGGTGTGGACGTGGCCGAGCGTGACATGAACGGCCTGCTGGTCTGTGTAGAAGTCGATCGAGCGGTAACCGCCCTCGTGCCCGAGTCCTGACGCCTTCACGCCACCGAACGGGGTGCGCAGATCGCGCACGTTGTGCGAGTTGAGCCACACCATCCCGGCTTCGACATTCTGGGAGAAGGTCAGGGCTCGCTCGAGGTTGTTGGTCCAGATGTACGCGGCCAATCCGTAGCGGACCCCGTTAGCCAGGGCGAGCGCCTCCTCATCGGAGTCGAACGGAGTGATCGCGACGACGGGTCCGAAGATCTCCTCCTGGAAGATCCGGGCGTCGGGCTTGACGTCGGCGAACACGGTCGGAGCGACGTAGTTGCCGGTGGGTAGACCCTCGGGGCGACCACCCCCCGCGAGCAGACGTCCCTCCGACTTGCCGATCTCGACATAGCTCATCACCTTGTCGAAATGCTCGGGGTGCACAAGAGCGCCGACTTCCGTCTTCGGATCGTGCGGGTCGCCGACGACGATGTTCGACGCCCGCGCCGCGTACCGCTCCAGGAACTCCTCGTAGATCGGGCGCTCGACCAGAATGCGACTGCCCGCCGTGCATCGCTCGCCGTTCAACGAGAAGACGCCGAAGAGCGTCGAGTCGATCGCGGCATCCAAGTCAGCGTCGGCGAACACCACGGCCGGGCTCTTGCCGCCGAGCTCCATCGAGAGCCCCTTCAGCATCGGGGCCGCGTTCCCGAAGATCAGCTGGCCCGTACGACTCTCGCCCGTGAACGAGATCAGGGGAACGTCGGGGTGCTTGACAAGCGCATCGCCCGCTTCCTCGCCCAGACCGTTCACGAGGTTGAAGACGCCCTTGGGCAGGCCGGCCTTCTCGAAGATGGCCGCCCACAAGCTGGCAGACAGCGGAGTGAACTCGGCCGGCTTGAGCACGACGGTGCACCCGGATGCCAGGGCCGGAGCGAGCTTCCAACTCTCGAGCATGAAGGGGGTATTCCAGGGCGTGATCAACCCGGCCACACCGATCGGCTTGCGGTTCACATAGTTCACCTGGGCGCCGGGCACCTTGTACGTGTCGTCCGACTGCGCCACGATCAGGTCGGCGAAGAACCGGAAGTTCTCGGCGGCTCGCTGGGCTTGCCCGAGAGCCTGCGTGATCGGCAGACCGGTGTCGAAGGTCTCGAACTCGGCGAGGTGCGCATCCTGCGCCTCGACAGCGTCGGCGATCCTGTTGAGAATCCGGGCTCGTTCGCGCGGCTTCATGCGGGGCCACGGCCCCTCGACGAAGGCTCGCGTCGCGGAGGCGACCGCAGCGTCGATGTCGGCCTTCTGCCCCGCAGCTGCCGTCAGGTACGTCGTGTTCGACACGGGATCGAGCACATCGAAGGTCTCGCCGCCGATGCTGTCGACGAACTGACCGTCGATGTAGTGCTGAATCCGGTCGGGCAGCCCATCGGGCACGTGGTGCGTGGTCACTGCGGTGGATGTCGTGCTCATGCTGAGACCCCCATCTGGAATCCTTCTGTTGACGTCAGATACGCCTCTCCCTCGGCGAGAAGGGGGCGGATCTTGGCGAGGCCGGCATCCGTCGGAGTGATGAGCGGCGGCCGGACGTAGCCCGAACGGATCAAGCCGCGCTGCTCGAGCACCCACTTTCCCGGTGCCGGGTTGGTCTCGACGAAGAGCAGGTCGACGAGCGGGTGCAGCCCGTAGTGGATCGCGCGGGCACCCTCCAGATCGCCCGCCTCCCACAACTCGTACATCTGCGCGTGGGCGGCGGGGGCGATATTGGCGGTCGCGCTGAGAAAGCCCGCACCGCCCAGCGCCAGAAGCGGAAGGCAGAGCAACTCGATGCCCGACCACACCACCAGGTCACGGCCGCAGAGCTGGATGACGCGGGAGAAGTGCTCGAAATCCTTCGTCGTCTCTTTGATCCCCACGAAGTTGTCGACGTCTCGGTAGAGGCGCGCCACGGTCTCGGGCGCGATGTCGACCGCGGTTCGCGATGGCACGTTGTACGCGATGATCGGCAGGTCGGGGAACTCGGCGGCGACCGTCTTGTACCAGACGTAGAGCGCCTCTTGAGTGGGGCGAGCGTAGTAGGGCGTGATGATCAGAGAGGCGTCGATTCCGAGCTCGACCGCTCGGGCCGTCAGCTCCATCGTCTCGTGCAGCTGGGCGGTGCCGGTTCCGACCACCACGGGGACTCGATCGGCGACCGTCTTGGTGACTGTCGCGATGGCGGCAGCGCGCTCGTCGATGCTCTGGGCGCCTGGCTCGCCTGTGGATCCGCCGATCGACACGCCATGCGTGCCGCTGGCCAGCTGCCACTCAATAAGGTTCGTGAGGCTGTCATGGTCGACAGCGCCATCGGGGGTGAACGGTGTCATGAGAGGCACGATCGAGCCGCGCAGTTGTGCGGGGTCGCTACGGTAGCGCACGGTGTTTCCTTTCAGCGGGGCAAGCCCGGTCAGTGTCGGTGGGAGTCCTGGTAGGCGAGCATCGCCTCGAGGGTTCGAGTGCGATGAGCGCGCGCGGCAAGCTCGATCTCGAGGCTCGGGGCCCCAGCGTCGAGCAGTTCGAGAATCTCGTCGTGTTCGACAACCGATTCAGCGGCTCGACCGGGGACAAAACTGAACGACGAATCCCGAAGGACGTGCAGGCGGTCCCAACCACGCTGGACGGCCTCGAGGATCTCGGGGTTGGGACACCGCTCGAAAAGGGCCGAATGGAACTCCAGGTTGAGTTCGGTGAACCGATGGGGTTGGAAGTCGGTCAGGGTCGCCCTCATCTGCTCGTTGACCGCTCGAGCCCGGGCGATGTCGAGTGCACCGATGTGCGGAGCGCTCAGCGCGGTCGCCGCGCCCTCGACGATGCTCAGGGTCTGCATCGTGGTCGCGTACCCGGCTTCATCGATCAGGGCGACCTGGGCTCCGACGTTTCGCTCGAAGGTGACGAGCCCTTCGGACTCCAGCAGACGGATCGCCTCGCGGACCGGAACGACGCTGATGTCGAGCTGACGGGCGATCGCGCCCAGCACCAAACGGTATCCGGAGACATATGTGCCGTCGGCGATCCGCGCCTTGATCCACTGATACGCCAGCTGAGACTTGCTGAGGGTGCCGTCCGAGACGGCTTGAGTCAGCCCTGCCATGTCGCGTACCGCGCCTTCCATTCGGAATTCATGGGATAGAGCCCGTTCACGGAGGCCCCAGCGTCGACTTGCTCGGAGATGAAGCGTTCTTCGCGCTCCTGTTCGATTGCGTCGGCGACGACCTCCCGGACGAGCGCGGGCGGAATCACCAGCACCCCGTCGTCGTCACCCACGATGACGTCTCCCGGCTGCACGACTGCGCCGCCGCATGCGATCGTCGTGTCGGTCTCCCACGGCACGTGCCGGCGCCCGAGCACGGCGGGATGCGGTCCCGCTGAAAACGCCGGGATGCCGAGTGCGGCGACCGTGGCGTAGTCGCGGATCCCGCCATCGGTGACCACGCCCGCTGCTCCCAGCCGCTGCGCGCGAAGAGCCAGGATGTCGCCGACGGTCCCGGTGATCGTCACTCCTCGTGCGTCGATGACCAGCACCTCCCCCGATCGGAGCGAATCGAATGCGCGCTTCTGCGCGTTGTAACCGCCTCCGTGCGTAGCGAACAGGTCCGGGCGGAAGGGCACGAAGCGCAGGGTGCGGGCTCGTCCGACGAGGTGCGCTCCCGGCTGGTTGCTGTGCACGCCATCGATCGAGACGTCGTCGTAGCCGCGCTTGCGCAACTGCGAACTGAGGGTGGCGGTGCTGACGCTCGTTAATTGCGCGCGCAGGGTGTCATCGAGGTCGAACTCCGGCTCGAGACCCGCTGCCGCGCGGCTGCCCCACGCTTCAGCGCGCTGCACATCGTCCACCTCAGGCTGGGCGCCGAAGGCGGCGAGGGCGACGTCCCCCGCGACGACGGTCGTGACCAGGCGGCCTGTGGTGGGGGCACCCGGTGCGGTCGGCGCATCGACCTCGACCTCGACCGTGTCGCCCGGGACGACGACGCTCGATCCGGCAGGCGTGCCGGTGAGGATCACATCCCCCGGTTCGAGCGTCAGAAGCTGCGACAGGTCGGCGACGAGCTGACCGAACGGGAAGACCAGTTCTGCGGTCGTGTCATCTTGAACCAACTCGTCGTTGACCCAGGTGCGCACTCGGAGCGCGGCCGGGTCGAGACCTTTCGCCGGAATGACCTTGGGCCCGAGCGGCGTGAACCCGTCAGCGCCCTTCGACCGGAGATTCGATCCTTTGTCGGCAAGCCGCAGGTCATAGACCCCGAAGTCGTTCGCAGCCGTGACGGACTCGACCGCCTGCCATCCTTCTTCGGGGGAAACCCGGCGAGTGGTGCGCCCGATGATGAGCGCGATCTCACCCTCGAAGGCGAGCAGCTCGGTACCGGCGGGGCGCTCGATCGATGAGCCCGACTCCGCGACCGAGCTGGCGGGCTTCAGAAAGTACGAAGGGTGCGCAGGGATGCGCCCCCGCTGCGCGATGCGCGACGGGTAATTGAGGTGCAGGGCGATGATCTTGCCCGGCCGGCGGATGCCGTTCTCTGAATCCATGACGTCCTCGTCTTGTTAACTGTATGTGAAAAGATATACGATCTGAGCTGTCGGGTAAAGTTGTATATGATTCCCGTCACCGAGCCGCCTTCCCACCGGCTCGTGCACTCCGTTATTACAAGGTGGTAATACGTGAACGTCGTCTCTGCACACGACCCCGCCACTCGGGTCCGCTCCTCCGTCTCGCACAGCTTCGGGGAATACCGCCAGGCTGTCACCGCCTCGTTCGTCCCTCTCGACGTGTCGCGAGTGGGAAGCGATCCGTTCTGGGGCCGCCTCCGGACCGTCGACGTCGACCCGGTCCACGTCAGCGAGGTCACCGCTTCTCAGCACATGGTGGAGCGCACCTCCTCGCTGCTCACGGGCGGCGAGCCCGCCTACTACAAGGCGAGCCTGCAGGTGTCGGGAACGGGACTGCTGATCCAGGATGGCCGAGAGGCCGTGCTGCAACCCGGAGACCTCGCGATCTACGACACGGGGCGCCCATACTCGCTTCTCTTCGAGAACGATATGAAGATGCTCGTCCTCATGTTCCCGAGGGATCACCTGGGTCTGCCCCCCGAGGCGATCAGTCAACTCACCGCCCACAGCTTCTCGAGCGACGACGGCCTCGGAGCGCTGATCATTCCCTTCCTCCAGAACGTGTCGCAGAACCTGGATCGCGTCGGCGGGGTCACGGGACCGCGCCTTGTCCACTCGGCCATCGATCTGATCACGACGATGTTCGCCAACGAACTCGACCTGGACGCCGACCCCGGAGACAGCCATCAGCTGCTCATGCAGCAGATCCGCCGCTACATCGACGCGAATCTCGGGTCGCCGGAACTCGCCCCCGCGCAGATCGCCGCGGCGCACTTCATCTCGACCCGCCACCTTCACGGCCTGTTCCGCCAGAAGGGCACCACCGTATCGACCTGGATCCGGGAGCAGCGGCTCGAGAAGTGCCGACGGGATCTGATCGACCCGCTCAACGCCCACCTCTCAGTGGGAACCATTGCCGCGCGCTGGGGATTCGTCGAGGCCGCGCACTTCTCGCGCGTCTTCAAGGCGGCGTACGACTCCTCGCCCACCGAACTGCGCGCTCGCATGTTCGCGAGCCGTTAGCAGTCGGATCAGACCGGGTCTTGGTGCTCGCTGTAGTTCGACGACCCGAACGGAATGATCAGGGCCCCACCCGGGCTGTTGGCGATGGTGCCATCACCCTCGAGGCCGATGAACTTCCCCGTTGACCGGCCGGCCGCATAGTCGAAGACGAACACGGTGCCGACCGGGATCTTCTCCTCACGCCAGGTGAACAGGTAGACCCCGTCGTCGAGCTTGTAGGTCGTCGCAAGTTCCGTCGCGGCGTGCCCGCGCTGCTCGCCGATCAGGTTCTGCCAAGTGAACCGTCGCGAGCTGAGATAGATGTGCTCGTAGAGGTGGTGCGGGCTGTATCGGAACAGCGTGCGCCGACCGATGAGATCTCGGGTGGGGGCGGGTGCATCGGCCATCGTCGCCGGCGTTCCCTCGATGACACCGCCGTGAAAGGTCTGCGTGACCCGCGTCTCCACGTCGGCATCCTCATCCTCGATGCGGGAGTGGACGATCAGCGCCCAGCCCTTCTGGGGATGAAGCGCCACCGTGATGGTCTCCACCTTGCGAGCCGCGATCGACATGTCCAACCAATAGCCGCCGGCGTCCAGCGGCACCTCTTCATACCCCTCGCTGCCGGAGCCGTCCCAGTCGAAGCCGTCTGCCACCCACGCGATCGTGTTCTCGTCGGTGACGTCGAGTGTCAGCGTGCCGCCGTCCGTTGTCCTGATCACGAAGTGACGCCCGACGAGGTCATGCGTTCTCGTGCGCCGGTTGGTGTCGATGCCGGCGGCGAAGTCTTCCATGTTGAGCCATTCGGCAGACTCCTCGGTCACTACGGGCGCTTCGTCTGACTGAGACACTGTCGTCCCGTCCCTTCTAGTGGTTGAGCAGGAAGTCGGCGGCCTTCTCGCCGATCATGATGGTGGGCGCGTTGGTATTGCCCGTGGTGACTCGGGGCATGATCGAGGCGTCGGCCACCATGAGGCCGCTCACGCCGCGCACTCTGAGCGTGGGATCGACCACCGCCATCTCGTCGACGCCCATCTTGCAGGTGCCGACTTGGTGGTGATAGGTGATCGCGGTACGCCGCACGTAGTCACGAAGCGAGGCGTCGTCATCCACGTCCGCGCCGGGATACAGCTCTCGGGCACCCCAGCCCTCGGCGAGCGCGGCGGCCTTGCCGATCTCCCGCACCTGCCGCACACTCGCCTCGAGTGCGAGGAGGTCCTCCTCGTCGGAGAGGGCATTGAGGTCGATCAGGATCTCGGCGTGCGGGTCCGACCCTGCGAGGGTGAGGGTGCCGCGACTGCTTGGGCTCACGATTCCCCCCATCAGGGTGAACCCGGAACCGGGTCCCTCCATCCACTCCTGGTACATCGGAACGCTGAAATGGATCGGCTGCGTGTCCGGCACCTCGAGGTCGGGCTTGCTGCGCCAGAACAGGTGACTCTGCGTGATGCCGGTCCCCGGAATGGGCGGATCGATCTCGCGCTCGGTGGTGAAGATCACGGGCGACAGCAGATGGTCGTGAAGGTTCTTGCCGACTCCGGGCAGGTCGACGACAACGTCGAATCCCAGCCGCGTGAGGTCGTCGGCCGGTCCGATTCCGCTTCGCAGCAGGATGCGCGGCGAATCGATCGCGCCGGCCGTGAGCACCACCTGATCGGCTTCCGCCTGGACGAGCTCACCGCGGTGCTCGTACTCGACGCCCGTGACCCGTGTGCCGTCGAGAAGCAGTCGGTGCACCCATGCACCCGTCACGACCGTGATGAGGTCCGAGTCGAGGATCGGCTCCGCGTAGGCGCGCCACGTGCTGAGCCGTTCCCCGCCGCGCACGGTGAGCTGCTCGCGGGCTACGCCGTCGAGGTGCTCGCCGTTGTAGTCCGGGTTCTCGTCGACACCGGTCTGCACGGCCGCATCGATGATGGACTGCTGGATCGCGTTGAGCGGATAGTCCACCGTCACGTCCAGCAAGCCGTCCGTGCCCCGAAGGTCGGAAGCCGGCCCGTCGTATTTCTCGATCTTCTTGAAGATGGGCAGAACGTCTTTCCATCCCCAGCCCGGATTGCCGAGGGACTCCCAGTGGTCGTAGTCCTGAGGGGCGCACCGAACATAGATCATCGCGTTGAGGGAGTGCGAACCGCCGAGCACTTTGCCGCGAGGCAGGTGCAGGCGTCGATCAGCGGCGTGCGGCTGAGGAACGGTGAAGTAGTCCCAGTCGTCCGGGCTGTGCCAGATCTCGCCGAGGCGAGCCGGGTCCTGGATGACGGGGTTCACATCCGAGCCGCCGGCCTCCAACAGCAGCACCCGCTTGCCGGCGTCAACGAGCCGCCGCGCGATCACGGAACCCGCCGAACCTGCTCCGACGATGATGACGTCTGGACGCTCGACCATGCTGCGTCTCCTCTCTGATGACGGTTCCGACGTTCTCACGTCGAACCCGCTCTTCTCCATGACCTCGGCCCTTTGTTCGCTCTCGATCAATGGACGTTCAGCGGTCGACAAGGGCTCAGCTCGGTCGTCTCGCGATGCTGGGACAAGCCGGGGATCTGCCCGTGTCTCTGAGACGGCAAGGGAGCGACGATCACGATGGACGCATTCCCGACTCACTCGCGCCAGGTGGTCTTTCCCGAAGCCGGATCGATCGACGTGAGCTCGATCGAGGTGCCGGTGCCTGCCGCCGCTGAGCTCGTCATGCGCGTTCGCCGAGTGGGCATCTGTGCGACCGACCTGCATCTGCTCGACGGACATATTGGGGATCCCTTCCCCTTGGTCCCGGGACACGAGTTCGTGGGAGAGGTCGCCGCGATCGGGGCCGACGCGGCCGCGACGCGCGGTCTCTCGATCGGCGATCGGATCGCCGTCGAGATGCTCCTGCCTTGCGGCACGTGCCCTCGCTGCCTCGAGGGCCGCTACAACATCTGCGAGCGCGACGATCCTGCCCTGGGGCCTGGGGCCGCCCGCGAATACGGAGTGAACATCCCGCGGACCACCGAGCCCGGCCTCTGGGGCGGGTACGCGGACCACCTCTGGGTGCCGGCCGAGGCGATCGTGCACCGGCTGCCCGACGGGCTGCCGTGGGATGTTGCGGCTCTCGTCGAGCCGCTCGCGGTCGCGTTCCGCGCCGTGCACCGCGGCCGTGTCTCCGCGGGAGACACTGTCGTGGTCATCGGCCCCGGCCCAGTCGGACTGCTGATCGCGGCGGCGGCCAAGCTGTCAGGAGCGGCACGCGTCGTGATGCTGGGAACCCGGCCGAGCCGCCTCGCCGTGTCGACCCGCCTCGGTGCCGACACCACGATCGACTCGGGCGCCACCGAAGACGTGCCGAGCGCCGTGATCGATGCCGTTGGTCGCTTGGCCGATGTCGTGATAGAGGCCGCGGGCTTTCCCGCTGCTCAGTCGCAGGCCGCGACCCTGGTGCGCCGCGGAGGACGGGTCGTGCTCGCGGGCGCCTGCGGATGGACCGCGGACGTCACCTTCGGCTCGGACCGCGACCTGCTCACGCGAGAGATCGACGTGCTCCCGTCGTTCCTGTCGGCAGGCGGATACGAGCCCTCGATCGCCGCGCTGTCCGAAGGCGCGTTCCCCTTCGCCGAACTGATCACCCATCGCTTCGAACTGGAAGACGTTCGAGCGGCGTTCGACGTGGTTCGCCACAAGAAGGACGGCGTCATCAAGGCCGTCCTCGTGCTGTCCGACTGACCGACCACCCACCCAACCGAGAAAAGAGCACCACGTGAGTTCGAACAGAGACGCGATCGAGGCGCACTACGCCGCTGGCGACGCCGGCGACCTGGCAGGGATGCTCGCCCCCTTCGCCGACGACATCATCTGGACGGAGGCGGCGGGCTTCCCTCTCGCCGGTACCTACATCGGGCCCGCCGCGGTGGCCGAGAACGTCTTCGGGGCGCTGCAGCGGGATTGGGATGGGTACGGCGTCGCCATCGACGAACTCATCGACGCGGGCGACACCATCGTGGCCCTCGGCACCTACTCAGGAACGTACAAGGCGACTGGTAAGTCGTTCCAGGCGCGCGTGGCCCACGTGTGGCGGCTCAAGAACGGCAAGGCCGTCCGGTTCGAGCAGGTCACGGACACGGCCGAGGTCCTGGCGGCCATGTCCTGACGCCTTGGGGCCGTGCCATCACGCCGACGTCGCGATGTACTTCTCCTAGAGGTACTCCAGGATGCCGTCTGTGCCGCCCTCGCGCCCCAGGCCGGACTGCTTGACGCCACCGAACGGCGCGGCCGGATCGCTGATGACCCCGCGATTGACCCCCACCATTCCGGCGTCGATCCGCGCGGCCACCCTCATCGCATCGCCCTCTTCGCCGAAGACATAAGCGATGAGGCCGTACTCGGTGTCGTTCGCCATCCTGACCGCGTCGTCGACATCGTCGAAGGCGATCACCGTGGCGACGGGTCCGAAAATTTCGGTGCGGGTGATGGTCGACCCGTGCTCGACGTTCGTCAGCAGGGTCGGCGGGTAGAAGGCTCCCGTGCCGTCAGGCTTCTGCCCGCCGAGCTCGATCTGCGCACCCTCGGCAACGGCCGTCTCGACCAGCGCGGCGACCTTGTCGCGTTCCTTCTGCGAGACGAGGGCTCCCAGGTCGCTAGCGTGATCCAGCCCCGGACCGGTCACCATCGCGCTGAGTCGCGCGCGCAAGCCGTCGACGAAGGCGTCATGCAGCGAGCGATGGACGTAGAGACGGTTCGCAGATGTGCACGCGGATCCGCCGTTGCGCATCTTGGCCGCCATCGCCCCCTCCACCGCGACCTTGAGGTCGGCGCCCGCAAGCACGATCAGTGGGGCATTGCCGCCGAGTTCCATCGACGTGTTGATGATCGGGCCTGCTGCTTGTGTAAGAAGGACCCGTCCCACTTCCGTCGACCCGGTGAACGAGAGCTTGCGGATCGCGCCGTGCTCGAGCATGGCCGTGACCGCAGGTCCGGTCGGGACGGGGGTCACCAGGTTGACTACTCCGGCCGGCACACCGGCCCGGCGCAGCACGTCGACGACGTATGCCGCCGTCAACGGGGTCTCGGATGCCGGCTTCAGCACGGTGGTGCAGCCGGCGGCGAGCGCGGGTGCGAGCTTGCGTGCAGCCATGGCGGCGGGAAAGTTCCACGGTGTGATGAGCAAGGACACCCCGATCGGCTGGCGCGTCACGATGATGTGCTTGTCTCCGCCCGGCGAAAGCCGGTATTCGCCGGGTACACGCACCGCTTCTTCGGCGAACCAGCGGAAGAACTCGGTGGCGTAGCCCGCTTCGGCGAGCGCGTCGCCCCACGCCTTGCCGTTCTCGCGGACCATGATCTCGGCGAGCTGGTCGCGCTCGCGGGTGAGGATCTCGAAAGCGCCTCTGAGCATCTCTGCTCGCGCCCTCGGCGCGGTCGCCGCCCAGGCCGGCGCCGCCTCTTCTGCCGCCGCAACGGCATCCAGGCAGTCGCGCTCGGTGGCGACGGCGAACTGCGTGATGATGCTTCCGTCTGCGGGGTCGACCACCGGAAAACGCTCACCCGAACTGCCCGCACGCCACTCTCCGCCGATGAAGAGATCGTTGATGACCGGTTGCTGCTTCTGACTCATGACATCCTTGTCCGCTCGCTCGTATCCGAAATGATATACGATGCAAGGGGTCATCGGCCACCGCGGCGAATCGCGCTCAGCGGTTGAACTGAGTCAATCGCGCGGCCGTGCTCTTCACGGCATCAGCAACAGCCGACGCCTCAGCGCTGACGTACAGCACCGCCACCGCCGCGCGTACGGCTCCCCTGATCGGCGCTGCGACCGCCGAGACCCCTGGGATGACCTCGCCGTGGGACGACGCGATCCCCTCCCGGCGCGCGAGCTCCACCTCGGGTGTTTCCGGAGTTTCAATCCCCAATGCCGCGCGATCCACGGTAGTGAGCAAGGACTGGATGGCGACACCAGGCGCCCCGACCAGCATCGAGTGCCGCGATCCGGGGCGCTGAGCGATCGACGCGACGGCGGCACGAGGCTCGACCGTCACCAGGGTCACACATTCCGTGCGATCGAGCACAACGAGAAACGCGGTCATCGAGAGCTCATCCGCGAGCGCCTGCAGAGCGGGCTGGGCTGCGGATTGCAGGTCGGGCGCGACACTGCGAGCGAGCGTGGCCAGATGAGGACCCAAGACCAGCGCACCACTCGGATTCCGGACGATCAGGGCAGCATCCTCGAGGGTGCGAACCAGCCGATACGCGATCGATCGATGCACTCCCAGCCGAGTCGCGACGTCCGCGATCGTCAGCGGACCGCCCGCGTCGGCGAGCACATCGAGGATGCGAATGCCCCGCGCCAGGGTCTGGGCTTGCGATTCCATGAGCATCGGCCTATCGTCTGATCACTATTCGAGCGTGTGATTCGATAATAGAACACATGGGTTCACAATGAAGTGAGATTTCAGCGATGCAGTTTCATCACAACGGATATGTGTCGGGCGATCCGACCATCAGCCCAGCCGCCGGAGTCGGCATCGACCGTCCCGACGAGTTGCCCGATGTCATGGACGTTCTGATCGTCGGCACCGGTCCGGCGGGCATGATCACGGCGGCGCAGCTGTCGAAATTCCCCGACATCACGACGCGCATCATCGACCGACGCGCCGGCCGCCTCGTCATCGGGCAAGCCGACGGCATCCAGGCGAGGAGTGTGGAGACCTTCCAGGCATTCGGTTTCGCCGAGCGCATCATCGCCGAGGCGTACCGCATCACCGAGATGGCCTTCTGGAAGCCCGACCCCGCCAATCCCTCGAACATCGTGCGCACCGCGCGCGCCGTCGACGACGCCACCGGTGTCAGCGAGTTCCCGCATCTCCTGGTCAACCAGGCACGCGTTCTCGACTACTTCGCCGAGGTGATGGCGCACTCCCCCACCCGAATGACCCCGGACTACGGCTGGGACTTCCAGGGCCTGGAGGTCGCGGAGAGCGGCGAGTATCCCGTGACCGTCACCCTCGCGCGCAGCGCCGGCGACGACGAGGGCACCCTGCGAACCGTTCGGGCGAAGTACGTGGTCGGCGGCGACGGAGCCCGCAGCAAGGTGCGCGACGCCATCGGGTGCACCCTGGACGGCGATCAGGCGAACCACGCGTGGGGCGTGATGGACGTCCTGGCCAATACCGACTTCCCCGACATCCGCACCAAGTGCGCGATCCAATCCAGCTCGGGCAGCATCCTGTTGATCCCTCGCGAGGGCGGTTACCTGTTCCGCATGTACGTCGACCTCGGCGACACCGGTGACGGGCGCGAGAAGTCCGTTCGCGCCACCACGATCGAGCAGATCATCGAGCAGGCCAATGCGATCATGCACCCGTACACCCTGGACGTGAAGAACGTCGCGTGGCACAGCGTCTACGAGGTCGGCCACCGGCTCACCTCACGATTCGACAACCTGCTGCCCGAGGAGCGCGGCACCCGCACGCCCCGGGTGTTCATCGCCGGTGACGCCTGCCACACCCACAGTGCTAAAGCCGGGCAAGGCATGAACGTCTCGATGCAGGATGGCTTCAACCTGGGTTGGAAGCTCGGTCACGTTCTCGAGGGCCGCAGCCCCGAGACGCTGCTGGCGACCTACTCGGCCGAACGTCAGGTGATCGCGAAGAACCTCATCGACTTCGACAAGCAATGGTCGACGCTCATGGCGACGAAGCCAGAAGATCTCGCGGACCCCACCGAGCTCGAGGACTTCTACGTGCGGACCGCGGAGTTTCCCGCGGGGTTCATGACCGAGTACGCTCCGTCGATCCTGATCGGTCAGCGCACCCACCAGTCGCTCGCCACGGGCTTCCCCATCGGCAAGCGGTTCAAGTCCGCGCCGGTGCGGCGGGTCTGCGACGGCAACGACGTGCACCTGGGGCACCTGGCTGCGGCCGACGGCCGCTGGCGCATCTACGTGTTCGCGCCCCGGTACGCCGACGCCCACGCGCAGCTCTCACGATTCTCCGACTGGATGCTGCAGTCGCCCGCGTCACCGCTTGCCGGCACGCCCGACAGCGCAGACATCGATGCGTGGTTCGACGTGAAGGTGATCTACCAGCAGCCTCACACCGACGTGGACATCAACGCCGTGCCCGAAGTGTTCCGCCCGCGGACCGGCACGTTCGAGCTGATCGACCTCGAGAAGATCTTCGCCGCCGATCCCGACGACGACATCTTCGGATCGCGAGGGGTCGATCGGGGTGGCGTGGTGGTCGTGGTGCGTCCGGATCAGTACGTCGCCCAGATCGTGGCGCTGGAGGCCACCGACGAGCTGGGACGGTTCTTCGCCCCTCTGGCACCGCCGAAGTAGACGAGTTCCGTCTTGGTCAAGCATCGTTCCGTCATGGGCAAGGCCGTCGCAGGCAGCGCCCGGGTGCATGGAGCGGAGCAAGGCGTCGTCCTGCCCTGAGCCGTGGAGCGCTCCCGGCGCCCGCGGCGGGATCAGGGCTCCTGTCTCGCACCCCGATGCGGCGCTTCGGCGACCAGGGCGAAATCGCGTCAGTTGTTGCATTCTTGTACTCCGACGCGGCCGCCATCGTCACGGGTGCCGTCCTCCTCCGTTGATGGCGGGTATCTGGGCACCGGGATCTGGCTACCCCAGGTACGCGTTGCGCAGAAGCGCTTCGTCCCCGAGCAGTTCGCGGGCCGGACCCTGGTATGAGACATGGCCGCTCGTGACCACGAGCGCATCCGTCGCGGCCTTCAAGGCCATGTGAGCGAACTGCTCGACAAGAAGCACACCGACGCCCGACTGCGCGATGCCCTGAATGACCGGGATCAGTCGCAGGAACACCACCGGCGCAAGACCCAGCGACATCTCATCGATCATGATGTACCGGGGTTTGGCCGCGAAGGTGCGAGCCAACACGACCATCTGCTGCTCGCCGCCCGACAACAGCGCCGTCTGCGAGTCGACGCGCTTCTCCAGCTCGGGGAATAGGGACATCGCCTCGTCGAAATCGGACTTCGCGCGTGCCGTCAACTTCAGATTCTCGCGGACGGTCAGCGAGGGGAAGATCATCCTGCCCTGCTCGACATGTTTGAGCCCCATCAATGAGCGCTGACGCCTCGAGAGCTTGGAGATATCCTGACCGTCGAGCTCCACCGAGCCCGACGCTATCGGGATGATCCCCGAGAGCGACTCGAGCAGGCTGGTCTTGCCTGCGCCGTTCGGCCCGACAATAGTCGTGATCCCCCCCTGGTGGACCTCGAGACTGACGCCTGAGATGACGGGACCGACACCACGGCGCACCACCACATCGGTGACCTTGAGACTCACAGCATCTCCGTTTCGCCCATGTAGGCCGAGACCACTTTGGGATCGCTCAAGACCGTTGCACGGTCGCCACTGGCCAAGACCTCGCCGAAGTTGAGGACCGTGATCCGCGAGCAGACGCTGCGCACCAGGTCGAGGTCGTGCTCGATGATCAGGATCGTGGTTCCGAAGTGTTCGGGAGCACGGCGCAGCCGGTTGGCGAAGGCGAGGTGCTCATCATGCGAGAGCCCCGCGGCCGGTTCGTCGAGCAGGAGCAACTTCGGGCGCGCGGCCAGATTCGCGGCCACCTCGACCAAGCGACGAGTCCCGACATCCACGACGCTGAGAGGGATCGACGCGTCAGGGCAGCCGAAGAATTGGAGCGCGTCCGCGATCGCGTCCGGGCCGGCCTTGCCTCTGGTGACGAATCGGAGATACGCGCCGACGGTCATGCTCGGCGGCACCCGATCCTGCTGGAAGGTACGGCGGAGTCCAGCGCGTGCACGCCGGTGGGGAGCGAGTCCATCCAACGGCTCGCCATCCAGAGTCGCCGTTCCGGTGTGCTGCGGTAAGAAGCCGCCGATCGCGTCCACGAACGTCGACTTGCCCGCCCCGTTGGGACCGATCAGGCCGAGGATCGTACCCTCCTCGACAACCAGCGACACATCCGTCAACGCCTTCACGGCCCCGAACTCGACCGTGAGGTGCTCCACGACCAGCAGGGGACGACCGGTCCCCGTGGGGATGGGAGCCTCGGCCACCGTCTCCACTGCCGCAACGTCGCCGACGGCTTCGACTCGGGCCGCTTCGCGCAGTCTGCGACGGCGGAAGAGGGCGGCACGCACGCCGGTGCCCAGATTCGAATTCGAGGTGAGGGCTTGAATGCCTAGGATCCCAAAGGCCACGCTCGACCACTCGAGCGGCACCCGGAACTGCTTCAGGATCTCCGGAATGACGACGAAGAGGATGCCGCCGAACAGGGCCATGTCGATCAACTGCGAACCGACGACGATGCTCAGCACATAGAGCCCGAGTGAGTTGATGGGGGTGAAGGTCAAGTAGTTGACCTGCGTGATCTGGCCCACGATCAAGCACCCGGCGATCCCGCCGACAAAGGCGCTGAGGGCGAACGCCGACAGTTTCGCGGTGCGCACGCTCGTGCCCGCCGACGCGGTGCCGCGCTCGGAGAACGCCACGGACTTCCACGCTGCCCCGATCCGGCTGCCTTGCAGAGCATTGATCGCGAGCGCGATCAGCACCGTGACCACCACCGCGAAGAGGAAATACCCGCGGTCGCCGGTCGGATCCGACGTGAGCCCGAACGGCCGAGGGATGTGCGCAAAGCTCTGATCCGGGAACCCGAGTTGCTGCACGGTGGTGTCGACCGCTGCAGCGACCCCAAGGGTGATGACGGCGAGGTTGACCCCCCGCAGCCGGAGAGCCGGTAGCCCGATGACCAAACCGAGGACAGCAGTGATCAGGCCGGCGATCAGCATGAAGACGAGGAAGGACGCGGCTCCGAAGACGGTCGGAAGTGGGGTCTTCAAGTACAGGAATTCGAGGATCCAGGCACCGATCGAGGCGAAGCTCAACTGGCAGAGCGCGATCATGCCTGCGGTTCCGGTCACGATTCCTAGGCCGAGCAGGGAGACCATGGCGACCAAGACCGAGGTGGACACGAACACGACGTATGCCGGCATCCCGAAGCCGAAGATCGCGCCGAGCGCGATTGCCCCAAGAGCGAAGGCGAGAGGGAGCCACGGACGGGTCGTCAGGCGCGGGCGGCTAGCGAGCGACATCCCAGACCTCCTTCCGCTGGTTCCACAGGAGGAACAGCACGATGATGAGAATGGGGATCCAGTCCCGAAGTTGCGTGGTCGAGGGGAACGCCGTGAGTGCACCCTGAAGCGCGCCGACCACCAATCCGCCAACGATCGTCAACGGAATGTTCTTGAAAGCGCCCACCAGGGCGGCGGCTGTGCCCGGAATGACCAGGGCGATCATGGAGGTCGCGTCGGCCGCCGCGGTGTTCCCGATGATGGAGACGCAGAGTCCCATGACGCCGCCCATCACCATCCACACACTGACCTGGAGGGCTTTGACGTTCACGCCGAGCAGCTCGGCGGCGGTCTGGCGGTCGCTGACGGCTCGAAGTCGGACCCCGATCGGTGTGCGGCGCACGATGATCCAGGTCAGGACGCCCACGATGATCGCCGCTACGAGCATGGCGACCCCCACCTTCGTGATCGCTACCTCGCCGACGAGGAATGCCGGTCCGACAAGCAGAGGCCGCAGAGATTGTGGCTGGGATCCGAACAGGATGAACGAGAGTGAGATCAGCATCAGGAGCGACGCGACGGTGACGGCAGAGCGAGCGGTGGTGGTCGCTTCAGAAAGCCAGGTCGCCTCGATCCACCCCAGGATGCCGGACACCACCGCGGCCACCACCACGGCGATCACCACCGTGATGGCGGTCTGCACCTCGAGTGGCGCACTCTGGATGAGCGGTGCGGAACGGATCGAGAGGTAGGCACCGAAGACGCCGACGGCGACGAGCGAGAAATTGATGACGCGCGTCAGCACGGACATCAGCGTGAGCCCCACCCCGATCAGGGCGTAGAGGGCGCCAGAACTGAATCCGACGGCCAGGGCGATGATGATGTTCAACGTGTCCTCCGGTGATGCGACAAGAGGGTGATTGCGGGCGACGGGCCGTGGGCCGCCGCCCGCAATCAGTAATCCAACAGGGCGTTACGGCTGCTTCGTGTCGACCCAGCCGATCTCGTCGCCCTTGAGCCACGGCCCGAGGGACGTCCACTCGCTGGTGTTCTTCTTGATCTCGACCGGCCACGCGGACTTGTTGGCCTGGTGAGTGTCACCCGGGCCGAAGATCCACGGCGTTGCGACCATCGGGTTGTTCACCGGCGTGCTCATCGCCTTCGCAGCGGCGGTGAACGAGTCACGCGTCACCTTGCCCTTGATGGTCTTGAGGATCGCGATGAAGTACTTGGCGGCCAAGTAGCCACCCTGGGCGAACGAGGTCTTGGGCACGTTGTGAGCATCCATGACCTTGATCCAGTCAGCGTTGGACTTGTCCTTCGGGTCGGTGAACGGCGAGAACTCAGCGGGCAGGTGGATGTCGCCCGCGTACGAAATGCCCTTCGCGAACTCGTCCGAGTAGCAGGAGGTCAGCACCAGGAAGGGGATCTTCAGACCCTGGTTCGACGCCTCGCCGATGAATGCCGTAACGGCCGCACCGACCTCGGTGATCATGACCGCGCCGCAGTTGTGGCTCTTCAAAGCGGCGACGTTGCCGGCGTAGCTCGCCTGACCGCGGGTGAGGCTGAAGTCGCTGTACGCGAGCTTCTTGCCCGTCTTCGCCGACCAGGCGTCGATGGCTCCCTGATAGGCCGCCTTGCCCGCATCGTTGTCCGGGACGACTTCGGCGCAGATGTTCTTGTATCCGAGCGTCTCCGACCCGTCATACAGCGTCGCGTAGGCATCGAAGTACGGCCCGTCGTTGGCCGGCGCGATGTTCGGAGTCGTGAAGCAGAACGGGTCAACCCCGGTGCCCTGCAGCGAGACGATGTTGTTGTCTTCCCAGGTCTTGTGGTTGACAGCGCAGTCGAGCAGCGACGACGAGCCGACGAGTGCGACGGCCCCGCTGCTCAGAGCGTCTTTTGCCGCGGTCGCCGAGACCGCTGGGTCGGTCTTGTCGTCGTACACCGTGTACTGCAGAGGTTGCCCGTTGAAGCCTCCGGCCGCGTTGTAGTCGTCGAAGACGGCCTTGACGGCCTGGGGAGCTTCCGGGAAGAAGGTGAGGCCGCTGAGGGCTGCCACCTTGATCGGGGTGCCGGTGGCGGGAGTGCTGGTTCCACCGCCACCTGAGGTGGCGCTACAACCGCTCAAGATGAGCGCCGCAGCGGCGACGGCGGCCGTCGCGCCGAGTTTGATACCGGTCATTCGCATGTGATTGGTGCCTCTCCGATGGGAGCTGAACATCTGTGTCCAGCGGGCGATCCTTGTTGTCGGACGGCGAACAGCGGCGTCCTGCGGCCACTCTAAGAACGACCTCATCTGGCGCGTTTGTCGCCTGCGGAACAGTCGTTGACTCTCCGTACCGGAGTTCGCGGATTGTGGATGAGCGAGCCTGCGCTCACGAACACATGACGTGCACCCAGGGCCAAACGGCGATGGCGCATGGCTGGCAATGCTGTTTGTTGATCAGCATCGGTACCCCACTGAGGAGAACAGTCATGTCCGACTACGCCACCCTGCTCGCACGGATCAGCGCCCCGGCCGCGACCGGCCGGGAGGTCCGCGATCCCGCCACCGGAGAGGTGATCGCAGCCGTCCAGAAGAATACGGTGGAAGATCTGGAAGCGGCTATTGCTGCGGCGAAGGCTGCTCAGCCCGCCTGGGAGGCGCTCGGACACGCGAAGCGGAGCGAGCTCCTCAACGCGGTCGCCGACCGAATCGAAGCCGAGTCCGAGCCGCTTGCCCAACTGCTCTCCCGTGAGCAGGGCAAACCCCTCAACGGACCCAACGCCCGCTTCGAGGTCGGCGCTTGCGTGGGTTGGTTGCGCGCCACAGCCGCAACTCAGCTGGAGCCTGAGGTCGTGGTCGACGACGGTCAGATGAAGGCCGAACTGCACTACCGTGCTATCGGCGTCGTGGGCGCCATCGGACCCTGGAACTGGCCCCTGATGATCGGCATCTGGCAGATTGCTCCCGCCTTGCGAATGGGCAACACAGTGGTCGTCAAGCCCTCGGGCTTCACGACCTTGAGCGTCCTCGCGATGGTGTCGATCATGAATGAAGTACTGCCGGCAGGAGTGCTGACGGTGGTCGCAGGAGATCGTGTCGTGGGCTCTCTCCTCGCGTCGCATCCTGATATCGACAAGGTGATGTTCACGGGGTCGACGGCGACAGGTCGCGAGATCATCAAGAGCTCGGCAGACAACCTCGCTCGCCTCACCCTGGAGCTCGGCGGAAATGATGCGGGAATCGTCTTGCCCGGTGCCGATCCGGCCGCCATCGCCGGCGACCTGTTCTGGGGCGCCTTCATCAACACCGGGCAGACCTGCGCCGCGCTCAAGCGCCTCTATGTGCACGACTCGATCTACGAGCAGGTCATCGAGGAGCTGAAGGCCGTCACCGCGACCATGCCGATGGGCAACGGGCTTGATGAGAAGAACGTGCTGGGGCCGCTGCAGAACAAGGCGCAGTTCGACATCGTTGCCGGGCTGGTCGAAGACTCCAAGAAGCGCGGAGGCCGCATCATCACCGGCGGCAGCCCGGCGACCGAGCTTGGAGAGCTCTTCTACCCCATCACGCTCGTCGCCGACCTGCACGATGGCGACCCGCTGGTGGACGAGGAGCAGTTCGGCCCCGCCCTTCCGATCATCCGCTACACGGATGTCGAGGACGCGATCGCGAGCGCCAACGGACTGGATGTCGGGCTCGGTGCGTCCGTGTGGTCATCCGATCTCGATGAGGCTCGCAAGGTCGCGCTGCGACTCGAGGCGGGCACGGTGTGGATCAACAAGCACGGCACTGTGCACCCGATGATGCCGTTCGGCGGGGTCAAGTCATCTGGATACGGCCTAGAATTCGGTGTCGAGGGGCTCAAGGCTCTCGGAGTTCCTCAAGTGATCAGCAGTTAGCACGCGTGATGCCGGCAAGGACGGCACGGTCAAAGGTTCGGGACAACCGCGGTGCCAGCGGAGTCGACACCATCGACGCCGATCAGCGCGTGTCGCATGCCTGACAACAGCAACCACGTGACGAGGCTGGTTCCCTCGCGCCCAGGGCTCCCTCATGAGTCACGAAGCCCGCTTCGCCGGCACCTCATTCTGCGGGGCGAACTCGGGGGGATGCACTGTGGTGCTGAGCAGCCGTCCGAATGCACCGAACGTGAAATGCGTCGGAATGGTCCCCGACTCGTCGAGCCCGAAGAGAACCCCGTGCGAGCGGATCGCATTGATGTCACGATGGTCTGCGATCGTCACCGACGCGCATGGGATGACCTTCTCTCGCCAGGCGAACACGTAGATACCGGGACGGATCTGAAACACCGAGTTCTCATCCGTGTCGGCCAGCCCGCGCTCGGGACCGGCCAAACACTGCCAGCTGTACCACTGCGGGCTGAGGTAGACGTGCTCGTAGGCGTGCACCGGGCTGTACTCCCACATCACCCGGCGTCCCAGCAGAGTAGTCGTCGGAGCCAGCGCTTCGCCTGCACTCGCCGCGCCATCGATCGTGCACGGCTCGAAATGCTGCCGGACCGCGGTGGAGCCGGGCAGCAACTCGCCAATCCCCTGCATGATGAACAGCGCGCGACCGTGCGCCTCGTCGAGCACGATTGACATAGCGAGGTGCGCAGTTCCGCTCGCGTGCAGCTGGACGAAGAATAGGCCCTCGTCGACATCGAAGGCCTCGTAGCGATCCTTTCCCTCGATGCTCGGGAGCGCGGAGTGGTCCGGGGCCCTGAGCTGCCAGTCGACCGAGTCGGCCGTGAAACTGAAGCGAAGGCGAGACCCGGAATGCCCTGTTACCGCCACGACCTTGCCCGCGAGTGCCGTCGAATGCGGCGCCTTGTTGGCATCGAAGCCGGGAGCGAGTTCGTCGAGCGGAAGCCATGTCGAGGTATCGGAAGGGTTCAGGGCTGAGTTCACGGTCGGACCTTTCGTGGGGCGCAAAGAGTCAGTGCGCGTTCTGACCAGTTTCCAGGTGATGACCCCGTGCGGGAGGTTCCCACGGGCCCTCCTTCCGCCGACGACAAGTCATGTGCACCATCTGGCAATGCGCGATTGCGGCGACTTTGCGCTGGTGCACTACTGACGTGCACTTGATGACGACACCCGAAGCCGTTGCATGCCTCACTATTCGGTCAATGCAATGTCCTGCGGCGACCGCCGCTGAGGTGAGGTGTAAGGAGCAACATGACTCAGGTCAATCAACAATCGAGCAGCACCAACGGTGTCCTGAGAGCGAACGCGCTCGGCGTCGCCGGCATTGTCTTTCTGGTGCTCGCGGCCGTCGCGCCGCTGACGGGAATCGTCGTCGTTGCGTCGCTCGCTGTCGCACTCGGCAATGGAGGCGGCACCCCCGTGTCGTTCTTCATCGTGGCCGTCGTGCTGTTGCTGTTCTCGGTGGGCTATGCGCAGATGTCGAAGCAGCTGGTCAATGCGGGTGGCTTCTACGCGTTCGTAGTCAAGGGGCTCGGTCGGACGGGTGGACTCATCGCCGGCTTCATTGCCACGATCGGATACAACTTCTTCGTGGTAGGCACGATCGGCACCAGCGGATTCTTCATGCAGACGGTGATCGCCGACCTCACCGGCTTCAACCTGCACTGGTATGTCTGGGGTCTCGCCTCGATCGTCCTCGCCTTCATTCTCGCCCGGCAGGGAATCGGGTTCAGCGCCACGGTGCTCGGTGTCTCGCTCGTGCTCGAGACGTTGATCCTCGTCGTGTTCGACTTCTCGGTACTGTTCCAGACCGGATTCAGCTTCCAGTCCTTCAACCCGAGTGCGATCTTCTCCGGCTCGCTCGGAATCGGGCTGCTGCTGGCCGCGACAGGATTCCTCGGCTTCGAAGCGACTTCCCTGTTCAGCGAAGAGGCGAAGAACCCGCTGCGCACCATACCCCGTGCCACCTACACCGCCATCTGCCTGATCGGCATCATCCTCGGCTTCACGACCTGGGCTGTCGTCAGCGCTACCGGCGTCGCGCAGGCGCAGGCGGTCGCTCTCAAGCATCTTCCCACCGGCGACTTGATCTTCAGCCTGTCGACGAAGTATCTCGGCACGATCATGACCGACATCATGATGATCCTGCTGCTCGTCAGCCTGTTCGCGGCGATGCTCGCCTTCCACAACTCGGCGACGCGTTACCTCTACTCGCTCGGACGCGCGCGCGTGCTACCGAACGTCCTCTCACGGACGCGCAAGAACGGCACTCCGCAGGTCGCGGGGATCGTCCAGGCCCTGTTCGCGGCGATCGTGGCCGGCCTGTTCGCGTTGGCAAATCTCGACCCGATCGGCTCGCTCGTGCCGAGCATGATTGGATTCGGCACCCTATGCGTGCTGGTGCTGCAGGCGCTCGCGGCGTTGGCGATCGTCGTCCACTTCCGCCGCGCTCACGACCCGCGCTGGTGGACGACTTTCATCGCCCCCGGCATCGGGTTCCTCGCGCTCACGGGCATCGTGACGATGGCGATCCTCAACTTCAACATCGTCGCGGGCTCGGATGCCCTGATCGTCAACCTGCTGCCACTGCTGCTCGTGGTCGCCGTCGTCGGTGGGATCGGATTCGGCACCTACCTGAGGAGTCGGAAGCCCACGGTGTACGCCGGCCTCAGTGACGACTTGGAGAACTTCAACAAGACCATGGTCGACCCGCACCATGTCTCGGTGAGCGACATCCCTGGCGGGCTGTAGCCGGCCGGAGCCCCGGGAGCCATCTTCGTGGGATCGGTGGACGCCTCAGCGTTCGCCGATCCCACGTCCTGTGCCGGCAGCCGCTTCTGCCGCGGCGCATCACATGCCTGCGTGCTCGAAGGCCAAGGTGGGCAGGTCCACGATGTGCGCTCCGCCATCGGCGACGATCACCGCGCCGGTCATGATCGACGACTCCTCCGAGCCTAGGAACCGCACGATAGCCGCGATCTCCGCGGCTTCCGCCGGACGGCCCAGGGGTACGTCCGCTGTCACGCGGGTGTACCCCTCGTCACGACCGTCGAACCCGGCGTATCGGGCGAACTCGTCCATCTCCTCGTCGGCCATCGGAGTTCGCACCCAACCGGGACAGACGGCGTTGACCCTCACCCCGCGCTTGCCGTAGTCGCGAGCAAGGGACCGGGTCAATCCGATCAGCGCATGCTTGCCGACCGTGTAGCCGGCCGCGCTCGGTCCGGCCAGCAGGCCCGCGAGCGACGAGACGATCACGATGGAGCCGTGCGCCTCGATCAGCTGGGGCAGCGCCTCCCGAGTCAACACGAAGGCGCTGGTCAGATTGGCGCGCAGGCTGGCATCCCAGTCGGGGTCCGACATCTCGCTGACGGCGGAGAAGCCGTGGCCCCCTGCGTTCGCGACGAGCACGTCGATCGAGCCGAACCGATCGACGATGCTCGCGATCGCCGCACGTGCTTGCGCCGTGTCAGCAACATCGGCAACGACCGGTAACGCGCCTGTGTGCCCGGCCACTGCGTCTAGCGGCTCGCGGCGCCGACCGAGGATTGCGACCCGCGCGCCCTCCGCCGCATAGCGAGCCGCGACGGCGGCGCCGATCCCGGTCCCCCCACCCGAGACGACGACGACCTTGTTCTCGACCGTTGCACCAGCGAACATCCTGACTCCTTCGTGTCTCGCGTACCTCTTGCACGCTTCCGGCTCAGCAGCCCGCTCAAGCGGGGAACGACGACCGGGCCAGGTACCCGAAGTCGGAGATCAGAGCCGTGCCGTTCACGGGGCGGGAGATCGGCGAGCTCAGGTACAGCACGTGGTTCGCGACCTCGGCTGCCGTCTGCACCGGGTAGCCCATTCCTCCGAACTCGCCCTCTTCCACCCCCAGGTCGGCACGTGCCATCGGGGTGTCGACGATCGAGGGACACACGCAGTTGACCCGGACACCGTCCACGGCCAGGTCGACCGACAACGCTCGCGTGAGCTGCACGACGGCTCCCTTCGACGCGTTGTACGGCACCATGCCCGGCGCCGCCGCGAATCCCGAATCGGACGCAATCAGAACGACGGACGCGTCGGTCGAGCGCCGGAGAGCCGGCAAGGCATGCTTCACGAGCAGGAACTGCCCGGTGACGTTGACGGCGAGCACGCGCTCCCAGTCGGTGATCGAGATCTTGTCGACGTCCACGCCGAATGGCCCCGAGATTCCGGCGCACGCCACGGCGACCCTGATACCGCCGAGCCGGTCGCTCAGACCCTCGAGCGCGACCTTCATCTGCGCCTCATCGGTGACGTCGGCGACCGAGATCTCGACCGGCACGCTTCGTTCGGCGAGTTCGTCGGCAAGGGCGGCCAGCGCGTGCGCATTGTGATCGATCAGACCGAGCGTCGCCCCCTCGGCGCCGAAGGCCCGCGCGCAGGCGGCACCGATCCCGCTGGCGGCGCCGGTAATGACCACCGGCGCCGCCGTCAATCCCAGTTGCATCGGACCCCCTGGATGTGAAGGGCGCGTCACCGCTGGGCGATGATCCGCGTCGTAGGAACAAGCATCCGTGACCTGCTCGATGGGGCGTTGGCCCACGGGGCACGGATGTTGTTCGGTACTGCACGCGGCTCTAGCTCTGCCGGGACGACGCGAGCCCTGCACTCGTCACTCGCCGCGTCGGTCGACACTCCGAGGGCGGGGCTCCGAATTTCTCCTTGAAGTCGCGGCTGAAGTGCGTCGCATCGAAGAAGCCCCACCGCCCAGCGATCGTCGCGACCGAAAGGCCCGCCTGGGCGACGTCGAGCAGGTCATGACGGCAACGCTCGAGTCGCCTGTCCTTGATCCACCGCGAGACCGTCGTCCCGTTGTCGTGGAACAGGTTGTGCAGGTGCCGCACCGAAATGAAGTGGGCTGCCGCGATCGCACGAGGAACGAGCTCGGGCGACGACAGGTTACCGTCGATGAACTCCATGATGCGTTGCAGCATCGCGGTGCGGGCATCTATCGGCACGCTGCGCGTCATCACTTCGTCAGCGAGCATTGTGGTGATCAGGTCGACCGCATTGCGCGACAGACGCGATGCCGCCACCGGGCTGAGTCGCGAGAGGTTTGCGGCCAACTGGCCGAGGAACGGGACCACGAGACCGGCGGCTCCCGCACCGGAACCCATCCCGACGGCCGTCAATTGACCCACGGCGGTCTCGGGAAGCTGAAGGGAGCACTTGTCGACCATGACGACCATGGTGCGGAACGGACCGCCGAACTCGAGGGTGTATGGCCGACTCGTGTCGTAGATCGCGAGCGTTCCGGGCGAGAGCAGTGCCTCACGCCCGTCCTGGATCAGGAGACCATTGCCCGCGAGCATGAGGCCGATCTTGTAGTGATCGCGCTGTGCGGAGACGATGAGCTCGGGCGTTCGCTCGACGACATGCTCAGTCGCGGTGACCTCGGTGAGCTGAAAGTCGCTGCCGCTCGCGGACGTGATGCGCCCCGCGAAACGTTCGGGGTGCCTCGTGCTCACCGCGAGCGGCACGAAGGACCTCGAGACGGCCGCCGAGAACTGCGCAAAGTCGATGGTGGGGGTCTGGGTGAAGGGCACAGCGACTCCGTCCTTTGCGTTGTCCCCCGAAATGGCTTCGACGACAACGCCTCGCCATCGAGGTTATTGATCACATGCTCGAAATAAGTATCGCGCGCGTTACCATCGTGATGCAACGTGATGTGGCGATCCCGGAGGTCAGGAGGCCGGCGGCAGGGCTGTGGCCGACGACCTCGCTCGACGTGACCGGACGACCAGGAGGACGGGGTGACCCTCGTAGTGGGCGGCATCGCGATCGCCGGTCTCTGCTGCTCGCTGGCCGATCGCACCTCGTCATGGATCGAGCGACTCGGAGCAATCACCATGGTGTTGGCGATGCTCGATGGCGCCGTCCTCCCACGGGTGGCCGCTCCGCTGGCGTGGGCCGGCCTGCTGACGCTCATGGCCACCGCGGGCGCCGCCCGCCTCCGTTTCACGCGGCCGTCCAGCTCCACACGGATGATCGGCATTCACCGCGCCATCGGCCTGCTCTCGATGGCCGCGAGCCTGGCCACCATGTCGCGCTCCGCCCCGACCGATGGGCAGCCATCGCACGCTGCCATGTCCGAGATGCAGACCGGCGCGCCCGGGATAGTGGCCATCGTCCTGCTGGCTCTCACTCTGGCCTTGACGGCGTCGATGTGCGCCCACTGGATTCGCCGCCGCCGGATTCCCCGCGAACGGCAGGCATCCGCCCCGGCCAGCCTCAACATGATCGAGGCGGGGATGATGGCCATCATGCTCATCACGATGAACGGCCTCGCGCCGGGACTCTGACCCCGATCAGCAGTGGCAGGCGCTCCCGTCGGCGCACGCGCATGCCGCGCCGCCGTGATGGGCCTGCGTCGAAGGCACATCCAACGTGGGATTGCGATCGAAGAAGCCGTGCGGCTTCAGTTTGAATCCGGCGTAGTCCACGGGCATGATCGGCCAATCCTCGAGCCGAGGAAAGTGCGTGAGCCCGAAGGTGTGCCAGATCACGATGTCCTCACCGTCGATCGACCGGTCGTGCGCCGTGTACTCCGGCAGACCTGCGCCGCCGGGATGCTGATTCACCAACGCGCCGGCCGCCCAGAGCTGATCGCGTTCGTAGCGAGTGACCCAGAGGCTCTTGGTTGCGAAAGCCGCCCGCCGGCGAATTGACGACTCGTCAGCTGCCAGCAGGAGAGGCTGACCCTCCGGATAGAGAACGTATGCGGGTTGCCCCCCCAGGCGGTTCCGCGAGGAGGTACTCTCGATGCTCCAGACCCGTCCACACTCATTCGCGGCGACGCGTTGCGCCTGCTTCTCGGTGCGCAAGCGAGTGACGGAACGGGTCAGGGCGTTCCCCCAGGGATTCGCTTCCCCCATCGGAACGCGCTGCACATCGAGTTCGCTCACGGAGTTTGCGAGGCCGTCGATCATCATGTCGAGTCGCGCCGAGAAGAGATGCTGATGATACGGAGCACCGAGACCCGGAGCGATCTGGGAGGCGTAGGCCGCCGCATCGTCGGAGTACCCAGAGGTGAAGACGATCCCGGTCGCCTTGGCCTCGAGTTCGATCGTGCCGTCGAGATAGAGGTACCAGTAGAAGCCGTAGTCGTAGTTGCCGACCGTGACGAAGAATGAAATCACGAGCCGACGTTGCCGACGGGTCTCACTGGTTCCCGCGAAGAAGTCGTTGTGCTTCCAGAGCACGCCATAGTCCTCTTCGTGAATGCAGATGGCGTTCCTGATCGTCTGCGGCATCCCGAGGTCGTCGACGATCGGAGCATCGAGGTACGTGATCTCGCCGAGACAGTCGCAGCCGAGCTCGAGTTGATTCGCGAGCCTTCCGAACTGGTACTCGCTGACGTCGAAGTAGTTCTGCCAGGCGTGCGTGGGCCCGGGGTCGCCATACGGCACCACCATCTCTGAGATCGAACCCCGATACATGATCGGGCGGATCTTGCCTTCCTCCGCGAAACCCAGCTGATGAAGAGTGAGCCCCTCCCGTCCGTTGAAGCCCACCCGAACCGACCAGTTCTCCCATGTCACGACATCGTCGTCGACCGTGAAGCTGACGCCTTCGGGCTGCGTGATGCTGATCGGGCGCAGAGTGGTGCGTTCGGGTCCTCGCACCTCGGGCCGGGTGTAGTCGCCGGATTCGGTCGGAACATCGAGATGCTCGGTCTCGACCACGCGGAGGACCGTCTTCGAATGCAAGTCCACGTGCGCGACGACACCGTCGATCGGGTGCGCCCAGACGGAGTCGGTGGGGTACTCCTGCCAGAAGGCGAGGACACGCACCATTCGCTTTGCCACCTCGTCGGGGTAATCGAACACCCCGGCCGACAGGGGAACGGTGCGCACGCGATCGAGGTCGACGACCCCGCGGCGGCGCAGCGCATCCACCCAGTCGACGTCTGCCTTGACGATGTCGTCGCAGTTCGTGAAGTCCTCATCGAGCACACCGCCCCACCCCTGGACCGCCTGATCGATCACGCTTGTCTCGACCACACGCCCGCCGACCACATCCACGACGACCTGCATGATGACGCCGCTCTCGATATCCATCAGGAGTGCGCTGATCTCGCGGGGGACCGGCCACCCGGGCTGCCATTCCAGCACGGACGACTTGTCGGGCTCGCGCAGCATCACGTAGGAGTAGCGGGTTGCGCCCGTGGCCAATCCCGCACCCTCGAGCACCTCGCGCATGGTATCGACCTCGGCGCTCCGCAGCATGGAGAGCGGGTGAGTGGTCGCATCGACCGGCGACTCCGCCTCGGTCGTCGAAAGGTGGTGCATGTTCGGTCTCCTCCCGTTGCGCCCTCCGTAATGAGGTCGGCGATTCATGTTATTGAGCGTACGCTCGATTTCGAAGTACACGTTGTTTCGAGGGTGTGACATTCTTGTCGATCACGGTCGATTCCTTGCAGCCGAGGGCCGACCGACTCGGGGAGGATGGGACCATGCCGCGCGTCGTCGATCACGAAGCAAGGCGTGCCGAGATCGTCAACGCACTCCTGACGATCGCCTCGTCCCGCGGCCTGCATGCCGCGACCTCGAGGGCGATCGCCCACGAGCTCCAGGTGGCGACGGGAGCGCTCTGGCACTACTTCCCCAACTTCAACGCGGTTCTCGGCGCAGCGTTCGCGGAGGTCTTCGCCCGCACTAACCGCCGAATCGATGATCAAACCACCGGGTTGACTGGGATGCGGGCGATCCGCGCGATGATGCGGGAGGTCCTGCCGACGTCGGCGGTGACGATGACCGAGGCTCAGCTTGTGGTTGGCTATTGGGGCCGTGTCGCCATCGACGACGCCCTAGCGTCGCATCAGCTCGACCTCGAGCGGGAGTGGCGCGAACGCCTCACCGGCTACCTCGACCAGGCCGTCTCCGATGGCGAACTGATCACCTCGACGCCAGTGGCCGACGTCGTCGACCTCTTGATGTCCATCACCTCGGGGCAGCAGGTCGAGGCGGTTCTCAAGCCGGAGTTGCCGACCATCACCTCCAAGAGCGAGCTGCTCCTCGACATCTGTCTGCGCCCCTGGCGCGCTTCATGACGTGGCCTGTCACGCCAGGGCTCCTGTCCGCGCGAGCATGGCTACGCTGAACCCATGGCGACGGTGGCCCCATGGCGATAGACCGCACCGACCGCGCGATCATCGCGGAGCTCGCCGCCGACTCGCGGCTCTCGATCCGCACGATCGCCGAGCGGGTGCACATCTCGCGTACCGCCGCGCATCACCGGGTGCAGAACCTGATCGCCAGCGGAGTGCTCACCGGATTCGGCGCCCAGGTCGACCGCAAGGCGATCGGCCTCGAGGTGGTCGCGATCGTCATCGTCAAGGTCGAGAAGGTGCCATGGCCCGAGCTCGCGAGCGCCCTGTCGCAGTTGCCCTACGTCGAGTCGGTGCTCGCCGTGAGCGGCGACATCGATTTCGTGCTGACCGTGAGCGCGCCCGATCACGAGCACCTCAGCGAGGTGATCATGCGCCAGATCCAGGGGATGCCCGGCGTGGTGTCCACCCGCTCGCACATCGTTCTGGATGCCCGGGCCGGCGCCGCGCCCGGCACCAGACGGGACGATTGGCACCTTTCCGACTCGACGGCGTGACGGATGGCACTCAGCGGCGCCCCTGAGCGCCATCTGTAACGAGTCGCGCCACCGCCCTCCCGGATCGGCCTCGATCGGTCGACGATTGCTGCATGAGCGACGCAGTGCCGGGCCGCCCGCAGCCGATCCGACCCACCGAGCAGCCGATCCGGCTGATCGACGAGACGGGCGCCGTGGTGCGCGGAAAGCGCGCCGCCGGCTTTGCGCTGCCCGATCCCGAGACCCTCTTGTCGCTCTACCGCCGCATGGTCGTCGCCCGCCGCTTCGAGGCGCAGGTCACCGCGTTGACCCGTCAGGGCCGGCTCGCCACCTACCCCTCGGCGCTCGGGCAGGAGGCCTGCGAGATCGCGGCGGTCACCGCGCTCGGCGCCGACGATTGGCTGTTCCCCACCTACCGCGACACCATCGCCCTGCTGACGCGCGGGGTCAGCGCGCGCGAGATCCTGTCGTTCTTCCGCGGTGACTGGCACGCCGGATTCGACACGCACGCGCATCGCATCGCCCCGCAATCCACTCCGCTGGCGACCCAGGCGCTGCACGCGGTCGGGCTCGCGACAGCCGCGAAGCTCAAGGGCGATGTCGTCGCGGCGCTCGCATTCCTGGGCGACGGGGCGACCAGCGAGGGCGACGCGCACGAGGCCTTCAACTTCGCCGGGGTGTGGCAGGCGCCGGTGGTGTTCGTCATCCAGAACAATCAGTACGCGATCAGCGTGCCGATCGCCAAGCAGTCGCACGCGCGGGTGCTCAGTGACAAGGCGATCGGGTACGGGATGCCGGGTTACTACGTCGACGGCAACGACGCGGCCGCCATGTACGCGGTGATCACGGCGGCGCTGGAGCAGGCGCGCTCGGGCGGCGGACCGACCATGATCGAGGGCCTCACCTACCGCATGGAGTCGCACACCAACTCCGACGACCCCACCCGCTACCGCTCGGCCGCCGAAACCGAGGAATGGCACGGGCACGATCCGATCGACCGACTGGCCAAGCACCTGACCGCGACGGGCGTGCTGACCGACCCGCTGGCATCCGAGATCGCGGCCGAGGCCGAGGCGCTCGCCGCCGCGACCCGCGACGCGATGAACGAGGAACCGGTGCTCGATCCGCTCGAGCTCTTCGACCACGTGTACGCCACGCCCCGCCCCGCGCTGCTCGAGCAGCGGGCCTTTCTCGCGAAGGAGCTGGCCGGCTCATGACCCTGATCGAGCACCGAACCCCGGCGGGCGGGTCTGCAGCGGCGCCGCCGGCGACGACCGAGGTCATGATGGCCGGAGCGCTGACCGCCGCCCTGCGCGACGCGATGGCCGACGACCCGAGCGTCGTCATCTTCGGTGAGGACGTCGGGCCGCTGGGGGGCGTCTTCCGCGTGACCGACGGCCTGTCGCGCGAGTTCGGCGAGAGCCGCATCTGGGATTCGCCGCTCGCCGAGGCGGGCATCGTCGGCACCGCGATCGGCATGGCGATGTACGGGATGCGGCCGGTGGTCGAGCTGCAGTTCGACGCCTTCAGCTATCCGGCCTTCGAGCAGATCACCTCCCACCTGGCCAAGATGCGCAACCGGACCAAGGGCCGCGTGCAGCTGCCGGTCGTCATCCGGATCCCCTATGCGGGAGGGATCGGCGGCGTCGAGCACCACTCCGACTCGTCCGAGGCGTACTGGACTCACACCCCCGGCCTCACGGTCGTCACCCCCTCGAACCCGGCCGACGCCTACTCGATGCTGCGCGAGGCGATCGCGAGCGACGACCCGGTGATCTTCCTCGAGCCGAAGAGCCGCTACTGGGTCAAGGATGCCGTCGCTCTGCCCGCGCGCACGGCGCCCATGACGCGTGCGCAAGTCATCCGTCAGGGCTCCGATGTCACGCTGCTGGCCTACGGACCCACCGTCAAGACGGCGATGCAGGCGGCCGAGCTGGCGTCCCTCGAGGGTCTCGACATCGAGGTGATCGACCTGCGCAGCCTGTCGCCCTTCGACGACGAGACGGTGGGCACCTCGGTGCGCAAGACCTCGCGGGCCGCGATCATCCACGAGGCGTCGCAGTTCGGCGGCTACGGCGCCGAGGTCGCGGCGCGCGTCACCGAGCGCGAGTTCTTCCACCTGGCGGCACCGATCCTGCGGATCACCGGCTTCGACATCCCGTTCCCGGCACCCAAGCTCGAAGAGCACCACCTGCCGTCGGCCGAGCGTGTGCTCGCCGCGCTCGACAGCTGGGAGTGGTGAGGGTGGGGCGCGAGTTCCTGCTGCCCGACCTCGGCGAGGGGCTGACCGAGGCCGAGATCGTGTCGTGGCTGGTGCAGCCCGGCGACATCGTTGCGGTCGACCAGCCGGTGGTCGAGGTCGAGTCGGCCAAGTCGACGGTCGAGCTGCCGTCGCCCTACGGCGGACGCGTCGAGAAGCTGCACGCCGAGCCGGGGCAGGTCGTGCACGCGGGCGGGGTGCTCATCACGGTGGCCGAGCTGAGTGCCGAGGCCCCGACATCCGACTCTCCGGATGTGGTGCCGGGCACGGCCCTGCGCGCCGAAGCGGCGGATGCCGGCTCCGGCGCCGTGCTCGTCGGCTACGGCACCAGAGAGCCGGCCATGCGGCTCGAGCGGCCGACCGGGCGATTCGGCGGACGCACGCGGAGCGCCGCGAACCCGCCTGGACCGGCCTTCCGCTCCCCTGTCGTCTCGCCCCTGGTTCGCCGCCATGCACTCGATCACGGCATCGATCCCACCCGGCTGATGGGGTCCGGCCCCGGCTCGCTGGTCGTGCGCCGCGACGTGGATGCCGCGATCGCCGCGCAGCAAACGCCCCCGGTGCACGCCGCAATAGCCGACGGCGACCTCCGCATCCCACTCACCGGCATGCGCAAGCTCATCGCGACGCGCCTCAGCCATTCGCGCTCGACGATCCCCGAGGCGACCATCTGGCTCGACGTCGATGCGACCGAGCTGGTCGCCGCCAAGGAGCGGCTGCAGAAGTCGACGGGCGAGCGCTTCAGCCTCACCGCGTTGATCGCGCGCTTCGCGGTGGTCGGTCTGGCCAAGTACCCGATCCTGAATTCCTCGGTGGATGACGCGGGGGTCCCTGACAGACCAGCCGAGATCATACAGCACGCGTCGATCGGCCTCGGCCTCGCTGCTCAGACGCCCCGAGGATTGATGGTGCCCGTCATCCACGGAGCCGAGTCGATGACGACCACGCAGCTGCGCGACGCGGTGGCCGGGGTCGTCGCCCGCGCCGAGACCGGCGAGTTCACGCCCTCAGAGCTCAGCGGCGGCACCTTCACCGTCAATAACTACGGCGGATTCGGGGTCGACGGCTCGACCCCGATCATCAACCACCCCGAGGTCGCCATGCTCGGCATCGGGCGCATGATCGACCGGCCGTGGGCGGTCAACGGCGAGTTGGCGGTGCGCAAGGTCGTCACCCTGTCGTTCGTGTTCGACCACCGCGTGTGCGACGGGGATGTCGCGAGCGGCTTCCTGACCTACGTCGCGCGCTGCATCGAGGAGCCGCTGCTGCTGCTCGGTGAGCTGTAGCCCGTCTACCGCCCGAACACCGGCTGCCGCTTCTCCTGGAACGCGGCAAACCCCTCGGCGTAGTCGTCGCTGGCGCACAGCTCGGCCTGCGCCCGATTCTCGTCGGCGATCGACTCCCACAGGTCGATCCGCTCGTCGCGGATCCGCTGCACGAGCCGCTTGCTCGCGAGGAACGCTCCGGTCGCTCCGCGGGCCGCGCGAGCGGCCCGCTCCCTTGTGAACTCGAGCACCTCGGCTTCGGGCACCACCCGGCTGAAAAGGCCGGCCGCGACGGCCTCGGCGCCGGTCATCAGCTCGGCGGTGTAGATCAGGTCGAGCGCTCGGTGCGCGCCCAGCCGCTCGACGAACAGCGCGTGACCGCCCGAGTCGAGCGTGGCCCCCAGGTTGGCGAAGGGCGAGCCGATCCGCGCGGTGTCGGCGACGTAGACGACGTCGGATGCGACCAGCAGCCCCAGCCCGACCCCCAGGCACGCGCCGGTCGCCACCGCGAAGGTCGGGGCCGGGAACTCGCTGATCTGGCGCAGGAGCGGGGTGACCACGCCATCCAGATAGCCGAAGGCGTCGTCGGTCGCCGGGTCGACGTGCGAGATGTCGCGGCCGGCGCAGAACGCGCGGCCCTCGCCGCGCAGGATGACCGCGCGAGCCCCCTCGTCGGCGGCCAGCGTGAAGGCGGCCGACAGCTCGGCGAGCGCCGCCTCATCCAGCGCGTTCAGTTTCGCGGGATCGTTGAGCACGATCTCGGCGACCGAGTCGGTGAGCGAGTAGTCGATCGGCATTCGGGCTCCTTCTACGCGTCGTAGTCGACCGAGACGGTCTCGCTGGTCGGGATGGACTGGCAGGTGAGCACATACCCGCGCTCCAGCTCGTCCGGTTCGAGCGCGTAGTTCTCGACCATGTCGACCGTGCCCGAGCGCAACACGGCCCGGCAGGTGCCGCACACGCCGCCGGCGCAGGCGAACGGCACATCGCCGCGCACCCGCAGGGCCGCGTTGAGGATGCTCTCGTTGCTGTGCACCGGCGAGGTCACGGTGCCAGTGGTCCCGTCGAGCCGGAAGGTGATCGTGTGCACGTCGTCGCCCGCGGCGACCTCCACCGGCCGGCCCGACTGCCCGGCGGGATGGGTGGGCGCGCCGGTGGTGAACAGCTCGTAGCGGATGGTGGAGGCATCCACTCCCACCTCGGCCAGCACGTCGCGGCACAGCTGCACCAGGTCGAAGGGACCGCAGATGAACCACTCGTCGACGTC